>Ga0210396_10000092_pt1 | contig 162078 bp, 151 predicted proteins | sample IncBWH17OmetaG_FD_155466 | JGI IMG/M metagenome (GOLD analysis project Ga0210396, IMG submission 155466) | Forest soil microbial communities from Barre Woods Harvard Forest LTER site, Petersham, Massachusetts, United States - Inc-BW-H-17-O ...
CGAGCCATTGGCGACGTTAAAAGTGCAGTTGAAGCTCATCGACTGGACGCCACGTTCCTTGCAGCCAGTTTTGTCGAGCGCGTCGGTGAGAGTCATGGTCCTGTCGTAGACCTGGTCGGCAAGATGCGATGGCAACAGAGCGACCGTCAGGGGGACGGGCGACTTGATCTTCACACTGAGTTCCTGGCCGTCGTGGTCTGGAGTCATCAGGCTGTAGATCTTGGGTACCGGCGTGATCTGGTATTTTTCGTCGAGGATGCGGCGCCAGTGGAACTCAGGCTGAAGGCAATTGTAGTACTGGATGTGGAGATCGTTGGGGGAAATGAATTGCCGGGCTCCGGGTCCGAGGATGGCGCCAACCGTGGCGAGGGCGGGCTTCTCGGGCCTGCGCTCATCGCGGAAGGTGATGATCATCGGGCGTTCGGAGGGAAGATGACACTCGTAAATCGCGCTGGTGACATGCTCCTTCACGCAGAGGAAGCTGAAATTCGCAGCGGCTCCGGGTTGCATGGCGGCGTTCCATTCGTCGGCCCAAGCCATGGCCACGGTGACCGGGTATCTGGAGTCGATCTGTACGTGCATGCCACCGCCCCCGACAGCGGGATGGTATATGCGGCCGCCGTGGAGGCTGGCGGGCTCCAAAGGGATCGTCTCGCTGTCGGCAGCAGTCCATATAACTGGATTCTGCGCATACGAGTTCGCGGCCAAGGCGCAGAACAGCAGCGTAGCGAAAATGAAAAAGTTCCTCATAGTAGAAGTATTTGCTGGGTCCAGCCTGTACTCTAGCGAATTCGCGAAAAGAGGATTACGAAGGTACCAAGTGCCTTGATAACGAGGAGCTCCCACGCGCAAACGGCCGCGCGCCCCGCTATCTAAGCAAAGTGTATGGGAGTCCTTCGGGTTTGCTTCGGATAAAATCCGGTCGTTGCCGGCATTAAATAAAGGCTACGTTCAGAAATGAGCGTGGCCTTTTTCCGTTTTGGGATGGACGTCCGCAATCAAACGGTAGCGAAGTCATTTGGAGGAAGTAGAAAAAGGCCGATGGAGTTATATTCGGGAGATAGACGGTCAGGAGGAGACTATGTGCGTCATGTGTGAGCGCGAACTGTGGGGCGAGCACCGAGCGCTGGAACGCGAGTTCTTCAAGCTCTGCAAGACATGCAAGAAGTTTCCTGGCCTAAGTTCCGACGGAACCTGCTATCACTGTTTCGCTATTAGCAACATGATCGACGAGTGCCCCGAGTGCGCGGGCAGGCCATGGAGTGAGGAATTCCTGGAGGCCAAAAACGAAATCGAAGGTCCAGACAAGCTGGTGGTCCCATTCTAGCGCCGGGAAGCGTCGTCGTTGCCGAGCCAGACAAGCGCGGTCGAGAGCCGTCTGCTCGAGACGAACCGCTGATCACCAACCGATCCGCTTGATCCCGGCCACCAGATCGAAGTGGCGATCGCGGCTCAGGAGGGAAAGAGAATGCTGCCGGCAGAGTGCGGCAATCCAAAGATCATTAGTCGGAATCGGCTTGCCCTTGCGCTTTAGTTCGAGGCTGATCTCGGCGTAATAATGAGTGGTCGGCTCCTGAATGTCCAATACCAGGCAGTCATTGAGTAGTTCCTCCAGCCAGTTTTCGTAACTGGTCCGATGACGCGACTGGGCGATGCCGTGGCGATACTCGCCGAGCACGATTACCGGGAGCGCCACCTGTTCGGCGCGAGAGAGAACGGCCTCCAGCCCGGGATTGTCGTCAGCCATGGCCGACAGGGCATTGGTATCAAGAATCATTTCCAGAGAATCATTTTCAGAGAATCAGTGCCAGACTTCCCGATCGATCTGCTCGAAGGCTTCCTCTACCCGGCTTTCGATTTGCTTGCGCTCCTTGTGCAGGTGTTTGAGCCGGCCGACATGCTTCATCCAAGGCTGTTCCTGCGATGTAGTTTTCAATTTTTCCTGGACCGCCTCAGTGACGAGCTGGCGCAAGGGAATACCGCGCTGGGCGGCGGCGGATTTTGCGCGACGGAACAGGAAATCGGGGATTTCGAGGGTCGTCTTCACCGCCCCATATTACCATATTTATGGGTCAAATTGCGAAAATCCCCCGTTTCTATTGCGTACACAAAATCCGGCTGTTGCCGGCATAAATAAAGGCCACGTTCAGAAATGAAGCGTGGCCTTTTGCTTTGGTGTTGAGCGTGAGATTTCTGGCACACTCAGTTTGTCGCGGGCAAGGGCTCCCGCGCCAGACTGCTTACGCTGCTGCCTGTTGTCGATAAGCTGGGACAAAGACTTCGGCGACGAAGTTTTCGAAGCTCGTCGGAGTCGTGTTGCGGGATGTGCGCGGCTCGAGCGCGCGCATGTATCCCGAGTTCAGGGAGGTCGACATTTCGAGAAGCAGGTTGGCAAACGGCTCGGACATCCCAGACTGAACCAGCGCAGGCCGCATCTGTTCGTCGGGCGGTTGCCGGTATTTGAGATCAGGCTTGCCGATGGCCTTGCCGATAATCGCGGCCACCTCGTTGTAGGTGATATCGCGCTGGCCCTGCAACTCCTGGGTTTGCTTGCCGCGGAAGTCGAGACGTAGAAGCGCCTCGGCGGCAACTGCTCCGATGTCGCGGGTGGCGATCATTGGAAGCTTGAGGTCGGGGCGAATCGGGCCGCCGACAAAGCCCATCGTCGAAACGACATTCACTTGCGGCAGGGTGTTTTCCATGAAGGAGACGGCGCGCAGAAAGAGTACGTTGGCGCCGTCGATCTGGTTCAGTTTTTGCTCGAGTTTGTGCAGGCCGACCACGGGGCCGGTTCCTTGGTTTTTGTCGGCTCCGATGCTGCTGAGCGCAACCACATGCTTGACTCCCGCATTTTTCAAAGCGGTTGCGATGGCATCGCTGACGCGTTCCGAGTAAGCGAGAGGATCGTTGCTGGTGGGGTTGGGTGGAATCAGGACGTAGGCTGAGTCTGCATTTTGAAAAGCCTTGGTGAGGGCGGCCGCATCGGTGACGTCGGCGATGAATACCTCCGCACCCTGCGCCGCGTGGGCTTGCAAGTGAGCTGCGTTTCTGCCGACGACACGAACCTTTTGCTTGCGGGCCAAAAGATTCTGCGCCACAACGTGTCCAGTATTGCCGCTTGCTCCGAGTACAACGTGCATAGGTTCCTCCTTTATCTAGAGAATTGGATGCGGAAGGCCGGGCTGGGGCTCCGCCGTTTTGGGTTAAAGTTGTGGGGAAGTAGGTCGTCGCCTGCATTAATTAATGCCACGTTCAGAAATGAGCGTGGCCTTTCCGGTTAACTCTGAACCTAGGGGAGTGTAGACGCGAATAGCCACCGACCCCGCGTGCAGTCGGTAGTAATCGTTTACTCTTTCGATCGTTGGGTATTTCAACTGAAAGGCTTCCCATACATCGCGATGTTTGTGCGTTGCACTCCTGACGCTGGATCTGCTTCGCAAATGCTTTAGAACATAAGTGTCGTCCGTCAGCCACAACTCTTTAAGTTTTCCTGTCTTGAATTCAGCGAGTCGGAAAAAGTCCTTGAAGGTTTTCTGAAGCCGGGTGCTGTCATTCCCCTGCCACTCAATAAATGTAAACCGCTTCACCGCGCGGGCCGCTTCAAGCAGGGAGCAATCAATCGAGTCGGCGCGAAGCTTTTCCTCAATCGATATCCTCTCCAGGCCGACGAATGTGAACTCAAGCTCGCCGATCTTCGACGCAATCCCACTCTAGCCGCACAGAACGCGGCTAGGGTGGGGCACCCGGCGTGAGAGAACGCAAGGTCCCTCGACTTCGCTCGGGATGACAGAGTCTCTACGGATGATGACAAAGTTGCTACAGATTCGGAGGGGGGCTCAATAACTCACAATGCTCGACGCACTTTACCGTGTCGGCCTCGACCGTGGCTTTCTTGTGGCCCTTAAAATCGATGTCAGGGAGGATCAGCAGGGTTTGCGAGCCATTGGCGACGTTAAAAGTGCAGTTGAAGTTCATGGACTGGACGCCACGTTCTTTGCAGCCGGTTTGGTCGAGTGCGTCGGTGAGGGTCATGGTCCTGTCGTAGACCTGGTCGGCAAGATGCGATGGCAGCAGAGCGACCGTCAGGGGGATGGGCGACTTGATCTTGAGGCTGAGTTCCTGGCCGTCGTGGTCGGGAGTCATCAGACTGTAGACCTTGGGTACCGTCGTGATCTGGTATTTTTCGTTCAGGATGCGTTGCCAGTGGAACTCAGGCTGAAGGCAATTGTAGTACAGGATGTGGAGATCGTTGGGGGACATAAATTGCCGCGCTCCGGGTCCGAGGATGGCGCCAATGGAGGCGAGGACGGGCTTCTCGGGCCTGCGCTCGTCGCGAAAGGTGATGATCATCGGGCGTTCGGAGGGAAGATGACACTCGTAAATCGCGTTGGTGACATGCTCCTTCACGCAGAGCAGGCTGAAATTCGCAGGGGCGTCGGGTTGCCGCATAGCGGCGTTCCATTCATCGGCCCAAGCCATAGCCACGGTGACCGGGTATCTGGAGTCGATCTGCACGTGCATGCCGCCGCCCCCGACAGCGGGACGGTACTCGTGGCCGGCGTGCAGGCTGGCGGGCTCCAAAGGGATCGTCTCGCTTTCGGCAGCACGCCAGATAGTGCGATCCTGCGCATAGGAGTTCGCGGCCAATGCGCAGAACAGCAGCGTGGCGAAAATGGAAAAGTTTCTCATATTAGAAGTATTTGCTGGGTCCATGTGCGTACCCTAGCGAATTCGCGAGGCGAGGATTACGAAGGTACCAAAGGCCCGTGATGACGAGAGGCTCCCGCGCGCAAAGTCTAAGCGCCTCAAGTTAAGCCCCGCATGGCCCTGCACGCGAAAGTGTGTGGGAGTCCTTCGGCTTCATCTCAGGATAAATCCGGTCGTTGCCGGCATAAATAAAGGCCACGTTCAGAAATGAGCGTGGCCTTTTCCGCCTGGTCTGTAATTCTTAGCCGGAAGGTGGATGGGTTTAGAGGGCAGTGATTTACTGCCAACGCCTGGCGATCGAGGTTGCTTCCAATCAGCAGATGCCCTGCCGCCAAGCCTCATCGTGCTCGCCTTCGCTTGCACCACTCCAGCAAAAACGGCCCAAGAACTAAAAGCAATCCGACAGAAGCAATCGATAGGCAGCTAAACCTGAGCAGACCAGAAATGAACATTGAGGACTCGCCATGAAAATCAGACACCGCTACCATTAAACGTGGATTCGTAATTCTTGGGTCGCGATTATCGAACAATACGTCGAGATCAAACTTGTAACGGCGACCCGCCACGGTTTGAAATTCTCCTATCTCACGGGAGATGCCTGTAACGGAGTTAATCCGACCTTGCCTAATTGTCTTGTCGGAATCTCCTTGAAGCGTGCCGCCGTCGCTGGTTAGCGTCCAGTGGAACTTCCATACAGGAAGGTTGGGGCATGGCTGCTTCTCGGGGTCGTTCACCCCGACTTGGCAGGCTAACTCTTTCTCGGCCTCGGTCGGTTGGGAGTCATCGGTTCCTTTCGGGACATCAGCATCGATGTAGATGGAATAGAGCGCGCTCATATTCGTTTTGACCATGCTGGTGGTGTAGTGGCTTCCCTTCGAGAGGGTTATCGGAACATCGTTTACGAGCGACCAGTTGCGCGTCGAATCGAAGAGCGTCCACAGGCCCCACGGCACAAGTCCAAGGGCAATGAGAAAGAATCCCACTCTTCTTACCCACTTCGTATGTGTTAACGCTGCTCCTATTACCATCTTCAAAGCCCGGCAGGGCCGATTGTACTGCAAGCGAAAGTGTGAAGGAGTCCTGCGGCTTCACCTCAGAATAAAAATCCGGTCGTTGCCGCGGCTCGAGTCGAACCGCTGATCACCAACCGATCCGCTTGATGTCGGCCACCAAATCGAAATGGCGATCGCGGCTCAGCAGGGGCAGAGAATGCTGCCGGCACAGTGCGGCAATCCAAAGATCATTGGTTGGAATCGGCTTGCCCTTGCGCTTTAGTTCGAGGCTGATCTCGGCGTAGTGATGTGTGGTCGGCTCCTGAATGTCCAATACCAGGCAGTCATTGAGCAGATCCTCCAGCCAGTTTTCGTAACTGGTCCGATGACGCGACTGCGCGATGCCGCGGCGATACTCGCCGAGCACAATTACAGGGAGCGCCATCTGTTCGGCGCGCGCGAGAACGGCCGCCAGGCCGGGATCGTCGTCAGCCGCAGCCGACAGGGCATTGGTATCAAGAATCATTTCCGGAAAATCACTGCCAGACTTCCCGATCGATCTGCTCGAACGCTTCTTCCACCCGCTTTTCGATTTGCTTGCGCTCCTTATGCAGGTGTTTGAGCCGTCCGACATGCTTCATCCAGGGCCTTTCCTGGGAGGTAGTTTTCAATTTCTCCTGGACCGCCTCGGTGACGAGCTGGCGCAAGGGAATACCGCGTTGAGCGGCGGCGGATTTTGCGCGGCGGAACAGGAAATCGGGGATTTCGAGAGTCGTCTTCACGTACCCATATTACCATATTTATGGGCCTGATGCGAAAAGTTCCCGTTTGTATCGCGGACACCGAAGTTTGTTCAGGATAAAATCCGGTCGTCGCCGGCATAGATAAAGGCCACGTTCAGAGATGAGTGTGACCTTTTCCGTTTTGGGATGGATGACTGCGATAAAGTGGTATCGACTTTCATTTAGAGAATCTGGAACAAGGTGATGGAGTTATATTAATGGCTAAGGAAAAATATCCGCGTTAAGCGCACGCTCGGGCGAAGGAGAGGGCAGTCAGGAGGAGATGATGTGCGTCATGTGTGAGCGCGAATTATGGGGCGAGCACCGAGCGCTCGAACGCGAGTTCTTCAAGCCCTGCAAGACATGTAAGAAGTTCCCTGGCGCGAGCTCCGAAGGAACCTGCTATCACTGTTTTGCCATTGGCGACATGATCGACGAGTGCCCCGAGTGCGCGGGCAAGCCATGGAGCGAAGAGTTCCTGGAGGCCAAAAACGAAATCGAAGGCCCGGACAAGCTGCTGCTCCCGTTCTAGAGACGGGAAGCGTTACGTCGTTGCCGACAAAAATAAAGGCCAGGTTCAGAAATGAGCGTGGCTTTTTCCGCTTTGGGGATGGTTCGGGGCCTTCTGCGGAGTATGGCTGCGATCACGCGTGGGTTGCGGCGTCGGTGCAGCACGGCGATAACGGCGAGCGGTTTCTCATCGGGGCGCAAGCGATCACATAATCTCGTAGACATTGAAACCGGAGGACCATCCGGTGAGGCCGGGACGGATGTGGCCGCCGTAAGGAAAGAGGGCGAGAGAGCGGATCGCTTCGAAGATTCCTCCGCGTACAGGATCGTCGGCGTCGAGGTTATCAGCTGCGATGAATTCCCAGATTTCTTCAACCCTACACGGGTTTTGGGTTTCTAGTGAATTGGCGTTGGTGCCAGTAGGGGTAGGCTGGGGTTACTTCGCTGGCGGCGTCGAGTCTTGCTACTTGTTCGGGGGTTAGGTTCCATCCTGCCGCGGCTAGGTTTTGGCGTAGTTGTTCTTCGTTGCGGGCGCCGATAATTACGCTTGCTATCGTCGGCCTTTGCAGGAGCCAGTTCAGAGCGATTTGCGGAATGGTTTTTCCGGTTTCGCGGGAGACTTCGTCGAGGGCGTCCACTACTTTGTAGAGATATTCGTTCGCAACCGGCGGGCCCTGTTCGGCGGTGCTGTGCAGCCTGCTTACTTCTGGGAGTGGTTGGCCGCGACGGATTTTTCCCGTAAGCCTGCCCCACCCTAAGGGACTCCAGACGATGGTTGCTACTTCCTGGTCCTGGCCAAGCGGCATCAGTTCCCACTCGAAGTCGCGGCCTACCAGCGAATAGTAGGCTTGATGGGCCACGTACCGCGCCCAGCCGTATTCTTCGGAGACGGCGAGGGACTTCATCAAATGCCATCCCGAGAAATTGGAGCAGGCGATGTAGCGGACTTTTCCGCTCTGCACCAGCGTGTCCAGAGTCTTGATGGTTTCTTCGACTGGCGTCTGCGCGTCGAATCCGTGCATGTGGTAGACGTCGATATAGTCGGTGTTGAGGCGGCGCAGGCTGGCCTCGCAAGACTGGATCACGTGATAGCGGGAGGAGCCGAGATCGTTGGGTCCGTCGCCCATAGCAAACGTGGCTTTGGTGGAAATTAAAACCTGGCTGCGGCGCCCGGCGATTGCTTTGCCGAGGATTTCCTCCGATACGCCTTGAGAGTACACGTCGGCGGTGTCGAAGAAGTTGACTCCGGCTTCGAGGCAGACGTCTACCAGGCGCGTGGCTTCCTTCACGTCGGTGTTGCCCCACGCTTGAAAGAATTCGCCGCGTCCGCCGAAGGTTCCGGCGCCGAAACTGAGAACGGGAACTTTTAATCCGGAGTGACCGAGTTGTCGAAATTCCATGGGGAGTAGATGCTCGCGGCGGGGTCGGGGATGCGGGGGAATGCGGCCCGCCGTAGTTAAAAGGGGTAGATTGAAACACTACGCGCCGGATCCTTCGGCCCGCTGAAGGACGCGGGCCTTCAGGATGACGACTTTAATTGAAGGAAAACCTGGGCAATGCTCGGCGGACAAGGGTGTCCGCCTCACACAGTGATAATCTTGCGGCATGCCTCCTACATCTTCTCGATCTTCGGTTATGTTGGCGCTGGTCGCCGGATTAATTGTCGGGGTGGTGTTTGCCGGATCTCTGGGATGGTTAATGCTGTCACGAAATTCCGGGCGGAGTTTGTTGAGCCATGTCTGGTCGTCGGTGACCGGCAGAGTTCTTAGCATCGATGTGAGCCAGCCCACCGTGGTTGATCGCATTCAGAGGCTGCAGCGGCTGGAGACTGTGGTTTACACGATGGACAAACTGGTTACGGGAGCGAAAGAGAATCCTATCTTTCCGGACTTTCTTGCTGGAGATCGGCTTTTGATGATGGTGCACGGCGAAGTTGTGGCGGGGATTGATTTTTCGAGTTTGAAGCCCGGTGACGTTCGACTGAATGGCAGAGAAGTGCATTTGCGTCTTCCAGCATCGCAGGTGTTCAGCACCCGGCTCGACAGCGCGAAGACTCGCGTGTATTCCAGACAAACCGGGCTGCTGGTGCCGACTGATCCAAATCTGGAAACGGAAGTGCGTCAGGAGGCGGAACGGGAGCTGCAAGCGGCGGCGTTGGCCGATGGCATTTTGCAGACTGCCCAGCAGAATGCGGCTTCGACGATCAACAGTCTGTTGCAGGGTTTGGGATTCGAGAAGATTGAGTTCGAGTAGCGCTTGCCATGGTCTGATGTTTAAGTTTCGAATCAATTTCCACAATCAATCAAAAGTCAACGGCGGCGGACTTTGAGAACACGCCCGCGGCGTAGGGGCGGGCTACGCGGGCGAGGGCGCCCGCGCGACACGTCGATAACCAAATTTCCCTGGAGAAGTCCATATCAGAGGGAAGCTGGTTCTACGGAGGTAGCCATGAAGCGTCGCGATTTCATCGTTCATGCGGTCCGCGGCTTGGGAGCGGCTTGGGTTGGCTCGCGGGGCCTGGCGGCGTGGGCTACTTCCGCGCCGGCCTTGACGAAAAAGTTCAGCGCGTCAGATACGGTAGTGCTGGGACAGACTGGCATCAAGACTAGCCGGCTCGCGATGGGGACGGGCACGATTGGTTACGACCATCATTCGAATCAGACTGCGCTTGGCGTCAAAGGGCTTTCTGAACTACTGCTCAACGGTTACGACCAGGGGTTGCGGTTCTTCGACGCGGCCGATGCCTACGGAAGCCATCCGCATGTGGCTGCGGCGCTCAAGCAGTTGCCTCGCGATAAAGTCACTGTGCTGACAAAGACGTTCTCGCGCGATCCCAAGTCCGCGCGCGCCGACCTTGATCGTTTCCGCCGCGAGCTTGGCACCGATTACCTGGACATTTGCCTGATCCACTGCGTGACAGAAGGAGATTGGGCGGAGCGCTATAAAGGAGTGATGGACGTTCTGTCTGAAGCCAAGCAGAAAGGCATCATTCGCGCGCACGGCTGTTCGTGCCACAGCATTGAGGGGCTGCGGGCGGCGGCCAAGTCGGCGTGGGTGGAAGTCGATCTGGTGCGCATGAATCCAATCGGCTCGCACATGGATTCCGATCCTAAAACCGTGGCCGACGTATTACGCGAAATGCGAGCTGCCGGGAAAGGGATTGTCGGCATGAAGATCCTGGGCCAGGGAGATTTACGTGCGCGTCAGGACGAAGCTTTGAAGCATGCGTTATCGCTGGGGCTTCTGGATGCATTCACGATTGGGGCGGAGAGCAAAGCCGAGCAGCGGGATTTGATCCGGCGGATCGGGATTGCGGCGTGAGTGGGGAGCTAGAGTTGCTTGACGTATTCGAGCAGCGGCATGCCGAAAAAATCTGCCATGTTTGTCGAACGACGGTAGCCATTTTTCTCGTAGAATTTCATGGCGGCCTGGAGCGGTAGGGTTGTGTCCAGCCTGATTCGGTTGCATCCGCGCGCTCTCAAGTAGCTTTCAATTGCGGCGAGTAATTTTGCGGCAACACCCAGACGTCGCCACTCGGGCAAAACTGCCATTCCGCGCAAATGACCTTCTCCGCAGTGGCACACCCCAGAGATCGTTCCCACGACATTGCCGGACGCGGTCGCAACCAGGACGTGCATCTGCAGGAAACGAACGTGCACCGTTGCTTCGTCCAAAACGGTGTCGGCAAAAGCGGCTGGTGAATATTCTGCGCGATAGGGATCGAAGGCAGCAGCCAGGCACTTCAGGATAGCGCCAGCATCGTCCTGGCCGGCGGGCCGAATCTCAATCTCGACTGGCGACTCCATGTTGACCGCTGCCGCTCGTCAGTGCCCTCCGAGTAGTTGGTAATTGGAATTTGTTGTCGTTACCTGGAGCTGCTTGGCGGTCGCATTTAGAACCGACTGTTGCACATAGTTGGTGCCGTCGGGCAGGCTCGCCATCTGAATCGCCAATGTGACCACGTCCTTGGGCTCATCCATGTAGGTGTTCACATTGATCGTGGTGATCTTTCTTGCGCTCGTATCGAAAGAAAGCGTCAGCTGATCTCCGGGCTGAGAGTAGTTCTTGAAAATAATTTGCGCCATCGGCGACCCCGGAGACGAACTCAATGAGGCATTGCCGGCCTGAAAGGCTTGCGCCATTTTCTGCGGGTCGGGAGGTACATAGAGGGCGAGAAGAGTTTTTACCTGTCCCATGTACTGCTGCATCTCTTCAGTCTTCTTCTCAATGATTCGCTGCTTCATTCTGCCTCCGCTGGGAGGTTGCGGCGGAGGCCCCATCGGAGTCTTCTGCACCGTCCCATCAGGGCCGTACTGGCACATGGATGTCTTGGGGGGCTTGGCCTCGCCCTTGAGTGTGAGCTGGGTTGTTTCCATCCATTGGTAGCGATGCAGCTTCTGCTGATTCTCCGCAGCAGACTGCTTTATGGCTGCTATTTTCTCCTGCAGTTCTCCCCCGGGTGCCCCACCCATCTGGGCGAGCGCAGGAACCATTAGGGCAAGCACTACTGCGGCGACGAGCAATGTGCGCTTGCGGCTACGGAAAGGCAGGTTAGTGACCGGCGTCGTGTGGGCGGTGAGGATGACTCGATTCATTGAACTCTCCTGTTGGAAGGCAAATGGTGGACGTTGTGTTTCGGTATTTTGAGTGACCCCACGATAACTCTTTGCCTTATACAGGTCAACGTTAACGTTTTCTAAGTGTTGAGAGCGCGCAATCCGGCCCAGCGCCGCATCTCTGAACTCGGCTTCAGAACGAAACTTTGGTTCTGTAAAGTAGTGTAAAGGCCGAGTGGATTCCGCTACCGCGGGTTTACCTTCTTAATAGATGAGGGTGAAAGATCCGAACGGATTCGCGGGTGTCTTCACTTCCGTTTTTTCCGTTCCTGTCGGTCCTTTGTTACTCTAGAGAGAACCTGTTCATGTGATCTGCGAACGCTAGAGCTTAGTGTCGCCGTTTTATCGATGGAATCCCCGGCTTCCGTCACCATCGAAGCCTGAATTGCAGGAGACATATTCATTTGAAGACTTTTGTAACCCGCGCTCTCTTTTGTTCGCTTCTCATTTTGCTTCTTGCAAAGTCGTTTTTGCTCACTTCGGCTGCCCAGGAGACTGCACCTTCGAATCCAACCCCGGCCACGCAGGCTCAGACTACCCAGGCTCAACCAACGGACCAGAGCAAGAATGCCCAAGCCAACAACAAGACCTCCGATAAGAATGATGGCACTTCGAAGGACCGGCTCTTCTACACTCTGCCAAACTTTTTGACGCTAGAAAACGCTGGACAGGTTCCGCCGCTGACTGTCGGGCAAAAATTCAAAGTAGTGGCTCGCGGCTCATTCGACTATATTCAAATCCCCTGGTACGCTGCGCTGGCTGGCGTTAGCCAAGCAGAAAACAGCGAACCCGGTTACGGACAGGGTGCTGAGGGCTACGGAAAGCGTTTCGGAGCAGCCGCAGCCGACGGCACAATCGAAAACTTTATGACCGGGGCGATCCTCCCGTCCCTGCTCCGCCAGGATCCTCGTTTCTTTCAGCAGAGCGAGGGGACGTTTTGGAATCGCACTGGCTACGCCATCAGCCGCATCTTTGTCACCCGCACCGATTCCGGGCACCAGCAATTCAATTTCTCTGAGGTTTGCGGCAGCGCGGCTGCTGCTGCCATTTCGACCTATAGCTACCATCCCAGCGCCGATCGCACTCTGTCGAACACCGCGAGCGTTTGGGGGACGCAGGTAGGGTACGACACTGTCACGCTCGTGGTAAAGGAGTTCTGGCCCGACATTCGCCGCAAGCTGGGCAAGAAGAAAAGCCCACCTTCCAACTGATCTATTCCTTCGAGGTTTCTGGATTACAATCGCTCGCAGCCCACTGCCAAGGGAGAGGTCCGCATGTTTCAACCCGATCTGTTGCACCACAAACGCATTCTCATCACTGGCGGCGGCACAGGTTTAGGGAAAGGCATGGCCCACCGTTTTCTGGAGCTGGGCGCAACGGTTTACATCTGCGGACGACGTAGGCAAGTTCTATCCGACGCCGAAGCTGAAATGAACCGCGTGGCGCCGGGGAAGGTTCGGTCTTTATCCTGCGATATTCGCGATCTGGCCGGCCTGGAAGAAACTGTAGCGGCAATCTGGAAAGATGGCCCGCTCGATGTGCTGGTAAACAACGCTGCGGGAAATTTTCTGGCTCGCACGGAAGAGTTGTCGCCAGGCGCGTTTGAAGCCGTGATTGGAATCGTGCTGATGGGAACGATCAACGCGACCATGGCTTGCGGGCGGAGATGGCTGCAAGCCGGCCAGCCCGGCGTCGTCCTGAACATTGCCGCAACCTATGCATCGACGGGTTCGGCGTATGTCGTACCTTCGGCGATGGCGAAGGCTGGAGTCGTCGCACTGACCCGCAGCCTGGCCGTGGAATGGGGGGACCGTGGCATCCGCATGAACGCTATCGCTCCCGGGCCGATTCCTACCGAAGGAGCGTTTTCCCGCTTGCTTCCGCGTCCGGAGCTGGAACAATTTGCCCGCGAGCGAAATCCACTTTGCCGCTTCGGCACCGTCGAGGAGTTAGCGAATCTTGCGGCATTCCTGGTGAGCGATGGCTCGAGCTATATTAACGGTGACGTGATCGTGATGGACGGCGGCGAACAACTGCAAGGCGCAGGCGAATTCAGCGCACTGGGAAGATTGCTGAGGGAGGATGACTGGAAATCACTTAAGCCGCGCAAGCCCCCCAAAGCAGGTCCGTGAGTGCGTCAGAGAAACGCCGGAAAGCTGCCTCAATATCTCTATCTCTGCGGCGACGGCATTACCAGCCACTTGAGCAGCATGTTTACCAGGGTGAGCACGATGCCGCCCACAAAGGCCGCGCCGAAACTTCGAATGTGGAAGCCCGGTACGAAGGTCGAGGCGAGTTCGAGCATGATGGCATTGATCACAAACCAGAACAGTCCCAGGGTGAGGATGGTGAGTGGAAAGGTAATGATCTTCAAGAATAGTCCTAAAGTCGCGTTGACCAGGCCGATGACGACAGCCGCAATGAGCGCGGCAGCCGCGCCGTCCACATAAAAGCCGGGTACCACGCGGGAGGTGATCCAAACCGCCAGCGCGCTAACGAACCAGTGCAAGAGCATTCGGAGCATTAAGATCCTCTCGACTGCAAACAGACTATAAAGCCGCTGGGCGTGCCATAGCAAACTTGATCATCGCCTCCCTCGCCCGCGCAAGGGTAGACGCTTTCCAAGCTATTTCATGGATGGGGTCACAGGAGGCGTCGAGAACAAGTGCCCACGGCGTGCCTAAGTTCCTTACGCACAGCCTCATAGGCGGGCTTCCTGCGCCGTGTCGGTTAGACCTAAAGTTATCTGCTGGATCGCCGATACTCCTGAATAACGGTAGGTTGAAGGGGGAACGATTATGGTAGCTCCGATTTCCGGAGGTACGGCTTTCGACTTTGGTGCGGCGGCACAAACCACGGCTGCGCAACTTCAGGTCACAACTGCTCCCGCTGTACCTGCGAAGCAACCAACCAAGATTGAGCCAGCAGGTGACACCGTAAGGCTCACTGACAGCGCGCAGGTTCATCTTTTAAGAACACAGGGTCAGACGGTCGCACAGATCGCCATAAGCACAGCCCTGACGGCTCAAGCGGTAGATAGCTACTTGGGGATTACGCAGGCGGCACCACCGGTCGCAGCGAGCAACAAGTAGCTCAAAATCCACTGGTCCTGGCGGGCGTCGCCCGAATGAGATCGGACTTCGGGGGAGGACCGATCTCACTTGGCGCCCGCCGCGGCCTTGTTCTCCATTCCCTCAAAAACATCTTCTGCCCGGCGCAGAGCTTCTTGCACATTCTCGCAAATGTTTTCGCGTCCAATTACGTCTTCAAATTCGGCCTGCCGAATGAGTTGAGCGGGCTGTTCGCGGGCGCCACATAGAATCAGCGTCCGATTCGAGGCGTGCAGTTCACGCGCCACTTCCTCCAGCGCGTATAACCCCGTCGCATCGATCGCGGTCATGTTGCGCAAGCGCAAAATGACCACGGGCGGCAGTGCATTGATTTTCTCCAGGATCGTCGCGATCTTGTCCGTCGCCCCAAACAAGAAAGGCCCATGAATACGGAAGATGGTCGCGTAGTAGGGAATGTCTTTGTCTTGCAGGATGTGTACCCGGCCGTCTTCGACGTAGTCATCGGTGACCTGAGATACGGTCGTGGTATTTGCGACCCGACCGATGAACAACAAGGCGGCCAGAATCATCCCGGCCTCGACTGCGACTGTAAGGTCAGCGAACACGGTGAGCGCGAAGGTCACCAGCCAGATACTGATATCGGTCTTGGTCAGTTTCAGCAGTTGCGGGATCTCGCGCCACTCTCCCATGTTGTAGGCGACCACCAGCAAAATAGCCGCCAGCGATGCCATCGGAATAAAACTGGTCAGATGTGCGGCAAACATAAGCACACAGACGAGAGTTAACGAGTGAATCATTCCGGCAACGGGTGTTTTAGCGCCGGCTCGGATATTGGTCGCAGTGCGCGCGATCGCGCCTGTGGCGGGGAGCCCACCAAACATCGGCGAAACGATGTTGGCCACACCCTGCGCCATCAATTCAACATTCGGATTGTGATGGTCATTGCTCATGCGGTCCGCCACCACCGCGGACATCAATGACTCAATCGCGCCCAGCATCGCGACCGTGAATGCGGAACCCAGAAGCCCGTGAATAAGATCGGCACGGAAGCGCGGAATCGCGAAGTGGGGCAGGCCGCTCGGAATACCGCCGAAGCGCGTTCCAATGGTTTCAACCGGCAGTTTGAGTGCGACCACCGCGATTGTTCCTGCGACCATCGCCACGATAGGTCCGGGAATACGGTTCGAAAGCGCGCGGCATACCAAAAGCGTCGCCAGGGTGACGACGCCGAGAACTGTCGCGGTGTACGACAAAGTATGAAAATTGGCTGCTATGCTTTCCATACGCAGCCAGAACACTCCGGGAACCTTATCGATCCTCAATCCAAAGAGATCTTTGATCTGCGTACTTGCGATCAGAACCGCGATTCCATTGGTGAAACCGATCACGATGGGCCGCGGGATGAACTTGACCGCCGTGCCCATTCCCGTGACTCCGAGAATGATGAGCAGAACTCCGGCCATCACGGTACACATGAACAGTCCGTCCACACCGTGGACGGCTACAATTCCGGCGACCACCACCACGAACGCGCCCGTCGGACCGCCGATCTGGGTCTTTGACCCTCCCAATGCGGAAATCAAAAATCCCGTCACCACCGCACAATAAATTCCCGCCTGGGGCGTGAGTCCGGAGGCGATGGCAAACGCCATGGCTAGCGGCAAAGCCACCAGTCCGACTGTCACTCCCGCGACGAGGTCATGCAGAAACGTGTTCAGGCTGTAATCGCGCAGGCAGAGAACGGACGCAGGCAGCCAGCGATCTTCAAAGTCTGTGGTCAGTGAGGTTGTATCCAGGAAGCACTCTCCATCGACAGTCGATTATGACAGGCGCAAGCTCAGGCATTCAATGAATAGTCGGGCACGGAGGTGCTACGACGATCCTATTTTGGTGTTAGGACTCTCCGGGGATCTGCAGCCATCCTACGGTGCATTTACTGCCATCCTGGCGCGCCAATCCTCTTTCCGGTTTGCAAGTAGTGGTTGATCGCCGCCTCCCAACTTTGCATCTTATGGCGAAACCATTTCAGATCGTAACGTTCGATCTCCCGATTACCCTCAGTCGACAGGCCTGTGTACGTGTATTGGATGAGTGCGTTGGTGTGGCCGCGTGAAATCTGTGCTCCAGAGTTTCTGCTAAGACAGATTCTGATTTGTGCCGCCACCAGTCCAGGATTCACCCAAGCATATGCAATGCGAAAGCATGCAGGATCGTAATCCGTGACCATCCAGGTGGTCTCAGTGCCGTCTTCGTTCGGTGTGATGAAGACGCAACCGTACTCGGCAACGCCCGATTCCGAGTAAATCAAACGATACTGCCATCCCGGAACCCAGTCCGCCTCGCGCACCGGGCATAGCAGCGGGAAGACCCTCTCCGGCGGAGCCACGTTGTTTTGAGTGTATTCGTGAGTAATGCGCTTGCCTCGAAATTTCGACATTGTTCATCCTCCAAAAAAGAATTGGCCCGCGCCATAGAGCGCGAGCCTTGATTTCGTTACACAAAGAAACGGGCCGGACTGATTGCTCAATCCGGCCCTTGTTCCGAGCTTATTATCGCACGAGCCTCCCTTCCGCACAAGCGGGGCCGGGGGACCTACCCCAGTCTCCTCTCAGCACCTGCTCAGCCCACTCTGCGGAAGTTCTCTGCGGTCTCCCCGTTTCAAGATCTTGATGATACCCGGCAAACGCAAAATCTTAAATCGCAGAGATCACGGAGAAGACCCGCAGAGTGCGCCGAGATGTCAAATTATTTCCGCCGCGCTCTAGAACAAATTCCACAGGAACTGGTTATACACGTCGTGGTGATACTGCACTTCAGGGGCTTTCACGAAAGTCCCCAAAAGGCGCGGACAGCGATCGGCCGAAGCCTGCTTCAAGTCCGCATAGCGAGCCTTGACGTCTTCACCCAGCAGTTTCGTCGTCCACTCCGCATTGCGAAAGTTCGCCAGCGCGTCATAGATGTTATCCGGCAAGTAGCGCTGCGCCTGCCGCAGGTTCTTGATCTTCGCTGTGTCGCCGTCGACACCGGTTTTGAAAATCGAATGCATGACCAGGTAAGGATTTGCGTCCGGGGCGACCGAGCGAACTTCCACACGCATACTCTTCTCGTTGCCGATCGGAATGCGAATCATCGAGCCCCGATCCGTGGGCGAAGCCTTGATCTGGTTCGGCGCCTCAAAGTGCGGGTCCAAGCGGCGATACGCGTTGACACTGGGATTCAGCAACAGGCAAAGATCATTGCCATGGGTGAGGATGCGATCGATAAACTCCCAACCCATTTTGCTCAGCTTCTCTTCGCCCTTCGCATCCCAGAACAAATTCTTCCCGCCCTTGCTGATCGAGACATTGGTGTGCATCCCGCTGCCATTCACGCCCACCACCGGCTTGGGCAGGAACGACGCGGAGCAACCCATCCTGGTCGCCACCTGGCGGCAAACCAGTTTGTAGAGTTGAATCTGGTCTGCTGCAGCCACTACTTCCCCGTAGCCATAGTTGATCTCGAACTGCGAGGGCGCCACTTCAGGGTGATCCTTTTCATTCTGGAAGCCCATCGCACGCTGCACCTCCGCCGTGGTATCGATGAAGGTGCGCAACACATCGCCGGGCAGTGAGTGGTAATAACCGCCAGTGTTGACGTACTCGAATTTGCCGGTTTCGTGATAGCGGCGCTCCGCATCCGGCCCTTGAAACAGGAAGCCCTCGATTTCGTTGGCCGCATTCAACGTGTAGCCGTGTTTCTTGTACAGACTATCGGCGTAGGTCTTGAGAATGCCGCGAATGTCAGCACTGTAAGGTGTGCCGCCCTTATCGATCACATCGCCGAAAACCAAGACCTTGCCCGGCCCGAAGATATCGGCTGGACCCCAATAGAAGGCGCTCCAGTCAATGCCGAGGCGCAGGTCGCTTTCCCGCTGCGCGGTGAACCCGCGAATCGACGAACCATCAAAAGTGAGATTGTCCCAGCTCTTGATCAGAAATTTCTTATCGTAATCGAGCATGTGCAGACGGCCTTCGAGGTCGCTGAACAGCACGGTCACGGCCTTGATCCGCTTTTCCTCTGTGAGGTATTCGAGGCGCTCCTCTTGAATCTTATGAATGGCAACACGATTCTTGCGTTGCTCCTTGGCGTTCAAATTCATCTCTTCCAGTTCGTCGTACGGGATGGCCAGGAAATTTCGCAGTTCAGTCGGCATGGATCTCCTTATAAGCTTGGTAATAAAACGCGGATATGTTTCGGGGGATGTTCAGAACTTGGTAGGGTAACGCGGAGCACCATCCGCTGCCAATCAAAAAAGCTTATAAGACGGATTAAAGGAATCTATTCGACTAGTTTATGTGGGGACGCCCGCCCTCGGCTGTCCGGTTGCCCGACCGGATGCACCCAGAGCTTCTGTACAATCGCTAAGACCATAGGGAGTCTCCAATGGACGTAATCCTGAACGACGTCGAAACCCGCGTGCTGGGCTCGCTCGTGGAGAAAGATGTCACCACTCCCGATTACTATCCTCTTTCTTTAAATGCGCTGGTCAACGCCTGCAACCAGAAAAACAATCGCGACCCAGTGATGCATCTGAAAGAAGATGCGGTGCAGGAGGCTCTGAGCACTCTCCAGGAAAAACGTCTCGCTGGCCCGACCAGCAGCGCCGACAGCCGGGTCACCAAGTACGAACATCGGCTGCAGGAGGCGTTCAACTTTACTCGCGGCGAAACAGCCGTCCTCTGCGTGCTGTTATTGCGCGGCCCCCAAACCCCCGGCGAACTCCGCGGCCGCACCGAGCGTATGCATCGCTTCGAAGACCTCACTGAAGTGCAATCCACCTTGCAGCGCCTGATGCAACGCGACCCCCCGCTGGTCAGAGTCCTTCCCAGACAGCCTGGAACCAAAGAATCCCGCTACAAACATCTGCTGGCGGGTGACGCGGAAGACGCTGCCGATGTCGCGCAGGCGCTCTCGTCCGCGTTTGTGGCCAGCAATTCGCACGACACCGACCGTATAACGCACCTGGAAAACGTTGTATCTGACCTCAGAAAAGAAGTGACCGACCTGAAACAACAACTTGCCAGCTTCCGAAAGCAGTTCGAGTAGCGGGCTCCGCCCATGCATTGTCAAGTAGGTTAAACTAAGGAACTTTCTTCAGGAGGAATTTTCATATGCCCGAAGCCGCCCCCAGTGGCGCGGAATTTAAACAGCAACTGCGCGAAGGCACGCCCAAGCTAGGCCTGTTCCTGAACGCTCACAGCCCCACCGTCGCCGAGCAACTGGCCCACAGCGGTTACGACTGGTTGCTGGTCGACACTCAACACGGCCCCATGGATCACGAGAAACTTTCCGCCATGCTGGCGGCTATCGCGAACGGCGGAGCCAAGTCCATCGTCCGCGTCGGGGGATACGACGATCGTCCTGGCATTCAACAGGCGCTCGATCTGGGCGCCGATGGGGTTCTCATTCCCTACATCAACAACGCGGAGGAAGCGCGACAGGCCGTGAGTTGCAACAAATATCCGACGACCGGCACGCGCTCGGTGTACTTTCCGCAGCGCAGCATGAATAAGGCCGGTCTGCTTGGTTACGCCGGCAACGCCAACAAAAACCTTATCGTCGCGCTGCAGGTGGAGACCGCTTCGTGCATCCAGAACATGGCCGAGATCGCCGCCGTCCCCGGCGTCGATATTTTGTTTCTGGGCCAGAACGATCTGTGCATGTCGATGGGGCTCTACGAGAAATACGAATTCCCCCACATGTACACCTCGCCGGAGCTGGGAGCAGCCACGCAGAAGCTTGTCGAGCAGGCCCGCAAGAACAAAGTCATTCTTGGACTCTTCCTCTTCGGTACCGCGCGCGTTGGCGAGTTTCTGGAAAAGGGATTTACCTTCATCAGCGTTGGCAACGATCTGCACCATCTCCTCACCCAAGCCGGCGCCTATGTGAACGACGTGGAGAAAACGGCTGCAGAAAAAGGCAAGGCTTGGAAGCGGCGTCCAACTGCGCTTTTCTAGGTCCAAGGTGAACAGGAAGCATTCGACGCATCGTGCTGTTACTCGTCGTGATCTTCACGGCGTTCGCGCTATACGGGAGATTCTTTTCAGGCGAGGTGAGGCAACGCGAGGTTAGTCCGGACGGAAAGAATATCGCGGAATGTATTGAGTACGCCGACCTCAGCACAGTGCAGTTGAGGACAAGGCTCAACCCGTTCCGGCGTGTCGTAATATCTAGCCTGTACGATGCCGGACTGTCAGTAGTCTGGATTGACTCACGGAATCTGTTGGTTCGGTGCCAAAGGAGGCGGCATGGCACAATATCTCAATACACTACACGGCCCAGTTTGGTTTCTGACTTCTGGCTAGGTTCCGCATCTGCTGTTGCAAGCAAATGGATTTCCAAGTAAGTGGCCGAATCACGGACATTGAAACGATTGCCATTGGAACGTCCATTCGTGAACGGGCGCGGTTACGAAAGGTTTACGGCAAAGGCCGCTGGAGGAAGCTCAAAGGGATCGCTTCTGTGCGCCTGAGCGATGATACGATATGCAGAGCCGAAATACATTGGTACGAAGCCCATGGGATCGGCCCCTGTGAATTCAAGATCAAACGGATCTTAAGCGAATAGGGAAATGTTTTGATACGGATATCCATGAAACGCCCGGAAACACAATTCGTAGTCTGCGTCCGAAACAATGACTATCCAGCTTCGTTGGAATTGAGAAAGCTGTATCGAGTCGTTCCAGACCCAGAAGCGGCCAAGCATCACCAGATCCGTGTGGTCGATGAATCCGGAGAAGACTACCTTTACCCGGAACGCTATTTTGTCCCTGTTCCGCTACCACAAGCTGCGGAACGTGCGGTGCTGCGGGCCGTCTAAAATTTGCCTGTACCCGTTGGCGAAGACGTGTCCCATCCGCCACATAGTCTTCCACACGCCACACTCTAACTGAACCACCCTACCTCTAACCCTTGCGGAATCAGTCCGTTTCGCAACGGCCGCCATCTTGCTCCTACTGTTGCTGACTGGAGGAAAACCAGCACAGGAGGCCAATATGGCGCACTTTACGCAACTCGGATTGTCAGGAAATCCAGACAAGAAACCAGCAACTTCGCCCACCGGAAAAACAACGCCCAACACACCAAACACACAACATCCAAGCCCAAAGAAATCGAGCGACAAACAGAAGAAGGCCGCACTCGTCGGCTCGTTAATTGCGACGTCGCTATTAGGAGTCTTTTTGCTGGAAAGCGGTTGTTCAAAAGAGTCGGACAAGACGTCTACCATCTTGACACCAAATCAAAGCGTCCCGAGCCAGCCGCTGATGCCGGTCGTGACCACACACATTTCAACGCCCACGCCGGTGGCCAGCCAGCCGCCTGCGAAAAAGAAGTCACGTCAGCGAAAGCTGTCAGCGTCTACGTACACAAATGCCGCCTATGGAGTCTCGTTCCGTTATCCCACTTACGGCAGCCTGAAGGAAGACGATGAGGCGAATCTGGAATTGGACGGGTTGGGACCACTCGAAATGAACTTCGTTCAGCCCGGCGGAACCACCATCAGCGCGGTGGAGCTGCCGCGCAAACTATTTGCCGGCACAGACTTCAACACCGCGTTCTTTAATGTAAGCGTAAATCCCAAGCTGACCGCGGCGGAATGCGAGCAATTCGCGTTTCCGGAAAAGGACGAACTTGAAGTTACGACTTCAAGAACAAAAGTTGGCCCGACCGAGTTCGAAGCAGTGGAAGCGTACGCCGAAGCAGAGAACAACCAGGCTGATGTGAAGTTCTATCACGCCTTCCAGAACGGAAGCTGCTACGAATTCGCTCTGGGCCTGGAGACCGCCAGCGAAGAAATTCCGGATGAGGTCAAGCTCGGCGTCGAGCCGGCCATCAAACCAGCCAAGCCGGCCATCAAGCCGGTAGATCGCAACGAAGTTTTTCGTAAGCTGAATTGGATGCTTTCCACGGTGAAGATCCAGCCCGCCGATTTTCCCGCGACCACCGCCCCGGCAATGGCCACTGGCGCTCCGATCACTCCCACGAGCGCGGAGATGAATGAAGCAAACATCAGCGAAGCGCACTGACAATAAAAGGCCACGCTCAGTTTCGAGCGTGGCCTTTGTCATTCCTGCAGTCATTCTTACAAAATCACATTGATTGAAATCTGAATCCCAGGATGCACCGGGCTCAGCAAATAATAGCCGCCGTCGATGTAATCGACGTAGACTACGTCCGTGTAAGCCCACCCCACGGGCCATGGTTGAACGATCACAAACCAATAACCGCCATATTGGAAGCGCGGAGTTCCGGCGACAATAACCGGGTGGCCGATTTGAAAGGTGTGCTGCCGGCCAAAATTAGCCCGAAAACGGTCTTCAGGAATACGACCGCCTTCTTTTCCTTCCCGCTGCTCTCCGTGCTGTTCCTGATACGCCGATTTCTCGTCCTGCCTGTTTTCCTGCACAGCTTGCTTGTTGTCTTTTTCTTTCTCGATTTGTTTGTTGTCCTTCTCCTTGTCCTTGTCTACCTGCTTGTCTTCCTGTTTCTCCGGATGGTCCGCTTTTTCGTCCGGCGCTGCCCGCTTTTCTTCCTGCGGATGCGACTCGTCCTGGGCAAAGACGGGTGCCGAAATTCCAAGAAGTACAGCCAATGCGGTTGTGCTGAAAACTGTCAGTAGCTTCATTCGTGTTGCCTCCAGTTCGTTTGTTGACGGATTTGCAGGTTCGAAATCTGAAGAACATCCGCAAATCTCGCGACTAATCTACGAGCGCCGCGAGATAGGCTCAGAGACCTGGCGCTCATAAAACTGATGCTCGGGAAATGGCGCATGAATATCCGCCGTGACCGTAGCGTCACAACCGGGATGGCCACACGCGCAGGCAGTTTCGCGTTCTCTGCTGTCGGAGTCCTTACATGCCTCGCTGCAGTATTTTCCGGTAGCGTTGCAACTGCACAGAACGTGTGCGCACTTCTCCAGGCTAATTGGTTTCATAAAGCCTCCTCGATTTCCCACGCCCACTTAAGGCGCGACACCTTAGTTGCTGGAATTTGTCGGAAGGTAGCCTGGAACGCCTCGGCAAATCGCTGTAGAAATTGCACGCTTAGCTAGTAAGAATTCGGCCTGCTTCTGGTAGTGGAAGGACTGTGCAACCTTTTAAGCATCTACTATCCGGTTCGGAAAGGAGCACGCATGATTCCTCCGCCACCTACAACGCACCCGCATGACCTGATGAAACCCGACTTGTTCAGCGAGATTCTGCTGGCGGCCACCGGGTTCATTCTCTTTGTTCCTTTGTTACTCATCGTCGTCACCGTGCTCTCTCGGTAAGCGTCATTCCGTTAGTGGATTCCGGAATTCTCTCTGGAGCGGGATCTGATTGTCCGGATAGACTCGGACATGCAGATTCGAACTTTAGTCGAGCAGGACGCGGAAGCATTTTGGCAACTACGACTGGAAGCCCTCGAAACCGAACCGATGGCTTTTTCTTCATCAGCCAGCGCGCACCGGATGACCACCCCGGACTCGGTGAAGGCCCGCCTCGCTCCCCGTGAGAGCGAAAGCTTTGTGCTTGGCGCATTCGACGACGGCGGGCTTGTCGGCATGGCGGGATTCTTCCGTTCTCCCGAAGAGAAATCCAGGCACAAGGCCCGCGTCTGGGGCGTATACGTCAAAGCCGCGCATCGCGGAAAAGGCATTGGCCGCGCGCTGATGGAAGAAATTCTTCGCAGGGCCCAACAGCGATCGGACCTGGAACAGGTGACTCTAGCCGTCGCCAGCGGACAAGCCGCCGCGAGGAAGCTATATTTGCAGTTGGGCTTTCAAATCTACGGCCGAGAGCCGCAAGCGCTGAAGGTGGGCGAAGTGTACGCCGACGAAGAGCTAATGACACTGCAGCTACACAAGAACCAGAACGGTAATTGAATGGTCGGGACGGGCAGATTTGAACTGCCGACCCCTCGCACCCCAAGCGAGTGCTCTACCAGGCTGAGCCACGTCCCGACGGTTGGAAATCCGCTGCATCGCTTCCGCCGCAGCGAATTAGGGTTGACTCAAGGATTTTACACCAGCCGCCGCCATTTCGTTTACCCGCAGTTGTTTGGCTCGCCTTAGGGCAAATCCATCCGGAGTCCGGCTTCGAAGTACGAGTACCTCTGCGCATCCCATTCGGATAAACTCACGTTAATCGCCATGAAGCTACGCTTCCTGATGGTTGTCCCAATCGCGCTGTCCGTCCTCTGTGCGCCCCATGTACGCGCACAGAACGGAGCCCTGCCTCAGGACAAGTGCACGATCGGAGGAATCGTAATCGATGCGGTGAGCGGTGAGCCGCTGAAGGGCGCTGTCGTCAAGCTCGCGGGTACCGCGATGCCGAATGACCGCGCTCCCGCTGCGCCATCCGTGTTCGCGAGCACCGATTCCAACGGCCGGTTCGCGTTTGAGGGTTTATCGGCTGGACGATATCTTCTTTTGGCATCTCACGACGGTTACGTGAAATCCCAGTTCGGCGACTTACGGGGGAAAGCGCTCTTGCTCTCGCCCGGCCAGCATGTTAACGATGTCGTTGTTCGTTTGCTGCCCAATTCCTCGATCTCAGGCCATCTCACCAACGAAGCTGGCAAACCGCTTCGCGGTGTCTCCGTGCAGGCGATGAAATCCTCCTATCCGCGCGGTAGGCACGAGTTTCATGACGTAGCGCGTGCCGTGACCACCGAAGCCGGTGAATATCGGATCACGAGCCTGCCTCCGGGTAAATACTGCCTTTACTTCAAGCCTCCGGCTTCACCAAAGCCCGTGGCGGCGCCCCATAAAAGTGATGATAAGAGTAACGATAAGAGTTACGTCCCTGTTTATTATCCCGCAGCGAACGACCGAGCCCACGCGATCGCCCTCGTGGTTCGCGCCGGGGATGAACTCGCGGGAATCGATATGAATCTCGTACCCGTGCGCACGGTACACATTCGAGGGCGGGTCATCAATGCGCGAACCGCCTTGCCGAGCAACGAAGCCGAAGTCACACTGCTCAGCGATCAGGGAGAAACGGTTTTTTCGCCGGGCAGGAGCTTCTCCGCTGGCGTCTTTGAGTTTCGAGGTGTGCCTCCCGGGTCCTACGTCGTGGTGGCTCAACAACCGAGCACTCCGAAGGAACCGAAAACCATGTGGGGATGGACGTCCGTCGAAGTCAAAGAGACCGACGTTGAGCATGTTGATGTCGTCGTTAGTCCGGGAGCAGATGTGATCGGCCATATTCGGGTGGAAGGTAAGACCGCCGACGATTTCAGCAAACAGATCGGGAGTATGGTGGGCGTTTTAGAACCGCAGGAAGCTCAGTCCCTGGCCAGCCTCACGCCGGACATTGACAATGCGTCGGTAAAGCCCGATGGAACTTTCATTTTCCGCGAGGTTCCGGAAGGCAGCTACCGGATAAACTTTTTCCCTGTGCCGTCGGGCTTTTATCTCGGGTCGAGTGATGCCAGCGATACCTTCGAAGTCGGCATCACGGTCAGTCGAGGTCGTTCTCCGGCATCCCTGGAATTGGTTCTGAACCCAGGTGCTGGCCGAGTGGATGGCACGGTGGAGAGTGACGAACAACCTGTTCCCAGCGCCGTGGTGGCACTGGTACCGGACGGGAAGCAGCGCGCTCAGCCGAACTATTACCGGCAGGCGTTCACCGATCATTTGGGCAGATTTGTCCTGCGGAATATCGTGCCCGGCAACTATACCCTTTTCGCCTGGGAGCAGGTCGACCGCGACGCCTTCTTCGACCCGGAATTTCTTGCCCAATATGAAGACCGTGGCAAAGCGGTTCACGTGGAAGAAGGTGACCACATAACCGTGAAGCTAGACGAAATTCCAGCTGCCGATACGGTTCCTTGAAGGGATTAATTTACCGAGCCCTCCCGTTCTGCGGTCACAAAATGAAGACTGGGCCAATCCAGAAGGAAGAAATCAGGGTTCAAGATTGACTTGGAATCCAAAGGCCTTGAGCAGGTCGGGGGGAACATACTTGTGGTCTTTGTTTTGCAACACCCACTCTCGGAGTTCGGACGAGCTTTGGTATTGTTCGGGCGAGAGCTTCAGGGAATCTACCACTTTATCAAACGAACTCTCCAATAAAGTGGGCGGAGTTCCGCCGGGCCGGTTAGAGTTCGAAGTGCCGCGCTGGGGTGCCATCAAGATCCTCCCTTGTTCACGAATTATATCTGGCCGGGTACCCATTCAATTCTGACAGCAGACCATACCTTTTGTCACCTGTTCCGAAAATTCCTTCACGGGCAGCGGACGGACGAGGCTTTTCTCTCCTTGCGATTTGGCCGGCTCTCGGGTAACTTGAACCCCTGGACGGCTCGGCGGAACAGCGCTACGAACGGCGGTTTCATTTCGCTGGAGCTATCGAAAGAAATTTGAGTTGAGTGGTGAGTGAGTATGAAACGGATTTTTAGTCTGCTGCGACGGTCTCCGAGCACGCGGCTCGGACCCTTGGAGCAGGAACTGCTTTCCGCGTTGTGGATGCGGGGAAGCGCGACGGTTCGCGAGCTGCTCGATGCCGGCGGCATCAATCTTGCCTACACAACGGTGATGACAACCCTCGACCGGCTTTACAAAAAGCAGCTGCTCAACCGCTCCGCTGAAGGCCGAGCCTTTCGCTACTCCCCGCGATACACGCAAGAAGAACTCGAAAAAGCGGCGGTGGGCGAGGCCGTCCGGCAACTGCTGGGCTCGGGCGAAACGGCCGCGCTTCCACTGTCATATCTGGTGGAAGCGGTCAGCAAACACGATGCGGGTCTGCTGGATGATCTGCAGCGCTTGCTGGATGAAAAGCGTCGCGAGCTTCGGAGTGAAACCCAGAATAGGGAGAAGCCCTGATGTTTGCCGCACGCTGTATCGGGGTTTCGCTCGCCGTGTTCATGCTGCTGTACGTGTCCCTCTCTCTGGCAGTTTCTCGGGGATGGAATCTGATACGACATTGGTTTCGACCGCGCTCGGCACGTGGCTCGGCTGATTTGCTGTTCATTCTGCGTGTGCTGCCGCTGGCGCTGTCTTCCCTGATAACGCTAGGGTTCACGTTGCCATCTTTCTTACTGCTGGAACCGCGATCGACCAATGAAGCGATCGGCAGCGCTCCCCTCGCGCTGGGGTTCTGTTTTTTGATCCTGATCGGGGTCGGAGTTGCTCGTGCGTGGATGGCTCAACTGAGGGCTTCGCGGGCACTGGTGAAATGGCTGGACGGCTCGATGCTAATGGAATCTGAAGTCACGGAGTCTGGCGAGGCTGTTCCTATTTTTCGCACTGGCAACGATGCTCCGACTCTAACCGTCGCGGGCGTCTGCGCCCCCAAGGTACTGGTCTCCGAGCCCGCCGTTGCCATGCTGAGTCCAGCCGAACTCCGGATAGCGCTGCGGCATGAGATCGCGCACGCACTCCGCTATGACAACCTGAAGAAACTGGTCTTCCGTTTTTCCGTGTTTCCAGCGATGGCGGGTCTAGAGCATGCCTGGTCGGAGGAAACCGAGATGGCCGCTGACGATGCCGCCGTATCGAGCTTCCATGATGCGCTCGATCTCGCGGCCGCATTGATCAAGGTCTCAAGACTGGGCGCGATGGAATCTTCCGTCGAGCTGACCACGGCATTGCTGCACAGCTCGACCGCGCTACGTGCACGAGTACAACGGCTGGTCACTTGGAAAAAAGAACGGCAGCCGCAAACCCATCGAGGCTGGTGGTATGCGCTACCCGCGGCAGCCGCGGTCGTCGTCGTGGCTGCGACCTACGGCTCGGTCCTCAACCAGATGCACGCCGTGACCGAATGGCTGGTGCGGTAGAGCGGTCTCCTGGGCTTTGTTCAGCCCGTAAACGTGTTGTCATCCCGAGCAGAGCGAGGATCACAACTCGATCGCAGGGAAACCAACGCGTTCTAACGTCGTGTAGCAGATACCTTGGCCGGTTCCGGCGCTGCGCTCGGCATGGTTGTCACACGCCCACTCTGCGGCGCACTTTGAGCTGGCGCTGCGACGGGGGCTGGAGCCGCCGTCGGCGTCAATCCCAGTTGCTTTCGCACCTCAGCATCGAGCTTGATCAGCGTGTCCTTATTTTCTTTGAGGAAGGCGCGCGCGTTTTCGCGGCCCTGTCCGATGCGTTCTCCTTTGTAGCTATACCACGCGCCAGACTTTTCCACGATGTTGTGAACCGCCGCGATATCGAGCAGATCGCCTTCTTTCGAAATCCCCTCCCCGTACATAATGTCGAATTCGGCTTCGCGGAAGGGGGCGGCTACTTTGTTTTTTACGACTTTGATTTTGGTGCGTGAGCCGGTTACTACGTCGCCCTCTTTGATCGCGGCAATGCGGCGAATATCAATCCGCACCGACGAGTAGAACTTCAAGGCGCGGCCGCCGGTCGTGGTCTCGGGGTTGCCGAACATCACGCCGATCTTTTCGCGGATCTGGTTAATAAAAATCAAACAGGTGCGCGACTTCGACACCGTTCCGGTGAGCTTCCGCAAAGCCTGCGACATCAGCCGGGCCTGCAGGCCCATATGACTGTCGCCCATTTCGCCATCGAGTTCGGCTTTCGGTACCAGAGCGGCCACAGAGTCGACGACCAGCACGTCGATCGCGCCCGAGCGCACCAACGCCTCGGTAATTTCCAGCGCTTGTTCGCCGTAGTCCGGTTGCGAAACCAGCAAGTTGTCGACATCGACACCGAGCTTCTTAGCGTAACCCGGATCAAGCGCGTGTTCAGCATCCACGAATGCTGCCATGCCACCCATCTTCTGGGCCTCAGCGATGACCTGGAGCGTGATTGTGGTTTTGCCCGAAGATTCCGGGCCGAAAACTTCGACCACGCGTCCCCGTGGGAAGCCGCCGACGCCCAAGGCTGCGTCAAAGGAAATCGCGCCCGTGGGGATCACAGCAATGGGGACGATCGCTTCCTTCGATCCCAGCCGCATGATCGAACCCTTGCCAAACTGCTTTTCGATTTGTGCAAAGGCCAGATCAATCGCTTTTGCTCGTTCATCGGCCATATGAGGCGGCTCCTTTTGTGATAGCAGGATGAGTCAGGCCGAATTATACAGTGCCCTCTAAGCGAAAGAAAAGCGAATTCGATAACAATCGGTGGAAAAGTTCCCGAATTGGAGCTCTGGGTCGTCGTGCTTTCGCCGGATTTTACATCGATTTGACAAAGACACATCTATTTCCCAACCAGCGAAACCGATTTTGTAGTAACATTCGCGGCATCAACACCTGCCAAGCGGCAGTGTGGGGTAATGTGACGCCTCCCGCGCCACCACTTTCCGACCTCGGAGGTTTGCGTGGAAAATCGGGCCCTGGGTAATTCCTCGACAGATGCACGCGGTTCTCAATCTTCTGGAGCGCATCGCGAAGGCCGCGGTGTCTGGGTTCTTACCGCATACGGCATTTCTGGATTGGCACTGTTCGGAATACTCTTTTATTACATGTCGACCTACTTAACACACTAGCGGCGCACAAGCCTTTAAACCGTCAGCTAGAGAGTAGTCCAATAAAGCTAGCGCGAGCGCATCGGCCGGCAAGCCGCTGGGTTAGTGTATCTAAAGCGTATCGCCGGTCCTTGAAGACATTTATAGCCACTCCGGCACACTCCGCAGAGTCACTCGCGAACATGCTACAATGAGCCGCACTTAAACGCTCCTTTCGAGCAGCACGAAGCCCAGCATTACCCCGCAACCTTTAAAGGGAACCAGCACTCGTGGCCCAGAGTCCAGCGAACGACGCACCTATTACTTACGCCGACGCCGGGGTCGATATTGACCGCGCCAACCGCACCAAGAAGCGGATCAAGTATCTCGCCCACAAGACCTTCACGCGGGGCGTACTCAGCGAAATTGGCGGCTTCGGAGGCTTGTTCGCCGTTGACAAGACAAAATATATCGACCCTGTATTGGTTTCGAGTGTGGACGGGGTCGGCACCAAACTGAAAGTCGCTTTCGAGATGAAGGTGCATCACACCATCGGCGCGGATCTCGTGAACCACTGCGTCAATGACATCGCGGTGCAGGGTGCAACTCCGCTCTTCTTCATGGACTATCTGGCCACCGGCAAACTCGAACCGGAAGTCGCGGAAAAAGTGATCGAAGGCCTGGCGGAAGCTTGCAAGCACAATGGTTGCGCCCTGATTGGCGGCGAGACTGCTGAGATGCCGGGCTTCTATCCTGAAGGCGAATACGATCTGGCGGGCTTCATCGTGGGTGTGGTCGAGCGGGAGCGGATTATCACCGGGAAGGCGGTCGAGGTCGGCGATGTGATCCTGGGCTTGGCCTCGAATGGTCTGCACACCAATGGCTATGCGCTCGCCCGCAAGCTGCTGTTTGAAGTCGCGCATTACACGCCCGAGTCCTACGTGAACGAACTCAAAGGCAAGGTGGGCAACGAGTTGATGAAGACTCACAAGAGCTACTGGCCGGCGGTGAAGCGCCTGCTGGCGGATGGCGAATGCGTTTCGGCGATGGCTCACATCACCGGCGGAGGCATTACCGAGAATCTTCCCCGCGTGCTCCCGCGTGGTGTGGCAGCAGTGATTGAGATCAATTCATGGCCGGTGCCGCCCATCTTTGAACACCTGCAGCAACTCGGGAATGTGCCGCGGGAGGAGATGCTCCGCACCTTTAACATGGGATTGGGCATGCTGCTGGTAGTTCCGTCCAAAAAGTTCAAGAAGGCTCAGACGCTGCTGGAGCGCGCGGGAGAAAAGGCGTTTACCGTGGGACGGATTGTGAAGGGTGACCGGAAAGTGATGTACACGTAACCCGTCTTTCACCACAGAGACAGAGAGTCACAGAGACTATCAACGCCAACTTTTCCGCACGGTTTTGATAGCGACACGCAAAGTTTTCGCGTCTTCTACGGGAAGCGAGCCGGCAAGTGAGAGCATCTCTTCCCGGCGTAGGGCGCGTGTCCGATCCCGATCGGGCTTTGCCTTCTTGGGAACTCGCATACAGTCAGCCTATCAGAGTCCAGAGGAAGGGCCCGGAAACCGGTTTTCGAGTGAGGGGGAACGATTCTCGCTGTCACCGCTTCAGCAGGTCGACCGGCTCTCCCACGTCCGTCACTCTCAAGTGCTTTGCCAACGCGGGATATTTACGCGCCACGGCTTCGTACATCGCATAGGCCACGTTGCGGTAGGAGAAGTGTCCCGCCGGACCTGTCCTCAGCTCCGAGATGTAGACGACTTCGGCGAAATCCATCTTGAACAATGTTCGCTTGCGGAATGCCAGCGGAATGGCGTACTCGGCATTTTCTTTCGCCTCTGTCCCGCGCTGCTGGGCCAGTTGTTCAACAGCTTCCGCCGTCCGCTTCATAACCGCATCATAACTTCCTCGTGCTCCCGCTGCATTTACTTCGTCTGGGACATCGTATCCGTGCTTGGTGGTGAATTCCTGTCCAATCTGGATGCAGCGGCGGTGTCGGTGCATATCGCGGAAGCCACCTATGTCCATCAGGATGTCGAAGCGGAACTGCTGTCCGGCGCAGAAGGCGCGCAGCATTTCGTCGTGCTTGCCGCGATGCCGCAATCCCAGATCGATGATCTCGCGGCGAATAGGTTCCCCAGCGCCTTGGATTGCTTGCCGGATCTGTCGATAGGGATAGTGGCTGTGTTCGTAAATCAGAGTCGTCGCGAGCTCCACTTCCAGCGGTTCTTGGTCGAGCAGATCAACTGTGGGCGTCGCTGCGATCTGTAAGTTTCCCAGCAACTCGGTTGCTGCCTGGCGCAGTTCCCGGCGGGTCTCGACCTCGTAGGAATTCGGATCGGCATACTTCACCAGAGTCGGGGCCATGCGCACTTCTCGTAGCAACTCTTGCGCGGCCCGGTCGCCTAGTTCAGGCGAAACTGCCCGGATCTGCTCCACCAGTTCGTGCAACGATGCGTGGCTGGCGTTGTATGCCGGAGAGACGGCAGCCCGCTTCAGCAACTCGCCCAGATATCGGACTTCTTTATGTGTGTGCGAGAGCAGGCGCGACACTTGGGTTTCAAGGGTGCGCGCATTGACGATTTCTCCGAGCGACGTGTTGGTTGAAAGGGGCAACAGATAGCGGGAAATATCGAAAGCTCGAGCCTTTAGAGTGCGCTCGTAGGCTTCCTGCTTCATCTCGGCCGGCTTCGGCGTGATCTCGAGCAAGTAGCGAAACGTGCGCTCCGAGAGCGATTCGTATTCCGCAAATAGTCTTTCGATCGTCTCTCGATACAACGATCGGGCCTGCTGGTCCTCACCGAAGTCCGGGGTGAAGTAGCCGCTCTTCTTGAAATCCTGGTAGCGGGTCGAACGTTCCTGACCGTCCCAGCGTTGCTCGTCGGCGACGGCAATCGCCGCCAGGATCGACAAGCGCTCGATGGCCAGCGCCACATGGGCTAAATCCGCAATCGACCGGTGCCCGTACTGAAAGTAGAACGTATTGAGAAACTTCTCGGCCTTCTGTTGGCTGATCTCTTTGAGCGACTCCTTCATGGAAAGCGCCGAGCGCGAGTACTTGGCCATGGCATAAGCCTGAACTTCAGGCTCCACGCCATACACGGCAAAAACTTCTACGGAGGGTGTGTCGGTAGACGCATGGTTCTCACTCGTTGCGGACGTATCTGTTACCTCCGGCATGTATGTCCTGGTCTCATGTTTTGATAAGACTTGAATCTTACTGTCCGATCTCAGGATGCGCAATGAGAATGGAACTTAGTGAAATTCGTGCGTCAGAAGAATCTGCGCGGTACCATTAAGAGCATCTGCCGAAAGGGTTGGAACCTTTTCCTCGCGGGTTGAATCATATATAAAGAACGTACCCAACTTATTGCATGCAGCGGACTTCTCTTAAATTTTTGTTCTTGTGTTTCTGGCTGGTGGGATTAGCGGTTGCTCAGGCTCCGTTGCTGATGAAACCGGGTGCCGATGCTAGCTCGCCGTTATCGATGTCGTCCTTTGGAGTCCCAGCATCTGACATCCCGCCCGCTATTTCTTCAGGGGATGAGGTCGCGGTAACACTGGCCGAGCCGGCCGTACTTCCGCGCATGGCTCCCGAACTTGCGCTGCAAGTTTACACAGGGCGTTCGGTGATACAAGCCCAGCAGCTCGCTTCTTATTCGGCTACGACCTTGATCCGGGCTCAACTGCCCGATACTTCGCAGTCTGGCGAATGCGAAGTGCGGCAGCACTACTCGGCTCCGCGTACGCTCGCGTTCAAAGCGGTGCGATTCACGGGCGATGCCTTTGTGAAAACCAATGTCATCACCCGATTGTTGCAGTCCGAAGTGGACCATGTGCAGAAGGATGACCCTGCGCTGAACGCGATCAGCCCCACGAACTACAAACTCTCCTACAAGGGAACGAACGAGTTGCAAGGCCGCATGGTGCACGTCTACCAATTGAAGCCGCGCCAGAAGCGAGCGGGCCTGTTCAAGGGCCGCATTTACGTCGACGCCTACACCGGCAGCCTGGTGCGAGCCGAGGGCAGGCCGGTTAAATCACCTTCGATGTTCATCAAGAAGATCGAATTCGTTCAGGATTACGAGGACATCGGTCCATATACCTTTCCGGTGCACATGCACTCGGAAGCCACAGCTCGCATTGTCGGTCGCGCCGTTGTGGATGTTTATCAGCGGGACTACCAGCCCGTCGCCAATGCCGTAGCCAATACCGCAGTGACAGCGGAGCGGGTTCCGGCGCTATAACCCTACGCTTTCTCGCAGTCCCGCCGTTTTTCCTTCGTGTACCTTTGTGTCCTTTGTGGTTGAAGTTCAAGTGCTTGAACCACAAAGGACACAAAGGTACACGAAGGAAAACGTCACAGACCTAAAACGGAGGTCGGCGCGCGTCCCTGCTCGTCTACGGCTATAATTTCCGATTCAATCAGTTGAGGAGAAAATCATGACCCTTTCAGGTCGGGTCGCGTTCGTCACCGGTGCATCGCAGGGCATCGGTCGTGCCTGTGCTCTCAGGCTGGCGGCATCCGGCGCTACGGTCGCGGTGGCAGCGCGCAACCAGGAGAAGCTCAACGAACTGGTGCAGCAGATCGAGGCCAGTGGCGGAAAGGCTCACGTGTTTCCGCTTGACGTGGCCGACGAAGAACAAGTCAAAACCGCGTTCAAGGCCGCGATTGGACAACTCGGCAAGGTCGACATCCTCATCAACAATGCCGGAATCACTCGCGACCAACTCGTGCTGCGCATGAAGCGCGCGGATTGGGACTCCGTTCTCAACACCAACCTGACGTCTGCTTATCTTTGTATTCAGCAGGTGATCGGTTCCATGCTCAAGCAGCGCTGGGGCCGGATCATCAACATAACGTCGATCTTCGGTCAGACAGGTCAGGCCGGGCAGGCGAACTATGCGGCGTCGAAGGCCGGTCTCATCGGATTGACCATGGCCATCGCCCGCGAGGTTGCATCGCGCAATATAACCTGCAACGCAGTGGCGCCGGGCTTCATCGAAACCGCAATGACGTCCGGCTTCACCGATGAGTTCCGACAGAATGCCCTGAAGATGGTTCCCCTCGGTCGGGTTGGAACGCCGGAAGATGTGGCGAACGCGGTGGCGTTCCTTGCTTCGGAGGAGGCTTCCTACATTACCGGACACATGCTAAACGTCAACGGCGGCATGCTCATGGGGTAGCGCGGACGATTCCGGGACTTACGCTGGTGCAGGCGGAGTCTGCTGCGCATGTCGCGCAGGCGCGGGAGCTTTTCCAGGAATACGCACAATCACTCGGCGTCAACCTCTGCTTCCAGAATTTCGAGCAAGAGCTCGCCGGACTTCCTGGCCACTATGCGCCCCCCGGCGGCCGTCTGTTGCTGGCGGAATATGACGGGCAACTGGCGGGATGTGTAGCCCTGCACAAATGGGAAGACGGCGTCTGCGAGATGAAGCGCCTATACTTGCGTCCGTCATTCCGCGGCAAAGGGTTGGGCCGCGCGATGGCAGAAACGATCGTTGTGGAAGCCCGCAGCATTGGCTATCAACGCATGCGGCTGGACACAATCGAGCCGCTTATGAAAGACGCAGTCGAGATGTACCGCAAACTGGGCTTCCGGGAGATTGCACCGTATCGCCCCAATCCGATTGCCGGGGCAATGTACATGGAATTGCAACTGTAGTGCTGGCGGTCCGGAGGACTTGCCATGAGATACCTTTGCTTGCTTTTTACTTTGCTTTGTGGCCTGGGCGCTTTCGCGGCCACTTCCAAGAGCGTGTCCTACAAGAGCGGGGACGAGACCGTGCAGGCGCTGATTTACACGCCTGAAGGCAAAGGGCCGTTTCCCGGGATTCTCGTCATTCATGAATGGTGGGGAATGAACGACTGGGTCAAGGAACAGGCCTCGAAGTTGTCTGATCTGGGCTATGTCGCGTTGGCCATCGATCTCTACCGCGGCAAAGTCGCGACCACGCCTGATGAAGCGCACGAAATCATGCGCGGCGTGCCGGACGATCGCGCTGCCCGCGATTTGCACGCGGCTTTCGATTTTCTTAAGTCGCGATCGAATGTGAAGAAAGATCGGATCGCATCCATTGGCTGGTGCATGGGCGGCGGCTATTCGTTCAATGTGGCGCTGCAAGAACCCACGCTTACCGCGGACGTGATCAACTATGGCCACCTGGCTGCTGACCCCCGGTCACTGAGCAACATCAACGCCTCGATTCTTGGCATTTTCGGAGGCCAGGACCGCGGCATTCTAGTGGAAGATGTGAAGAAATTTGAGCAATCGATGAAGCAGATGGGCAAGAAGGTTGAGATTGTGATCTATCCGAACGCAGGCCATGCCTTTGAAAATCCCAACAACCAGACTGGGTACCGAGCCGATGACGCCGCGGACGCCTGGAAGCGGACGGTTAAGTTCCTCGCCGAAACGCTGGGAAAGTAGGGACTCAGCATTCAGCACTCGGCATTCAGCCGTGCGCGCTTTTCGCGATGCGGATCTCCGATGGATTCCGATGGCTAAGTGCTGGATGCTAAGTGCTGAGTGCTAGCCCCCAACTGCACAGCCCGTTGTGCAGCAAAATTTCCACTTGCCAGACGGTACTACTCTGGTTACTATTCACCATCTCGGAGAACCCCGTTGGCTGTTTTCTCTATGAACATCGGCGAGACCATCAGGAACTACCGGCTAGGGAAAGGCATGTCCCAGGGGGACATTGAAAAGCGCACCGGGCTGCTGCGCTGTTATCTCTCGCGGGTGGAGAACGGTCACACCATCCCGTCTCTGGATACGCTTTCGAAGATCGCCGGGGCCATGGAGCTTCCGCTCTCGCAGTTCTTCGCCGAGTCCGGACACAGCAACGGAGGCAAAGGGTTGCCCCAACTTTCCGATGACGAAGTCCGCTTCCTGAGCCAGATCCGCCGCTACTCCGTAAGCCTCAATGACAGCGATCGCAAGCTGGTTCTGGCCATGGTCAAGAAGATGGCCTCGAATGCGAAGTAGTGCAGCTGCTAGCTACTGGCTTCTGGCTTTTAGCTCGAACCTTCCCGCGTTATGGCAAGCAAGAAGCTGGCAGCTAGAAGCTGGTTTTGAGTTACTTCCGTTCCATCCCTCTTGTGACCAATGGGTACCTCGCCCGCCTGCGGCACAGGCCCTATATTGGGAATTGGAGAACTCTCGGTGACTCTCGACGAAGAACTGACTCTTCTTGAAACCCAATTGCGCCGGCTCAAGATCGAATACGAAGTGTATTTCAGCAACCCCACCAAGAAACCGCCCACGGACGTCGAGTGGAAGGTGCTGAGCCTGTTGCGCAAATTCAGTGATGGCGGACGGATGAGTTTCCAACAGCGCTTCCGTTACAACGAAATGGCGCAGCGTTATGCGATCTACAGTGACCTGTGGCGCAAGAAGGGCCGGATTCGCGAAGAAGGCTACCGGCGTCCTCAGGATGCTCTGCTTTCGGTGCAAGGCGTGCGTCCCACGGGGGAGCATGAGCCCGCTCACCATCCGGCATATGGACTCGCTCACGCCTCGGCTGCAGCAGCGCCGGCAACTTCGCCCGCAACTGGACCCGGCGTAAGTGATGGTCCGTTGACTATCCAGTGTTCGGATGCCCGGTCTGAACACGATCAAGTAGAGAAGCTATACAAGGCCCTCACTGAAGCCAAGAAAAAAGCGGGTGAGTCGGTGACCGGCAACATCGAGAGCTTCACGTCGTTTGTTCAGAAGAAAACTGATCAGATCCGAAAACAACACGGCTGCCAATCCGTGGAATACACAGTTGAAATGCAGGACGGCCAGGTTCGGCTAAAGGCAAAAGCCAAGGCGTGAGGAGCCTGCCTGGGGACGGGCGACTCGCCCGTCCGAAGCGGCAGTGTTTTTCCCTCTGAAGCGCTCTACTGATAAACTTTTTGGTACTCCATCCACGCCAGAGGCCCTGAATGTCACACGATCCAGGAAAGATCCAGCGCGCCATTCTCAGTGTCACGGACAAAACCGGACTCGTCGAATTTGCCCGCAAGCTTTCCGGACTGGGAGTGGAACTAATCTCGACCGGCGGGACCGCCAAACTGCTGCGCGACTCCGGCATCGCCGTGAAAGATATTTCCGAGCTGACCGGATTTCCCGAGATGCTCGATGGCCGCGTGAAAACTCTGCACCCCAAAGTGCATGGAGGAATCCTGCACCGCCGCGAGAATCCAGCCCACCGTACAGCGGTAGCCGAACATGGAATCCTGCCGATCGACATGGTGGTCGTCAATCTCTATGCCTTCGAGAAGACTGCGGCCAAAGCGAACGTGCACTTCGACGAGCTAATCGAGAACATCGACATTGGCGGGCCTTCGATGATTCGCTCCGCCGCCAAGAATTTTCAGGATGTCGCCGTCGTTACTTCGCCCGCGGATTACGACCAGATAGCAGAAGAGTTGGGCCGCTCCGGCGGCGAATTGTCCTCAGCCACGAGGTGGAGTTTGGCACAGAAGGCCTTCGCGACCACCGCAGCGTACGACTCCGCGATTGCTTCGACGCTCGAACGAGTCACCGCCAACGGCCGTTACGAGTTTCATGAAGCAGCGGATTTCCCGCAGACATTGCGGTTGCACTTCAAGAAAGCGACGGACCTTCGCTACGGAGAAAACCCGCACCAGAAAGCTGCCATGTATTCCGACGGCTCCGGCAAGGGCGTGGCCAATGGACGCCAGCTTCAAGGCAAGGAGCTGTCTTACAACAACATCGTGGATCTCGAAGCCGCGTGGGATCTGGCCCAGGAATTCGAAGAGCCAGTATGCGCAATTATCAAGCACACCAATCCCGCCGGAACCGCGAGCGGCGCGACTCTGGTCGAAGCCTACAAGAAGGCGCTTGAATGCGACCCCGTCTCTGCGTTCGGGGGCGTTATTGCCGTGAATCGTCCGGTTGACGGTGCCGCAGCCGAAGAAATGGCGAAGCTGTTTCTTGAAGTAATCGCTGCCCCATCGTTCGACGAAGCCGCCCGCGCCAAGTTAACGTCGAAGAAGAACCTGCGGCTGGTAGAGGTCAACGATGCTCGGCAGAAATGGGTGCTGAAGAATGTCTCTGGGGGAATTCTGCTGCAAGATGCCGATGTGCGCCCGCTCGCGGAGAGCGATCTGAAAGTCGTCAGCAAGCGTCAACCGACGCCGGAAGAGAAAAGAGCTTTGCTCTTCGCCTGGAAAGTCTGCAAGCACGTGAAGTCCAATGCCATTGTTTACGCCCGCGATGGACAAACCGTAGGCGTCGGCGCCGGGCAAATGAGCCGCGTGGATTCTTGCAAAATCGGAGCAATGAAAGCGGTGTTGCCGCTAAAGGGCACGGTCGCCGCTTCGGACGCTTTCTTCCCATTTCCCGACGGCGTAGAAGAAATCGCCAAGGCCGGAGCCACGGCGATCATCCAGCCAGGCGGGTCGGTACGCGATCCGGAAGTAATAGAAGCCGCCGACCGGTTAGGCCTCGCCATGATCTTTACCGGCGTCAGGCATTTCCGGCACTGAATGAGGCAGCAGTTAGCACTTGGCACTTAGCAATTGGCCCCGAGCAGATGAAATCGATTGACGAATCCGCATCCAAATGTCTACCCAACTGCCAAGTGCTAAATGCTGGGTTTTCAATCCATCCGCCCCTGTACCTCCGAATCTCTTTCGCCCGTTTCCCCACGTCCTTTTTCGCTATCCTCGTTGACGAAGGTTTACAATAAGAGAGAGCACCCACCTACAGCGGTTCGGCATCTAAACGCATTAGGTTTGGGAATCCGAAGGTCTTGGATGAAAAGCATGCGCTGGTCTATTTTTGTGTTGTTTTTGGCTGCCGCCGCCGTGGCGCAGCAAAGTTCCGCACCATCTACTGCCGCCGCCGAGACCTCGAAGCCGGCCACCGCGACGCCGCGAAAAGTAGACCGGGCCGCTGCCTACTACCATTACACCGTTGCTCACATGTACGAAGATCAGTTTGCGGTCTACAACCGCAGCGATCTCGCTACCAAAGCCATCGACGAATATCGCCTGGCAATTGACGCGGACCCAACGTCCGAGTACCTGACCTCGGGCCTCGCCGAGCTTTATGCCAAGACCGGCCGGATTCGCGATGCGGTCCTGGAAGCCCAGGACATTCTCAAGAAAGACCCCAACAATCTGGAAGCGCACAAGCTTCTCGGCCGTATTTACCTGCGCTCGCTCGGAGACGTTCAGAGCGGGAGCGGGTCAGACAGTGTGCTCAAACTGGCTATCGAGCAGTACCAGGAAATCATAAAACTCGAACCTGACAATGTTGACGATCACCTGCTCCTGGGCCGGCTTTATCGCTTGAACAACGATCTGCGGAAAGCCGAAAGCGAATTCAAAATCGCAGTAAAGCTCCAACCGGATTCCGAGGAAGCCGTTACCACACTTGCGTACCTCTACAACGAAGAAGGCGATAGCAGTCGGGCCGCTGAGACGTTGAGTTCCGTCCCGGACGCAGGGCGTTCGGCAAAGCTTTATTCCGCGCTCGGCTATACCTACGAACAGCGGAAGGAATACAAGCAGGCGATTACCGCATACCGTAAGGCGATCGAACTCGATCGCGACAATCTCGACGCCATTCGCGGCCTGGCGCAGAATCTGTTGAACGACGGTCAGACTGACGCTGCCCTCGAGCAATACAAGATCATCGCAGAGTCGAATCCCGAGGACGCGCAGACTTACTTGCGCATGGCTGAGATCTACCGGAGAAATGGAAAGTTTGGCCTGGCACTGGAGAATCTGAAGAAAGCCGAGTCCATGGTGCAGGACTCGATGGAAGTGCCTTACAACATGGCAGCCGTCTACCAGGCGCAGGGCCGCTACGACGACGCGGCGCAAATCCTGCAAGACCTGGTGAAGAAAACCGACAAACCGGACAATAGCTACAGCCAGAGCGAGAAAAATAATCGTGCCGTATTTCTCGAGCGCCTGGGCACCGTCTACCGCGACAACAACAACGACCAGTTGGCCAATGAGACCTTCCAGAAGATGCTGTCCCTGGGCGACGACAACGCCGAGCGTGGTTACCAGCAGATTATCGACACTTATCGTGAAGCCAAGCAGTGGCAAAAAGCTACGGATGTGGCCAAGGAAGCGACCCTGAAACTGCCCAACGATCGCGAGCTGAAGATGGTCTACGCCGCGCAACTTGCCGATCAGGGTCAGCCGGACGCTGCCCTGGAGCAGGTGAAGTCCATGCTGAAGGGCACCCCGGATGATCGCGACGTTTACATCCGATTAGCGCAGATGTACACCCGGCTGAAGCGCTGGCCCGAGGCCGAAGCGGCTCTCGACAAGGCAGCCCAGCTCTCAACCAAGGATGAGGACAAAGAGTACGTCGAGTTTCTGCGCGGATCCACCTACGAGCGTCAGAAGAAATATGACCAGGCGGAAGAAACTTTTCGCAAGGTGCTGGCCACCGATCCGCAGAATGCCGCAGTTCTCAATTATCTCGGATACATGCTTGCCGATCGTGGCGTCAAGCTGGACGAAGCCCTCATCATGATCAAGAAGGCTGTTGACCTCGAACCTGCGAATGGAGCGTACCTCGATTCGCTTGGATGGGCTTACTACAAACTTGGGAAGTATGAACTGGCCGAAGACAACCTCATGAAGGCTTCCCAGCACATGGGTATGGATCCAACGGTTCAGGACCACCTCGGCGACTTATATCAAAAGACCGGGCGTCTGAAACTGGCCGCTGCACACTGGGAGCGGGCCATCGACGAATGGAATAAAACCGTCCCCGCAGAAGTGGACGGCGATAACTTAGCCCAAGTGACCCAGAAGCTCGAGTCGGCGAAGATGAAGCTGGCCAAGGAAGAACCGGGAAATAAGTAGCAGTTAGCATTTGGCAGTTAGCAATTAGTCCTGGGCTGATTCGCGTCATCCGCTTGATCTCGATCGGGGCAGTGCTAAATGCCAATTGCCAAGTGCGGGTTCTGTTAAACTTTTCTCCATGCTCGCCGACTACGCCGTGCGGGTGGAGCAATCCCGCGGACGCCGTTTCGCCGAGCCGCCGCATCCCTACCGCAACGACTTCCAGCGTGATCGCGATCGCGTCATTCACTCCAGAGCTTTTCGCCGCCTCGAAGCCAAAACCCAGGTCTTCACTCGCCGGTACTCCGACCACTTTCGCAATCGCCTGACCCATACGATTGAGGTCGCGCAGATCGCCCGAACCATCGCGGCTCAACTCGGCCTGAACGTCGATCTCGTCGAAGCCCTCGCGCTGGTGCACGACGTCGGCCATCCGCCGTTCGGACATGCCGGAGAAAAGGCCCTCAACATTGCCATGCAAGAGCACGGCTTCTTCTTTGACCACAACCTGCACGCGCTGCGCATCGTGGAAGACTTCGAGATGCGCTACGCCGCTTTCCGCGGGCTCAACCTCACCTTCGAAGTGCGCGAGGGCATCATTAAGCATTCGCACGATTACCCGCCCGAAAAGTTTCCGGAGCTCTCCGAATATCTGCTCGATCGCCGTCCGCCCCTCGAAGCTCAGCTCATCGATGTCGCCGATGAGATCGCCTACAGCACGGCCGACCTCGACGATGGTTATGAGTCCCACCTGCTCACGCTCGAACAAATCCGAAACGGCGTCCCCATATTCGAGCGATTCTACGGCGAAGTTGAATCGATCTATCCGGACACGATCGACAAACTGAAATTCAACGAGACGATCAAACGCGTACTCGACCATTGGGCAGGCGATCTGATCGAGAATACGAAAGAACAAATCCGTCAAGCCAGCGTCAGCACATTGGACGATGTGCGCATATGCCCTCGCCGGCTCGTCGAGCTCAGTGCACCGGCCGAGCACGAGCGGCGAGAGGCCAAAGAATTTCTTTACGAGAATCTCTATTTCAGCGCCACACTGAACCCGGAAAAGAACGACGCCGAGCGTGTGATCAGCGAATTGTTTCAGTTCTGGATGGCAAAGCCCGAAAGCCTGCCCTCCAGCTACCAGGAGAAGGCCACGCAAGAACCGCTGCCGCGTGTGGTCTGCGACTACATCGCCGGCATGACAGATAACTACATCTACGAGCAGTACGAGAAGTACTGCGGGCATTAAGAAAATCAAGACCTCGCCACGGATTTACACGGATCACTCGGATCAAGAAAAAAGAAAAAGAAATATCCGTGAAGATCGGCGTAAATCCGTGGCGAATGGTTTTCCTACTTACTCGCGACGCTGATCACGACGTCATACAACACCCGGAACCCCCTCCGAACCTCTACCACCCGGATGCGCTCGTCGTTTCCGTGCTCGGTGCTGCCTTCTTCCTCCGTCGCCGTATAAGGCGTGAATCCATAGGAGTTGATTCCGAGAGGACGATAGCGTTGGTTCTCCGTGTAACCGCTATCCAGCCGCGGCACCACGGGCGTTCCCGGAAAATAATGCGCGGACACTTTCTGGATCGCGTTGAACAAAGCCGTGTCGGTGGGTGAAGAGTTGGCCAGGCGAAAGTCGTGGTCCAGCGGTTCGACGGTTACGTTTGGATCGTTCACCACGCCGCGGATGGTCCGCAGAAACTCCTTCGGGTCATCTCCCGGCAAAAGCCGCACGTCCAGGTTGGCCCAGGCTTCCGGCGGAATCACGTTGGTCTGTTGCGAGCCGCCCAGCATGGTCAGTGCAATTGTGTCGCGAAGAAGATAGTTGAGAGATTCGTCCTGCTCAACCTCGTGTTGAAAAGTTTTGTCCTGCAAAGCCAGGCGAATGTCCCGAAATTTTTCCGCGCGCGAAGGCGGCTCGTAGGGTGCCATGGCACGCAGGAATTCATCGGCTACCGGCAGGACCTTGAATGGCGTTTGGTAGGCGATGATCCGGTTCAACGCCTGCACCAGCCGGTTGGGGGCGGAATCCGGAATTGGTAACGAGCCGTGCCCCGCGCGTCCATGGCCCACAACATGCAGCCAGAACGCCGCCTTCTCGCCCACATCCACGCCCACGTACTTTACGTGGCCATTGTGCTCCAGAATGTTCTCGCCACCTTCATTGATCAGGAACTCGGCATTGCCCAGAAGGTCGCGCTCATGTTCGATGAACCAATCAGTACCGGTACCGTCGACTTCCTCATCGCTAACGGCGACGAAAATCACATCGCGATCAAGCTCGACCTTTTCGCGCTTCAGCATCACCATGACCATGAATTGCGCCAGGCCTTCGTTCTTCATGTCCTGGGCGCCGCGGCCGTAAATTGAGCCATCCACGATCTCCGCGCTGAACGGCGGAGCCTTCCAATGGGACGCGTCGCTGGTGACCACATCCATGTGATTGAGCAAGACGATCGGCCGCCGAGGGGAAGATGTAGTGTGTGGGATGCGCGCCCACAGATCGGCCCGCCCCGGAGCGTAAGGAAACAGCTGATTCTCAATGCCCTCCTGGTCGAGAATCTTCTTGAAGAAGTCGGCCGCACGAGCTTCATTGCCGGGAGGATTCGTAGTGTCGATCTGCAAATATTCCCGCTGCCACTCGACCGCGAGATCGGCATACTGCTTAAGGCGATCCGGTGGAATGCTATCCGACGCGAACGTGTGCCCGGCGGGAGCGGTTTGGGACCAACCAAGTGCTGTGACCATCGTAAAGACGAAGCCTAAAAAGCAAACTGTTCCGTTCCGTTTGGGCATCCAATCTCCCGTGTTTCTTGAGTTCTTCCCACGCAGTTTTTATATCAGCTTCGCCAAAATTACCCTCAAAGCGGACGTTTGTTCTCCCCTCGCTAGGGTGTGGGACTACAATGTTATTGCAGGTCAAGGGGTTAGCTTTACGGGAGTTTGGCAATCGACCTGTTATAGACACTCATGTGCGCCGGAGTCAACGGGCGCCCGATATATCTGGTTTTAGCTATACACCGCGTCAGTAAAAAATCACGCATCACGCCCGCATGGCGTGCCGGAGTGGAGCTCCCAGGCGCTCCCTCCCTCGGAGGATGTTGAAAATGAAGAACCGTGTACTTGTAGCGCTATTCGTTGCAGTCGTGCTTGCCCTGCCAGCCCTTGCGCAGACAAGCTCGACCTCACAGGATCAGTCGGCCAGCAGCCAATCCACCCAGGCTGCTCCAGCCACTCAAACTGCACCGACCACTGACCAGAGTTCTTCGGCTACGGTTGGCGCAACCGGGAAGCAGCCTTTGCAGCCTGAGACCCGCCAAGGTTTCTGGGGCAAAATGAATCCGTGGGCCCGCAAGAAGTATGTGCAGCGCCAGACCGAGCCCATCCGCGACCGTGTGAATGAACTCGATGAGCTGACCGCGAACAACTCGAAACAGATCAAGGACGTGGATGCGCGCGCCCAGCAAGGAATTCAGCTCGCTTCCGCGAAAGCCAACGAAGCTGACCAGCACGCCATCGACGCCGGCAACAAAGCACAGGCCGCCCAGCAGACTGCAACTCAAGCCAACACCCGTCTCACCACGGTTGAACAGGTAGTGGGCAACATCGATCAATACAAAGCCACCACTCAGACCGAGATCCGATTCCGTCCCGGCCAGAGCGTGCTGAGCCAGAATGCCAAGACTGCCCTCGATGACATGGCAACCCCGCTAAAGAATCAGCGCGGGTACATTATCGAAGTCCAGGGTTTCTCGTCGGGCCACGGCCAGACCGCCATTGCAACCTCGCAGAAGATGGCGGATTCGGTGGTCAGATATCTGGTCCTCAACCACGACGTTCCGGTATACCGGATTTACGTGGTTGGCATGGGTAACGCCCCAGTTCCGAGCGCGAGCGCCGATGATCAATCCAAGACCAAGCGAACCAGCGGCGGTCGCGTAGAAATCAGCCTCTTGAAGAATGATCTGGAACAGCTGAGTTCAAGCGCTACTCCAGCCGATCAGCAGGCACAACCTAAATAAAGATCAGGACGACGGGACCAGCACCCGGCCGCCCTCCCCCCAGAAAAGCCTCTTGCGCAAGCAAGAGGCTTTTTTGTTCAAGTTCTACGTGTTAGACCACGCTGGCGGTTTCCTGCTTCATCTTCTCAGCTTGATAATGCGCCGTCAGCGCCTCGATCAGCGGCTGCAGCTTCCCATCCATGACTTCCTGAAGCTGATGGATGGTCAACCCAATGCGGTGATCGGTAACACGGTTCTGCGGAAAATTGTAAGTCCGGATTTTCTCGCTGCGGTCCCCTGAGCCCACCATCGCCTTGCGTTCCTTGGCGAGTGCGTCCTGCTGCTTCTGCATCTCCATCTCGTAAAGCCGCGAGCGTAACACGCGCATCCCTTTTTCGCGGTTCTTGATCTGCGACTTTTCGTCCTGGCAACTGACAACGGTATTGGTCGGAATGTGCGTGATGCGCACTGCAGAGTAAGTCGTGTTCACCGATTGCCCACCCGGCCCCGACGAGCAGAATGTATCGATGCGAAGGTCCTTGGCCTCAATCTTGACGTCGACATCTTCCGCCTCAGGCAGAACCGCAACCGTGACTGCGGAAGTGTGAATTCGGCCCTGTTGCTCAGTTGCTGGCACGCGCTGCACCCGGTGCACCCCGCTTTCATATTTCAGGCGCGAAAACACCCGCTGGCCTTCAATCAGCGCAATCACTTCCTTCAATCCCCCAGCCGAGGATTCGGAAGTCGAAAGCACCTCTACTTTCCAACCCTGGGTTTCAGCGTATCGCGTATACATGCGAAACATTTCCGCCGCAAACAAGGTGGCCTCGTCGCCACCTGTTCCCGCCCGGATTTCGAGGATCACATCCTTCTCATCATTCGGATCTTTAGGCAAGAGCAGAACTTTAAGCTCTTCCTTCACCGCGCCGACGCGCCCTTCCAGTTTGTTCAACTCCTCTTGCGCATAAGCGCGCATCTCGGGATCTTTTTCGTCGACGAGCATAGCCCGGCTTTCTGCAATGCCTCGCGTCAAATCCTTGTATTCGCGGTATCGCTCCACGATAAGGCTGATTTCGCTATGCGCCTTGGCAGTCTTCTGGAATTTCGCGGAGTCGTTCATGATCTCCGGCGAAGCCAGCGCCTGCGTCAGTTCGTCGTAACGCGCCTCGATTTGATCTAAGCGTTCAAACATAATGTTCCTGTGGAAACGTAAGTTGCTACGTTTCGGCTGCGCAAGACGTAGCAAGCTACGTCTCTACCGATCATTTTAGTTGTACATGAGAAAAGGAAGAAGAAAGAGTTTCGCGGCGGGGCCGCCTATGCAATCACTAGTTCCCCGCCACGCTGTTTCTCGAGCGACATAGCCTGGTCCAACGCGACAATGGCACACTCCGCCTGCTCATCCGATGGAGGCTGGGTGGTGATGCGCTGCATCCACAATCCGGGAGCAGTCATGAGGGCAAAAAGCGACCCGCGGTGCTTGGCGGCAAAACGAATGATCTCGTAAGACAACCCGGTAATCACCGGCAGCAGCGCGATGCGAACCGCAAACCTTGCCCAGAACGTAGTGACCGGCACCAGCATATAAACGAAGATCGAAATGATCATCACGGTCATCAGAAAGCTCGTTCCACACCGCGGATGATAGGTCGAATACTTCTGCACCGCCGGCGTGTTCAGCAGATCGCCGTTCTCGAAAGCAAATACCGTTTTGTGCTCGGCTCCGTGATACTCGTACACCCGGCGAATATCCTTCAACAACGAGGTGCCCCAGATAAAGAGCAGGAACAAGGCAAGCCGAATGATCCCGTCCACCAGATTGAAGACAATCTGCTCACCGAAGACGGGGTTCACGCGCTTCAATTCTGTGGTCGCTACCAGCGGCAAGAACTTGTACATGAAAATGAAGAACCCGACCGAAAAGACAATATTCACGGCGGCAATCCATCCACTGATTTCGAGCTTCTTTTTCTCTGGCTCACCGGGCGCGGCCGCAGGCTGCAACTCGTCGAGCGCAACGTTCGCGGAAAACTTCAGCGCGCGGAAACCCAGCGTCATAGCATGCCCCAGCGTGATTACGCCGCGCATGACCGGCCAGCCCATCCATTTGTGCTTTTCGGAAAGCCGCTCCAACGGCTCACTGTGGGTCGAGACCTCACCCGAAGGCTTGCGGCACGCAATCGCCCACGCATGCGGCGAACGCATCATAACGCCCTCGAGTACAGCTTGGCCGCCAACCAGGGTTTCCTCGCCGCCTTCGAGCGCCGGCAGAAGCTGGATTGCCACAAAAAACCGCCACATTGTCCGCAAAAAACGCATGGTTATTGGATGTCTTTCCGGCGACAAAGCACCACCGTAAGAGTATCACAGGCCGAAGTGATTTAGGATGGGCTAGCCAAGGCCCTAAGTGGCGGATTCGTTGAGAATTAGAACACTGTCGGGGGAGACAATTGTGTAGGGACAGTCTCTGACCCGTCCGCCGAGCGAAGCTCAGCACTCCGACGAGCACTCACCATGCGCAAATTCGCCGAAGCCTGCGAACGCATTGCAGGCACGACCAAGAAGCTGGAGAAAATCGCAATTGTCGCCGACTACCTTAAGTCGAGCCCGAGGGAGGAGGCCTCTGTCGCAGCAGTTTTTCTCTCCGGCAGACCTTTCCCGGCGTGGGAGGAGACCACGTTGCAAGTAGGAGGAAGGTTACTTTGGAAGGTGGTCGAGGAGCTCTCCGGGAAAAACGACAAGGAACTGACCGCCGCGTACCGCAAGCACGGAGACCTGGGCGCCGCCGCCGCGGATCTACTCGAAAGTCATGTGGTCACGGGCGCCCCATCCCGTCCAGGCCGAGCAAAGCTCGGCAGTGGCGAAAACCACGAGGATTCGACGCTCAACGACGGTCTCAGTGCGCGAGAGGTGCAAGCCACATTTCGAAGGATCGCCGCCGCCCGCGGCACGGCCGCCAAAGCGATTCTTCTCCGCGAATTGCTCTCCCAAGTGACTCCGCTCGAAGCCAAGTACGTCATTAAGATCATCACCGGCGATCTCCGCATCGGCCTGAAGGAAAGTCTGGTCGAAGAAGCCATCGCCAAAGCCTTTGGGGCCCCGGTGAAAGAAGCCCAGCGGGCCAACATGTTGCTTGGGGACATCGGAGAGACGCTCCACTTTGCAGCAGAAGGCAAACTCAACCAAGCCCGGATGAGGCTGTTCCATCCCCTGGGATTCATGCTGGCCAGCCCCGCGCAGTCTGCCGAAGAAGCACTCAGTTATTTCGAGAACGCCTTGGTCGAAGACAAATACGACGGCATCCGTGCCCAGGCACATTGCTCGGGCGGCGAGGTTCGTATCTTTTCGCGTACGAGGGACGAAATCACGGAATCTTTTCCCGAGTTGCCCGACGCGCTCGCTGGACTTCCAAAAGACGCAATCCTCGACGGAGAAATCGTGGCATGGAGCTATCTTGCTGCTGAATCCGGCGAGAACGGTCGCGCCCTGCCCTTCAGCACATTGGCTTATCGGCTCGGCCGAAAGAAAGTCAGCGACGAAATGGTCCGGCGAGTGCCGGTTGCCTATCTGGTCTTCGATATCCTGTACGCTGGAGGTGAATTGCTGATCGATCGTCCGCTACGAGAGCGGGCCAAGCTGCTCGATGAGTTGTTAACGGTGCCGCGAATTCCGACCCCAGCGAGGTGGGGCGCAGCCCAGAGCCGGCTGATGCTGGAATCCGCCGAGCCCACAGTTACTACGCAGATTTTCCGCGCGCCGACGTTTCAATCCTCCTCACCTGAAGAACTCGACCAACTATTCGAAGCAGCCCAAGCCCGCGGCAACGAAGGACTGATAATCAAAGACCCCGAGTCGGCCTACACCCCGGGACGCCGCGGAAAATCCTGGCTGAAGCTGAAACGCGAACTAGCCACGCTCGACGTCGTGGTCACGGCGGTCGAATACGGTCACGGCAAGCGCATCGGCGTTCTCAGCGACTACACATTCGCGGTGCGCGACGGCGAGCTCCTGGTGAATATCGGCAAAGCCTACTCAGGCCTGACCGACGCCGAAATCGCCGAGATGACCAAATGGTTTCTAGAGCACACGGTTGAAGATCAAGGCTTCCGGCTGGTAGTCGAGCCGAAGATCGTATTGGAAGTAGCCTTCAACAACATGATGCGCTCCGACCGCCACGAAAGCGGGTACGCCTTGCGCTTCCCGAGAATCGTGCGGATAAGAACGGACAAGCCGCCAGAAGAAGCGGACACGATTGAGCGAGCACGAGAGATTTATGAGAAACAGAAACGGGAGCCCAGCAATTAGTGCTAGCAGTTAGCACTTGGCTTCGGTTGTTGCTCAGGAGTTGAACACGATTCACAAAGGCAAGCCAATTCGGACCGGCGCTGTCGGAATTATTTTCCCGCTGGACCTTTTGTGCGCTGTGCTCGGCAGGGGCACTCTTCGTAGCGTAAATCTTAACTGTCGAGTCCGTCATTACGGCGAGGAAGGCCCCATCTGGCGACAACGCAAAGTGATAACTCGACTTCGGAAGAGGATTGACTTCGACCCTCAACACGACACTTCGACGTTCAAGGTCATACACTAGCACCGTAGTTGAGGAACGGCGTATGGAAGTATCAAAAGCCCCTCCCTTTGTCCGCATCAGGGATACAGCAGCCATCTTGCCATTCCGGGATGGGGCGACGTCACCCTCTATGTGCTCCCCTTTAGGTATCTTGTCCTTCATCAGAACCTCGCCGCTCGTCGAAATCAGACCGACGCTCCCGCAAGGTCCAGTAATCAGCATGTTGTCACTCACAAAGTTTGGCTCGCTCGAACAGCCACCGGGCCCGGCGTCATAGAGAACACGCCATTGGCCTCCTAAGTTCTTGACAATGACCTGCTGACGACTATTCACCGGGCTCTTAGCAATGGCGTGGTCGGAGACAGAAAACCACGAGCCCAGCGCCTCCTGTTCCCAGGCAGAAAGCCTTTGCAAGGAACTGGAATCCAACACCTCCACATTACTTCCGCCTTCTTCATGATCGAGCCAAAGAACCTTGCCACTTGGTGAACCCTTCACATGCCAACTCTCGAAGCGTCGGCCGCTGGCTTCGAGCGACCGTTCTTTGATCAGCGAGAACTGAGAAGAGTAAAGCTGCAAAGACTCGCCGGTGCGAATAATGAGCTTCCCATCCGCGGTCGGCATTAGCCAAGATGGGAAAGCCTTTGTCGGCCAATCGTTCGTCGACGTAATTTTTCTGCCTGATATGTCTCCGAAGACGGCTCGAAGATGGAAGGGACTCGCGACTTTTGCATCCTTCCGGTTCGAAAGCTCAGGAGCCTCAGCTCTTGTAACGAAGTAAGCTACTACGGTCCCGTTGTCAGTGAACGCGATGCCTTCGTTTAATAAAGAGATAGAAAAAACACTATCCCGAGTAGTCTCGCCGCCTTGGTACCCCGAGGCTGAGAGATCAAAGCTCCATAGGGGCTGAGCGCTCCTTACTGTTGACTTGATTTCAACTCCGCGAACAAGGATGCTCGTGAGTGCCAGAATCGCCAGCCGGTGTATTGAGTACCTCATGTGGGGTAAGTGCAAAATGCTGAATTCAGTGGCTGTGCCCGTGATGCTCCTCTTCACTCACCGGGATCACGCACCCATGCGCCACTTCACAAATCACATTCTCAAACTGAATAGTCGTGTGATCAATATGAAATTCTTCATGCAGCCGTTCCTTAACATCGCGCAGAATCCGCTCGCTCACCGAAGGCGGGATGTCTTCAATCGAAATATGACACGACAATGCCCGCGTCTCCGAGCCGATATTCCACACATGCAGGTCATGCACGTCGTTCACACCTTCGACCGCCCGCATCGCGGCCTCGACGCGGTCCAACCGGATCCCGCGCGGGGTTCCTTCCAGCAGGATATTAAGAGTTTCGCGGCAGATGCCAAACCCCGACCACAGAATTAGAGCGCCGATGCCAAATGACAGCGCCGAATCAATCCAATATTGCCCCGTCGCCAGAATTACCCAGCCGCCAACAATCACCGCAGCCGTCGAAACCGTGTCGCCGATCTCATGCAGCAGCGCACTGCGAATGTTGACGTCGCGGCTGGAGCGGTAGAGAAGCAGGGCGATCACGCCGTTCATCAACACGCCCGCAGCTGCAACCCAAATCATCAGGCCGGCATGCACGTGCTCCGGATTCTGCAACCGCCGGAAGGCCTCGTAGAAAATCAGGAACGAAACCACCACCAGCGATCCCGCATTCACCAGCGCAGCCAACACTCCGGCGCGATGCCAGCCGTAAGTCTTGGTAGCGCTCGGCGGACGCGATTCCAAGTACACGGCAACCAGGGAAAGCAGCAGTGCAACGAAATCAGAAAGGTTGTGCCCAGCTTCGGAAAGCAACGCCAAAGAATGAGCACGGATGCCAGCCACCGCCAGCAACACAATGTAGGCCAGAGTGACGACGAGCGAAACCCGCAGGACCTTGGAGGTTCGCTCGCCTGCGCCATGGCTGTGCGTGTGCATCCTCACTCAGTTTAAGGCTGCGGAGGGAAGGGTTCAAGGAGCCGCTCAGAGTTTGCAATCCGGCGACAAATAACTCGATCACAATTACGGCTGCGACTCCATCGCTTTTTGAAACTGACGAAAGCGCTCGGTAGTTTCAGCGCCGTGCGCGGTATACCATTGCCGCCACAGCCCAGGTTCGTCGCCCAGTTCCTGATCGCTGATCTCCCGTAGGGCTCGATACCCATACTTCACAGTCTCGGCGTCAAGCTTTTTGTCCTCGACCATCTCGATCAGACCGGGCACTGCTTGCATGCGTTGCGCGCGGGTCAGCATGCCGCAATGGGCCAGGCCACAACCAGCAGCATCAATTCGCACCCGGAACGCGGGATCGTGATGGAAAGCCTCCACCAGTTCCGGAACCGTGTCGTCCGTACCAATGTCGCCAATTGCCGAAACCGCCCGCAGGCGCACCGGTTCGCTCTCCGAATGTGTCCAGGCCCGCAACTGGCTGTGGATGCGTTCAACCTCCACTCCACGATTGGCGAGACGACCTAAATACCAGATGCAGTATTCCGCACGCGTCGGATCGCTTTCCGCCAACTGCAGCAGCGCGTCAACCTGAGCGCTGGTTTTCGCCAGGTTCGCGACCGCCAGATCGATCTCGAAACACGCCGCACGCACTCGCAGGTCGTCGCCATTCATGGCCACGTCCATGAGCGTTACCAGCGAGTCGGTTTGCTTGATCTGCCCCCGCCATTGCCTCACTCGCGCTTTGATTTCATCGGTCGCGCCCCGGTGGTGCGAAATAGCATACTGCAGCAGCCTCTCGGCTTGTTGCTGCGCAGGCATGTGATCCACCATGTCGCGTTCAACTTCGGAGAGCTGGCTGGTAGTGCCATGAACAGGTTTTCCGGGCACTGGAAGTTTTTGGCCGACGATTTCCCCGGGCATGCTCTGACCAGAAACCAGCGAGCTGATCAAAATCATGCACACGGGACACAACCAGCCCGCTGACAGCTTTCGCCTCATAGGGCGAAGTTAGCATCAGCCACGCGGAGCGGAAAGTTACCAGAGTGTCGAGCGAGAGTGTCGCGGCATCGCGCGGGCCGTGATGTCTCATCTTCAAGATGTCTTATGTTCAAATAGTCTCGTGCTCCTAAAAGACGCACTCACGTCGGCGGTCAACAGCCTTACGGCAGCTGAAGTAGGCTCGCCCCACATGAACGCGGAACTGCTCCTCATGTTCACTTTGTCCTGCGACCGCGCATATCTTTTCGCCCACCCCGAGCGCGAACTTACAGTCAAAGAGCAAGCTCGTTACGAAGAAGCGCTGACCCGACGAGCCAGTGGCGTCCCCGCGCAATACATCACCGGCCACCAGGAATTCTGGGGCATGGATTTGATCGTTTCACCAGCAGTGCTAATCCCCCGCCCAGAAACCGAGCACGTAGTCGAAACCGTCCTGCACTTAGAGAGAAACAATGGAGGCCAAGCGTCCTCGCCCGGCTCTTTTCCCCACATCGTCGACTTGGGCACAGGATCAGGCTGCATCGCGATAGCGCTAGCCAAAGAACTCCCCTCCTCAGACGTCCACGCAACCGACATTTCCCCGGCCGCACTAGAGGTGGCCCATGCCAACGCCGCCCGCCATCAACTTGAGAATCGGATTCGCTTCCACCAAGCTGATCTACTCCAAGGTTTCGATCCTGCAACGTTCCATTTCGTGGTTTCCAATCCTCCGTACGTTGGCGAGTCAGAAGAAGACCAGGTGCAGCTCGAAGTCCGAAAATTCGAACCGCGCAACGCGGTTTTCGCAGGGCCCACAGGACTGGAGGTGATCGAACGCCTGATTCCTCAAGCCCACACTGCGTTGAAGCCTGGTGGGTGGCTGGTTATCGAGATCAGTGGAACGATCGTCGAAGGCGTCAAGCACCTGCTCGACAAATGGACGCACCCTCAAATCACAAACGACCTGCAAGGCATTCCTAGAGTAGCCGCCGCGCAAAAACCGTAAACACGTGGCGCGTCCGCCCCCGCCCGCGTACTTACGAAACGGAACCCCGTTCCTACGGACTCTGGTAGTAGCCAGCCGCACACGCTAGTCTCGTGCCACTCGCCTTCACTCCCAGGCGATCCCTGCACGCCACAGGGAACATCAACCATGCAGATCAAACTGAGAGCCGCAACTTTGCTCGGCAGGATGGCATTACTTCTCGGCGCCATGTTGCTCCCGGTCGCTGGCTACGGCCAGAACCCCACCGGAACTTTGCGAGGCGATGTCCAAGACCCGAAAGGTGCGCGAGTTCCCGCTGCAACCGTCGTGGCCCAGGCAGTTGGATCATCGTTGAAGCGCGAGATAAAAAGTGACGACCACGGAGAATTCCGCCTGAGCGAGCTTTTGCCCGGCACCTATCACGTCACGGTCGACGCCCCCGGTTTTTCTCAGGCCCAGGCCGACGTCGCCGTCATCGTTAGTTCAGTCCGTGACATTACCGTCACCATGAATCCCGCAACGGTGAAAGAAACCGTTGACGTGCAAGCCCGTCCTTCTTCCATCACCACGCAACCGATTGACCTGGCGGGTGCCGTGCATCAGGCGACGGTTTCAACGCAGGATCTGCAGACCTTGCCCTTGGCCGCTCGCAGCTTCGCCAATATCGCGTATCTCGCCCCGGGAACCGAGCCCGTCGAACCCTCCGACCCGACCAAAGCCCGCATCACAGCCGTATCCACCGGAGGCAGTTCCGGGCTGAACAACGAGCTCTCCGTGGATGGCGGCGACAATTCCGACGACTACATCGGTGGATTCCTGCAGAACTTCTCTCCCGACGCCATCCAGGAATTCGCCGTTCGCACCGCCCAGGAAGACGCAGATACCGGACGCACCACCGCCGGCTCCGTCGTGATCACGACCAAACGAGGCACCAACCAGTGGCATGGTGGCGGAGCCTTCTACGAGCGCGCCGCCGATTTGAACGCTCGTTTCCCGATAGAAAATCCCGCGCCCAATCCTAAACAACCCTTCTCTCGTCAGAATTACATCGGGACCATCGGTGGCCCTATCAAGAAAGACAAGATCTGGTTCTTCACTTCTTTCGAATACGTTCACGAGGACGCCAGCATTGCTTACAGTCCCGCCAGCCAAGCCCAGTTCAATGCGCTAGCGTCTCTGGCCCAGCAAGGGCTGATCCCCGGCACCACTTCAATTCCAGTGCCGCCGAACGTCCCCGTCCCTTTTCGTGACTATCTCGCCACAACTCGTTTCGACTGGTCCCAATCGCAAAAGTCTCAATGGTTCCTTCGCGCCGGCGTCGATAACTACATCACCCGCAATGCTCTGGTGCAGCAGGCGACGCTCCCATCGACCGGCGCCGAGCAGCATAACAACTACATGAATATGGTCATCAGCAATACCTACACCTTCAGTCCAACCTGGCTGGGAAGCTTCGTATTCACCGCCAGCGGTTTGCATCTGACCGAAGCCCGCAACTCTGACCTCGGTTACGCGCTGGCATTTCCATTCACGTCGACATCGCAAACCATCTCCGGCTTCGAGACTTACGGCGACAATCAATTCCTCACCCCGATCACCGCTTTCCCGGTTCTGCGCAATCAGGAAAAATATCAATTCCGTTATGACATGAGCCGCGCCTCCGGCGACCACGCCCCCAGATTCGGAATCAACTTCATTCACGAGCCCGTTCTCAGCGGCGCGCTTTCCGGCACCGCCGAGACTCTTCTCGCCTACACCAACAACCCGGACTTCTACGCGGCCAACCCTTCGCAGTTTTACTTCAATCTGAATTGCATCAACCCGCCAGCCGACGTTATCTGCAGGCAGACGCCCGCCCACAACGGCAGCTTCTCCCAGAACGTGCAACGGTTCGGCGTCTACGCCGAAGATTCCTGGCGTGCGAACGAGCACCTCACCATCAACTACGGCCTCCGCTATGACACCACGTTCGGCCTGCTGACCGCCTCCGGCCGCAGTCAAGCCTACAATCCCGCGTACCTGACGCTGCAGGCCTTGCATATTCCCCTGATCAGCGGGGTGGCCCACGATTACCGCAAAGCCTTCGGACCGCGCATCGGCATCGCCTATTCTCCCGGACGATCCGGAACCACCGTCATCCGCGGCGGCTTCGGCCTCTTCTACAACGATCTCGCCCAGAACGGCTGGGTGACCGCCTTCCAAGCCGTCAACGAGCCACCCCTCGTCTGCGTAAATCCCGGTGATCCCGGCTGTATTCCCGGCGGCGGAACCGGCAACATCATCGATCCCAACTACAAGACTCCCTACGCAATCCACGCCACAGCAGGGATCCAGCACGCCTTCAATGCCAACTGGACCCTCGGCGCCGACTACACTCACGAAGAAGGCAATCACGCTTACCGCGCCTATCCCTACGCTGCCGGAGCCTCGCTATTCTCTCCCGATCCCGCCAATCAGGACCTCGTGCCCAACGTCAACGTTTTCAAATCCGACAATCGCTCGAGCTTCAACGCGCTCATGATCCACCTGCAAGGCAACGTCGCCCGCCGCCTCAACCTGGTCGCAAACTACACGCTCTCCAGCGCGAAAACCTGGGGCTGCGTGCTCGGAGAACTCTTCGACTACGTCAACGGGGTTTGCGATCCCCTCCATCCCTTTCGCCCCGGCGACTACGGCCCGTCCGGCGAGGACGTCACTCACCGCTTCGTTTTTGCCGGAACGTTCTACGTGCCCGGCGGTTTTCAACTGAGCACCGTTACCCAGGCCGAGAGCGCTCGTCCCTTCACCATCACCCTCGCCGACAACAGCGATCGCATCGAGGTCAACGGGGTCAGAACCACACTGGACGAATTCCGCGGCACCCCGTACATTCAAGTGGATCTGCGCGTCACCCGCCCTTTCAATTTTCATGATCGTTGGTCGCTCATTCCCTTCGTCGAATTCTTCAATCTTTTCAACCGCAATAATCCCGGCGCAAATTACGTCACCAATGCGGCAGCGCTTCCAGTCCCCCCCAGCGAAGCGGCGAGCGGCAACGTAATGCACATTTGCGCCAATCCCTCATGCACCACCCTGCAACCGGTCACCAGCCTGGGACAGTTAGGCGTTCCCGGCGGAGCCCTTGGAGATTTCTTCGGCCCCGGAACAACGGTAGGCATTCCCTTCGCCGCCCAACTAGGTATCCGCGCAACCTTCTAGGATTGTCATTCGACCCAAGTACTTTTCATTCCGACCCAAAAAATTGTCATTCCGAGGAGCGAAGCGACGAGGAATCTGCTTTCCTTGGAAGCCGCGGAACCGCAACTCCGTCGCCCGAACGCCGACGACAGGCTGATCACCCGCGAAGCACCCACTATTCTGTCTAGCCCTGTCTATTCTCCTCGCAAGCCTTCTCTTACAGATTCTTTACACCGCTCTGACACCTGCCCAATTGTCGCGATGCTAAAGTTCGTCCCCTCAGGTCTGATCTCATGCCGCCGCGCTTTGCACCATGTTCTGGCTTTCTTTTGGTCTCTCAGTTTGCACAATACATGCAATACTTTTCATCGACAGCGAACATTTGTGAACTTTCCCATTGACTTCCGCCCTCAGGCCGTACAGAATCCCCTAGCTCTCTGCTGCACCCCCAGCTGGCAACCCAGGACTGCTGAGAAAAAGACAATTTGCGAAAGTTGTCACGCAGTCGCTGGGACTTGCACTACCTGGAGAAATCGCGTCTTTGAAATCGAACCTTAAACTGATCAACCGACCAAAAGGAGAGGTTGCAATTTAAGTAATCCAAAACCACTCACCAAAGGAATGAAAAAGGAGGAACTATGAGGAAATTGATTATAAGCGTGGCCGCGCTCGCCTGCTGTTTTGCAGCGTCTGCGCTCGCTCAGGATGAAGGCCCGGTTGCCAGATACGTTACTTTGCCGCCGAAGGCCAGTGTGGGAATCAAGCCCCCAGTCACATTGCCCACTTGGACTGGTTCGTTTACCTACAGTGGAACGAAGTATACCTACTATATGGTGGGTACTGCTCCGAAAACGGGCGCATCCACAACCGTCAAAGCTTTCATCATCCCGGTGAAGATTGTCATCGGTAGCCACACATTTGATCCTAACAAAACAAATCAGGATGGCGAGAGCGTTATCCAGCAAACGATTGAGTCGCCGATTTTCCAAAAGCAGACTTATACCCTCGGTGGAACTAACATAGGCGATACTCAGTATGAAGACGCCTTCCAGCGCGCCAATTTCTGGGGGACCGTCAAGAGCCATACCGGTTACCACGTCCTGCTGGGCGGCCCAACCATTTTGCCCGAATTGACCGTGAAACCTGGGTCAAATGGCGCTGTTCTGTCGTCCAATCCTTTCGGTGGCAATGTTCCAACGGCCCTGGTGGACATCAACTACATTGACCCGGTATTCGGCACGTACATCTCTACTCACACCCAGATCACGCCGGACTCGATCCCGATCTTCGTGACCGTTAACACCTACCTGACAGGCGGCCCACCGATCCTCAACAACTGCTGCATCGGCGGCTACCACAGCGCGAACGGCCCACAGGCCTATTCGCATTTCACCTATATCCCCATCCCGGGCGATTTCTCCCAGGATGTGTCCGCCCTGTCCCATGAAATTGGCGAGTGGATGGACGATCCCGGCGTCAAGGGAGCGTTCAACAACGTTGCTTGCGGAATTCTTGAAGTTGGCGATCCCGAAGAGACTTTCACCAACTACGGTGGTTTCCCGTATACGTTGGGCGGGTTTACTTACAATCTACAGGACCTGGTATTCCTTGAATACTTCGGTGCTCCAACCACCACTTCAGTCCACGGGTGGATGACCTTCCACGACAATCCGTTTGGTCTCGGCGTCTGTAGCAACGGCGGCTAACCTTACAGCCGACATCTGTTGTGAAGCTGCGAGGCAACGAACATGACGCCCGCCCACGTAAGTGAGCGGGCGTCATGCTGTTTAGGCATGAGAGACTGCAGCATCCATTGTGAGATTGAGCACAGCGCAGTACTACGTCCAGGACCTGGCATTCGAACCCTGGTTTGCGTTAGTCGCGAACGGGAAATCGACTTCAGTGAACCATTGGTATTCAATGTTCAATACCTATCTGAAGACGATTAGCACCAACGAACACAGTCAGTGCGCCGACTGACAAAGAAAAAGTATCCGCTGTTCAGAGCCCGCTCCCCACGTGGAGCGGGCTCTTATGATTTGCATATTAGCTGCAACACTTTTCCTCGACAGTAAACATTCATCAACTTTCCGATTGACTTCCAACAGAAGCCCGTTGAAAATCGCTTGGCTCTTTACTGCTCTCTTGCAGTGATCATTCGAGACCGTTGAGAAAGGCGTTTGTCGAACATTTCTCCGTCATCGCTCAAAGCCCCGTAATGACACTCAATCAAGTCACCATAGGCGTTCCACCAACCAGCCAAGGAGAGAACTCATGAAACATTCCGTCCTGCTGTTGACCATTGCAGCAGCTTTGCTTTTGATCTTCGCTTCGTCCACGCCAGCCGCCCTCGCCCAGCCCCAGTCGCCGTTGACGCACCATGTGCGTGAAGTGACCGTCAATGGGCAGGCGCCGTTCGTTGGCCGGCTCCCCGCAACCCGGTCTATGCGTATCGACATTGTTCTGCCAGTTCGCGAAGGGTTGGACAGTTTCCTGCGAGAGCTTTACGATCCTTCCAGCCCCTCCTACCGGCAGTTCCTTACGGTGGAGCAGTTCACCGAGAGGTTCGGCCCCAGCCAGCACGATTTCGATGCCCTGATCCGTTTCGCGAAAACCAACGGCCTCACCGTGACCGGTGGCTCCCGCGATGCCATGGATGTCCAACTCAAGGGTTCGGTCGCGGCAATCGAGACCGCGTTGCACATAAAAATGGGTCTCTATCACGATCCCATCGAGAACCGAAACTTTTATGCTCCGGACCGCGAGCCCACCGTGGACCTGCCTTTCCAGCTCTGGCACATCACTGGTTTAGACAACTATTCGATCCCGCGTCGCGCACTCGTACGTAGAGATTCGAATGTGAAGCCCCCTGCCACAACCGGCTCCTGTCCTGGTGCCTCTTTTTGCGGCAGCGACATGAGGGCAGCTTATTACGAGGGAACCGCTCTCACCGGCAAGGGCCAGAACATCGGATTGCTGGAGTTCCTCGGATTTGACATAGCCGACGTGAACACCTACTACAAGAACGCCAAGCAAAAGCGAACCGCCAAGGTTATAGGAATTTCCACGGATGGAAGCTCCATCAACTGCTTCGCTAACCAAGGCTGTGACGATACCGAACAGACCATTGACGTCACCCAGGCGCTCGGCATGGCCCCCGGTGTAACCGCTGTCTACGAATACGTGAGCAACAATAGCGATACGGCCATGTTGAGTAGCATGTCTTCGCACAAACCGTTGCCTTTGAATTTGAGTTCGTCGTGGTTTTGGACTCCTGTCGATCCCAAGTCTGACGATCCGTTCTTCAAGAAGTTCGCTGCGCAGGGCCAGAGTTTCTTTGAAGCGGCTGGCGACAGTGGCGCGTGGCGTACTACGAGCATGTGGCCGATGGAATCTCCATTAGTCATCTGCGTCGGCGGAACCGACCTCGTCACCAGTGGCGCAGGCAAAGGCTGGAGCTCGGAAACCGTCTGGGTCGACGGTGGCGGCGGTATTTCTCCCGACAAGTTCGCGATTCCGAGTTGGCAGAAACTTAAAGGTGTGATTACCGCGGCCAACAAGGGATCCAAGACCCTACGGAACGGCCCGGACGTCTCGGCCAACTCGAATTTCACCTTTTACGTTTGCGCCGACCAAACCACCTGCAGTGAAAACCTCTATGGCGGGACCAGTTTTGCCGCGCCCATGTGGGCCGGCTACCTGGCTCTGGCTAATCAACAAGCGAAAGCCCACGGCGATAAGCCACCCGGCTTCATTAACCCAACCATTTATCCGCTGGGTCTGGGGAAAGGTTATTCGACCGACTTCCACGACATCACCGTCGGAAGCAACGGCTTTCCCGCGACAAAAGGCTACGACTTGGCCACGGGATGGGGCAGTCCGAACAAGTCCGGCCTGATTAACGCACTGGCGAAGTAGGACCGGAAACGCACGACAATCTGTAATCACAGAGCTTCCAGGTTCTGCAGACTTGGAAGCTCTTTCTGCACTCAGGGATCAACGTCCGATCTTTACCGCGCCAACCTATCGCGCAAGACTTGCGCAATAGCTGCAACACTTTTCCTGACGGCAATCATTTGACAACTTTCCGGTTGACTTCCATTGCAAGCCCGTTGAAAATCGCATGGCCTCTGCTGTGCCCGCCGCTACGACGCATTCTGGCTCACTGAGGAACATGCCGTTTAATGCCATTGAGAATTTCTTTGCCGTAACTCAAAACAGGAGAGTAATCAGATATGAATAGACGTTTCGCGACGCTCACCTTGACGACTGCTCTGGTGCTGGCTTGCGTGTCTTTCGCTACCGCAGCCTTCGCCCAGGACGACGCCGCCACCAAGCCGCGCGCCATGTTTCTGGCCGTGCCACCTCACTCCTACTACGCTATAGAGCCAACAACCACCCATCTGACTCAATGGACCTACAGCTTCACTTACCAAAATCAAAAGTACACTCCAGTGATCGTCGGAACCGACGCAACCAAGACCAACGTTACCACCACCGTCCCCGTGTTTATCATCCCGATCAAGATGGTCTTCGGCAAGACCAACGGGAATCACACTTACGATCCCAACAAGGACATCTATCCAGGAACGAAGCTCACGGTCACGAACTTCATCGCCCAATCACCCATCTTCGTCCCCATCAAATTCACCGAGGGCGGAGTTGATTTGGGCACTACGCAATATGAAGACGCCTACGAGCGCGGCAGTTTCTGGAAATACGTCAGCAAGAACAGCAAGTACCATGTTCTGCTTGGCAAGCCGACGATCCTGCCCGAGCAAACCATCAAAGTCCAGCCGGGACAGGGCGACATCACACAGAATCCATTCGGCCGCGGCAAAGTTGGCTTCTACGGCAACGGCCTCGGTCTCATCGACCCTCAACTCCAGGCCTACATTCGCAAACTCAAGCAGATTCAGCCGAACGCTTTGCCCCTTTTTATCACCTACGACACCTATATCGGTTGCGGCAGCGGCTGCGCCATCGGCGGTTACCATACCGCGACGACTGGTCCGCCAGACGGTCAGACCTATTCCTTTGCGACCGCCATCGATCCGGATGCATTTTCAGAGGACGTAGGCGCCCTCTCGCATGAATTCGGCGAGTGGATGCTCGATCCATTTACCACCAACCCCGGGTGCGGCGGGCTTATGGAAAACGGCGACCCGCTCGAGACCGAGCCGAATTATGGGCTCTATCCTTATAAAGGAAGCAACGGCCTGAGCTACCACCTTCAGGACCTGGTGTTCATCAACTATTTCGGCGCTCCAAAGAATACCTCTCTCAAGAGCTGGTATACCTTCCAAAACGAGTCCATCAGCGCGCCCTGCAGCCGGGGCCAGGAATAAACAGCAAAATCGTCCAAGGCTCGAAAGCCCGCTCCCTATGGAGCGGGCTTCTTTGCGCCGAAGCACTGCATCTCAAAACCTGTCAACCCCTAAAACCAAAAATTCCTTCCAACTCTCTCATTCCATTCGCAATATAGTTTCGAAAAAGCGGCTGATTTACCCATCCACCCTGTCATACTAGTAGTGATCTGAAACTGGAGTGATCTGGCAACGGCAATCGGCTCTCGCAAAGTAATCGCAAACCGTAGTCCAGTCGCGCAGCGGCGGCAACATGAAAGGCCGGCACGGCAGCGCGAGGGGCCCGCAGGGCAACCCGCTGCCAGCGGCTAAGTCTTTTAGAAGAGATATTTTAGCAGGGTATCCCGAAGAGTACGACCTGTTTTCATAGACTTGCAGGCAGAACTCGCAGGGTATCTGGAACGTAAGTCCTTTAGAAGGGATATTTTAGCAGGGTATCTCGAAAACAGCTCCTTTGTTTTCATAGATCTAGACGGAAAACGCAAAATTGAAGTATATACCCTATACTACATAGTTAACATAATAATAAAATGTTAATCAAATAGTAATTTAGGCAATGCTGCGCTTCACACTCCGGCTGCGCACTTCGCCACTGGTCTCCACTCGATTGCGGCCAGCCTTCTTGGCTCGGTACAAGGCCTTGTCAGCGGCTTGGATCACCTGCTCCACTTCCCGCATCTTCGGCCCCGGTTCCGCAACTCCGATGCTGACCGTGACCGACAATCCGCTAAGCGAAGCTTCCACCGGAAGATTGCGAGGCCGGCCAGGTTTTCGACGAGCCGTGCTCTGCTTGTCTTCCATCCGCCGCCCCGCCCCGCGCGGCGCGCTCCGCCGCTCGGGCGTGTTTCGAACCTGGAATCTCGATTCCTCAATCACACTTCTGAGCGAATCCAGATGGGGCACAACTTCCTTCATCGACTTTCCTGCAAACAGAATCGAGAACTCCTCCCCACCCACGCGAAACGCCTGCCCACCTCCACTCACCCGCGTCAGCCGCGAGGCGACCATGCTCAGAACCTGATCGCCGGTGTCGTGCCCGTAGGTGTCGTTGAAACTTTTGAAGTGATCGATGTCAACGACGGCGATGGAATAAGGCGCTTTGAGCCGCAACAGCGCTTCGTTGAAGGCCCGCCGCGCAGGCAGCGACGTGAGTTCGTCGTGATACGCCAGCACGTACGTGTTCTCGATGATCGACGCGGCCAGCACCAACCCCGCCGTAGCCCAATAGGCAACGGCAATCCGGTCGACCGCGTTGGCCTGCAAGCCGAGGAAGGTCGCGACGAGTGACCACAGCAGACCACTCTCAAGCGGCTTGCCGTAAAGCAACAACCGGACCAGCAAGATCACGAAAGCAGCCGCAAAAGCCAGCAAGGCAAGCTGCGGGATCTTCGTCCAATGAAATAACGATCGATGCAGAAAGGCGAAGTGAAGAAAAGCAGGACCGGTCGTCTCTCCCGGACGACAGATGACGGCAACGAACACCGACTCCAGAAACAACAAGACCAGCCGTGGCGTGACCGCGGGAATTGACAGGCCGCGCTCGTGACCTAGCGAAAGCACAATGAAGTTGATCGGCAAGAGAAAGGCGACGGCTTCAAACGCAATCCGACCAGGCCCGATCGCGACCGCGCGCCCAGCGGAAAAGAACTCAATGGCACGATGCCCGAGCAACAGCATGATAAGCGCAAAGAGGACACGGCTGGAATGGAAGCGCCATGCCAGCAGGATTCCCGTGCCGAAAACCAGGTAATAGTAGAAGTCGACCGCGGCCGCTGAAATGGACAGAAATCCACCTGACAGCAGTATCACTGCCGCCAGGAGCAGAATGCCTCCCGGCACGAACAGGGATTTCAGCGTTCCCGTGCTCCTCAGCTCCAAGCTCGGATGATCCTTTAGATAGAAGGTTGTGTCAACGAATTATCGTCGGTGGGACAAAGGGCGAGCGAGTGGCACAGCAGGTTCGTCGAGGAAGCGTTCCCGTTTAAGGAAGACAGAGCCTTTCGTGCGCGGCGGAATCTCCGATCTTCGGCCCGTTCTTGCCTAGAATCGGAGAGTGAAAGTTAGAGAAAACTTATGCGCATTCTGATCGCGGAAGACGACTCCTCGCTCGCCAGCTTTGTGAAGAAAGGCCTTGACGCCGAGCACTACGCGGTCGACGTATCGAGCGATGGAGAGCAGGCCCGCGCCATGGCGGGCGAATTCGATTATGACCTGGTGGTGCTTGATCTGAGCTTGCCGCGCCTGGATGGAGTGGCGATTCTGCGCTATTTGCGAACGCGCAAACCCAGCATGCCCATCATCGTCTTGACCGGGCGTACGCGGGTTGAGGACCGAGTCGAGTGTCTCGATCTCGGAGCCGACGACTATCTGGGCAAACCCTTTTCGTTCTCGGAGCTGTCGGCGCGGATCCGGGCTCTGCTGCGGCGCTGCCATCTGCCGGCTGAATCGGTGCTGACCGTGGATGATTTGAAGCTTGACCGGGTGGAACGCAAAGTCGAGCGCGGGGGGCGCCGCATCGACTTAACCGGAAAGGAATTCGCTCTGCTTGAATACCTGATGCGCAACGCGGGCCGCCGCATCACGCGCGCCATGATCATTGAGCACGTATGGAACTTGTCGTTTGATACCTGCACCAATGTCGTGGATGTGTACGTGAACTACTCAACCGCGCAGGTGGATAAGAAGAAAGTGAACCGGCTTGCAACCGCGATTCAGGTAGCGTTTCAACAGCTCGGAGCTTACCCAACCGCTGACCTGCCCGGTGTTGTTCCAATCGACGAGGCGATTGAAGTTGGCAAAGTCGTTCCCGCCGTCGCGTTACCCCACAAGGACGAGAATCGCGACCTGACTGAGCTCCGAAAAGAATTGGAGCAAGCGCTGGCGCCGGAGATCGCGCGCGGCGAGGTCGAGATCCGAAGTGGACGGGATGGACTGGTTATAAGCTTGCGCGAGGCTGGTTTTTTTGACAGCGGTTCGGCGGGGGTCAAAGTAGGTTCGCAGCAAGCCTTTAGCCGTATGGCTACGCTGCTCGGTGAGCGTCAGTACAACATCCGTATCGAGGGCCATACCGACAACGTGCGTATCCACAACACGCAATTTACCTCGAACTGGGAACTCTCTACGGCTCGTGCAACCGAGATGATTCGCCTTTTGATCATGAAGTACGGTTTTTCTCCTAAGCTGCTGTCGGCGGGCGGTTACGGCGAATACCATCCCATCGCAAGCAATAACACCGAGTCCGGGCGCGCGCTCAATCGCCGGGTCGACGTCGTAGTTGTCGGAAAGCATGAAGGTGAGTCCGCGGCGACCGACCTGACGACTTCTGGCACCAAGCAATAGAAGGCGTCACGCACACACACTAGGCCGAATCCTCCGCGGAATCATAAGAGGCCACTTGCACATTTGTATTGGTTGCCTCGTGCCGCTCGAGAACTTGCCGCACTTTTCGGGTCAGAGACTGAGCTGAGAATGGTTTCGGCAAATAGAACATTCCATCTTCCTGGAGACCTTGTCTGGTGACAACATTTTCGGGATAGCCGGAGGTGAATATGATTTTCAGCTTTGGGGAGACGATCCTCAGATCGGTCGCAAGGTCGCGGCCATTTTGTCCCGGAAGAACCACATCCGTCAGCAGCAATCGCACGATGGTCTTGTATTCGTCGAATACAGATATCGCTTCCGCCGCGGTTCGAGCTTTCAACACCCGATAGCCGGCGGTCTCGAGAATCTCGCACGTCACCTCACGGAGGAAGTTTTCATCTTCCACGAACAGGATGGTTCCTCGGCCCCGAGTTAAGCTGGTATTCCCAACCATCGAGCCTGACTCGAGGATCGTTTCGGTGCATGACTGCGAATGATTCACGTTGCCTGTCCTTCCGATACGAAAATGTCTAAGCACCCAGGCCTCCATCCGGCGCAGCAGGCGTGTGAAACAGAGAGCCCGATTCGCCACTGGGACTTGCGGCGAATGCAAACATCGCACCGACTGAAGAAACAGCTGGGACTCAGATAGGAATGACCGTCTCGGGAATAATGCGCGAAATTATCGGGAATGCGTTCTGAAAGTGGTCATGCTGCGGTGATTTCTGGTTATCGAGACCGCGCCAGCACCGTCTGGTCGGGATCGAGTACGACCTTACGTGCGTTCGCCGGCGCGGTTAGATGAAACGGAGTTTCGGGCCCATCCGCAAACACCCGTCCGAGCAGCACCATTCTGCCGGCGACCGATGCGTATAACGGAACTGAGGTTACCAGATTGTCGGGAGCATCCTTCTGCAGGATGACACCGCTAACGGTGGTTGAACCGGTCTTATCCGAGAACTTCACTCCGTGCAATTCGAAGTGCGGAATTGCCGTCCCGTTCACCCATCCTTCGTAGAACCAGTCCAGGGATTTGTGGTGCTCGTACCACAGCGACCGCGGCAACTCTTCCTCGAAGGCCTGCAACAACTCGCGGGTCACAATGGGTTTTCCCTGATAGCGTTCCCTGATTCGCCGGAGAGCGCGCACGAAAGGCTCATCCGGCTGACCAGTTTTGCCATCACCACGCACACCGGCACCACTGCTCTGCTCGGCGTCGCGCATCATGGAACGTAGCATGTGAAACAGCCATGTGCCACGTCCATAGCTGATTGCCTCATACCCATTGGGGAATTGGGAGCAGGAAAGCCGCGTGCCCAGGGTCACGGGGCCATCCTCCATCAGTGGTACGCCGGATTTGTTCTTTTCCAACAAGTCATCCCTGAGTTTCCCCATCACGGCACGGAACTGGGCGGGATTTTCCGCCTCGAGCACCATCATCGCACTATAGTTCGCCAATGCTTCCACGATCCACTGGTCGCGATAGCCACTCCACATCACCAGATCACCCCACCACTGATGAGCGGTCTCATGGGAAATCACTTGGCTGATGAGCGTCTTATCCACAGCGCTCAAGTGAAGCTGTGACTTTTCTTCTGCCGTCAGGAAAGACGTACTGGAGAGGAAGATCAATCCCGGCCACCCTTGGCTGAGTCCACCGGGCATTTGGGCCACCTTCAGTTCGGAAAACGGGAAAGGACCGTAGCGCCGTGAGAAAAAGTCGATGGAATGGGCCGCGGCCGCCGCGACGGCTTGGGCATTCCGTGCGGGCGAAGGCACGAGCGGCGCGATACTCATCGGGGGTCGTAGTATGCCCCCGGAGACCCTAGGATCCGGGATTACACTTTCCACGGCAGGTTTCGGAAACCCACGTTCCACACCCCCGGTCGCGTAGGTTTCCACGGTCGCATCTCCGGCGTGTGCCACCACCCGCTCGTACTTTCCCAGGTTGAATCCGGCAATGGGAATGGGCCGTTCGGAAACCCAGCGGCTCACTTGTTCGCCAGGACCCGCGGTTGTCGGATCGCCGAGTTCAGGAAAAGACTTCGCAGTTGTGCGTTCTCCGGTAGCTACCAATGTCCAGCCTGCAGGGTAACGAAATTCCAAATCAAAATTGGACATGGCAAGACCGCGATTTGGATACCACATGCCTCGGGCCCCGACATACAGGAGCCCGGCTCCCGCCTCTGAAAGCACTTCGCCTCCATAGGCAAATCGCAACTGCAACCGTTGCCCGGTTTGCAAGGTCTGAGGAAAGACAATTGCGACCATGTCATTCCCGTGGCGGGCCAGTTGAGTTCCCTCGATTGCCTGATTGTGGATGAACTCAATCGGATGTCCATCCGCCTCTACCTCCTTGATCCGGAGAGCTCGGGATAGTTCGAATAAAAGGGCTCGCTGGCCGCCCTGCCGCACTTCCATTTGCAGCAGCGCTTCGGCGTCGATTTCAGTGGGGGGCTTTATTTCGACGCGAATCTTGTACTGAGATACGGTGATTGAATCAGGTGCGCCGCCTTCGCCGATCTCAGGGGTAACGGCTTCCGTACCCCGACTCGCTTTCGCTGAAGAGAATGAAGTCCAGACATCGTAATAGCTCGTGCCTTCCACCGTTTTGAGCTGGCCGGCCCACACTTGTTCGGGCGCGTTTGCGTCGAAATAAAGGTCAAACGTTCCCAGTTTTACTCCCTGCAAACGGGCGTGCAGAAACCGGTCGTCGTCTCCAAAATTAGCGGCTGTTGCCGTATCTGCAGCAGTCTGGCCGGCGACCGGGAGAGATCTACTCAGCGTCATGAACAGGCGTAGCGGATCGGATTGGGCTAGATTGCCGGCAGTCTCGTTCCACTGCGACACGAACGCCGGCCCGTAATCGACGGGCACCATCGACGGAAGCAATTCGGCGAATGTGTCGTCATTGAAGCGGAAGTATGCGGTTACGAACCGCTCTTCCAGAATTGCCGCGCCGGTGAATAGTGCCATCGAAGCGCGCTCATACTGGTTAGGAGGAGACAACAATACCTCTCCGTCCCCTTCGAAAAAAGCTCCCGTAACCCGGCCCGCGACGTCGCCGGTAAATGCAATGGTGCCATTGTTCAGCGTGATGTGAATGGCCGTCCGATCGATGGAGAGATCGCGCAGTCGATAGACCCGCAACTTGTCCAAGGTCACGGTGCGCAACTGTAAGTAAAGGTTCTCAGCGGAATTGAGTTGTGGGGAAGGTGTCCCCGAGACTTTCACCCCGGCCGCATCCGCAGGTTTGGGAGCGTCCTGGCTCCAGGACAGTGCCATTGCGCTCGAAAGCATCAACAAGCAGGTTAGCGGCAGCAACTTCCTTCGCATTTTGAGATTACCCTGGTCACCTACGCCTGCTGGTTTCTATCTTCTAGAATGCGCCTTAGTGCGTACGCCTGTCATCTGCTCCCTCTTATCGGCCTTCCTGCTTACCGCAGCAGTGGTGTGCGCGTCGGCAGAGGTCATTCACCTGAAAAACGGCCGCACCATCTGGGCTGACCACGTCCGCGACACCGGCACTCACATCGAGTACGACCTCGGCGACAACACCTACGCGATTCCTAAATCACTCGTGGATCGCATCGATACCGGCGGAGCTCCTCCTGGCTACGCTTCTTCGGAAACGAGTACGAAGCAAGCGCACGACTTGCCCGAGTTTGCTCCCGCCGACAACTTGAAAAACGATCCTACACTGATTGGCAAGATTATCCAGGATGGCCGGGTCGATTCGGATGCGCTGAATGCAATGGAGCAGGCCGGCAACGCGCCCGCGACCGCCGCCGGCTACTTCATCGCCGGCAAGCACGAATTCGATCGCGGACATTTCGGCCCGGCACGTACCTACTTCGAAGCTGCCCTGCGTTTCGATTCCCAGAATCCCACCATCCTGAATTACTACGCCTCTCTGCTGGTTAGAACGGGGAATGCTGCCGAGGCGTTGCCTTATGCCGAGCGCGCCGTTCGAGCTGCGCCAGACTCGCCCGATGCCCTGACGGTTCTGGGGTACGTTCAATTCGCCGCCGACCGCGTTCCGGACGCAATACGCACTTGGAAACATTCCCTGCAACTCCGTCCTGACGTTATGGTGCAAAAATACCTGGACAAGGCGCAACGGGATGCCGCCGCCGAGGCCGACTATACCGAACACGAAAGCAGTCACTTCACTCTGAAATATGAGGGCAAGAAGACATCGGATACACTGCGCAGCCAACTCGTCGCAACCCTGGAGTCGGAATACGACGACCTGGTTCGAGAGCTCGGCATCGCTCCCCGCAACAGCATTCCGGTCGTGCTCTATACCGAGCAGTCCTTCTTTGACGTCACTCAGGCCCCTTCATGGAGTGGCGCCGTTTATGACGGAAAGCTGCGCATCCCCATCAACGGCTTGACTTCGGTCACGCCGGATCTAGCGCGTGTGCTTAAGCACGAACTGACACACTCCTTTATTAGCCAGCTTGCAAGCGGCCGTTGTCCGCAATGGCTCAACGAAGGCATTGCTCAGGCACTCGAACCCAGGCAGCTGTCGCATGGGCAGGTGCTCGCTGATTTGTTTCGGACGCAGCGCGAGATTCCCTTAAACGCGCTGGAAGGCAGTTTTATGCAGTTCTCAAGCGCGCAAGCCGCCGTGGCCTATGAGGAGTCACTCGCTGCCGTGCAATACATCAGTGATACCTACGGCATGAGCGATCTGCAGCGGATCCTCGAGAGACTTGGGCAGGGAAGCTCGACCGAAGCCGCTCTCCGCGCCACCATCCACTCCGACTACGGCCAACTGGAAGCCGAAGTCGGCAAATACCTCGCCAGCAAATACGGAAATTAGTGGAGACTCAGGATTCGGATCAGGACATGGATTTGACACCCCGCGGAAAAACTCTCAGCGTTGGAGTTTGAAAAGGCATGGCTTCCCAGCCGTGCCGTGAGTCTACGAAAACGATGTGCAGCGCGGCTTAAGGCCGCACCCCTTCGAATTTCCGGTCGCTCACATACTCTCCGTTCCTGCCGATACTACACTTAGTGAGCACACCGCGACCTCAGTTTTTTAGCTGGTCTTTGGCCGAATTCTGTGCTAACTTCTCGGCTCGATTTACGATGCGTGCCTTATTCCATTTCGAAGAGCCCGTTCCCGTTGAGCCGGTTCATTCCGACATCCCGGATATCAAAGGGGCCGAACTGGCGTCGGTTTACTACGGTCGACGCATGGCGGGCGATTTCTACGATTTCATTCGTGTCGGTCCCAACCGCGTACTGTTTGGTCTGCTCGACGTCGCCGGAGGTCTGGAGGACACGCGCGCCATCGTTTCGGCCGCTCAGCGCACCTTCCGAACCGCCGGAACTGAGCTATTTGCGCGCAAGGACGTCAATGAAGCCGATAACATGATGGAGTTGTGCCTGCAATTGAACCAGGCCATCTTGAAGGCCGCGGGCGGGGTCCGGTCCTGCCCCGCGTTTGCCGGCTGCTACGATGAAAGTCTGGGCATCGTTTGTTACTTCAACTCCGGCCATACTCCCGGACTCGCGCGCGATCGCAATGGCGTTACCGAGCTTCCCGCCACGGGCTTGCCCCTGGGATTGTTTACCCACATGGTCTCGAATGCTCCCATGGTCGCCCTCGAGCCGGGCGCCGCCCTTCTGCTGGCATCCCGCGGGATCGTCGAAGCGAGGACCAAACACGAAGAGTTTGGACTGGAACGAGTGAAAGGAGCTCTTCAGCAATCCAACGGGGCAAGCGCGAAAGAGCTTTGCGTGTCTGTTCTTGACCAGATGCAGCAGTTTACGGGCACTGCGCCGACCCACAACGACGTGACCGCACTCGCCTTGGCTCGAAAAACCCCGAGCGTTTGATGGGCTTTAGTCAGTTTCCTCTAGTTACGCCGTGAACCACCGGTTTGCCTAGCCCCGTGGTCGGTGTCACAATACTTTAATGCAAAAATCTTTTACCACCCTTGTAATCGCCGCCATGCTGCTGCTGGGCAATGCCCTGGCGCAGCAGACTCCCGCGGCACCAACTCAACAGCCTCCTGCAGCGGCCAGCCAAACTGCTTCAGCTTTCAAAACGCAGAAAGACAAAGTCAGCTACGCCATTGGGATGAGTATCGGCGCGACCCTGCACAAACAGTCCGTGGATGTTGACCCGAAAGTCCTGGCGCAGGGATTGCAAGACGCCCTGGCCGGTGGCAAAACGCTGCTTTCCGAAGATGAAGAGCGCGCTACGCTTACCGACCTTCAGAACGACATGCGCAAGAAGCAGCAGGAGAAGATGCAACAAGCTGCTGAGACCAACAAGAAGGAAGGCGATGCGTTCCGGGCGGCGAACAAGACAAAAGAAGGTGTGGTCACCTTGCCCAGCGGTCTCCAGTATAAGGTTCTAACCGCTGGCACTGGACCAAAGCCCACCACTGGCGACTCCGTGGCCTGCAACTATCGAGGCACGCTCATCGACGGCAAGGAATTTGACAGCTCCTACAAGCGCGGCCAACCGGCAACGTTTCCTGTCAGCGGAGTGATCAAGGGCTGGACCGAAGCCCTTCAACTCATGCCCGTAGGATCGAAGTGGCAACTGGTCGTTCCGTCCGATTTGGCGTACGGAGAACGAGGCCAGGGACCCGATATCGGGCCAAACGCAACTCTCATCTTTGAAGTGGAACTGCTCTCGATCCAGCCCAAGGATAAGGATCAGGAGAAGGGCCCAGACAAGAAATAGGACACGGCAAGCGCCGCGGACAATGATCGTCTAACTTCATCGCAGAAGGAGTCGACTCACTTGTTCGCGGCGCGCCATGCCCGAGGCAGAGGCAGCGCAAAAAAAACCGCCAACGTAACATTCAAGAGCAAACTCACGGGCACGTTGACCCATGCCAGGGCGATGCAGGCCAGGTAGAGTATCGGGCCGACCGCGTACCTGGCTGAGATTTTGTCAGCTGTGAATACATCTACGTTCTCTCCTAGCAGGTTGCGGTTTGCATACCTCCACAAGAGATTGAAGAACACCGCAATGGCGAAGTACATTCCGTGATACAGAATTGCCGCTGCCCGCTGATCGCTTTGGCCAAGATGTTGCGCCAATACCGCCGTGGGAAACGGAACCGCCGTCACACCCAGTAAAAGCAAAAGGTTCAAGAAGAGCAGCGCATTGTTCGATCGCTTGATGTGGGTGAACAAACGATGGTGATTGATCCACATGATCCCGATAAAAGCGAAGCTGAAGACGAATGCAAAATAAGAGGGCCACTGCCGGAGAAGTTGTACCGAGAGTTCCCCACTCCCGGCGGCCGGGATCTTGATTTCCAGGACCAATAATGTGATGGCAATCCCGAACACGCCATCCGAAAAGGCCTCGATGCGTGCCGTTTCTTTTTCCATGCGAAAGCCGCTCTACTTGCTCCGCGCTTTCTTTCGCGCCGGCCCCGCATTCCGAGGCCGGTTCACAATCGGGGCCAGTTCATCAGCTGTGACGAAGATCGGCTCAATGTCAGTCGGGATCCCCTGCAGACCATCCAGCGCCTTCCGCAAAGCCGGGCGCACGACCCCAAGTTCGTCCAGCATCTTTTTCGCACCCGCGTAATTGCCCTCGGCCTCAATGGTCAGAAGATCATGGTCGAGTTCCGCGATCGCAGGTTTTATCTTCGTCATGTCCACTGAAAAAGTACCGTCAGGGTGCTGCACAAACGCGCCTTTGTCCGTCAGGTAATTGAACTGGATCGCCATCCCCTTGCCGTGAGCATCGTTCAAACCGAAGCGCAGGCTACGGAAAGCAGAAGCCAGATAGGTCGTATAAAGTTGCCGCTGCGCAGCCTCATCGGAGGCCAGCGCCTTACCCAACCCCATTTCCTTGGCGTGGTCCATCATGTATTGCAGGGCAAACAGTCCGGTCACGTCGGCTTTCGGTTCCTCGATGGCGCTGTACAACTCCTTCAGTTCTTCGCGAGGCGTAGTGTCGCGGCCTTGAACTTTGATCTGATGCGGTCCCAGCCCATGCATCAACTCATGCGCCAGAATGTGCGTAAAGAACGGCTCGAAACTCACGTCGACCATGGCCGACTGAGACAATGTCCGCCGCGCAATGGGGAGCAGTACGCTGCGAAACTTTGCCTCTTGCACATTCTTGAGCATCACTCGCTTGCTGCCCTTCTGCTGCACTACCCGATCGTCGTTGGGCAGATTATAGGCAGCAGTCTGCACTCCATGAGCCCCATCCCCCGCGCTAAGCATCTCGTCTACGACTCGAATCGGCGCCGCCGCACCCAACTTCGGGTTGCGGTACTGCGGATCGATAGGCAAATTGTTTTCGATGTCCTGCAGATGCCGGGTGAAAACTGAGAGCTTGGCAGTCTCCTCATCATCGCGCAGGTTTACATAGGCCTCGAAAGCCGCCTTGTAGCCAAAGAGTTCGTCGTTGTAGGTTTCGTATGGACCAATCGTGATGTCGAGCGGCGCATCCAGGTCCATCCACGCCATATCGCTCTCGTAATAGTCATTGGAAAGAAAAGCGTCCGCTCGCAGGTTAAGAAATTTCTTCAGCGACGGATTGTCGGTCAACCCCGCCGCTTCGCGAAGCAGGTTCGCCGCCTTCGTAAGGGCATCGGCATACTCCTGGCTGTACGGAACCGCCAAGAGACTGTTTGGTGGTTTGCTATTCTCCCTCCAGCGAATCACGGTGAAAAAGCTCTTCGCCTGCTCCTGGTCCTTTGGTGGTAGCTGCGCAACCCAGCTGTCAAAGGCTTCCTTCGTCATGCTCTCAGGATAGAAGTTCGCTCCCAGAGGTTTACGTGGAGGCACGCCCGGCAAGAACGCCTTGTAGTCGTCCACGTCAGACCACGGTCCCTTGTTGATCCAAAAATAGTGCAGGCGTGCCTTGCCAAGCGGGGTAGTGTCCCTCTGCAAGCGGCCGTACAGGGCGACGTTGCCATCCCACATTTGTTGCATGAAGACGTCGTTCAGGATCCGCGCCGCTTCAATCAGCTTTACCAGCGCCTGGCGATCGTCCGAGGAAAGCCGCGACGTATCCACCCGGAGAGGCGTCGGCGCGAAACGGCTTGCCATCTTCTCCAGTTGCGCCAGGTCTGGAACGGCTTCACTCTTCTGTGCTCTCACTGAAAGACTCGTCACTCCCAAAAGTATAAGAATAAAACTGGCGGTGAGTTTCATTCCTTCTCCTCCCATGCCGGGTTCGCCGCCGTTTCGGGGCGAAAACCGATCATGATAGCAGGAGATGCGGTAGCCGCGGGCAGACATCCGGAGTTACAATTTACGAAGTGGTGAGCCCCGGCACTGCCGGTTGTGCGGAATTCTTATGCGAAAACTTCTCCCTTGCTTCCTCCTGGCTTCAGTCGCTGCCTTGTCGATCATTCTTAAGGCGGACGACGAAGTGATCGAATCGATTGTCGCACGCGTCAACAACCAGATCATCACCCACAGCGAATACTTGCACAGCAAAGAAGAATTGAAGAAGGAAGCTCAGCAGCAGGATCCGGTCAACGCGGATAAGTTCGTCACCGATCACGATAAGGACGTGCTGCGCGACCTGATTGATCAGCAATTGCTGCTGCAAAAGGGTAAAGATCTGGGCATCACGGCGGATACCGAAGTCATCAAGAAGCTGGACGAGATGCGCAAGGACATGAAACTCGACAGCATGGAAGAGCTCGAAAAGGCCGCCCAATCCCAGGGAATTTCTTTTGAAGATTTCAAACAGAACATGCGCAATCAGATCATTACCCAGCAGGTCATCGGCAAAGAAGTTGGCTCAAGGCTGGTCATCGACAAGGGGGATGAACAGAAGTTTTACGAGGAACATAAGGCCGACATGGAGCAACCGGAGACCATTCGCTTGAGCGAGATCCTGGTCTCCACCGAAGCCAAGCCGAATGATTCCAGCGATGAAGCGCAGCGCGTAAAAGCGGCGCAAGCGAAGGCGGACGACCTGCTTGCCCAGATCCGCAAAGGCGCCAAATTTGAAGATGTCGCCAAGAAAAACTCGGACGGCCCCACCGCTGCCCAGGGTGGCGACTTGGGTGAATTCAAGCGCGGCACCCTGGCCAAGCAAATCGAAGATACGACCTTCGCCATGAAAGTCGGTGAGGTATCGGACGTAATCCAGACCCGCCAAGGGTTCATCATCGTTAAGGTCGTCGAGCACCACAATGCAGGAATTCCACCCTTCAGCGAAGTCGAGCCGCGAATCCAGGACGCGCTCTACATGAAGAAATTGCAGCCCGCGCTGCGGGAATATCTCACAAAACTCCGCGAAGACGCTTATATTGACGTCTATCCCGGCTACGAAGACACTGGCGCCAGCCCAAACCAGACCAAGCCCATAGAAACCGCGGCCAAAGATCCCAACGCCAAGGAACTCAAAAAGAAGAAAAAATTGGGCCTGTTTTAGGTTAAGCTTGGCCTGAACTGCATGAAGGAATTCTTCCTGTCCGATTGCTCGCACCACGAAAACAAGGTCATCACCTCGAGTTTCGTGGTCGTCTCCAAGCAGGTCAAGCCGAAGAAGACCGGAGAGCCTTATCTGGCGCTGATCCTGGGCGATCGCACCGGCCAGGTCGAAGCCAAGATGTGGGATAACGTCGAGGACGCAATCGACGCCTTCGAGCAGGACGACTTCCTCAAGGTCAAAGGCCTGCTCAACAAATACAAGAACCGCTTCCAGATCACGGTTCACAAGCTGCGCCGCCTGGGCGATTCTGAGATCGACTTCTCCGATTACTTGCCCAAGACCACCAAGGATATCGGCGAGCTCTGGCAGACCCTGGCGGCTTTCGTCGCTTCCTTTCGCAATCCCCACCTCAAAGCGCTGGTGGAAGCCTTCATGGCTGACCCGGAGATTGCCGAGGCCTACCGCAACGCCCCCGCCGCCAAGACTCTGCATCACGCTTACATTGGCGGATTACTCGATCACGTGGTCTCCCTCTGCCGCTCTTGCGACCTCATGTGCCAGAACTATCCCCAGATTAATCGTGATCTGCTTCTTACCGGTGCTTTCCTCCACGACATCGGCAAGATTCACGAACTCACATATAACCGGTCCTTCTCCTACACCACGCGCGGCCAATTGCTTGGCCACATGATCATCGAACTGGAAATGCTGCAAGCCAAACTGGCTGCGATCCCCGGCTTTCCCCCGGAACTCAAAATCCTTGTCCAACATCTCATCATCAGCCATCACGGAGAATATGAATTCGGTTCGCCCAAGTTGCCCATGTTCCCCGAAGCCCTGATGTTGCATTACCTCGACAATCTCGATTCCAAGATGGAAAGCATGCGTGCCCACTTCGAACGCGAAGCCGGTTCCGAGGGCCCGTGGACGGGCTACAACTCGTCTCTAAGCCGTCCGCTGCTGAACTCAGCGAAATTTCTGGAGAAGAATCAACCCGTCGCGTCCGTTGCTTCAACCCCCACCGACAGCGTATCCACATCTGACCCGCCCGGGCTGGAAGAACCGGCAACCGAGCCGCAACCGCTGGAAATCAAAGAGGGGTAGGTCCTCGCTGAGAACAGAGAACCGCGAACTGAGAACCGATCTTCATGCTCGACCTGACTCCCTTCAAAGTCCTGACCTTCGACTGCTACGGCACCATGATCGACTGGGAAACCGGCATCTTCTCCGCCCTGCGCCCAATCCTCGCAGCCCATGGCAAGAAGATTTCAGACCATGCCCTTCTGGAGTCGTATTCCGAACTGGAAGCTTCAGCTGAGCAAGGAGAATTTCTGCACTACCGGGATGTCCTGCAATCGGTAGTGCGTGGCTTCGGCGAGCGTCTCCAATTTTCCCCAACCGACGCCGAAGTGCTTTCCCTACCGGAATCGCTGGCGAATTGGCAGCCATTTCCTGACACGGTCGAAGCCCTGCGCAAACTCAAGAGCCGCTACCAACTCGCAGTGATCTCCAACGTCGACGACGACCTGTTCGCTTCCACCGCACCCAAACTCGGAGTTGCCTTCAATCACGTAATCACCGCGCAGCAAGCCCGTTGCTACAAACCGTGCATGCCAATATTCGAATTAGCCGAAGAACGCATCGGCGTAAGCCGTGAGCACTGGCTTCATGTCGGCCAAAGCATCTATCACGACGTAATTCCCGCGCAGTCCTTGGGCATCGCGACGGTGTGGGTGAACCGGCCTTCACCCCGCCCCAGCGCAGGAGCCGCTAGAGCGGCCTTTGGCAAACCAGACCTGGAGGTTTCTAACCTGAAGACTCTCGCTGATCTCGCTGCCGCCACCCATGCTCGACCGGAAACTGAGAACCGGGAACTTTGAACCGACAACTGCCCGTACTGCTCAGACACCGCAAAGCGTATTAAACTTGGAGTCGTCACGAATTGATGCCAGGTCGCTCCGCGGCCTGCAATCCGAGGGACCAAATGCCAACTGCCACCAATCGCGCGAACCCGCTCTCTTATCTCACCGACCAACTGGACGATCTCAAGGCCAAAGGCACGCACTTCCGTCTCCGCGTGCTCGACGACGAGCAAGCCCCGGTTTGTACCTTCGATGGCAAGAAGGTAATCAACCTTGCCTCGAATAATTATCTCGGCCTGACCACGCATCCCAAACTCCGCGAGGCTGCTCTGGAAGCCACCCGCAAATACGGAGTCGGCTCAGGCGCGGTGCGCACCATCGCCGGTACCATGAAGATCCACATCGAGCTCGAAGAAAAAATCGCCCGTTTCAAGAACGTCGAAGCCTGCGTAGTCTTCCAGTCAGGCTTCGCGGCCAACGCGGGTACGGTCTCAGCGGTGCTGGGCAAGGACGACTTCATCATCTCCGACCAGTTGAACCACGCTTCCATCATTGATGGAGCCCGTCTATCGCGTGCGAAGATCCTCGTCTTCGAGCACAAGAACATGGCCCAGGCCGAAGAAAGATTGGCGAGCATTAAAGACCAGCCAGGAAAGAAGCTGCTGATCACCGACGGCGTCTTTTCCATGGACGGCGACATCGGCCCTCTGCCCGCGTTGTGCGAACTGGCAGAAAAATACGGCGCGATCATGATGGTCGACGATGCCCACGCCAGCGGCGTTCTCGGCCGCAACGGTCGCGGCACCATCGATCATTTCAAAATGCACGGCCGGGTGGACATCCAGGTGGGAACGCTTTCGAAAGCAATAGGCGCGCTCGGCGGATACGTCTGCGGCACCCGCGACCTCATCGACTTCCTGTATCATCGCGCCCGCCCGTTCTTGTTTTCCACTTCGCATCCACCCTCGGTCGCAGCAACTTGCATCGCGGCTTTCGACGTCTTAGAAAACGAACCCGAGCGCATCGAGAACCTCTGGGAGAACACCCGCTTCTGGAAAAAAGAACTGGCCCTGCTCGGCTTTAATATCGGAGGCCAGACCACGCCCGCCAGTGAAACCCCAATCACCCCCATCATCATCGGCGACGGCAAACTCACCATGGACTTCTCCCGCGAACTCTTCAAAGAAGGAGTCATGGGCACGGGCATCGCCTTCCCCACAGTCCCCGAAGGCAAAGCCCGCATCCGCACCATCATGACCGCCACCCATACGAAAGAGGAACTGCAGCAAGCGTTGGAGGTGCTAGAGCGCGTAGGAAAAAGAATGGGAATTGTGAACTAAGGGTGGTCTGTCCCAGGCTCCAGAGCTCAGTTGCGTGCGGTTAACGTGGGTCCGAGTAGCCTTCTCGGGTGCGATATTCCTGCTGAACCTGACTAGCTTCCTGAACTCTCCCCACCGCCATCAGCGACTTGTAAAGGCACAGTCTTGCCATGTTCCAATCGGGATCGATTTGCAACAGCTCGTTAAACTCGATGATGGCTTGCTCGTGTTGCCCGTGATTGCAGTATTCTGCTCCAAGGTTCTGGCGGATGGTTAGCTCCTCCGGAGCCAGTCTCTTGGCTTTTTGATACGCCTCAATCGCTTCCGCAGAATGTCCTGAGTGGCTGTAGGCGATCCCCAAGTTGTAGAAACCTTTCCAGCGGTTCGGGTCGAGTTCCAAGGATTTTCCATAAGCTTCGATGGCCTGGCCCCACTGCTGCCGTCTCGACATCAGTACTCCGATGTCGTAGTACGCATCCGCATATTCGGGTTGCAAAACCAGGGCATGGTTGTAAGCGGAAAGCGCCCCTGTGAAATCATTCTTAGCGTCTAGAGCGAGGCCCAGATCCTTGTACCCAACTGGGTCTTCTGGCCGTGTGGAAATCATGATCCGAGCCTCCGACTCCGCGCCCGTGGTGTCATTAAGCCGGTAGTCAACGTAAGCCAGGAGCCCGTGAGCATAGGGAAAGTCCGGATCGAGTCGGATCGCCTGTACAAGCTCGTCTGCCGCGTCGCCCCATTGCTCTCTTTGTCCCAGCATGAACGCCAATGCGAAGTGCAGGTTCGCGTCGTTGGGCGTGGTCCTCAGGGCCGAGGAGATATGTTGTTTCGCCGCCTCGCATTTCTTGATGTGCGCCTCTCTGGCGGCTTTGGCCAACAGTTCTAGCACCCGAGACGTTTCCGCCGGCGTTGCTGCACTGGTGTCGGCGGGATGTGCTGCTTTCACAATCTCTACAACCGATGCGTCTGCTCCTGCGTCGCCCAAAGATTGAAGGTAGGCGTCATCTGCCGCAAAAGAGACTCCTCGATGTTGAAGCTCATATCGAAGTTCCGCAGGCGTCAGACCGCCCGCCAGCCACGCGAGCAACTGCACGGCGCTGACTGGAGTTTGCGCCGGCACGGCAACCGACTGTCCTGCCAAAAACATGCTGGACAAAACCGCGACAAGAACGACAGATCTCATAGCTTCAGATCCTTTGAGCAGATTTCCGCCTTTGGCCCCGAGCCTATCGCAGGCTTGTCTTCACCGGGTAATTACGAGGGTAATGAAAAGGCCTATAGGAAGTCGCAGACGTGGCCGGCCCGTTCGGCCGCTGGTGTTCTCCAACGGGAGTGGTCCTGCCAATTAACGCCTATTCGGTGAAGGGGCGGCAGCTCCTCAGAAGTCTAATCAGCTCGATAAGCGATCTTCCCGCTCACGATCGTGGCGACGACTTTCCCCGAAAGCTGCCAGCCATCGAAAGGAGTGTTGTGGGATTTCGAGCGGGAGTTCGCAGCTTCAAACGTCCAGCGCTTTTTAGGATCGAAAATGGTAATGTCAGCGTGACTTCCGCGTGCAAGCGTGCCCCGGCCTCTGAGGTCAACCACACGGGCGGGACCCGCGGTGAAGAGTTCGACGATTCTTGCCAGGGGAATCTTCTGGTCGCGATGCAGCCGGGTGATGGTTAGCGCGAGAGCGGTTTCGAGCCCGGTGACTCCGAACAGGGCGCGCTCGAACTCGATAATCTTTTCGTGCGGCGCGTGGGGAGCGTGATCGGTCGCGATGGCATCGATGGTGCCATCGGCGAGCGCCACCAGAATGGCTTCGCGGTCGGCGCTCGAACGCAAGGGTGGATTCATTTTGAAGTTGGAGTGGTATTCGCCGACGTCGGCATCGGTCAGGCTGAAATGGTGAGGGGTGACTTCACAAGTGACGCGCGCTTTGCCGCGTTTGCCACGTCTGACTGCTTTCAATGCGTCGGCGGTTGAAAGGTGGGCCACGTGCAATCGCGCTCCGGTGAATTGCTGGGCAAGTTGGACGTCGCGCTCGACGACGGACGCTTCCGCGGCTGTCTTCATACCGCGCAGGCCGAGACGAAACGAGGTTGAGCCCTCGTTCATCGAGCAGTTTTCCGTCATGCGCGTGTCTTCCGCGTGCTGAATTACAGGGAGGTTGAGTCCCGACGCAGCTCGCAGCGTGTCGCGCATGATGATGTCGTTAAGGATGGGACGGCCGTCGTCGCTCACCGCGACCGCGCCGGCGCGTTGCAAAGCTCCGAAATCGGTAAGCACGGCGCCCTTGCTGGCGTGGGTCGCGGCCGCGATCGGGAACACGTTGACCACGGCTGCGCGCTCAGGTTGCTGAATCCAGGTAACCCATTCGGGTGAATCGACAACTGGAGAGGTGTTCGGCATGCAGCAGACGGAAGTGAAGCCGCCGGCGGCCGCAGCTGCCGTTCCGGTTGCGATGCTCTCCTTGTAGCTCTGGCCAGGCTCACGCAGGTGGACGTGCAGATCAATGAAGCCTGGGGCGACGATCAGGCCGCGTGCGTCGAAGGTTTTGTCTGCGCTGCTGCGGATTTTGTTGGGGGCTGCAAGCTCCGCGACGCGGCCATCGCGCAGTAGGACGTCCATTGGCGCGTCCAGTTTCACCGCCGGATCAATGACGCGGCCGCCTTTGATTAATAGCGAGCCTGATTTTGTTTTCTCGTTTGCCATTCGCAGCTTCTGAAATGTACCTCAGCGGCTAAAGCCGTTTCCCTTTCGCCGACTTAGGGTATGCCTGAAGGCATACCCTGATACGAATCCGTAATGCTTAAGCCACCCGCGGAGCCTGAGGCGTGAAGTCAAACCTGAAGCCGAACGCCTGCAGCCCAATTCCTTCAGCCTAGTTCGCTTTGCCCAGCGCCTTGGCCAGGATTGCCATTCGCACCGGCACTCCGTTATGCACTTCTTCGACGATGACCGACTGCGGGCAATCCGCGACTTCCCATGTCAATTCCAGCCCGCGAATAATTGGTCCGGGGTGCATCAAGATCGCGTCGCGCTTGGCGAGTTTCAAGCGGGCTGTGGTCAGCTGGTATCTGGAAATATAATCCTGCAGACGCAGCTTGGTTCCCGCTAGGCGTTCTTTTTGTACCCGCAAAACCATAACGGCGTCGGCGCCGCGCACGGCTTCTTCCACGGTGCGGGTGATGTGCAGGCCGGGCGCCAGGCTGGTTGCCACTTCGGGCAAGAATTCGGGCGGTCCGCAGAGGGTGATGCGGGCGCCAAATTTGCTGAGCAGGTGAATTGCAGATCGGGCGACGCGGCTGTGGAAGATATCGCCCACGATCGCCATCTGCAGCCCGCTCAGAGTTTTCTTGTGACGCAGGATCGTGTAGGCATCGAGCAACGCCTGTGTAGGGTGCTCATGCATCCCGTCGCCGGCGTTGATCACAGGAACATCGAGGTGAGTCGCCATCAGCAGCGGCGCGCCGGCGTTCGGGTGGCGAATCACGATGACGTCCGCGCCCACCGCGCGCAGAGTGTAGGCTGTGTCCAGGAGCGACTCGCCCTTTTCAATGCTCGATCCGCTGGAGAGCACGAGCGTGGTCATGGCTCCCATGGATTTGGCTGCGATTTCGAAGGATGCCCGGGTGCGGGTCGAGGGTTCGTAGAAGAGAAGCAGCACGCGTTTGTTCCGGAGCAAAGGGCGCGGCTTCAGTGGATTCATTCGCCGCGCTTGCGTGAGCAGGCTCAGAATCTCTTTTGCCTCGAGATGTTCAATGCCGAGCAGGGAACCGCGTGCGACTTGGTTCATGCTTTCCTTGGAATCTTTAACTCAAACGCTCGAAGACGTTTCCATCAAAGGACGCTGAACAGCTTGCTGCAAATTTCTATTTGGGGATGAAACGTCAGCCCCGGCGGCTAAAGCCGATACCACTTCAGCGATTTATGGCATGCCTGAAGGCATACCCTGATACGAATCGCACGTTCTTCCGTAACCAGTCTTCCGCAGCCAATGAGTCGTACCCTTTCTTACTACTTTCTAGATTTCTTTCTCGACGATCAACACTTTTTCTGCGTTATCGATTTCGCGCAGCTGGACTTCAATGATCTCCTGCCGCGTGGTTTGTACTTTGCGGCCTACGAAGCTGGCTTCGATGGGCAGTTCTCGATGGCCGCGATCGATCAGTACGCAGAGCTGGACCTGGTTGGGACGCCCTTGCTTGAAGAGGGCGTCCATGGCGGCGCGCACGGTACGTCCAGTGTAGAGGACGTCGTCGACCAGGACGATGTTCTTGCCGGTGATGGGGAATTCCATCTCAGTTTTCTGCACCACCGGCACGGCTCCCACGGTCGAGAGATCGTCACGATATAGCGTGATATCAAGCGTGCCCACGGGGACCTGAGTCTTCTCGATCCGTCCGATCATTTGTCCAAGCCGTTGCGCGAGAAATACCCCACGTCGACGGATTCCGACCAGGCCGAGGCCGGTCGCACCGTTGTTTTTCTCAATAATTTCGTGCACTAACCGCACCAGCGTGCGTTCGATTTCAGACGCGGACATCAGTTGCGCCTTCTCTCGGACGTTGGCCTGGCGGGGTGATGTTCGCGGAGACATGAACGCTGCATCATACGCGGAGCGGGCAGGTCGGAGCAAGGTGCGTTTGGGTGTTTTCAGGGTTGAGGCGCAACGCCAAGCTGCGCGAAGATGACTACGTGTCCGGCCGGATCCCTGACGCCGATTTCTTGTGCGCCGTAGAACGTAGTGCGAACGGGCATCGCAACGTCAATGCCTATTATCGCACTGATGGTTTCGTCCAGGTTCTCCACCTCAACGTAGAGGAATGATGGGCCTTTGCGGACGTCCGGAGAAATGGTGTTTACATCTTTCTCGGCGCTGGCGTAGGTCTGGTACATCAGCTCGACTGGGCCTTTTTGCAGGATTGCGAAGCTCAGTCTGTTGCCATCAGGCACTTCGATGATTTTTTCGAAGCCCAGCCGTTCCATCCAGAATTTCAGACAGGGCTCGATCTCTTGCGCGAAGAGTATCGGTGTCAGTTTTCTTACGGTCATAAGTTTCTCCTTTTGTCATTAAGTTGCCCCAGCGGAGTAACGAACGATCAGCACGCACGTTAGAGACTCCCAACTTTCCTCTTGCAGTTCAAGCTAGTCTCGTTTAGACTAGCATAGAGTACGAGTTCGAGGGGAAGGATGTCAAGAGCCGATCTGACAGTGCGCATCTTGGCCTCCTCGGCGACTGAAGCCGGACGCATGTCCGAAGGATTTCCGGTATGCCTGAAGGCATACCCTGATACGAGTCGCGAGCTTTGCACAGCTTGTGATTCCGCGTCTTCCCCACAAACGGTCGCTCTAAAACCTATTCGACGGAGTCTCTTTATGGCTACTGAAGAGCGCAATTTGCGAGACCTGGTTTCGATTGGGCCGGCCATGCTGCGTGATTTCGAGTTGCTCGGGGTTGCCAGCGTGGCGGAGCTTTCGCGGCGAAATCCCGAGAAGCTTTATGAGAAGCTGTGTCGAATCAAAGGGCAGGCGCAAGACATCTGCTGTCTGGATGTTTTTCGCGCGGCGGTAGCGCAGGCACGGGATCCGCTTTTGCCTTTGGAACAATGCCAATGGTGGTACTGGAGCCGCAGACGAAAGGCACGCGATGGCGGGCGCTGAGAAGCGTGGATTGACCACCCCAGACTTAGTGCTGCTGAGTTTGCTGGCTGAGCGTCCCATGCACGGATACGAGGCAAACCTGGAACTGGAGCGCCGGCAAGTGCGGGATTGGGCAGGCATTTCGCGGCCGCAGGTTTATTACTCGCTGGAAAAGCTGGCTGGTTTGGGGCTGGTCCGGGCTGCGGAAAGTGACGAGCCTGAAGCAGGTCCCGAGCGGCGGGTATTTGTGACCGCTGGCAAGGGCCGTGCAGCCTTAGCTGACGCATTGGAGCGGGATGACTGGACGAGGCAACGCGACCGGCCGCCGTTTCTCACCTGGATGGCGCTGTCATGGCAAGCGCGGCCGGGTATATTTCAGAGGCAACTGGAACGCCGCCGGAAATTCCTGGAGGGCGAGTTGGCTCGCGAAGAGGTTACACTACGCGCGATCCAAAAAGAGGTGGGCCACCGTTTCCATGAGGCGGTCTGGATGGTCAGCCTCATCATTCAGCAGTTCCGGGTCGAGTTGAACTGGTTAAGGAAGATTTCGCGGGAGATGCATCGTCGTGCTGGGGCGCGGCATGCGGAGTATCGCGAGTAGAAGGTTTCCTCCAGGGCTGAAGGATGCGCCCGTCGTGCACGAGCATCGAGGTTAGGTTCGGTCTTTGCGGTGCAGGAGGAACGCACCGATGGCGCCTCCGAGGGAGGAGAAGATCAGAAATGCCACGAGGGTCATGATGAGGGTGAGGACCATGATGAAGGTAAAGCCATCGGGGGTGTTGAAGAGATCGATCACCTGTTGCATGCGCGGATCTGAGGTATGGGCGGCGTTTTGCTGAATGTAGTTGAGAAAGGCGTCGTGGATTTCTTTTGCGGAGCGGAAAGCCGTCCATAGCGCGAGAATGGCGGCGAGCACTCCGAAACCTATGCCACCGGTGAGTGCGCCGAGGCGCGCTCCCATGCCGGCAGTGATGTGGGTGGCGGGACAGCGCCGGCGGTAAAGCAGGACAGACAGAAACCCGGCGGCAAACATGCCCAGCCCGGTAGATTTGCTGACGGCGATTATAAAGATGCCGACCAGCAACGCAATTCCGGCGGAGGGCAAGGCGTCAGGCCACTCGAGAGCGGACGGTAGTGGGGCGTGCGACGCGTATTCTTCGATCGCGACTTCCGGGGTCGCTCCGGCGGGCGCCAGGGGAGCAGTTCCGGCGACCCGAATCTGGGGGGCATTGCATCGCGGACAGAACGGAGTGCCGTCCGCGACACCGGCGCCACACTTATAGCAGGGATGTTCCACTGAGTTTCAAGGTACAGGAGCGGCTTGCGGCGCGCAAGAAACCGACGGCACGGCGGACGGGCGGGAACGCCCGTCGCTCCCTTAAATCTTCGGTCTCAAATGTCGCCTTGCTTGCCGCGGGTGTACAAGTAAACGAGAGCAAAAATAGTCCCCCTGCCGGTGTGGCTGGGTTCTATCGCAACTACATGCTCGTTGTCTTCAGTACCCACTTTCAGTTCCGTGACCGGGCCAGTGTTATCGCCCTCGCATTTGAGTTCTTTAGAGGGTTGCTCTTTCTGGTCGTCCACATCTGCGTGCGCGTTGCCGCTGTGCTCGCTGGTGTGGCATTCGAGGACTTTGCCGTACTTCTTCAGTTTTTCGCGATAGAAATCGACGATCTTATTGGGAGCATCGTCGGAGCCGTATTTCGCGATCACCAGCTTCACGCCGAAGGCCTCGGTCAGGATGCCAACATTCAGGCTGTCGCTGTCCGGTTCGTCGGGCCTTGGGTGAGCGCCGGGGTACAAAGGCAGCCCCGCGCGGTGGGCGTCTGCGTCTTTACCCATATGCAAATCACCGACGGAGCTGTGAACGTCGAGATTCGAATCTTTCTTTCCTTTGTCAGATTGCTGTTGCTGGGCGTTCAACGCAGGCAGAGCTAACAGCATCGCGAGTGTGGCCGTCAAAGCGATTGCTGGAAGCCGCCGATGGAACATTATTTGAAATCCTGCGGGAGAGTGAGACATTCGATCCTCCTAGATGTCGCCTTCCTTGCCACGGAGTCGCAGCCACACGATGGCGAAGTCAGAACCTTTGCCTTCGGGTTCGACGGAAACGATGTGCTGGTTGTCATCGGTGCCGGCTTTTAGTTCGATTTTATTTCCACTGTCGTCAGAGTCGCACTTTAGCTTGCCACCATCGTGGTCGGCCTTGATTCCGCTGCTGTGGCATTGCAGCACGTGGCCGTATCTTTTCAATTGGTCCTGGTAGTAGGCGATGATTTTGTCGGGCGGATCGTCCGACACGTACTCGAGAGCTACAACCTTCAAGCCATAGCCGAAGGCGGACATATTGACGTTCGCGCTTTTCTTGTCGCCGTCATCGGATTTTGGTTTCGGCCTGGCGCCGGGATAGACAGAAAGCCCGGTGTCGCGGGCATCCGCATTCTCGTCAACGTGGATTCCGCCTACGGGGGTGCTGATATCGACTTTGCTGTTGCCATCGCCGCCTTTATCTTTCACGTTCACGCTGCAGGCGGGCAAGAGCGCGAGCGTGGCCAATAACACCACGATTGAAAGGCGCCAGCTAGTTGCCTGTGGCTTGGGAATAAGCATGTTGAGAACCTCCGTGCGCGGCCTCGGCGGGACGTTCAATCCCGGCGCCGCGCTGCGCGATGTTGGGGATGCTGACCGGAAGATGTCCCCGGGTAGCAATCTCACCGAACAGCGCCTTTACCGCGCTGACTTCCGAAACTGTCGCATTGGAGAAGGTGCAAAGATAATTTTGGACTGCCGGGAAATCCTGCGCCAGGTAAGGGTTTCCCATCGCGAGGACGGCTGTTTTCTCGGCCGCACGATCGAGTATTTTCTGCAAGAGGGTGCCGCTCGCGTCCGACAGGCCCACCGAGTTGGTCAAACCGTTTGCGGCGTTCATCACTTTCCCGGGCACGGGGACTTCGTATACGGCGGCGACCACGGATTGCGCGCTGTCCACTGCCTTTAGCACATCGTCTGCCAGCACAGACGCGATGCGGGGGTCCACATAAATCACGTGGGCATCCAATACGCGTTCGTGGATCTCGCGTTCCAATTTGCGTCCCGCTTCGGTGCGCATGTCGTCGGAGAAGATTATGGCGACCATCTGGTCGCGCACTTCTTCCACCTTCTGATACGGAAGACCGGTCTCAGTAGTTCCAGATGATTTCAGCGGTAAAAGTTTTCCGTTATCGCGCACCAGGGTGATGGAGTCATCGGCGATTTTCTGGCCGAGAGCGAGGTTCGCGGGCTTGCCCACCAGCGTAGAGACAGCGTCGATATTGACCAGGCGCGTTTTGTAGAGGCCCAGCGACGCCTTTGCTTTCAATATTTTGAGGACGGAGGCGTTGAGTTGCGCGGGGGGAATCTCGCCGCTGCGCACGGCTTCGAGCATGGCCCGGTAGGAGGCGTCGAGGTCGGCGGGGATGAGCAGAACGTCATTGCCGGCCTTGAAGGCGTCCACTGCGGCGCGGCCAATGTGCGCACCATAAAGGCGAGTGAGGCCGGCCATATCGAGGGCATCGGTAACGACGATTCCCTTGAACCCGAGCTGGCTCTTCAGCAGGCCTGTCACGATTGCGGGCGAGGTCGTGGCCACATGGTTGGGATCGGGGTCGAGCGCGGGGACGGAAACATGGGCCACCATAACCGAATCCACACCGGCGGCAATCGCTTTCTGGAAAGGTGGAAGTTCCACGGACTTGAGGCGCGTCATGTCCCCGGTCACCTGCGCCACACCCAGATGAGAGTCGGTGGCGGTGTCGCCGTGTCCGGGAAAGTGTTTGACCGTGGCCATCATTCCGTTAGCCTGGGCTCCGCGGATGTATGCGGTTACCAGATCGCCGACTTGCTGGGGATCTTCGCCAAACGAACGGGTATTGATGATTGGGTTTGCAGGATTCGAGTTGACATCGGCGTCGGGAAAGAAATTCCAGTGCACGCCGATGGCCCGAGCTTCCTGCGCCGTGATACGTCCGAAGGCTTCGGCGTACTCCAGTTTGCCGGCGGCTCCGAATGCCATGGCATGGGGAAATTCGGTGGCGCCACGCAGGCGCATGGTGACTCCGCGCTCGAAATCCGCGGCAACGAGCAACGGAAGCTTGGAATCCTGCTGCAGACGGTTGAGCAGTTCGGCAGCTTCGTAAGGCTGGCTCCGGTACAGAAAAGGCGGATCCCAGGGTACGGTCATGGTAAGTCCGCCGAGATGGTATTTGTGTATGCTGTCGCGGAGTTGCAGATACTCAGGCGCCTCGACGTTCAGAAATCTGGCGCGCACCCAGACTACGAATAGCTGGCCAACCTTTTCTTCCGTCGAAAGCTTGTGCAGAGTTTGCTCTGCCCACTTTTCGCCAGCGCGATCGAGGTGGATCGGGCCAGGTTCCTGGTATTTTTCTGTCGCGAGGCAGGAACAGAAGAGAGCGCATGCAAATATCGAAACCAAACCAAGCTGTCGAAGCATGAGCAGACGATAGCACGGGATTGAGCTTCAGGTCGCCACTTGGGAGAGTGCTCCCAAACTAGCGGATGAAATAATCTAAACCCGCGAAACTCGGCCGCATCGAGTTTGGGTACTCCGCGCGAGATCCTTCACCCGGCTTACGCCGGATTCAGGGATGACGGCTTTTCGGGATATTTGGTACACGGGTATATATCCCAAAAAAACATTTTTCCGCCAGATCTATGAAAACAAGGGGTCTGTTTTGGAGATACCCACGTAAAATATCCCTTCTAAAAGACTTAGCAGACGGGGGATATCATTTCTCTAAGTCTACGAAAAGATGAGGGCGGTATGAAGTATACCTCTAAAATATCTCTTCTAAAGGACTTAGATGAGGCGTCTTTCATGGGAAATGGGCCGGTCGACAGGAGTGTGTGCCTTTGCTGCGGAAAGCCTCGGAAATTGTCAAGGGGCGGGATACAGTCTGCTGTTATCAAACAGCTAATCCATCCATGAATATCTTATCCTCACAGAGGAGCTAAGTCAACGGGAAAGAACACGTCGGCGCCTCGAAAAAATTGATGATCGTGTCGATCTCGCGACCCCTCGTTCGACTAGTAAGTAGAGCCAAGAAGAACGGTCTTGAGGAGGCGGATATGACGAGGCTAAGAAGAAACTTTCGAAGTACTAAATCAATCGCGGGAGCAGCCTTCGTCGGATTCGGAATGTTTATTCTGTATGAGAATCTTGCCAGTGCGGTTGCGTGGTTGAGCAATGTTCGCGGGGCCAATAATTTCGAGGTGCTAGGGGTTCTGCCCGCCTTCATCCTGGCGGTTTCGCAAGTTTTGCCGGCACATGCGGCGAATCACCAACACCTGCTGCAAAGTTTCCTTCTCCAGCACCTGTTGGTGTCATCCTGGCCGCTGCTGCTGGTGCTGGCTGGCACCGTTTTGTCGCGGGATGACTTCACGGACGATGCCAAAGCAGTTCAGAAAAAAGATCGTGGAGCTGTCGATCTTACGACCGGACGTTCGACGTTAAAGTAGAGGCAGTTATCTTAAGCGAAAAAGGGGATGCAACAATGCGAGTCATGGTGATAGTCAAGGCCAACAAAGACTCCGAAGCAGGTATTCTTCCGAAGGAAAAGCTGCTTGCCGAAATGGGGAAGTTCAACGAGGAACTCGTAAAGGCCGGTGTGCTGCTTGCCGCCGACGGGCTGCAGCCGAGTTCGAAGGGGAAGCGCGTTCGGTTCGCGGGAGACAAGCGAGTGGTGATTGACGGGCCCTTCGCCGAAACCAAGGAACTGATCGCGGGGTACTGGCTGTGGCAGGTAAGGTCCATGGAAGAGGCTGTCGAGTGGGTCAAGCGTTGCCCGTGTCCGCATGAAGGGGAGGGCGAAGTTGAGATTCGCCAGGTGTTTGAGGCGGAGGACTTCAGCTCCGCTCCAGAGTTCAAGAGGCGCCTGGAACGAATGCGTGCCGAAGTGGCGGCGAAGAAGCATTAGTGTACGGCGAAGAAAGTTCGTACACTGTGTCGATTTTGCGGCCCGTTGATCGACGCATAGATAGAGCCCAGATCCGGCCGGTCGAAACCGTCCGGACGCCTGGCTCGTCAACCAAAACTAATAAAGGAGATCTAACCATGCGATTCATGATGATTGTCAAACACACCGAAAAGCAGGGCCCACCCCCGAAGTCGTTGATGGATGCGATCGCGAAGGCGGCCGAAGAGGAGACCAAAGCCGGCACCATGCTGGGCAATGGCGGTCTCTTGCCGACGGCGCAGGGCGCCCGCGTCCGGCTTTCCGGAGGCAAGGTGACGGTGATCGACGGGCCTTTCACGGAAGCTAAGGAAATTATCGGAGGCTATGCGCAGTTTGAGTTGAAGTCGAAGGAAGAGGCAATCGAATCGGCGGTCCAATTCATGGAACTGCACAAGAAACACTGGCCGGGCTGGGAAGGCGAGACCGAGGTTCGTCAGATGTTCGGGCCGGACGACTTTCCTTGCAAGCCCGCGTAGTGTGGCGGCCTTGCGCCGGCGGGTTAAAGATGGTGTGATCGGTACCAGTGGCTACCGATATTCATCGCACCATCGACGCGGTCTGGAGGATCGAGTCCCCCAGGCTCATCGGTGGGCTCACCCGCATCGTGCGTGACATTGGCCTTGCCGAGGACCTGGCGCAGGATGCTCTTGTCGCCGCGCTTGAGCAATGGCCGGAGTCGGGCGTCCCGGACAACCCGGGCGCCTGGCTCATGGCCACTGCCAAGCATCGTGCCATTGATCACTTCCGCCGAAACACAAGGCTCGAGCGCAAGCACGAAGAGCTTGGTCGCGAGCTTGGTGCGAAAGAGATGGCCGTGCCAGATCTGGATTCAGCTCTCGACGACAACGTTGGCGATGACCTGCTACGTCTCGTCTTCATCTCATGTCACCCAGTGCTCTCAACCGAAGCTCAGGTTGCGCTGACGCTCCGCTTGCTTGGGGGGTTGACGACCGAGGAAATCGCGCGTGCTTTCCTTGTCCCGGAGCCGACTGTCGCCCAGCGCATCGTGCGATCCAAACGTACGCTCTCCGAGAAGCGCGTTCCCTTCGAGGTTCCCCAGGGAGCAGACCTGGCTGCCCGCTTGTCATCGGTGCTGGCGGTCCTCTACCTGATCTTCAACGAGGGTTACTCGGCGACCACCGGTGATGACTGGATGCGGCCTGCGCTCTGCGAAGAAGCGCTGCGGCTGGGACGCATTCTGGCTGAGCTAGCACCGCAAGAGCCTGAGGTTCACGGGTTGGTCGCGCTCATGGAGATTCAGGCATCGCGTTCCAGAGCGCGCGTGGGTCCATCGGGAGAGCCAATTCTGCTCTTCGAGCAAAATCGTGCCCACTGGGATCAACTCCTAATCCGCCGTGGTCTCGCGGCGCTCGATCGCGCGGACAAACTGCTCGCAAAAAAGTTAGGAAATGCCCGAGGTTCGTACGTTTTGCAGGCTGAGATCGCGGCTTGTCATGCGCGAGCGCACACCCCGGAAGAAACCGACTGGCCTCGCATTGTTACGCTCTACGCGGCACTGGCCGAGCTCGCGCCGTCTCCAGTTGTGGAGTTGAATCGAGCGGTCGCGGTCGGGATGGCGTTCGGTCCAGAAGCCGGACTTAAACTGGTTGATGCGCTGACTGCCGAACGCTCACTAGCGAAGTACCACCTGCTGCCAAGCGTCCGCGGCGATCTGCTCAAGAAGCTGAGCCGCTTCGACGAAGCCCGAGCGGAGTTCGAGCGCGCAGCATCGCTAACTCGCAACATACGGGAGCGCGACCTGCTCCTCGAGCGTGCTCGAGCTTGCGTGAACCGTTCAACGCTGCATGAGCCGCAGTGACCAACAGCAAATCGATCCGCCCCACGGATATACTGGACCCGCGATGGCTGTGATCGTGTCCATGCTTCGTGGCGTCAATGTCGGCGGCCATAACAAGATCAGGATGGACGAGCTGCGTGCGCTTTGTGAATCGCTTGGATTGCGAGATGCACAAACCTACGTGCAGAGTGGCAATGTTGTTTTCCGGACTAAAGAGTCGAATCTCGCTGCGCTGGCCAAGCGGATAGAGGACGCGATCGAGAAGAGTTTTGGTTTTCGTCCCGACGTCATCGTCCGCACCACTTCTGAACTCAGAGACGTGGTTGCCAAAAATCCGTTCGCTAGAAGACGCGGAATCAATCCGGCTAAACTGCTGGTTACTTTTCTCGCCGACGATCCTGGTGCGGAAGCCCGGGATCGGATTAAAAAAATCAAAACCGACCGTGACGAATTGCGGATCGACGGACGAGAAGTTTACATTTATTTTCCCAATGGGATGGGGCGCACAAAGCTGTCGTGGCCAACGATTGCAAAAATGCTAGGGACGTCCGGGACGGGCAGAAATTGGAACAGCGTTACCAAGCTGCTGGAGATTGCCGAGAAACTCGAAGCTGCAGAAACGTAGCTAGCTACGTCTCTAACGCCAATGCCTTGGCTTTTTGCTGAATTGCTGGATCATCGCCAAAGCCCTCCAGCCACACGACCTCCGGCTCGCGGCGGAACCATGTCATCTGGCGCTTGGCGTAGTTTCGATGAGCCTGCTGCGCGGCTTGCAGAGCAGTCTTGAGATCGATTTCGTTGCGTAGAAGCTTCACCGCCTGCTTGTATCCCAGCGAAGCCAGCGGCCCGGCGGCGTCACCATATTTTGTAAGCAGGTGTTTCGTTTCTTCGACCAGCCCGGAGTTGAACATTTGTTTCGCACGCTCGTTGATGCGCGCGTAAAGGGCCTCGCGGTCGGGGTTCAATCCCAGACGTAGGATTCGGAAACCTGTTAACGGATCGCGGCCTTGCTTCCACATTTCGGTCATCCCCTGCCGCGAAGCTAGACAGATCTCAACGGCTCGGATGAGCTTGGGAATGTCATTCGCGTGGATCTTTGCGGCGGCATCGGGATCGAGACGGCGCAGCACGCGGTGCAGGTAATCCGTACCGTTTTGCTGTACGCGCCGCCGCAGCCGTTCGCGCAGTTCCTCGGAACGCTTGGGACCGGGGAAGAGACCATCCAGCAGGGCGCGAAGATAGAGACCCGTACCTCCAACCACGATCGGCAACTTCCGCCGCGATTTAATTTCCGCAAGAGCCTGCCGCGCTAACCGCGCGTACTCGCCAGCGGTGATGCAGCCTGTGGGGTCCACACAATCGAGCAGATGGTGGGGAACACGCGCTCGCTCGTCGGCACCTGGCTTCGCGGTCCCGATCTCGAACTCGCGATACATGGCGACGGAATCGCAATTCACCACTTCGCCATGGAAACGCTCTGCGAGCGCCACAGCGAGCGCCGTCTTCCCGCTGGCGGTCGGACCCAGCACCACAACCAGCAACGGATCCGGTGCTACTTTCAGCGGACGCCCCAGGCAAAGTGATGCCAGTAGCGGACGAGGGTGAGGATCAGGATCAGCGTCGCAATCACGAGCAGACCGGTCGCTTCCAGGGTGTAGATTTGCGGTGTGCGATGGTGGACCGATGAGGGGTGTTCCGGCAGATGGGTGTCCGGCTGTCGTTTTGGAGCCGACGCAGGCATAGCACTATTGTAGCGCTGGAAAGAAGGCGTTTCCCAAAAAGATTTGACGCCTCTGGCCCACTTTTGTGGGCTTCTGAGTTTCACGGAACCGTGATGACCAACGCTGCGTATCAACGTCTAACGCCGCGGTGAGAGTGTGTCCACTCGGCTTCAGGAGAAAATCTATGAAACGTTTTGCTCTGGTTGCATTGGGGATTTGCCTGGCAGTCGCTCCCTTGGCCTGTGCGGATCAATGGTCGAAAACTTATACGATTACAGGAACGCCCGACCTTCGCGTTGAAACGTCTGATGCCAACATTCACGTGGATACCTGGGACCAGAAGACCATTGAAGCGCGGGTGACGTCCGAGCATTACAAAATTGGCGAGCACGGCCTCAAGATTGAGGAACACCAATCCGGAGACTCGGTTGAACTCCAAGTTCATTTTCCGCACGATGTCCACATCATTACTTTCAACATGCACAACTACCGGGTGGAGGTTGAAATCCATATGCCGCGCGAAGGACGAGTCAACCTGCATACCGGAGACGGCACAATCCAGCTGGCAAATTTCAAAGGGCAGATGGACCTGCAAACGGGAGACGGCCATCAGGAGATCGACGCAGTCGATGGCACGTTGCGGGCGCATGCAGGAGACGGTCACATCACTGCTGCGGGACGATTCGACGCACTCCAACTGACGACCGGGGACGGGCGCATCGAGGCTCGGGCGCTCTCCGGTTCGACCATTGCTTCGAGCTGGACTCTGCATACCGGCGACGGAAGCGTCACGCTGGAATTGCCTGGCACCTTCGCCGCCGACGTAGATCTGCACACTAGCGATGGGCACATTACTGCAGACATTCCAGTTTCCGTCGACGGACGGCTTAGCGAGAAAAACATTCATGGAAAGATCAACGGTGGTGGGAACTTGATCACGATTCACACGGGAGACGGTTCGATCCGGCTGCAGAAGTCTTGAGGGAGACTACTGCAGGTCCGATCTGTCGGGGTTGTAGTAAAAAGCGAATCGTAATCCGAGGAACTGACCGCCGAATTCTGTGGGCAAAGGTGGGAACGGATTGGAAGCTGTGATGCCGCCCCATGCGCCGCGATCGAGGGCCACATCGCCCGAGGTCGAGACCAATCGCATTCCAGCGACTGTGCCATTTTTCAGAATGGCAAATTCAATTGTGACTTTGCCTTTCTTCATCAGCGGCGCACGCGCGGATTCGGGAATCAGGTTGTACCAGTTCATTCTCACATCGTGCAGGACTCGTTGCAGGTAAGGACCGAAATCCACACCCATGGTGTCGCTGAGGACTTCGAGTGGTCCCATGGCGGCCGTTGGCTTCTTACCCATCCCGAGTCCATAGTTTCCTCCGTCACCGCCGTATCCTCCGCGATTTGCCGCCGCCGCACGCGCGGCCTGCTCGATGGCTGAACCGGCGGTCAAGGCGCCACCGCCAAAAGCGTCCTTGGCGGATTCAGCTGGCGGTTGCGTCTGCAGTTTTGCGATCTGAGGCGGAGCAGGCGGTGGTGGCGCTGACGGCTGTGGCGTCGGATTCTGCGCGGCGGCCGCAGCCGGAGGCGCTGCATTTGGTTGCGGATTCGGCGGTCCGCTCGGACCCGGTCTGCCGGGGCGCGACGCGTCGAGAATCTTCTTGAGTTCCTGACGATCCAGCTGCGGAGTACGCGACGTAGCTTTGCGGTCCTTGTCGGAAATAATATTTGTGTCCGGACGCTTAGCCACCTTTTGTTCGTCGGGAGGCAATTCGAGATAGGTGAGATCCTTCTGGTTCGACTCAGGGCTTACCACCACCACCGCACGCCGGGGCATGAAGCCTGCCAATTTCTGCGAGTTCCACAGGAGCAGAACAACCACTAAGTGCACGCATACCGAAATCCAGAAAGCTTCGCGCCGTCGAGCCTGCGAAAGATCATCCTGAAGTTTGATGATTAGGGCGGGGGCTTCCACTATTTCGCGGTAAGCGGATTCCCAGTAACGCGCATCGTACAAATCTCCGCCTTCGGGAGGCCGCGACGGAGGCGTCGAGGGAGCCGGATTGGCTGGCGGGATTTGCGTAGTTGACATCGAACTGCTTCACCTGCTGGTTAGACACGAGCCGAAACACATTAGTTGTAAGGACACAAAATGCTCCCCGTGCCTGATTGGTTCAAGCATGCTGTCACGAATTTGCTGGCGTCCGCGGCCCAGTGTCCTTATTTTCGCATCTTCTGGCGAATCCGCGAAGACTGAAAGTGCAAGTACCCGGGATTTGCATCCAGATCAGCAATTGCCCGTTCTTCGTTTACAAAACTTGACAGTCGGGAAGGCAAAATCAGGCGTGCAGACGTTCCAAATCGACTTTCCGTCCGTGCTCGTTGATGGCCGCGACGATGTCGAGTGCGACGGCCAATGCGCGGCGTCCGTCGTCGAGAGTTACCACAGGTGGTGAGTGCTGCTGCACCGACTCGAGAAACGACTTCAGCTCCGCGTGCAGAGGCTCTTCGCCGGTGGTCGGAGGCTTTGTCATCTGGATTTGTGGATTCACCGAAGGAGTTGCCGCGGGATCGCCCTGACCGACACTGAACACCAGAACATCCTGCCGCCCGTAGTCCAGAGACACGTACTGCTTGGGTTGAAAAAAACGCAGCTTGCGGACACGCTCGGTGGAGACGCGGCTGGCGGTAAAGTTGGCCACGCATCCGGAGTCGAATTCGAGCCGTACGTTCGCGATGTCCACCTTACCGGAAAGAATGGGCAACCCTACCGCGCGGATTTCTGTGACCGGGGAATTCACGAACGAGAGCACAATGTCGAGGTCGTGAATCATCAGATCCAGCACAACATCCACGTCCAGCGAGCGCGGGGTGAAGACGCTCAGCCGGTGAACCTCAAAAAACATGGGACGCGTGATCACGGGAAGAGTGGCGCGGACCGCGGGATTGAAGCGCTCCAGGTGTCCGACTTGAGCGATACGATCCAATCGCTTCGTCAGGCAGATAAGTTCGTCGGCCTCCGCTAGCGACGTGGCTAACGGCTTTTCGATCAGCACGTCGATGCCTGCCTCCAACAACTGCTGCGCGGTGTTCAGGTGATGGCTGGTCGGCACCGCGACCGAGGCGGCCTGGACTTCGCTGTGCGTGGTAATCAGCTGGTCGATAGAACCGAAACTGCGGCAGCCGAATTCGCGCGCCACTTTATCAGCCCGCACGGTGTCCGGATCCACGACTCCGACCAGTCGCACTGGCGTGCCCTCCCGCGCAAGCTGGTGGTAGACGCGAGCGTGGTTGCGGCCAAATGTACCCACGCCGATTACGGCAACGTTGATGAGGTTGTCAGTCAGTTTTCAGTTCTGAGTTGGCCGGTTGCCAGAAGACCTGTTGATTTAACCACAAAAAACTGCCGATTGGGTCAGCGAGCGTCGATGTTGGCTGAAACCGGATCATCGCGACTGCGCTTTTTTCAGTAACGCGATTTGGCCCGCATGGTAAAGCTCGTGCTGGACGATTCCACTAAACGTATAGAAAAAGTCGTGATAGCTTTCGGTCTTGCCGGGAACTCGCTCCTGCAGCCGCGAATCGGGAAAGGCAGCAACAGCCTTTACTAGTTCGCTGTGAGTACGCTTCGCGTGCTCGATGGCCTTGCGCCAGGCAGCCTCGCTAGTGTCCTTCACAGGAGGGAAATTCTGTTCGTCGCGCAGTTCTAGCGCTGCACCACCAATGCGTTTAATAATTGCGCCATCCCAGGCAGCAGTATGCAGCACCAGTTCCCAGATGCTGTGCGCGTTCTTGATCGGATGGGCGGCAGCCACCTTGGCATCAACACCATCGAGGATTTCAAAAAGAGAGTCACCGTGCCAGGCATCTCCATCAAAGGCACGGCGTATTTGATCGGCAAGACGGGTAGTTTCAGACATGTAGCACTCCCAGAGGTTATACGTTCTTGACGGCAGTCGAGACAGTCTTAGTCTGCCACAATGGCGATTCCTGCCACATCCGTTGCCGTAACAATTGCGTTGCCGTCGAGCAGCAGGCATTTGCCCGCGTCCAATGCCAGACAGGTTGCACCTGACCTTTGCATTACCTCAATCGTTCTTACTCCGATGACGGGCACGTCGAAACGCATATCCTGATTCGGTTTCGCAATCTTTATAACGGTCAATGCGCGACTCAACATCGATGGACCGGATTCCAGCGAAGCCATGATCCGTCCTGCGCGTTCGATGGTCGCATCCGTGCCTTCCATGGCTTCGACGGCGACGCATGCCGTTTCCGCGACAACCACTGTCTGGCCAATGTCATACTGCGCCAGATGACGAGCCATGACGCGCCCATAGGCGACGTTCTTCTTTTCCTGTTCGGATGGCACGCGTTTGGTGAGCACGCCGGGCTTCGCCAGCAGAGGTTCAAGAAGTGAAGTAGAGTTTTCCAGAACGATGCCTTCGTCGGCCAGGACCTTCGCGACAGCTCCCAGCAGAGAATCAGTGTTGCGAGTGCCCAGCGAAAGAAGAAGCTTGGCCAAACGCCAGTCGGGCCGAATGCTGGAGAAAATCTGCTTGTGCTTTACCTGTCCTGCCATGATCGCGCGGTGCACGTCTTCCCGCTTGAAAGTCTCGATCAGCTTGGATAATTCTCCGAGCGACAGCCAATGGACGGCGGTCGCGCCGTGGGATTCGATCTCCGGGAAAGCCTCTTCCCTGATGGCGGCGACAATGACTTCATAGCCCTGGGCGCGGGCGGCGTCGAGCACAAGAAAGGGAAAGCGGCCGTTGCCCGCGATCAGGCCGATGCGCTTAGAGGCTGTCAAAATGGGACTCCGCCGAATTGCAATAGGTCGACACGATTACAAAGCACTTGATTATGGTATGCGGCGGTGACAATCTTACTTGAGTCTCCCCCGTGCAGACCTTCCGCACGCGGAAGCAATCTCATGAACCTGCTACCGGCGCTTACGAGAGACCCCGCATCGTACATGTGGGAAGTGGCGGTCACGATGGCAGCCAAACAAAAGTCTGCTTCTCGCCCGAGTGTGAAGCGGGTCTCAAAGAACAGTTCAAGTCGGGCCTTGAAGTGTACAAGATCGGTTTATACGAATTTCGAGAGCGAATCAAAGAAGCCGAAACGAACATAGAAAAATTGGTCCAACTGATCATAGGCGAAGAAATCGCGCGCGATCCTGCGTCGCAGCTTCTTCACGAATCGAGCATGTTTGCTGCGCTGTATGCGCGAAAGCTGTGTCCCGGACTCTGGCCGCTTTGCTAGCTTCGTTAAATCCGTCCGGCTACTTAATGACGCCTCGCTCGGATTGTTCGATGAACCTTATAAGCATCTCCACGTCTTCTCCGCGGTCCGCCTCCGCCTTCAATTTCTCCAAAGCCTGCGAGGTGTTGAGCTTCGACGCGAGCAGGACTTTGTACGCGTGGTGGATTTTGCGAATGCGCTCCTTACTGAAACCGCGCCGCTCAAGCCCGATCGCATTCAGTCCGTAAGCCTGAACGTCGCGGGCAGCGGACGTCTTGGAAAAAGGAAGAACGTCGCGGGTAATTGTTGTCCCGCCACCGATGAACGAGTGTGCGCCAATGCGAATAAAGTGGTGTACCGGACAGAGCGCACCCACGGTGGCCCACTCTTCGACCGTGACGTGGCCACCGAGAGTCGCGGCATTGGCCAGAATGACGTGGTCGCCGATCACGCAATCGTGAGCGATGTGAGTGTAAGCCATAACCAGGATGTGGTTGCCCACGCGGGTCAGTCCGCCGCCTTTTACGGTGCCGCGATTGATGGTAACGAACTCCCGAATAGTATTATGCTCGCCAATTTCGAGACGCGTCGGTTCGCCAGCGTAAGTAAGATCCTGTGGCGCCATCCCTATCGAGCAAAACGGAAAGAAGGCATTATCCGCGCCGATCTTCGTGGGTCCTTCGATGGCCACGTGCGAAACCAGATGGCACCGTTCTCCCAGTTCCACCTCTGGTCCAATTACACAGTAAGGACCAATCTTACAACTGGGATGAACTTTGGCGCCAGGATCAACGATGGCTGTGGGATGGGCTTTCATCTTCCGCCAACCATGGCTGCTAGGTCGCGAGAGCTCCTGGCGCGGGTCTCTTTTCGGCGCGCACTCGATCGACCATCCTACAAGTCACAAGTGCTTCAGCGGCGAGGATGTCCCCCACGTAAGCGCTCCCTTCCATGCGCCCAGCATTGCCACGCCAGACCTTCACTACGACCTCGATGCGCAGTTGATCGCCGGGAACCACGGGGCGCCGAAACCTGGCGCGCTCGATCCCGGTGAAAAGTACCAGCTTGCTCTCGCGGTCCTCCACTTCGGTGAACAGCAGGACTCCGCCAGCCTGGGCCATCGCCTCGACGATCAGGACACCCGGCATCACTGGGAGGCCAGGAAAGTGTCCGGCAAAGAAAGGTTCATTGATGGTGATATTTTTGATCGCGACGATGCGCTCGCGGCGCGTAAGGTCAACCACGCGGTCGATCAGCAAGAAAGGAAAACGATGCGGGAGGATGCGCTGGATATCGTTGACGTCCAGCGTAGTCTTGGCCGCCGCGGAGGCTTCGGTTGCGGGTTGAACAATGTCTGTCATTCTGTTTCTCGTCAACGTAAAAGGCGAAAGATGAAGAGCGAAGATTATACTGTACCGCGCGCGCCCTCAACCCTTCCAGAAAAGGATTGCATGCCGAAGAAAGCTTTGAAAACAGTCCCGAACGAAAGCCATAGCGAGATCGCAAAGCGGCTGGCCTATTTCCAGGAACGCGAAGATGAGATGGTTCAGACCATTCGCCAACTGGTCGAGACCGAGTCACCCAGCGACAACAAGGAGGCGGTGGACGAACTAGGGGCGCTGATAGCCGGCAGGTTCGAGGGGCTCGGAGGTCATGCGAAGTTTCACCGCGTGGCTAATTTCGGCGATCACTTGCAGGTCGACTTCGCGGGTGCCCGTGCGGGCAAGCCGGTGCTGCTGCTGGGGCACTTGGACACGGTCTATCCCATGGGCACTTTAGCGACCATGCCTTGCCGCGTGGCCGACGGACGTTTATGGGGGCCAGGTGCCTTTGACATGAAGTCGGGGATCGCATTGATGCTTCACGCGATTGAGGCCCTGCGAGTCTGGCACGAGGACACTCTGCCGCGGCCGGTGACCATATTGTTGGTCTCGGATGAAGAAGTGGGCAGCGAAACCTCCCGGCGGATTACGGAAAGTCTGGCGAAGAAATCTGCGGCGGTGCTGGTGCTCGAGCCTTCTCATGGGCCAAAAGGCGCGGTGAAAACCGCGCGCAAGGGAATTGGAGAGTATGTGCTGAAAGTCACCGGGAAAGCGGCGCACTCGGGACTGGATTTCGAAAAAGGTCAGAGTGCGATTCTCGAATTGGCCCGGCAGATCATCGCGATCTCGAAGCTGATCGACCTCAAACGCGGATTGACGCTCAATGTAGGAACGGTGCAGGGTGGAACGCGAGTGAATGTCATCCCCGCTGAGGCCAGTGCGGTGCTTGATGTGAGGGTTGCCCGCAAACAAGATGCCACCGGCATCGACCGTAAACTTCGTTCGCTGAAGCCCGTCAATCGCAAGTGCAAGCTCGAGATCAGCGGCGGAATCAATCGACCGCCCATGGAACGGACTCCAACCGTAGTTGCTCTCTACGAGAAAGCTGCCGAGATCGCCAAGCAGTTAGGCTGGAAATTGGAGGAGGCGGCCGTTGGTGGCGGCTCGGACGGAAACTTCACCGCCGGGCTAGGCATTCCGACGCTGGATGGATTAGGCGGAGTCGGCGAAGGTGCGCACGCAACTCACGAATCAATTCTGATCTCCGAGTTGCCCCGGCGCGCGGCGCTGCTGGCGGAATTGATCGCAAGTATTTAGATCTCTGCCGTGCTAAAATCCTCATCCGGCGCGGTTTTCCAGCCCAGAGGATTCCCCAACATGAAGACTTCCCGTCTATTTCGGCTCCTGATCGCGACCGTAGCAACAGCGGCGTGGTTAACCCCGATTGCAGCATCTGCCCAGGCCGATGACACGACTGTGCGACACGTTGCCGGACGAATCCCTGTCCAGGGTGTCGGCCGAGAGATGTCCGCAGACCGGCCGACGAATACTAATAGTCAGCCAAGAATCAGCCGCGTCAGCCCCAAGGCCAATCCTTGGAAGCTGGAGGCCACTCTGCCCGGAGCGGTCATCCACGATATTTCTTTTCTGAACGCGAAGGTTGGCTATGCCGCCGCCGAAGCCGGTCAGGTCTGGAAAACAACCGATGGCGGCGCACATTGGAAGGAAATCCTGAACCTGAGTTTCCCGTGGTATTGGTATGGCGTGCACGCCTTCAACGCCAAAGACGTCGTCATCTCAGGCATTTACGATTCGTCGACGAACTTCGAAGGGATCATCCGCTGGAGCCACGATGGAGGCGCTACCTGGACCAATGATATTGTCCTGACTTCAACCGCATTTGTGCAGCGCATCCGTTTCGCCAACCGGAAAGATGGTCTGATCATGGACCTGGTTGACCGCGCTACGAACTCTGCCCAATACACAACTGACGGCGGCGCAACCGCAGCAGGCTGGACCAACGTCGTTTCGAACCCCGATGGTGGTTGGTTCCAACTTGAATTTAGTCTGTTGCCCAATCTGCATGCCCGGGCCTCGGGGATTAACTATTGCGATAGCACCGACGCCGGAGCGGTCTGGACTTGTGGTCCATCCATTGATTCGGTTTTCGACGGCGAGACGTTCTTTGTCAATGACAAGGTGGGCTGGGTGAGCGGAGGCGAGATTTCCCCTAAAGTAGAAGGCTGGGTGCATCGCACCACCGACGGCGGAAAAACGTGGAGCGGCCGTACCCTGGATGATCCTTGGCCGATCCGTGAGATTCGTTTCGTCACTCCAAATATCGGCTGGGCTGCGGGCGGAAACATTTATTCCAAAGTTGGTGGCATGTATTTCAGCCGCAATGGCGGTAAGACTTGGTCCCTCGACGTGAACACCGGCGCGGAAATGGATGCCTGTGACAGCAAGCCCGTAGGCACCAAATTCCAGGTGTGGTGCGCGGGATACAACAGTTCGTTCACCGGCGTCGTCTACACGTTGAAGGGGATCGGAGCCGAGTAGTTTGTCGCACCGGACCATTCTTTTGACTCCATAGGTTGGGAAGCCTAGACTTTCCTCAGGGGTGTTGGCGTAACTTCGACCCGAACCGGCAAGCCCCGCAAGGAGGACTTCATATGGTGGGCAAATTGGGTTTGCCTGAGATACTGCTGATCCTGGCTATTGCGCTCTTGATTTTCGGTCCCAGCAAGCTGGCGGACCTGGGCAAGGGGTTAGGCGAAGGCATCAAGAATTTCAAATCAGCCGTGAAAGACGGCGAAGAAGAAAAGGATAAAAAATCGTAAATCTCCGGTAGAGACGTAGCTGGCTACGTCTAGCTCTGGATCGCGCCGTGCTCCCAAAGCATTTTGTAGACCAGCGATACCGGTAATCCCACCACGTTGAAATAATCTCCCTCGATGCGCGAAACCCAACGCGAAGCTCTGCCCTGAATGGCATACGCTCCAGCCTTGTCCGTGGGCTCGCCGGTTGAAACGTAGGAGTGAATATCGTCATCGCCGAGAGGGTCCAGGGTGACGAGTGTGGTTTCCGACCTGATGTCCTCCAAACCAATTCCCTGCCGCCGGTCGTCCTTACTCAATTGCGGACCGACGAGACAAACTCCAGTGACCACTAGATGCGTGCGGCCCGAAAGCAAGCGCAACATGCGAACGGCATCCGTGCTATCGCGGGGCTTGCCCAGAATTTCTCCATCTACAACTACGATGGTGTCAGCGCCGAGAACAAAGTCATTCGGGCGCAGGCGAAACACGGCCAAAGCTTTTTCCCGCGCCATGCGTTCGGCAAACGCGCGCGGCGCTTCCCCCGGTTGGGGCACTTCAGGAATATTAGTCGACTGGACGACGAACGCAATGCCCGCGTTGCGCAAAAGCTCCTGGCGACGCGGAGAGGCGGAGGCGAGGACGAGCATGGACTCTGATTCTAGCCGATCAACTCGATGCGATTTCCGAACGGATCGTGAACGTGGCAGCGGCGGACTCCGGGAATGTCGCCGGGTTCATTGACCTCGACACCCAAGCGGCGCAGTTGTTCGATCAAGCCGGCGTAGTCACAACAGCGTAAGGCGGGGTGGGCCTTCTTTGCCGGACGAAAACCTTTCTCGACGCCCAAATGGACTTGCACATTGCCGCTCTCGAACCAGCACCCGCCACGTCTGGCGAGTTCCGGAGGTTTGGCAAGCTCCACCATACCGAGCAAATCGCGATAAAAGCGTCGAGCCGTGTCTTCTCCGCCGACAGGCATTGCGAGTTGCACGTGATCAATGGAGGTGAATGTGGCAAGCAGCATCGCAGAGGGTTAGCTCTCTTCTGAAGTTACACTGAGGAGTTGATTGCGAAGTGATTCCAGAAACGGCTCCCCCGACCCTTCCAGCTTTCGCTCCAGACGTTCAGTGCAATCACAATCCCCACAAGCCCAGGGCTCAGAACCGTTCTTGTCCCGGCAATTACGGCGATCATGGGCGTCCTGCACCCGAGTCAGCTCAAAGTATTGCTCCCAATAGTCGCGCTCTTCTTGTAGAGGAGTCGGGCAATAACAAACCTCGACCCAGCGGGCCGTGTCGTCCTGGCAAAGCCTCGCCTGTCGCATGTTTCGCAAGTACTCGCCCTCGGCAACCGAACCTCGACCCAAGGTGCCATCCTCGATCGCTTTCAGGAGGCTCTGTTCGCAACCACGTTTCACTCGCGCTCTGACTAAGTAACGCATAAGCTGAATTTTACTCTGCCCCAGGGGAAGCTGCTTATCGCTTAAGGGAATCGCCCGGTACCTGAAGCGCGTCGGCAACGCCTGCTAAAATCAAAGCTTGACCCCCGCAGCTATGGACGCCGCTTTTATCCGCAATTTCGCCATTATTGCGCACATCGACCACGGAAAATCTACGCTGGCCGACCGCCTCCTGGAGTTGACCGGGTCGCTCACCGCTCGCGAGATGCAGGCCCAGGTGCTCGACTCCATGGACCTCGAGCGAGAGCGTGGCATCACAATCAAGGCCCACGCCGTGCGCATGATGTATACCGCGCAGGATGGCCAGACTTATCAGCTTAATCTGATCGACACTCCCGGCCACGTCGATTTTTCCTACGAAGTCTCGCGCGCGTTGGCGTCCGGCGAAGGCGCATTGCTGGTGGTGGACGCTTCTCAGGGAGTCGAAGCCCAAACCTTGGCGAATGCGTATCTCGCCATCAATCACGGCCTCGAAATTATTCCCGTCATCAACAAGATTGACCTGCCGAGCGCCGATATTCCGCGTACCAAGGAAATGATCGAAGGCGCCGTGGGCTTGGATGCATCCGACGCGGTTCTTATCAGCGCCAAGACCGGCCAAGGCGTGCCGGATGTCTTGGAAGCGATCGTCAAACGCATTCCGCCGCCCAAAGGAGATCCCGAAAAACGCCTGCAGGCGCTGATCTTCGACTCCTGGTTCGATCCCTACCGTGGAGTGATCGTGCTCACGCGCGTGTTCCAGGGGACACTTCGTAAAGGGCAAAAGATCCGCCTGATGTGGAACGGTCGCGTCCTCGACGTAGAAACGCTGGGTGTATTGACTCCCAAGCCGGTCGAGATCGACGAACTGCGGGCTGGTGAGGTCGGTTTCCTGATCGCCAATATCAAGAACGTCGCCGACACAAAGATCGGCGATACGATTACCGAGGAAAACAATCCCGCCATCGAACCCCTGCCCGGCTTTGAAGAAATCAAGCCCATGGTCTTCGCCGGACTCTATACCGTCGACGCACACGAGCACACGCAATTACGCGAAGCCCTGGAGAAACTGCGCCTGAACGACTCGTCATTCTTCTTCGAACCGGAAAGTTCAGTCGCCCTCGGATTCGGATTCCGTTGTGGTTTCCTGGGCCTGCTGCACATGGAGATTATTCAGGAGCGGCTGGAGCGCGAGTTCAATCTGGAGCTCATCACAACCGCACCGGGCGTCCGCTACAAAATCTACAAGACCAATGGAGAAATGGTCGAAGTCGACAATCCGTCGCGCTGGTTGCCCCCGAGTGAGATCGCCAAAATCGAAGAGCCGGTGATTCTGGCCACAATTTTGACCAATGAAGAATATGTCGGCGGCATTCTTGCACTCGTTGAGGAGAAGCGGGGCAGACAGAAAACCTTCGAGTACGTCAGTTCGTCGCGCGTCATGTTGCATTACGAACTACCGCTCAACGAAATTGTGCTGGACTTTTACGATCGTCTCAAATCCGTGTCGCGCGGCTACGCGTCGCTCGATTACCATCTCGCCGATTATTGGGAATCGCCCATGGTCAAGATGGATATCCTGGTCGCAGGTGAGCCAGTGGACGCACTTTCCATCATCGTTCACCGCGACTTCGCCTACGAGCGCGGCAAGGCACTGGTTTCCAAAATGCGCGAGCTGATTCCGCGGCAGATGTTCGAAGTGGCGATCCAGGCTTCGATCGGCGCCAAGATCATTGCCCGCGAAACCGTGCACGCCATTCGCAAAAATGTCTTAGCCAAATGCTACGGCGGCGACATTACCCGCAAACGCAAGCTCCTGGAAAAGCAGAAGGAAGGCAAGAAACGCATGAAGCGCATCGGCCGAGTGGACATCCCACAGGAAGCATTTCTGGCGGTTCTAAAGGTAGGCGAGGACAGCTAGGCGTGGGCGTCCTCGCCCGTGCGGCCACCAGACGAAATTCCTATATGTCTGTCAACCCGTGAACGGCAGCAAAATAGTACAGCACGAGGCGAGGACGCACGCGCCTACACTCGAAAAACTGACATGACACTCTACAAACTTCTCTCATATTTCCTTCTGATCGCCGGCACTGCTTCGGTCTTGCGCGGCCAGACGCAACCGCTCGAGCTGACTACACAGATCAGTCTGCCGTTCCGGTTCGTCGCCTATGGAGACACTCGGTTTACCGATCCAAAGAACACCGATTCCTCCAATCCCGTTGTTCGCCAGATGCTCGTAAAGGCCATTGCGGACGCGCGCCCGGCGTTCATCTCCATCGGCGGCGATATCGCCTATAGAGGCGATGACGTAAATGACTGGAAGGTCTGGGACACGGAAACCGCAGTGTGGCGCGAAAACAAGATTCCGGTCTATCCGGCGCTGGGAAACCACGATCTGTATGGCGATCAGACGGTCGCGCTCGCAAACTACTTTCAGCGCTTCCCGGATTTACAGACCAATCGTTATTACTCCGTGCGCGCCGCGAACACCCTCCTACTCGTGCTCGACAGCTCACTCGATGAGACTTCGGGACCCCAAGGTGAATGGCTGGCTCACAAACTGGATGGGTTGACGGCTGATATCGACTTCGTCTGCCTCGTTCTCCACCACCCGCCCTACACCGATTCCACAGATCAGACTGTCGGCGGTGGGCACTCGGCGCGGACTCCCGAGCAGGCGCTGGCCAAAATGCTGGAGGAGCGGCAGCCCCTTACCCGGGCGCGTTTTGTCGTCATTGCCGGACACGTTCACAACTATGAGAGGCACGAGCATGGCGGGGTCACATATTTCGTCACCGGCGGCGGAGGAGCGCATCCGTACCTCATCACGCGGCAGCCCGGAGATCCCTTGTTTGGCAAGGCCGTGAACTACCACTACCTGCTGGTTGAGGTGGATCGTGGCAAAATGAAAATCACGATGGAGCGCCTGGAGCTGGTAGACGGGAAGGCCAGTTGGAGCACGCTGGACTCGGTCGAAATTGCAGCACCTATAGCGACGCCCGTAAAAGCCGGCAAGTGACGCGACTGGTTTTCCTTTGTGTACCTTCGTGTCCTTTGTGGTTACTGCTCTTTCTGCACAAACCAATAACCACAGAGGACACGAAGGTACACAAAGGAAACCGACCAGCTCAGCGAACAGCCGCGCTTGCCGTAAGGCGCGGAACCACGGGAAGAGCCCGAATCAGTTGACGAGTGTATGGATGTTCCGGATCTTGAAACAACTCGCCTGTTCTGCGGCACTCGACGATTTCCCCTTGATGCATCACCGCAACGCGATTTGCGATGGTCGCGACCGACAGCAGGTCGTGAGAAATATAAAGAATGCTGATCCCGAACTTGGCGCTCAGCGTGGCAAATAACTGCAGAATCTCAGCTTGCGTGATCAGATCAAGAGCGCTGGTCGGCTCATCGGCAATCAGCAACGCCGGACGATGCAAGACAGCCATCGCAATCAAAACCCGCTGCGCCTGACCCACACTCAACTGCGATGGATACCGTCGTAGGAAATCTGGCTCTCCAGGCAGGCTGACATTCTCCAAAGCCTCACGCAGAGCCGCGTGAGATTCTTCTCGCGAGCCATGCCGGTGGACTTTCCAGGCTTCTTCCAGTTGCGTACCGATACGCAGCGCCGGGTTCAGCGAGGACATGGGACTCTGCAGGATAAGGCCAATTTCTTTGCCCCGAAGCGATCGAATTTCTCGCTCACTCAAAGCCATCAGGTCGCGGCCATTGAAGTGAATCGAACCTCGAGCTTGGCTTCGCTTCAAATAGAGAAGTCTCAGAATTGCCAAAGCCAGCGTGCTCTTACCGCATCCACTTTGCCCAACTAGCCCAAGGATTTCCTGCTTGCCGATGTCCAGCGAAAGGTTGCGCAACACCCCAGATTTGCCAGGGTAATCGACCGAGAGTCGCAGTGACAGCAGCGGCTGCGCGTCCATCAGCGATTCCTGGCGACCTCACTGGTGAGTGAAAGCTGATCGATGTTCCAGTAAACCTGCGGCCGCAGCACCACCGGATGCGCATTGTGTACCGCCGGCGAGACCGCCGACAGCGCGTTCTTGTTGACCAGGTAAATGAACGGCTCCTGCTGCCAAGCAATCTCCTGAACCTTGTCGAAATCTGCCTTACGCTTCTTCGGGTCCAACGTGGAAGCTTGCGCGCGCATCAACTTGTCGATCTCCGTTTCCCACGCTGTCGCTGGCGTCTTCTGGCTTGGATTCCACTGGTGGCTATCCGCGGAGCTGAGCCACACGGTCATTTGCGCATTAGGATCGAGTTCGTCGTTCACCAACCCGAGCAGGCAACCCTCGTAGTCGAAACTGTGAGTGATGCGCTCAATAAGCGAGGGGAAATCCAGAGTCACAACATTCAATTTGATTCCGATGCCCGACAGATCCTGCTGGATCATGGTCGCCATGCGTTCGCGATACTTATTCCCGGCATTAGTGATGACGGAGAACTCGACCGCGTGTCCATCGCGATCTTTCAGGACGCCGTCTTGAAGATGGAATCCATCCTGGCTCAGACGTTGCAGCGCGGATTTCTGGTCAAAGGGATGCGCTTGCAGTTTGGCGTTGAACCAGAACTTGTTGGCGGGAGAAACCGGACCGACCGCCGGACGCGCGTGTCCGCGGAACACGATCCGGGCTAGGTCTTCGCGGTTGATGGATTCCGAGATCGCTCGCCGGAAATTCGTTGAAGTGAACCAGGCTTTTTTGTAAGACGGTAGCGGAGAACTGGCGACTTGATTGAACCACATCTCCTCTGAGTCCAGCGACGCGCCGGCATCATGCGCCATCGCAGGATCCTGAGCAACTACTTTGTCGAAATATTCGGCATCGAGCGAGTTGATGAAATGAATTTCTCCGCGCGTCAGGCGCAGCATCTCGATATCTCGATTTTGCTGAATGTCGAGCCGCACCGATTCGATGTAAGGCAGCGGGCGGCCAGCAGGATCCTTTTCCCAATAGTTTGGATTCCGCTTCAGGATCAAATACGACCCCGCTTTGTTCTCGCCGACGAAGTACGGCCCCAACACTGCCAGCTCTTTTTGCGGAGACTTGGCAGACATAATCGCCACTTGATCAAACAGCCGGTCAAGGCCTGCGATCGGCGCCGGGAAGGTGATGCGGACATGGTTCTTGGGCAAAACTTCAGTTTCGACTTTCCCGTCCGACGAACGGAACGCATCCCCGGTCGGCGAGTGCAAGGCGGGATCCATGAGTTGTTGCATGGTGTAAGCCACGTCGTCCGCCGAAAAAGGAGTTCCATCGGAGAAGCGCAGTCCGTCGCGCAGCTGGAAGGTGATTGTCTTTCCCCCGTTCGTCAACTTCCACGAGGTAGCGAGCTCGGGCTCGAGTTCCTGCGTGAGCCGGTTCACGCGAACCAGCACCCCACCAGTGAGATAACGAATAGTTTCAGAGGCATCATCCGCGGCGAGCAACGGGTTCAGTGTCTTGGGCTCTGACCGCAAGCAGAAATGTAACTCGCCACCAGACTGCGCTAACAGGCGATTGGAACCGAGTGCGATCAGCGTCAAAAGAACAAAAGTTGCTAAAGCCTTTTTCATACCGGCAACTCCTCTTTAGTCAGGACAAGATGAAAGCTGCTCACCACCAAGATGAACAAAATGAGTGGAACCAACTGCCAGGTTTGGCCAGAGACACTCGAAAATCCTTCCAGTTCACGCAGAAGACTGCCCCATGAAGGCAGTGGCTCTGCGACTCCCAGGCCCAGAATCCCTAAATTGGCTTCGGTCAAAATAAAAACCGGAACCGAAATCCAGAATTGTGCATAAAGCACGGGCTTCAGGTTCGGCACAAGATGACGCCTCAACAGCCGAAAGCCGGTGCTGCCCGAAGCCCGCGCCAGTAGGATGAAATCCGATTGCGATAGCGCCCGAGCGTCGGCGCAAATGATGCGGGCCGCGCCCGCCCAGCCCAGGCATCCGAGCATCGCAAATGTGATCAACACGGAAACAATCGGAGACACGTTCAGAGGCAAGAGCGCGCGCACGGTAATCAGCAAGAAGAGCCAGGGCAGGGAAAGGAAAAGATCCGTGCCCGCCATGACAAACCGCTCCACGCGGCCGCCCGCAAATCCCGCGATGCCGCCAACGAAAGCCGCTAACCCGCTTGAGAGCAAGGCGGCCGCTGGCGCCAGCAGCAGCGACACGCGGGTTCCATACAGCAGACGCGAAAAGCGGTCCCGGCCCAAGTCGTCAGTACCCAACAGATGTTGCCGCGAAGGCGAAGCGTCAGGCTCCTCCCGGAATTGGTGCGCGTATGACGCCGGCGCTATAAGGTTCGCCAGCAGACATGCGGCGGAAATTCCCAGCAGAAAAACGATCGCCGTTGTGCGTACCCACTTCATGCTTCACTCGCGCGAAAGGTTTTGCCCATCATGTCGGAAGCAGAATTCGCGATGAGCGTCACCAAGGTCACGACCATGGTTAGATTGACCAACAAAGCGACGTCGCGCCCCAGCGCAGCTTTCCAGGCGAGTTGGCCGATCCCGGGGATGTCACACAAGGCCTCCATGGGGATGGCAGCAGTAAACGCGACGCTGACCGTGACTCCAAGCAAGGCCAGAAGCTGCGGCGCGGCCGTTGGCAGGACGTGCCAAACCAGCACACGCACGTTGCCCAAGCCTTTGGCTCTAGCAGTCAGGACGTGTGGCAACGCTGAACTCCGTGCCAGCAAGTTCCGCGAATAGCGAAAGATTTTCGGGAAGACCACCAAACCCAGCAATAAGCGCGCGGGCGCTTGCGCCAACACAAACAACAAAGCGAGCACGGCCGCCGGCAGGCAAAGCAATACTCCTACCAACAAACCGCCCAGCAGATCGAGAAGCCAGGCCCTCGACATCACGATTGCGACTGCCAGCAGGAAACCGGTGCTCCAGCCTAGAGCAAGGCCCAGAGCCACCGACTTCAATGTCTCGGGCAAGCGTTCAGCGACCAGTTGCAGCACCGGCCGCTGCAAAGTTCGCGAAGTTCCCAAGTCGCCATGCACCAACCGGTTCAAATAACGAAAATAGAAAACGAAAAGATTGGGTTCGTTATCTCTGGTTTCTCGCAGGGCCTGGATACTACGGTCGCTGAGTCGCGCATCCAACTCCTCTTCGTCCACGCCAAAGCCGGGCGCGAGTCGAACCAGGGTCGCGCCGAGAAAACCGCCAATCAGCACGGTGACCAGAATCTTGGCAGCGAGTTTTGGCAATGCGGATCGCGTGTAAATATCCTCAGCGGGCAATTTCCAAATGATCGTGGGCTGGGCCAAACCCTTCTGCGCACCACTTCCCCGGGCGGGGATTTCAAACTGGGTTGAATGTAGAGATATCAGCTAACTTGCGCGAGGGCAATCACTTGCGGTGAAAGTCACAAACTTAAGTAACGCGCATGAACGAAATCGGGATTGGTGAAAGATCTCAACCGAAGGAACGCAAACTTCTACTTTTCCCCTTCAAGCTCGATCGGAATAGCTTCGTTCTCGTTTTCGTTCGATGTACCCCAGACCACCGACGTTCCCCACAACACACTGTAGCCATTGTCACCACTCGAGCCCCATGGAGCCGAAGATCCCCAGAGGACCGACTCGCCCTTCGTGCTCGTTCCCCACAGCACCGACGTGCCCCAGACCACGGAAGTTCCCCACATGATCGAGCGACCCCAGAGCACTGAAGAGCCGGTCACCAGGTAGATGTTTCCACTCCTATCGCGTGCCGCGGCGGGGGACTTCGCAATCCCATAAGTCGCTGGCGCCAGATCCGTGCTCGACAACGCTGCCTGGATGTCCAGATATCCCGCGCCGATGGTGAAAATATCGTATTGGCTGTTGTAGCTCTTGCCCGTGGTCGGATCTTTTGCAGTGCTCGATCGCGGGAAGGTTTTGTACGCGCTCTTCATCAATCGCGCCTTCACCTGGTCCGGCGTCAGCGATCCATTTTTCTGAAGCAGCAGCGCGACGGCTCCGCTCACAACCGGCGTGGCCATGCTGGTGCCGCTCAGCGTGAAGTAAGAAGCAGTACCCTTACCGTTGGCGGTATAGGAACTCAGCGCAACGACGTTCTTAGGCGAGGCCTTCACCAAAGTCGCGCTTGAAGAGGCCAGCACGGAAATCATCAGGTTGCCTGGCGCAACAATATCTGGCTTCACAATGTGGTCGAGCAAGGTCGGTCCCTTTGAGCTGTAACTGGCAATCAGATCGTCGGCGCGCGTCGAAGTCCCCATCGGTTTCATGGCGCCCACCGTGATGGCATAAGGATCGTTCCCCGGCGCTGCGATGGTTCCGTACCCGTCCGTGTGAGCCGAATCGTTGCGCCCTTCGTTACCGGCCGCGACCACCACGACAATCCCCGCTTTCCACGCCGCCTCGACCGCCTGACAAAGCGGATCAAGCTTGTAGCTTTCGTAAACCGCTCGTCCAAGCGAGAGATTGATGACGCGGATGTTGTACCGGTTCTTCAGAATGAGCGCCTTCTCAATCGCCGCGATCACGGCACTATCCCGGCCCGTTCCGTTCTGATCAAGAACTCGCAGATTGATCAGGCTCGCATTGTCCGCAATCCCCATGAATGTCTTGCGAAAGTTTGCGCCCCGCGAGTTCATGCCATTGCCCGCCAGGATGCCGGCAACGTGCGTGCCGTGTCCGTATAGATCAGCAGCAGTATTCGGGCCACTGGCAAAATTCTGGTTGTACACAATGCGCGACCCCGTACCGTTCGCAAGCGTGAAATCCCGGCCCGCTGTGATTCCGCTATCGATGACCGCGACCCCGATCCCACTTCCACTAAAGTTCCTCGACCACGCGTACGGAGCCAGCACCGCCTGGTCGTAGAGGTCGGTAACGGTTGCCGTTGCCCAAACCCTACGGTCGAGCGAAATGTACGCCACGTTGGAATCCTTGGCCAGCGCACTCAGAGAACTGCCTCTTACCATAAAAGCGGCGCCGTTGATCAAGGGCAGGTTCTGTTGGAGCATGCCGCCCTTGGCAGCAACCTTGGCGAAATGCTTCTGACTGGGCGGAACCCGGTACTGCACAATCACGTTCACCCACGGCTGCGAGGATTGCTTCTGCAGATCTTTGGAAATTTTCCGCGGCGCGGCAAAGGCGAAGGCAGCACCCAGGATCACGCACCAGAACGCCAGGTGACGAACTTTCGAAGTGACCTTGGTAACTTCCGCCATAAACCTTCACAGCTCCTCACGCTCAAATAGCTCGGGCGTCCGAGTCATTGCTGCACGCCCCTGACCACGGGGAGGTAAGGGTGAAAGGTTGTCCGGCAAGGACTTAGGCAAATCGAGTCAGCCCCACGCCGGGCCAAATTGTCCCCAAGCCCAAGCGTGAGCCAGTCTGTCCCAGTCGCCAGCACGTATCTCCGGACGCCCCCGAGGCGGGACCAAAGCAGCGCTGGGAAGATTTTCAATACACAATTGTCGGGCTTCAGAGTAGCGGGGATCGAGAGGTTATTCTCACTTGAGACGTCACTTTTTTTACAAAGGCAGTTCCCAACCTTCTTCTTTCATCCGCTGATTAGTCCACTCCTGCAACTCTTTGTAGACCGCCGGTTCGATGACCACGAATGTCGCCCCCGCGCGGCCTTCCAAATCCGCCCAGACCACCTGCACCTTTGCCTCGATCCGGGTCTGACTCTCCGGTAGGACAAAGCTGATGTCCATCAACCCCTCCGACCGCCGCGGATCTGGCAGCCCTTCCAAGCCCATGCCACCCACGCTCAAATTAACCGCTGTGACCAGAGTCTCCTGCCCCTGGCTATTCCTCAGCACAACAGGAAGCTTTACCTTCGCGCGAAAAAACTTCTTTTGCTTCAGGCTGAGAGCGCCCAAAGCCCGGCTCTTGTCGCTGGGCGCCGCTGAGATCTTGTATTCGCCCAGCTTCCGGCTCAAAGTTCTGCGCGAGATTCCCAGTTGCTCCGCTGCCTTTGCCCGGTGGCCTCCGGTATTTTCAAGTGCCTTCAACACCATCTGTCTCTCCATATCCTGGAGATCCCCGGAAGGCACGGGGATCGCGGTCTTTTGCTGTTCCGCGGAAAGTTCAGCCAGCACGTCATTCGCGCCGATTTCCGTACCGTTTGCCGCCATCGCGACTTTGGCAACGATGTTCCGAAGCTCACGAACATTGCCCGGCCAGGAGTGCGACTGAAGCGTGCGCAAAGCCTCTGCAGTGAAGTGCGTTTCAGACGACTTCAAACGCAGGAAATGTTCTGCCAGCGCAACCACATCTTCCGGCCGCTCGCGCAACGGTGGAACCCGCAGCTCAAACTGGCTCAGGCGATGAAAAAGATCCTTGCGAAAGCGGCCTTCGCGCACGGCTGTTTCCAGATCCTGGTTTGTGGCCGCGACGATCCGCACATCCACCGTGATCTTGCGATGCCCGCCCAAACGGTAATACGCAGCTCCGTCCAGCACGCGCAGCAGCTTTACTTGAATATGAGATGGAAGCTCGCCGATTTCATCCAGGAAGAGCGTTCCCTTGTCGGCCAGTTCGAAAAGTCCCGGCTTGGAGGTATCGGCGCCGCTGAAGGCTCCTTTTTCGTAGCCAAAGAGTTCGCTCTCGACCAGGTGCTCGGGCAGAGCCGCGCAGTTGATGTCGATCCAGGGTTTGCCGTTCCGGTAGGAGAATTCGTGAACGCTGCAAGCGATGAGTTCTTTGCCCGTGCCGGTTTCACCAGTAATCAGGACAGTCTCGGTATGCCCCGCCACACGCTCAACCATGGCCATGAAGCGCTGCATCGAGCCACTGGCAACGATGAATTTAGTGCCGTGAATCTCGCGCTGAATCGCCGCCCCTGCTTCCAATGCATCCCCCACCGGCTCCCTGAATACACTTCCAGCGCCAGCACCCTGCTGCCGCGCTTGATTCCGAGTCGGGCCAAAGAAAAAGCTAGCACAGCGTCGAGAGAACTCAGGAGTGACGCAGGTTTTCGTCGGTGACGAAGGTAATCTGTTCCCGCCGATCGGTGTGGGGCGCGGGAGCCCCCGCGCGCGTGTTCTGCTCATGAGTAATCGCGATCAAGGAACTGTCTCTGTGGATCAGTTCCCAGTGGACTATTTTCTCCTCATCACCATCCGCTCGCTATCCACATCCCGAAGGTACAATTGATGAATTCCAATGCCGCTGGCACCCGCAACTCGGTTGGGGCCCTATGAAATTCTCGCGCTCATTGGCGCCGGCGGAATGGGAGAAGTCTACAAAGCTCGCGATACACGGCTGGATCGCGTCGTCGCAATCAAGATTTGTAACGAAGATTTCTCCGAACGCTTCGAACGCGAAGCGCACGCCGTAGCCTCCCTGAATCACTCGCACGTTTGCACGTTGCACGATATTGGCCCGAATTACCTCGTCATGGAGTATGTCGAAGGCACTGTGCTGCAAGGCCCTTTGCCGGTCGCTCAGGCGCTCAACTACGCGGCGCAAATTTGCGATGCACTCGACGCTGCCCACCAGAAGGGCATTGTCCATCGCGACCTCAAGCCTGGGAACATTCTCGTCACGAAGAGTGGTATCAAGCTGCTGGACTTCGGTCTTGCCAAGATCACCCCGACAAGGATCGCGCTGAAGTCCGGTGCGACGAAGACCGGGCAATCCTCCGATCCGTCTGTCGACGCCACACTTGCGATGGCGCTCACCGGCAAGAATGAAATCGTAGGCACGCTCTATTACATGTCACCGGAGCAATTGCAGGCACAAGGCACCGTCCAGGAGGTTGACGCTCGCAGCGATATTTTCTCCTTCGGCCTGGTGCTCTACGAAATGCTTACTGGAAAGCGCGCCTTTGATGGTTCCTCTCCTGCCACAGTGATCGCCGCCATCATGGAGCGCCCGGCGCCGTCCATTGCGAACGTCGCGCCTCCGGCCTTGGACCGGGTCCTCAAACGTTGTTTGGAGAAAGATCCCGAAAACCGCTGGCAAAGCGTTCGCGATCTCAAAGCCGAGTTGGAGTGGATTGCACAGGCACCGAGCGACGGAATTACCGCACCTGCGTCAACCGCACGTCGCGTCTGGCTGCCTTGGGTTGTGGCGGGAGTGCTCGGCCTCGTCGCCGCGGTCACTTCGTGGATCGCCTACTCCACTCACCCTGCGGAACTGAAGCCATTAGTGCGGCTGGATGTGGATTTGGGTCGCGACGTGTATTTGACCGCGGTGGGCGGGTCGGACGTAATAATCTCCCCCGACGGAACGCGCATTGCCTACCTTTCTCGCGGGCGTCTCTTCACCCGCCGGCTGGATCAAGAGAGCACCACCGACCTTACCATCGGCCAGGGAGCGACCAGCCCGTTCTTCTCGCCAGATGGCCAGTGGATCGGCTTTACGGCGAACGGAAAGGTGAGAAAAGTCTCGGTCGAGGGCGGTTCCGAGATCGTATTGTGCAACTCAGGAGCCTCGTACACCGGCGGCGATTGGGGTGACGACGGCAACATCGTCCTGAGCCTCGGCGCCCACACTGGGCTGTCCCGAGTGTCCTCGGCCGGCGGCAACCCTGTCGCCATCACGGAGCTTCAGGGCGAGGAACGCTCGCATCGCTATCCGCAGGTTCTGCCTGGCAGCAAAGCAGTTCTCTTTACCGTCCAAAATGCCAATGCGGGCGTCGACGATTCCAACATCGACATAGTCACGCTTTCGGATCACCGGCGCAAAACTGTGCTCCATGGCGGGACTTTTGGGCAGTATGTGGGAGTCTCCGGCGGCAAGGGATATCTCACATACGTAAACCGGGGAACGCTTTTCGCGGTTGCTTTTGATCCGGTGAAGCTCGAGACGAGCGGGGCGCCCGTGCCCGCCTTACAGCAGGTTTCTTATTCTCCGCAGTTTGGCTCGGCGAAGTTAAGTTTCGCGCGCAATGGGACGCTGGTGTACCGAAGCAGCGAGAGCGATGCCACGCGCTTGGCGATCCAATGGCTGATGCCGGATGGCAAGACCCAGCCTTTGATGGATAAGCCTGGGCTTTTCCAGAATGCGCACCTTTCACCCGACGGACAGCGCTTGGCTGTGGACGGGGCTGATTCGACCAATATCGGCATTTGGATCTATGACCTTCAGCGCGACACGCTAACCCGCTTGACCAGCAGATCGGACTATCGACCACTGTGGACCCCCGATGGCAAATACGTTGTCTATAGCAATGCTCAGGGGATGTCGTGGACGAGAGCGGACGGCGGTGGCAAAGCCGAACCTCTGACGCAGAGCAAGGACACTCAATTCCCCACCTCTTTCTCGCCCGATGACAAACGGCTGGCATTTCATCAGGATGGGTCACAAGGCTTCGATATTTGGACGGTTGCCATCGAACGCGACGGAGATGGGCTGAAAGCAGGAACACCTGAGTTGTTCCTGCAAACCCCTTTTGCAGAGCGGGATGCAAGCTTCTCCTCTGACGGCCGCTGGCTCGCCTACGCCTCCAACGAGTCGGGAAATTTCCAGGTTTATGTGCGCGCGTTTTCCGACAAAGGCGGCCGCTGGCAAATCTCCAGCACCGGTGGAATCGCTCCCATCTTCTGTCGCAACGGACGAGAGCTGTTTTTCTATGACCTCGCGAACGGTCGGATCATGGTTGCGAATTACTCGGCCCAGGGCGGCTCGTTCGCGGCCGAAAAACCGCGCGTCTGGTCAGAGGTAAGCTTGGCCGCGCTCTCCGCCTCCACTGGGGCTATTCAGTACGACGTTGCGCCCGACGGGAAGCGGCTTCTCGCGGCCACTTACGCCGGGGGCGCAACCCAACAGAACTCCGGCCACGTCATTTTCCTCGAAAACTTCATCGACGAACTGCAACGCAAGGCCCCGCTCAGGTAAGAGTAGTCAGCGAGCCCGAACCGACTCATCTGACGGAAATTCCAACCCAGGTCGAACAGATTCGTCTGCCATGGTTCTTCGAATTAGTGCGAATAGTGGCACTCCGGAAGCTACGCGGTGGTTGGCGCAATATCAACATAACGCTCGTTGGGGGCTGAGTGTAACGGCGTGGTTTCGTCAGTCGTCGCTTACAATCGTCAAGCCGTGCACGCGGCCAAACCAATCTTGCTATTATCTTTGCGGCCTGTTGATCGGGATTCCAATCGCCTGGCTTAGTCAGTTACTTCCGGTCTACTGGTAATTCGGGAACGATCTCGTCGAGGAGGTAACCACCAGCAGTCCAGCGCGCTAACCAGGACTGTTGACACCACTCAGAAAACCGCCGATGTGAGCGGTAATGGCAACCACCACGGCGGTCAGGAGTTCCAGGGAGAGGTAGTTCCCCGGAATTACAGAAACTGAGGCGGTTCGCCGCCGAAAATGGATCCACGCCACCAGACAAATCAGAAGACCGGAGGTGCATCCCAGGGCGAGATGGAGCAGCAACAGTCCCTTGAGCTTCTTTGCCTCGACTTGCCACTGCCACGCCACGATGCCGGTCACGAGCGTGGGCAACACAAAGACAGCCGCGGCCAGTATGTTGAGACGTGCCGTTGCCGCCAGAGTTGCTTTCCTCGTCCAGCGGGCCGCGAAGTCGAAAGCGACTCCCGTCAGAAAAAGCGCAATCGGAAAGTGAACTAGAACGACATGTTGCGCATGCTTCGCGAGCAGCGCTGACTTGGGATCAAAGGGATTCACGAAGCCGCTCACTCAACAACCACTTTGCCGGTCATCTTCGGATGAATCGAACAGAAGTACGAGTACGTGCCGGGCTTGCTGGCGGTGAAGGTGAATTTCTCGTCGGTGTCGAGCACTTTGGACTTAAAGCTTTGGTCGTCACTGACCACGGTATGGGGAATGTCATCGGCATTCGTCCAGGTAATCTGGGTTCCCGCTTTCACGCTGAGCGTTGGCGGCGTGAAGCTGAAGTTATCGATCTTGACTTCAGCGCTGGGCGGGCCTGCGGCCACCGACTTCTGTATTGTAGGGAGTGCTGCCAAAGCCACTATCACTGACGCTGCGAGACATAGAGTCCATCTACTTTTTTTCATTGCTTCTTCCTTGTAAAGCCCGTGAATGTTCTTGGGGTATTCGATGACCGGCTACTCCAGCGTGGAATCGATCAACGCGAGGGCGTGACGCTTGCGTAGATAGTTCACATCGGTCACTCCCAGCAGACTTCTCAACTGTTCCGCAGGTACCTTCATCGGGCCCGGTGAGGGTGCTGCTCCCGGATGGGGCTGTGGGAAGGCAGTCGAAGTAGCCGTGTGGAAGGTGACATTGCCTTCCACCTTCTGCATGGTTTGATGAATGTGTCCGTTCAAAACAGTCACCGAACCGAAGCGCTTCAGGTAGGAAAGCGCCTGCGCACTGTCGTCGGTGCCCCATCCCCACTCAGGGTAGATGTTCCATAGCGGCATGTGCGCGAACACAACCACGGGTGTGCTCTTGGAGAGATGTCTAACATCGTCTTCCAGCCACTCCAGTTGCTCCGTTCCGAGCGAACCCATGCCTCCAGCCTTCAGGTTCATCACGTTGACGAGTCCAATGAAGTGCACGCCCGTCTTATCAAAGCTGTACCAACCAGCGCCCTTCGTCTTCTTGCCGTAGCGCTCGCGGTACTGCTTGCCGTCATCTTCCAACGTAGTGCTCACCCGGAACGAAAAACACATCCTTGACCGACGCGGATTGAAGAATCTGGTCGACGGTGTCGAACTCCTCCGCCTTCGACAAATGGGTAATGTCGCCGGTGTGCAGAATGAATTCAGGACGCACGGGCAGCGCGTTGATTTTGGCGACCGCAGCTTTCAGCGTCGCGACCACGTCGGAGTTGGCGGGCTTGTTGAATCCCATGTGGCTATCGCTGATCTGAACAAAACTGAGCTCGCCCCGGGCGGCCTTTGCCATGTGCGCGCGATCGTCGAGGCCGAAGGACTTCAGCACTCCGCCTTCAAGCACGCAGAGTGCCCCCGAGCCGGCCCAGGCCATGCATTTCAGGAATCCCCGGCGATCGATTCCGTCGTGGTTCTGGTCGAACAGAATTGAATCACGGTTTTTCTGCATCATATGTTCCCCTGGTTTCACCGTGCAGAACCGAGGACACACGCTTTTATTCCATGGATTTATTTTTGCGCCCCGGGAATAAAACGCGTGTTCGCCGGTTTACCCTTGTGTGCGTGTCAGAAGAGCGCTCGTTATCGGGATCGTTCGAGGAGTTGGCCCTGCCTCTCTTTGAGCGGCTTTATAACTTTGCCCACTGGCTGACGCAGGATCGGGAGGAGGCCGAAGACCTGGTGCAGGAAACCTACGCCAAGGCGCTCAAGGGATTCCGCTCGTTCCAGCCCGGCACCAACTTTCGCGCCTGGATCTACCAGATTCTGCGGAATACGTTCCTGACCTCCCGCACTGGCCTGAAGTCCACCGCGACGGTGCCGCTGGAGTCGGAAAGCGACCCACAAATCCTTCCCGCCACCAACGACACGCCAGAGAGCGTTCTGCTGCAACGTTCGGATCAGCAGCTTGTACAGGATGCTCTGGGCCGGTTGCCCGTGCCTTATCGTGAGGTGCTGCTGCTCTGCGAATTTGAAGAAATGTCGTATCAGGAAATCTCTGCAACCCTTGCCATTCCGATGGGCACCGTGATGTCGCGTTTGTCGCGCGCCCGCCGGGCTTTACGGGATACCGTGCAAGAATTACGAGAGCATTGAGCAAGGTTACGGGAATCATGGCTTGCAAGGCTTGGACTGAAAAACTTGATGCCTACTTCGATGGGGAACTCCCTGCCGACGAGGCGCGCGCGTTAAATGAACATTTGCGCGGATGTGCCACCTGCGCCGCTCACGGCCTGGCGAAAGTTCAACAGAAGCTAGCGGTCAAGGCTGCCGGCCAGAGGTTCACGCCGGATCCTGCCTTGCGTGCGCGAATTCAAAAGAGCATCGCGGCGCCGGAGCCGCCCCCGTGGCGGCGGCATTGGCTACCAGTTTTTCTGACTGCCGCCGCCGCGCTGCTGGCCGCCGGTACTCTTTTTCTTAGTGTTCAACATGACCGCCGGAGCGAACAGCAACTGCTGAGCGAACTGGTGGACCAGCACGTGGCCACACTCACTAGCGCCAATCCGGTTGATGTCGTCTCGACGGACCGTCATACTGTGAAGCCGTGGTTTGAAGGCAAGATTCCCTTCACCTTTAACCTGCCCGAGCTGCAGGGTTCACCTTTCGTTCTGGTCGGCGGAAAGGTCAGCTACGTCAGCCAGTCGCCGGGCGCGGAACTCATTTTTCGCGTCCGGCAGCATCAGATGTCAGTCTTTATTTTCCAGGAGCGCGGACTCAGAGAGACACGCGAGAGCGATGCTGTGCGGACCGCCCTTTCCTTTGAAGTTCGGACCTGGCGCCACAACGGCCTTCGCTATTTCGTGATCGGCGACACGAGCGCCCGGGACTTGGACAAGCTGAGCGACCTGATTAAGGCTGCCGGTTGAGATCGTCCGCTCCAAGCTGTTTGGCTGTGGTAAGCGGTAAAGCAACCGCATAACTCCCGGTTGGTCGGCAAACAGGAAGTAATCCAAGTCGCCAATTGCTAGACAATCGTCTCAACCAGCGATCAATCGCGATTTCACTCATAACCCCAAAGGTGAACGCTCGCCCCCGCTGAGGTGGCGAACAGAGGGCGCAAGCTTGCGCCATGGCCTGGTTGCAACAGTTGCCTTGGGGCGGTCGCGCGTAAATCAAGAAGTCACTCAGGTATGCTACCCCTTGAGCAGTCTCCACTCACCCGATGCAAATTTCGCTCTTAACTCGTCAGCGGTGAGTGTTAACTTCTCAAGTTCCTTATTTGCATCGGCATTCGGATAGTTGCCTTTCCACACATAGAACAATCCGTCTGGCGCTTTCTGAATCGCATAGTGGTGCTGGTTGTTGTCCACGGCGGTCGCCTGAAAAACGACTTCTCGTGGATTCGCACCATTCATGCGAAGGAGTATGAACGAGTGAAATTGGGCATCGAGGCAAGAACTCAGAAGTTGACGCCGACTTCCAATTGCACGAACTGGCCGCTAACCCCAGGGTTTAGTACGTAGGTGGTGAACTGGTACCGCTTATAGTCGAAGCCGACGAGAAAACCGCGCTCGATGGTAGTTTCCATTTGGTAGTACTTGGTGTGTTGCGCGACGGCTCCCACTCGCAGCCAGTTCAGCACCTGGTAGGTGACTTGCGGCCAAGCGTAATAGAAGTTGGCGGATTTTGATGTGGCGTCGAAGACATACTCATTGTCGAGAGAAAAATTCAGCTTCTTCCAGGTAAGCGAAGCCTCGCATCCTGGGGCAATGCCGTTGGTGCGACCAAAGACTCCGCCAATCATAGGTGTGACCTCGAATTGCCACTTCTCGCCCCATGCGAAGTTGTAGCCTACCCAGAGCGACCCGGTACGCAAGTTCTCATTGTTATAGCGAGCTTCGAGATGCAACCACTTGTGGTCCGCGGTGAAAGTGGGTGTTGCGTAGGCTTCTCCGCTGGCAGGGAGATAGCCGTCCAAAGTGAGTGAGTATTGCCAGGACTCGGCATCGGAGCCCACCGACCTGGGCGCAGGGTTGTGAGGCTGCGGTTTGGGCTCGTATGTCTGTGCCCAGCCACAAACTGAGAAGAGCAGCCCAGCGAATAGCGCATTGCTTCGGATCACTAGTTGATCCTTGATCAGAGAACCCACAACGTTTTCTGTATCACTTCAAAAGACGACCTTGAGGACGCGCATGATGACTTCCTCCGGCGTCCAGACCGTCAGTAAGAGAGGCAGCATCGGGGCTGCGGTCACAGCAGCCAGACGGGTGATGTCCTGCAGTCCGAAGGGGGCTATGCGCATTTCCCGCACCACGGCGTAACTGTTGCCAAGGTCCGCAAGAGACTGAATATCGCCCGTCCCGAGGAGTTCTCCGGAACCGTCAGTGTTTCCCGTAACCCACTTCTGCTGGAAACCCTCGACATATCGCGAGGCCAGCAAGCCGTACTCGGCCGATCCCTTTCTTTTTGCAGTGGCCATCTTAGGAGTGAACATGAAAAGGGGTCCGAGAATCGCACACAAGAAAAAAGCTACAAAACCGCCTGCATTTAACTTGAATGACATTAAGCTTTCACCGTGATAAAGGACGCGACTCGCAATCAAACCTGCGAGCATCACGCCTTGAGCGAATACGATAGGGCCGAACGCATAGACACTGCCTCCGATAAACCCGATGCCCCCGGCCCGGTCCGGATGAGTCGAAATGAGGTTTAGCGGCATTCTCGACACCTGCCAGAGGAACCCATACCAAATGAAGAACCTCAGGTACCAGCGCAGGAGAATGAATTGCAGGAGAGGAATGCTTACGAACACATACCAGATACCGGCGGGAGTCAGGTGCCAGCGTCCGCCGGGCATGGCGTACCAGGTAGCTGCATCGATCCCGAAGCGACTATTCCAAACCCACAGCCCAAAGATGTAAACAACAGCCAACAGCCCAAGCTCTAAGGGAATAGAATTTCGCAGACGGATCGCCCACTCAATAGCGCGGTAGAAGCGGGGAAGGTCCTCCTGGAGGATGATGCGGCGCTCAACGAAGCGGCGCGCGACTGGACGTAGCCGCGAATGGACGATCACCTCAGCCGTGATCAGAATCGGAAGGGCTATTAAGAACCGAACGTGCACTTCCAAGTCGTGAAAGAAGGAAAACAGACCCGCGCTGCCAGTGAGGGAACCGAAGGTAGCGAGGAGCAATAGTGGCATCCACGCGAACAGCGTGATAACAACCAGGCGTCGAAACAAGAGTTCGAGGTGATCGCCTTCAAGATGTGCTTTCCGAAGCAGCTGGAAAGTTGGACCTCCCAGCACCAACGAGAAATCTACTGGCTCCTCAATAACTTTGGGTTTTGTCGCCATAAGTCGAAAGCTTGCGGAGACCGTAAATTGTATGTCACACCTTGCGCAGCCGACAACGGTATTCGAAGCGGACAGTCCTGGTCCTCTGAATCACACACCTACTAGCTCCGACAAGCCTGCTCGCGCGGCCCCTTTGTGTGCCCGATTGTCGTTATATCCGATTACACCCATCTACGAGTTCTGGGTCTGACGGCATGCTTACTTCATTGATCTCCGGTTGTTTGAAATTGACCCGTCATTTCAGCCGAACGTGCGGCCCAGGGTGCACGGGGCATCCTGGGCTGGTGACGATTTCTGCTGGCTATCCTTCAGGCGAGGTGGGCATTCAACTGACGGAACGGGCGCTTCCGAAATGGGAAATGCACCTCGATCTATCTCACCGTCTCCCGCTTTTCCGCTTGACTCTCGCGCACACTTTCAGTTAATCCTGTAACTGTACGGTCAGCCTATAGATAATGACTCGAGCCGCTAACTCCTTTGTCCGGAAGATTTTGCATATAAGTCCTTCTAACTCAAAGATCTTGAGGGTAGTGTCCCCCTAATCCCATGATTCCAAAAGATCAGGGGGAGGGGGTCCCCCTGACGAAAAAGTAAACAGTGTCTCCCCGGACCAAACCGGTGCAAAATAAACTTATGGGACATCGCCCCGTATTGCACTTCGGTAACGTTTCCTGCAACTCTTCCTCCAAACCGGTGTTCTAACCGATAGAGGCAGCGGTACTCAGTCACCTCCGCCCCGGTTTCAGCAGGGCTGGCATAAGTGGCTGAAGGAACACGGCAGCAGCTGGCGGTGTTCCGGGGGAGTCGGGTCATGAAAAATCTCGGGAGCTTACTTCGAATCAGCTTTTTCGCAGCACTGTTAGCCGCGACCGCGGTAACGATTTCAGCGGCAGGCCAGGAGGCGCCTCCGCCTCCGGATCAGCAATCGGCTTACCCGTCGGATCAAGCACCTCAATCTCCAGCCGACCAGCCAACGGCTTCGGGAAGTGACCAGTCAACCTATCCTGCGCAGCAAGTGCCACCTCCTCCCGCAGGTCAGACCATGCCTTCCACCGGAGGGCAGCAAGTCGATCCTCCGGGCCGCGCAGCTCGTTTGGGATACATGACTGGATCAGTTTCCATTCAACCACAAGGGACCGGCGATTGGGTCGAAGGTTCGCTGAACCGTCCTCTGACCATCGGCGACAACGTCTGGGCCGATAAAGATTCTCGCGCCGAGTTGAATCTGGGCACGGGCGTGTTGCGAATCAGCTCCGAAACCAGTTTGACTTTGACCAACGTCACCAGTGACGCCGTGCAGGTACAGTTGCACCAGGGCACCTTGAACGTGCACGTCCATAAACTTTATGGCGGAGAAGTCTACGAGATCGACACCCCGAATCAGGCCTTCACCGTGACCAAATCCGGCGACTACCGCTTCGACGTCGACCCCGCCGGCGACTCGACTGTAGTAACAGTCTGGAAGGGCGAGGGCGAAGCGACCGGACAAGGTCCTGCGGTTCGTCTGCATGAAGGCCAGCAAGCCCGCTTCAGCAATGGAAATTCTCTGGCGCACCAAATCAGCGATGCCCCGAGAAAAGATGGCTTCGACGATTGGTGTCAGGTTCGCGACAAGCGTGAAGACAACTCCGTCTCAGCACAGTACGTCGCTCCGGGCGTAGTTGGAGCCGGAGATCTCGACGAGTACGGAGCCTGGCGTCAAACCCCCGACTACGGACCGGTTTGGGTTCCCACTGCGGTCACGCCGGGTTGGGCGCCTTATAGTGACGGACAATGGATCTGGCAGAATCCCTGGGGATGGACTTGGGTAGACGCTGCACCATGGGGATTCGCACCCTTCCACTACGGACGCTGGGTATCGTTTGGCGGCTATTGGGGCTGGGCGCCTGGACCTTATTACGCGCGGCCTTATTACGCGCCTGCGCTCGTAGCCTGGTTTGGTGGCCCCGGCTTTGGTGTCGGTTTCGGCTTTGGCTTCGGTGGTGGATTTGGCTGGTGCCCGCTCGGTTGGGGTGAGCCATTCTTTCCGTGGTATCACGCGGGCCCCGGCTATTTCCGCAACGTGAACATCAGCAACACGCACATCACCAACATTACGAACATCACGAATAACTATTACAACAACAGAAACGGCTACGGACTGTACGGACGGAACGGCATCGGGATGCCGCGTTATGCCAACACTCATGGCTTCACGGCCGTTTCCCGAAATACTCTGGAGCGCGGATTGCCGGTTAAGGCAAACGCAGCGCGAACTTCGCCCAGCGCTTTGCGAAACCTGTCCAGCGCCAGCATCAGCCGGCCAAATGTCTCGCCTACCCGCGAGAGCATGCTTGGACCGAAAGCGGGTTTGCCTGCCGCAAGACCATCTGCCGCGGTAGCATCACGGCCAACGGTCAGCAGAATGACTCCGCCGGCAAGCTCCGCGAGGCCGAGCCGGATGCAAACCGCGTCCGCTCACAACACCGCAACCCCAGCGTCGAGTCGGGCGCCTCAGGGGCCATCGACCAGCGCAAGGTCGATGCCTGCGCCCGCTGGACGGTACGTCCCGCGGCCACCGCAGAGCCTCGGGAGCACTGCTCCGATGTCGAACCACGGGCTGAGCAGCCCAGCGCCTGGCACGACCGCGAGGTCTGGAGGAATGCCTTCCACTTCGCCGATGCGTTCCCTGCCTCGCCCGCCTGCGACGATGAGCGCGCACAACACCTACCCGAATGCGTCAGCATCCCGTTCGTACTCAACCCCGTACTTCGGACGAGGCACTCCCAACAGCGTGCCGCGTCCTACGGGACAAATCGCACCTGCACCGCGCACCTATTCCGCACCGCAGAGCCGCGGAAGCTACTCGGCCCGTTCGTACGGCGGGAGCGGGTACGGCAACTCTGGCGGGTATCGCGGATACAGCGCACCTTCCTACGGCAGATCGTCCTACGGCGGACCGTCCTATGGCGGATCGTATGGCGGCGGACGCAGCTATTCGGCGCCTTCGTCGCATAGCTCCGGATCATTTGGCGGCTATCACGGCGGCGGCGGATCGCATGCGAGTTCCGGTGGCTATCACGGCGGCTCGGGCGGCGGACACTCGAGTTCGCACGGAGGCCACGGACGCTAAGCTCGATCTAATCTCTATACTGACGCCGCCCAGCAATTTGGGCGGCGATTCTTTTTGCCGTGACATTTCGGTTTTCCTCTGCATACCACGCTTCTCGATGCGTTCTGTGTATACTGCCAGATTCAGCTTAAGGAGCATCCCTTGAAAACTTTCTTAATCGGCTTGATCATCGGTTTGATCCTGGTGCCGCTTTGCGTTTACGTCTACTTCGTCACGGGAAGCGCACCGGTGGCTACGGCTGCGCCGGACATGCCGTTTGAGAAGATGCTGGCGCACGGGGCGTTGAGTGCGCACATCTCGAAAGAGATGCCCAAGTCCGTTCCAGTTCCCGCGGACGAAACCAACTTCGCGGCTGGAGCGCAGGTTTACCGGGAGAACTGCGCGGTGTGCCACGGCCTGCCCGGAGGCACGCCGACCGCGGTTGCGCGGGGGATGTATCCCAAGCCACCGAAGCTGCTCGAAGGCACGGGCGTGACCGACGACGAGCCCGGCGAAACCTATTGGAAAGTGGCGAACGGCATCCGGTTGAGCGGAATGCCTGGTTTCAGCGAGTCGCTCTCGCAAACCCAGATGTGGCAGGTCAGCCTGCTGCTGGCGCACGCGGATAAATTGCCCGACTCGGTGAAGACGGCCCTTTACCGTCCGACCCCGCTGGTTCCCGAACAAGTTGCTCCGCCGGCGCCGAGCGCACCCCCAGCGTCAACTGCCCCACCGACCAAACCCTGACATGATCCTGGTTCGTGCGGTTGCACACATTCTGATGCGCGAAAAAGGGTGGGGCATCCTAATTATGTTTGATTTAGGGGAGCGTGTGAAGTGGGTGGGCCACCTCCGTGACCTAGCTTTGGTGCATGCTGGAAATGCCTGGAAGCATCCCAGGTGCTGCGAGCGGACACGGGGTCCTTCGACTCCGCGAGATCGTTTGCGCGCGAACGATCTTGCTTCGCTCAGGATGACAAATTAAGGACGGATGGCTCTCGATAAAAGCGAAGGCATCCGCCGTCTAGCTTTCTGTGGTCATGGTTACGGTCAAGTCTCGTTGGCGCGGACCGTCGAGTTCGATCAGAACGATTCGTTGCCAGGTGCCCAGGACCAGCTTGCCATGCTCGAATGGGAGCGCTACCGATGTTCCGATCAGGGCGGAGAGGATGTGATCGGGGACGTGGGCAGGGTTGTGGGGATGACGGTAGCGAAGCTTAGGAATCATGGCTTCGAAGGCATCGAGCATGTCGAGATCGGTGCCGGGATCGAGGTCGGCTGTGGTCAGCGCGGCCGTGGTGTGGAGGATGAACAGGTTGCAGATTCCCGTCGCCTGCGCGTGGTTTTTCTCGAGCAGGGATTCGACAGTGTCGGTGATGTCCAGGACTTCGCGTTTCTTGCGGGTTTTGATGGTGATCTTTTGCATGGCTGGGTGACGTTATTCGAAGCGTTAAACAGCTTGCGAAAAGACATCGAAATCAGCGGCTGGAGCCTTGAAGGCGCCGCTTTAACCGCGTGCGTGAAAACCGATCTTTCGCCCCGCTGGGGCTTGTGGACCTCGCACTTTTTACCCACGGCTTGCGCCTTGGGCTGCATTCTTGCGCCGCTTCGCGGCTAACAACGCCGCGTAGCCGTTTGTGAGCACAGGCTATCACGAATGATTGTGCTTGGCGGACGGGCGGGACGCCCGTTGCTTCATTGTCCGAAAAAAGTAAAGCCGGGCGGGTTAGCCCGGCTTATCTTTTTGTCACCCTTTGGGGATTGACTTGGTTGTGAAACTCCCCTCAGATTTCTTGCCTCACTCTTAACTTCACTCTCACCTGTTTGGACTCATGTCCGCTGGGAAACGTTGTATCGCCAGCGTTACATGACCAATGCGAGGTTCTCGAGTTCGGTTTGCAGTACCGGGATGGAGCAGCCGGACATTTCCACGCGACCAGCGGCATCGAAAGCCGCTTGCGGCGAAACGCCGTATCCCCTTCCCATGAGGAATACTTGCAAAAGTTCGGCGGCCTCGCGGGAATCGATCAAACCGCCCTGCAGCAGATCGTTTCGTAAAGCCGTCAGCTCGTTAACGGAAAATCTTTCCTTAAATCTGTCATTCATGGCCGTCTCACCTCCGACCCTGTCCCACTCTTAAGCTATTAGACTCCGTTAGTGCTGCTTCCGTTGCATGCAATTTTGTTGCCGCACCGAAGCCGGATTTCCAAATATCTGGCACTCGGAGCCTCTATGTAGTTAAACGCGTTTTGGTGCAGTAAGTTGCGGTGGAGTGGATGCCCTTGGATATAGGTCGATTAAGGGTGGCCTAGTCGTGGCAGGTTGACACAAGGTGTCATTCTGGCACAGAAACGGGCGAAGGGCGCCCACTCTGGGCTAAAGATCAGGCCACGAAAATCGTGAACTTAGGAGGCGTCGATTACGGCTTCGTCGACCAGCAGAATCGGGATGTTGTCCCGAACCGGGTACACGCGGCGGCACTCGGTACACTTCAGGCTTTCTCCCGGTTCCTGGCGATGCTGCATTGGTTTCTTGCACACGGGGCAGACCAGAATGTCGAGCAGATCCTGAGAAATCATGTTGGCATTTTACCCTTTTTCTCAAGGGAGCGCTTGTCTGGAAGCCACGAGGCTTGAAGTTGGTGGCCCACGGGCGGGGACGCCGTCGCCTAAATTGGGTTAGAGATGAAAGGCCACATTGACATCGGCATTGTGTCTAGATAGACTCCGCAGCCGAATATTTTTGCCGAATTCACGAGGTCCCATCGGTTGCGGCGACCGCCGGGGCCCCTCTTTTCAGCCCGCCTACACGCACTAACTCAGGAGGAGCAAAAATGAAAACAGTCAGGAAGTTCGGAACTGCATTCCTCGCTTTGCTGGCTTTGGCCGGCATCGCCAGCGCACAGCGGTGGCACCCGCTCAAGAATCAGCCCAGTTTTCCCGTGGGCGCCGTCGCGCTGCTCACGGATGGCACCGTGCTGCTCCATGAAGAGCAAGACGGCACCCCACAAAAATGGTACAAGCTGACCCCAGACAAGTTCGGCCACTACATCGCAGGGACAATCACGCCAATCGCCTCGCTGCCCAGCAACTATGGTCCTTTTTACTTCGGCTCCGTGGTATTGCCGGACGGGCGCTATATTATCGAGGGCGGAGAATACAACCTTGGTAGCGCAGCCTGGACCAACATGGGCGCGATTTACGATCCCGATAAGGACACGTGGACCGCGGTGAATCCACCCGCTGGGTGGAACAATATCGGCGACGCTCAGGCAATTCTCTTGGCTAATGGAACTTACACGCAGGCAGATTGCTGCGAGGGCGTCAACCAGGCCTACTTCAATCCCAAAACATTAAAGTGGACGAACCTCACGAACACGGGCAAGGTGGACCGGTTTGATGAGGAAGGATGGCAACTGATTCCGAACGGGGACATTCTGACAGTGGATGCAATCGATGCCCCGAACTCCGAAGTCTTCAATCCCACGACAAAGAAGTGGACGAGCGCCGGAAGCACGATTGTTCGCCTGGAAGATCCCGGCTCTCAAGAAGTCGGACCGCTGGTGTTGCGGCCTGACGGAACGGTCTTCGCAGCAGGAGCGGCGCCCGCAGGCTCTCCGGGCCACACCGCGATCTACGATACGAAGACGAAGAAGTGGAAGGCGGGTCCGGATTTTCCCAAGGTTAAGGGGGTTGCCTTGGCCTGTGACGACGCACCCTCCGCGCTGGAAAAAAACGGCAACGTGATCGTAATGACCGCGCCGCCTGTCTTCGGCACGGGTGCTGTCTTCTTTGAGTGGGACGGGACGAAACTGACAAAGATTGCCGGACCGCCCAACGCAGCCAACGATGGGGCCTTCTACGGGCACTTCCTGGAGTTACCGACCGGTCACTTGCTGTTCAGCGATTTCAGTACCGACCTTGAGGTGTTCTTCCCGAAAGGGAAAGAGAACCGGGCGTGGGCTCCGAAAATCACATCGGTGCCGACTACCGTCACCCACGGACAAACCTATGTGGTCAAGGGCACGCAGTTCAGCGGCCTCTCCAATGGAGCTGCCTACGGCGATGATTTCCAGGATTCCACCAACTATGCGCTGGTGCGGATCATCAACAATGCGACCAAGCATGTTTTCTATGCCAAGACAACCAACCCCAGCAGCTACGCGGTGCAGAGTGGCAGCATGGCGGAATCCACTAATTTCGCTGTGCCAGCCAACATCGAGACCGGTGCCAGCCGCCTGGAGGTGGTAACCAACGGCATCCCGTCGGACCCGGTCGCGGTGACCGTCAACTAGTAACAACCAGATAGCCAACGCGAGCATTTTAAGCCATGGCCGGACTGCCCGTCGCAGTCCGGCTTTTTAGTGCGCTGGTTAGGAGAAGAAAGGCCACATTGACTTCACTGCGGTCTGCGGGTAGATTCTTGCGGCGAATGTTTTGATTGATTCACAAGTCTTATCTTTGGCGGCGACGTCCTGAAGCTCCCCCGTTCGAACCCGACCATCGAGGACCCCAAACCCAGGAGAGGACAAAAATGAAGATGTTGCAAAAGCTCGGGATTTCCCTACTCGCTTTGCTCACGTTGGCTAGTCTTGCCAGCGCACAGAAGTGGCAAGCATTGAACCATCCTGTCAATTTCCAGGCGGGCGCACTCGCGCTGCTCACGGACGGTACCGTGCTCATCCATGAGGAACAGGACAACTTTCCCCAGAAGTGGTTTAAGCTGACGCCAGACGCTACCGGAAGCTATGTAAACGGGACCGTCAAACCGATCGCCTCTACGTCGAGTTCATATGGTCCTCTGTTCTTTGGTTCCGTGGTATTGCCGGATGGCCGATACATTGTTGAGGGCGGCGAATACAACAACAACTGCCCAAACGGATGCTGGACCAACATGGGTGCGATTTACGATCCGGTGAAAAACAAATGGACGCCTGTGAATCCGCCAGCCGGGTGGGCCACGATCGGCGACGCTCAGGCCATTCTTTTGGCCGATGGAACCTACACGCAGGCAAATTGCTGCAACATTGACCAAGCCTACTTCAATCCCAAGACGTTAAAGTGGACGAACCTGGTCAACACAGGCAAGGACGACATCTTTGACGAGGAAGGATGGGGCCTGCTTCCCAACGGGGAGATCCTGACGGTGGATGCGCAACGTGCTCCCAACTCCGAAGTCTTCAATCCCGCGACCAAGAAATGGACGAGCGCCGGAAGCACGATTGTCCGCCTGGAAGACCCCGGCTCTCAAGAAGTCGGACCGTTCGTGTTGCGGCCTGATGGAACTGTCTTCGCAGCCGGAGCAGCACCCGCCGGAACTCCCGGCCATACCGCGATCTACAACACGAAGACGAAGAAATGGAAGGCGGGTCCGGATTTCCCCAAGGTCAACGGTGTGGCTTTGGCTTGTGACGATGCCCCTTCGGCGGTGGAAATTAACGGCAACGTCCTCGTGATGACCGGCCCTCCTGTTTTTGGTACTGGCGCTGTCTTCTTTGAATGGAACGGGACGAAGCTGACGAAGATCGCCGGACCGCCCAACGCATCCGGGGACGCGGCCTTCTACGGGCACTTCCTGGAGTTGCCGACCGGACAGTTGCTGTTTACCGATTACACTTCGGATATTGAGGTGTTCACCCCGAAAGGCACCTATAAGGCAGCCTGGCAACCGAAGATCACATCGGTACCGACCACTCTTACCCACGGAAAAAGCTACGTAGTCAAGGGTACCCAGCTCAGTGGCCTCACGACTGGATCTGCGTACGGCGATGACTTCCAGGATTCCACCAACTACGCCTTGGTGCGTATCACCAACAGCGCGACCAAGCACGTTTTCTATGCCAAGACAACGAATCCCAGCAGCTACGGGGTTCAGACTGGCGCAACGGTCGAGTCGACTAACTTTGCTGTGCCGGCTGGGATTGAGACCGGGGCCAGCACTCTAGAGGTAGTCACGAACGGGATCCCGTCGGCCCCGGCTTCGGTGACGGTAGACTAGTAACAAAACAGTCGATGACACTTTGTCCACTCGTCTTGTTCCTGCCGGACCGAGACGAGTGGATTTTCCATTCTCACGAGACAAATCTTTTACAAATGGAGCGTTGACTTTGATCAGGCTTCGGGCTAACGTTTCTGCCGCAAATTTTTCTTCGGTTTGCGAAACCCTTCACGATTCGAGAGTTTACCGCAGTGCCGGATGCACTGCGCCACCCAACCCCAGAGTTTCTACGCGGACCCTTTCGAGGGAAGTCGCAAGAGGACAAATATGAAGACGCTGAAAATGTTAGCAATCGCACTCGTGGCCTGCCTGGCCTTGGCTGGTTTTGCCAACGCACAGAAGTGGCAAAGCTTAACGCATCCACCCACTTTTCTAACTGATACCGCCCTCCAACTCACCGATGGGACGGTCATGGTGCACGAATACCTGACCCCGAACTGGTGGCGGCTGACCCCCAATAACAAGGGCAGCTACCTCAATGGAACCTGGTCGAAGCTGGCCTCGATGCCGTCGAATTATGGGCCGCTGTATTTCGCCTCCGCCGTTTTGATCGATGGACGAGTGATCGTGGAGGGCGGCGAATACAATTGCTGTGGCGGGAGTGAGGTGCCACTCGGTGCCATTTACGACCCGGTAAAGAACAAGTGGACAAACGTCAATCCACCGAGCGGCTGGACAAATATCGGCGATTCTCCGGGGATTGTTCTGCCGAACGGAACGTTCATGCTGGGCCAGAACATCAGCGAGGCCACCGCCTTCTTCAACGCGAAAACCCTCAAATGGACGCTCAAGGGCACCGGCAAAGCGGACACGTTTTCCGAAGAAGGATGGGAGTTGCTGCCCGATGGCACGGTGCTTACGGTAGATACACAGACCACCGACAATTCCGAAAGATTCTTGCCCAGCTCATTCAAGTGGGTGACGGCGGGAAGCACGAAAGTAGATTTGTCCATCAACTCTGGGCTTGAGATCGGCCCCGCGTTGCTGCGGCCGCAGGGCAACGTCTTCGCGACTGGAGCCAACAACGCCGCGGCTGGGCATACCGCCCTCTATGACACGGCCACGGGCAAGTGGTCGGTCGGTCCGGATTTCCCCAACGGAAATGACATGGCTGACGCCCCGGGCGCCGTACTGCCGGATGGCAACGTGCTTTGCGAAGTCAGCCCGGGCATGTTCGGCCCGCCCGTCAGCTTCTATGAGTTCGACGGAAGCAAGTTCAAGCCAGCGCCGTTGCCCAAGCAGACGGGCAATCTCAATACTTCCTATCTGGGGCGCCTGCTAGTACTTCCCACCGGCCAGATTCTATACACGCTGGCTGATGGCGCGACCATCGACGCCGAGATCTACACCGCCAAAGGAAAGGCCAACAGCGCCTGGGCGCCAACCATCACGACCTTCCCGGCAACGGTGACCCCGGGGCAAAGCTATACCATTTCGGGCACGCAGTTTAACGGCTTGTCCGCCGGTGCGGCTTACGGAGACGATGCGCAAATGGCGACCAGCTACCCGCTGGTTCGCATTACCAACAATGCCAGCGGGCATGTGTTTTATGCTCGCACCCACAACCACAGCACCATGGGTGTGGCGACCGGGACGAAGAAGGTATCGACCCATTTCGATGTGCCGTCGGGCATCGAAACCGGGGCCAGCAGCCTGGTGGTCGTTGCCAACGGGAATGCTTCTGCTCCGGTCAATGTGACGGTGCAGTAGAGGAAGCGTTGCGGTTGGGTTACAATGCCACTTCCCTGGTTCTCCTCAGAATCGGGGAAGTGGCTTTTTGTTCTTTCACAACTTCTTTGGTTCGCGCGTCTTTGTCAGATCTGATCTCGTCGGTTCTGATGAGGAGAGAAGCGGGTGAGAATCCCGCGCTGCCGCGCAACTGTAAGCGAGGAAATTCGCAACCGGTCACTGGGGTAACCCTGGGAAGGCTGGTTGCATTCGTCGGATAGCGAAAGCTGTCCTCACTCGCAAAGCCAGGAGACTGGCGCGAACCGTCCACACCAACCCCTTTCGCGAGACAAAGGAGGAGTGCATGCGGTTCTTACGGATTTTCACCTGTGTGATTTGCCTGCTGGCGGCAGCTTCAGCCGCCGAAATCAAAATCAAAGTGGTTGATCCTCAATCGGCGATCGTGGTCGGGGCGCAAGTAGTTTTGTCGCCACGCGGCAGCACGACGCCTGCGGCAGTAGGGATTACGTCCGGAGAAGGATTGGTGGTGTTTCGTGAGGTGCAAGAGGAGTCCTATCAAGTGCGTGTTCTTTCTCGGGGTTTCGCCGCGAAGGCAGCCGACGTTTCGCCGTCGGCCGAAATGGTCACGGTCGAACTGGGATTGGCGCCGGCCGCGGAAAGTGTAGTGGTAACGGCCACTCGTAGTCCGGTTTTGACCGAGGCGGCGGGTGCGGATGTCGAGAGCTTGAGCGGCGGACAGATTCAGGTGATGAATCCAGTCTCGGCCGATGATGCGATGCGGTTCTTGCCAGGCGCGGTCGTGAACACCGCGGGACAGCAGGGTGGATTGTCCTCGTTGTTTGTGCGCGGAGGCGATTCTACTTACAACAAAGTGATCGTGGACGGTGTCACGGTGAACGAGCCGGGAGGGACTTTTGACTTTGGAACACTGCCGATGACGGAAGCGGACCATATGGAATTCGTACGCGGGGCGCAGAGCACGCTTTACGGCTCCGACGCGATGACCAGCGTGGTGCAAGTCTGGACGCGGACCGGCTCTACGGCCACTCCCGAACTTCGTTTCGGTGCCGATGGAGGAAACTTCTCCACTGCGAATGGCTACGCATCTCTGGCCGGAGCGTATCAACGTTTTGATTACAACGCCTTCGCCGAGCAATTCAACACGAACGGTGAGGGCGTGAATAACGCTTATTCCAATTCGCTACTGGGTGGGAATTTCGGAGTGGCGATCAACGACCGGGTTTCTCTGCGGGTGCGCGTCCGCCACTCCAACAGTAACACCGGCCTCTCAGGAGAGTGGAACTTCAATGGCACTCCCCTCGAACCGCCGGATCCGAATGATGCGTCGCATTTGAACACCCTCTTGGGCGGTGTGGAGTTGATCGTCGCGGGGCCTTCGCGCTGGCAGCATCGCTTTACCGGTTTCGACTACAACTACCGCTACACGAACATCAACCTCAACGGTGATCCTGATCGGGTGGACGACTTCGCCACGCACGCTGTCTCTGACATCAATCGCGCCGGGTTCGAGTATCAGGGAGATTACATCGAGCGCAGCTGGGCACATACCACCGTCGGTTATCGTTTCGAGGACGAAAACGGGTTCGTCGGCGATCTGCTGTTTCCACCGCTCACCCACGGCCAGCGTCTGAATCAGGATGTTTACGGGCAGCAGCAACTGACGCTGGGCCGGCTGTCGGTGATCGCGGGCGCGCGTTTCGTACACAACAGTGCCTTCGGCAATACCGGCGTGCCGCGAGTTGCGTTGACGCTGCTGGCACTGCACGGAGGCGAAGTTTTTTCTGGCACGCGGCTGCGATTTTCCTACGCAACCGGCTTCAAAGAGCCGCGGTTGGAAGAGACTTTTGCCGGTCCGCCTTACAGCGTCCCCAATCCGGCGCTAAAGGCGGAGCGCAATCGCGCGTTCGAAGCAGGATTCATTCAAAATCTGTTTGGGAATAAATACGCGCTCACCGCGACTTACTTCAACAATCTTTTCTACAACCGGATCGACTACTCGACCAATCCGGTTACGTTCATCGGGCAATACGTCAACGTGGATAAGTCCTTCGCACAGGGCGCGGAAGTCGAGTTTCAGGGGCGAATCCTCACAAACCTGTCGTTGAATGCGGCTTACACCTATACGTCGACGGAGATCCTGCAAGCTCCAGTGTGCACAGTCGCGAATTTCTGCGATCCTACGGTCTTCGGCGTTGGCCAGCCGCTCTTGCGTCGCCCAAAGAATTCAGCGACCGCTCTGCTCACTTATCTCGGAAAGCGATGGGGCGGGAGCCTAGCCGGAAGTTTTGTGGGCAGGAGAAAGGATTCGGATTTTCTCGGCTTCGGCGTCGATCACGCAGCGGGTTACGTGCGAGTGGACCTCGGAGGATGGTACGCGCTTAGCTCGCGAGTGACCGCATACGTCAACGTCGGCAATATCTTCGACAAACAATATCAGGAGGTGGTGGGGTATCCGGCTCTGGGAACCAATTTCCGGGCGGGGATGCGGTTCAGGATCGGAGGCGAGTGAGAGGGGCGGCTGTCAGCTGTCAGCTGTCAGCTCTCAGCTTCATGCTCTGTGCTTGCCGTGTTAGGCCCTCTCGGTACTCCGCCCGAGATGACAGGGTATAAGGGGTAGATGAATTGGCTCAAAGCTGATGGCTGAAAGCTGACACCTGTTACCTTCCAGCTTTGAGCTGGCTGCGGAAATCTTTGTTGCGCGGTCGAATTGCGTCCTCAAGGCGCAACGAACTGGGGTTCGGGTGCGAGCGGCCGCGGTGGTTGCCGGCTACGATACTGCAAGGCTGTGGAAGCGCGGAGCTTTGATATCGGGTCCGGGCTAATTTCAATTTTTCGAGATCCTCGCCCTCGAGTGGCTGCTGACGTCCCAGAAGATGGGTTACGAGAGCGATTTGAGCAAAATGCTCGACTGTCTCCATCTTCATATAAGCGTGATGGAGCGTGTCCGCATAGGCAACCACTCCATGGTTCGACATGAGGATGGCATCGTACTGTGGGACAAGTGGCTCGAGCGCATCCGAAAGTTCCGGCGTCCCCGGAGTTCCGTATTTCGCCAGCGGGATGGAGCCCAGACCGATAACGACCTCGCAGACCAGCGGCTGGTTAAGCGGAAGTCCGGCGGCAGCAAAGCCAGTCGCAGTGGGGGGATGCGCATGCACGATCCCTTTCACGTCAGGGCGCAGCCTGTAGATCAGCAGGTGCATGGCAAGTTCGCTGGACACGTTGCGATTACCGGCGAGCCGGCGGCCCTCCAAATCGACCACCACCATATCGGACGCGCGCAGCATGCTTTTGCTCATGCCGGTGGGAGTGACCACAATGCGGTTGTCATCAAGACGAGCCGAGAGGTTCCCGTCGGTGGCGGCAACGTAGCCGCGCTGATGCAGCATCTGGCCGAAGAGAACCATTTCGCGTCGATATTGGCGTTCACTGGGCATCAATTTAAGGCGTTGCTGGGAGAAAGCGGACGCGAACTAGTTTGCGTATGGTACCGCACATACTTGCTGCAACACAATCCGTTTGTTACGGGATGCACGGTGAGCGTCCTAACTTCTAGAAAATTATAATCAGAGGCGCGTGCTAGTCTCAGAATTTAATTATAGCCTTCCCGCGGAATTGATCGCCCAAGAGCCCCTTGCTGATCGGGCTGCGTCCCGGCTGCTGAGGGTAAACCGTCATTCGGGTGCGCTTCACGATGACCGGTTTCGTGACTTTCCCGATCTCCTTCGGGCAGGTGATCTCGTAGTATTCAATAACACGCGGGTCTTTCCGGCTCGCCTCTACGGTACGCGAAGCGGAGCTAAGGCCCAGCCCGTGAGCTCGCGTAACCCAGCAGCCCACGACTTTCTCAAGGGCCGGGTCGAGGTATTGCTAACACGACAAATGTCGGAGAACCCAAACGAGTGGGAGTGTCTGGTTCGCCCGGGACGCAAAATTGGCGTGGGAGAGCAGCTGTTTTTTGGAGACCAACTGTTCCCTGGTCACGACGGACTACGAGCCGAGGTCGTGGCCCGTGGGAGTTTCGGGGAGCGTCGCATTCGGTTTAGTCCGACAGCAGATTTCTTTGGTCTGGTTGAGAGGTTCGGGCATGTGCCTCTGCCGCCTTACATCGACCGGGCAGATCTACCAGGCGATCGGGACCGCTATCAGACCGTGTACGCGCGCGCGCGCGGTTCGGTGGCAGCGCCGACCGCGGGGTTGCACTTTACGCCAGAGATTCTTGCTCGCCTGCGAGATCGAGATATCGAAACGACGGAGATCACTCTTCACGTGGGCCTCGGAACTTTCCAACCTGTACACGTGGAACACGTCGAAGCTCATCGGTTGCACCGTGAGCATTACGAAATCTCTCCGGGCGCAGCCGAAAAGATCAACCGCGCCCTCGGTACAGGACGACGCGTGGTCGCGGTCGGAACCACGACTGTGCGCACGCTGGAGTATGCGGTTGGCCAGTCGGGAAATGGCACAGTGCGGCCCGGCAGCGGCGAGGCCGATATCTTTGTCTATCCTGGCTTTGAGTTCCGGGCGGTGGGGGCGCTGCTCACAAATTTCCATCTCCCGCAATCCACCCTCCTGATGCTGGTGTGCGCCCTGGGGGGAAAAGAACTGGTGATGGAAGCCTACCGCCATGCAGTCGGGCAAAAATACAGGTTCTATTCTTATGGGGACTGCATGTTCCTGGAATAAACCCTTGACATCGTAGGCGCGGGCGTCATCGCCTGCAGGTCTACATGAATTCACGCGTCCGTTTCGTGAGGCGATATACTAAGCCTCGCACAGGGGGTGAAACATGGAAACACAAGCGCTGTCTAAGCAGGTCTCGATACAGGATTTTGTTTCGGAGCTTCGAAAGTTTCCAGAACCGGCCTTCGATCGCACCGACCCGATCGTTAAGTTTCTTGAAAGTACGCTGGTGACGCCGGATACTCTAACGCCCTATTTGACCTGGGATCGACAGCACTACACACGCAACTTGATTGACAAAACGCCGCTTTACGAACTGATGGCGATCTGTTGGGAAGTGGGCCAGGGCAGTTCGGTCCATAATCACCGGGACCAGAATTGCTGGATGGCCGTCCCGATAGGCCGATTGCTGGTCGAGAACTATCGCTTGATTGCCCAGAAACTGGAGGAAGGTACATGCGAGATCGAGACTGCGGACACCGTAGAGATGAACCCGACCCATCCCTGCGCCGTCGATCCCCAAGAGCCAGTCCACCGGGTATACAATCCGCGCGAGTTCAATCAGCGAGCGGTCAGTCTGCACGTTTATTCGCGGCCGTTCGATACCTGCGTGGTTTATTCGCCGGAGCAGCACACCTGCGGAGAAATTAAGCTGCACTACAACACCGAGTACGGGAGGCCGAACCGGTGACTTCGGTCACCTGTCCAATAGAGGAGAGGTCGTAGGAAAATCAGCAGGTGCGCAAAGACTTCAGGCAAGTGCAATCTGCTGGGCTGCTGATGGTTCTGTTGGTGCTGCTCTGTAGTTGCTCGAAAAGGGCGAATCCGCCCGAGGGACCGGAAACAACTCTAGCCGTCGATCGCCTGGTTCATTCCGGCTCCGAGGAATCCAAGAATGTTGTGCACGGAGTATTCCCGGTTAACAAATATGCGCAGTTTGCATTCGTAGTTCCTCCCAGCCGGGGATATTCAAGAGTACACGGCGACTTCCGATCATTTACCAAGCGTCGTGACCCTGATTCCACCAGTGACAAAACTGCCGATGTTAGCTTGATGCTCTTGAATGAACAGGAATTCAACGATTTCGCCCAAGGCCGGCCGGGAAGCACAACCTACCAGCTGGATCCCGCTCACGATCAGGTGGTCGATTGGCAGGTCCCCATTACGTTTGACCGGCCACAGGAGTACCATCTGGTTTTCAGCAACTCGGATGGCGGACCAAAGACTAAGTTCGTCAAAGCTGACTTTACCCTTACCTTCCAATAGGGTGCCGCGGAGCCCCTCTGCGAGCCTGCTGCTAAACTAAGTCTGTTGTCTCCCAGGAAGAAATCCTCGTCTGCTTTCGTCCCCGACGCCGCGAATACGGCTGCGCCGGACACGTCCGCTTCCGCGCAGAAGCTGAAGATTGTCTCCAGTGAAACGGGATGCATCTTCCTGATCGATACCATGTCCTTTATCTTCCGCGCCTATCACGCCATGGCGCGGCAGCGCGGGATGTCCACCAAAACAGGTTTGCCGACGGCCGCGACTTATGTCTTTGTCAACATGTTGCGCAAATTGCGCGATGATTTTTCCCCGGAGTATCTCGCAGCGGTATTCGATGTAGCCGCGCCAACGTTTAGAGATCAGCAGGCTGAAGGCCTTACTAGCGTGCGGCGGTTCGACCTGAAGACCCAGACGTTCCAGGAAATCGAATATCACGGTTACAAGGCCAATCGCAAAGAAATGCCCGGAGACCTGGCGCAGCAATTGCCCTATATCCGAAGAGCGCTCGAAGCCTACCGCATTCCAATGCTCGAGCTCGGAGGCTACGAAGCAGACGACGTGATTGGCACACTGGCGCGCAAAGCCGTCGACCAATCTTATTCCGTATATGTGGTTTCGAGTGACAAAGACATGCTGCAGCTGGTGAACGATCGAATTCACGTTTTGAATCCGCCCAAGGACAATCTGATCTGCGATGCCGCGAAGGTCGAGGAAATTCTGGGTGTGCCTCCCGAGCGCGTGATCGATGTCATGGCCCTGCGCGGCGATTCCATCGACAATATTCCCGGAGCCCCGGGCATAGGCGACAAGGGTTCGGTTGAACTCATCAGGCGATTTGGTTCGGTCGAGCAAGCGCTCGATCGCGCTGCGGAAGTCGAGAAGAAGACCTATCGCGAATCGCTGCAGAACAATCGGGACAACATAATGTTGAGTAAGAAGTTGGTGACGATTGATTGCAATGTCCCGATCGAGCTCGACTTGAATGCGATGAAGGTGGGCGAACCGGAGGTAGAAGCGCTACGGGCGCTCTTTACCGAGTTGGAGTTTAGTTCACTGTTAAAGGAGTTGCTCCCGGTCGTCGAAGTGAATGAGTCGCATTACACCGAAGCAAAATCGGCCGCCGACGTAGAAGCGGTGCTGAAGTCCGTTTCATCGGCAGGCGTGCTGGCGGTCGCGGTGGAAGCAGAATCAGAAGTTGCCGAAGAGGAGACTGAAGAGGAAGAATCGGGAACTGGCATGTTGGCGCTCACTTCTGAGCCTTTGACAATGGAGCGCCCGCGGGATATCGCAATTTCGCCGAGGCACGGCGTAGCCGTCACGGTCAGCTCCGAGGCAGAAGAAGCCACGTCGAAGCTGAAGGATGCTCTGATGGACGAAAGCCTGTCCAAAGCCATTCATGATTACAAATCGGCAACACACGTGCTCGAGGGTCAAGGCACCACTCTGGCAGGCGTAGATCATGACTCCATGCTGTATTCCTACCTGCTCGACCCGACCTACTCCTCGCATCGCTTAGCCGATGTGGCATTGCGGCGCTTCAACCTCAAACTCAGCGGGACGCTGCCGGAAGCGGCCGACATCACAGGCCGGCTCGCAACCGCGCTGCGACGGGAAGTGGAAGAAGCCGGGCTCCTCAAGCTGTACGAAGAAATCGATCTACCCTTGGTGCCGGTGCTGGCGCGCATGGAGCATGCAGGAGTCAAGATCGATCGTGCGGCTCTGGCCGAGATGTCGTCGCGGTTGGAACGCGAGATCGACGCCAAGGCGAAAGAGATTTACCAGCGCGCTGGGATTGAGTTCAACATCAGTTCACCCAAGCAGTTAGGCGACGTTCTGTTCAACAAGTTGAATCTGCCCAAGCCCGTGAAGTACGGCAAAGGGAAAACAATTTCGACCGCCGTCGACGTGCTGGAGGGATTGGCCGAGAGCCATGATGTGCCACGGATGGTGCTCGAATACCGGCAACTGACCAAACTCAAATCGACTTACGTCGATGCGTTGCCTGCCCTGCTGAAACCTACGAGTGGCCGGTTGCACACGACTTTCGGGCAGACCGGCACGGCAACGGGAAGACTATCGTCGGCCAACCCGAATCTGCAGAACATTCCAATTCGCACCGAGTTAGGCCGCGAGATCCGTGCGGCGTTTACAGCTGAGCCAGGTCACGTGCTGCTGGCGGCGGATTATTCGCAGATCGAGTTGCGCTTGCTGGCACACTTTTCGAAGGACTCGCTGCTGGTTGAAGCATATCGTCGTGGCGATGACATACACACGCTCACCGCGTCTCAAGTGTTTGGTGTGCCGCCGCTGATGGTTACGCCTGATCATCGCCGGCAAGCGAAAGTTGTGAATTTTGGAATCGTCTACGGATTGTCGGCATTCGGACTCTCACAAAATTTGGGGATCGAGCCCAGCGAGGCCAAGCAGTTCATCAACGCCTATTTTGAAAGATACGGCGGCGTGCGCGCATTCATCGACCGAACTCTGGATGAAGCCCGGCGCGAGGGCAAGGTCAAAACCCTGTTCGGGCGCGTGCGGCCCATCCCGGACATCAACAGCAAGAACGCGAACCTGCGCGGATTCGCCGAGCGCACCGCAGTCAATACGCCTCTGCAAGGAACGGCGGCGGACTTGATCAAGATTGCCATGATTCGCATTGACGCGGCGCTTCGGGAGCGCGGACTGAAATCAAGAATGACGCTGCAGGTGCATGACGAGCTGGTGTTTGAGGTTCCGGAAGCTGAAATCGAAGCGATGCGAACTCTGGTGCGGGAGCAGATGGAAGAAGTTCATCCGCTAATCGTGCCTCTACTGGTGGAAATTGGAGTTGGGTCGAACTGGCGAGACCTGGAATAACTTCTTGCGAATAACTTCTTCACCACAGAGACACAGAGTTACAGAGAGAAAGCAAATTCAGGATTGATTGCTGTCTGATTCGCGTTGGGCGGCTTCCCGCAGCAATCGTCGGTCTCGCGAGGTGGCGATTCTTCTAGCTCTGATCAGCCTTCGTACGCCAAACCAGTAGAAGAATCCGGCCAGCGTTCCGATCACCGCGAGCAGAAGGAGCAAATTCCATATCGCAGCGGCATTGGACAAAAACATTTTCATAGACGACTGCCGAGCTTTGCTCGGATTGGACGGCGAGGCGCCCCGTCCCTACACGATCAAATCAGGTTCCCAGCGCGTTCTTGATCGCACCGGCAATATTCCCCGCCAACGTCCGCATTTTTTCTTCGGACTCCGCTTCCACCATGACCCGCGCGAGCGCTTCGGTGCCTGAGTACCGGACGACCACGCGTCCGTTGCCATTCAGTTCGCTTTCTGCCGCTTCGATCGTACGTTGAATTTCAGGCACCTGGGCGAACGCTATCTTTTCTCGGACCCGAATATTCTGAATGATCTGCGGAAAGACCTTGAGACCCTCGATCAAATCTGCCAGAGGCTTGCCAGTTCGGGCCATGATTTCCATTACCCGCAGAGCGGTGAGAAGGCCATCTCCCGTGGTTGCTTCTCCGTCACGGAAAATGATGTGGCCGGACTGCTCGCCGCCGAGAATCGCGCCGGTCTTGAGCATCTCCTCGAGTACGTACTTGTCTCCGACATTGGCGCGGAGCATGCGGACGCCCGCTTTGCGCAGCGCGATTTCCAAACCCATGTTCGACATCGTCGTGGCAACAATCGTGGAACCGGTAAGAACGCCACGGGATTGCATGTCGCGCGCAACCAGCAAAAGTACGCCGTCGCCATTCACTACTCGGCCATTCACGTCGCTGAACAGGGCGCGATCGGCGTCCCCGTCAAAGGTGACGCCCAAATCGAATTGACCCTTCTGCCCAGCGATGGCTCGACCCAGCGTTTCCGGATGCAAGGCGCCGCATTGATCGTTGATATTTTGCCCGTCCGGAGAAGCGCTCAGATAAGTTGCCTGAAGGCCGCAAGCACGAAAAAGTTCAGGAGCCTCAGCCGTGGCCGCGCCGTTGGCGCAATCCACCAGAACTCTGATCCGGCTCAGGTCCGTCTTCAGGCCTTGCTTCAGCCATTCGACGTACGCATGACGAAGGCTCGTCTCCCCAGGCAAGCTGGGAGCGGGCTTCACCGACACCGGCAAGTGGTCTTCGGGATTCTGCAGCAGAGTGAAAATTTCCTGCTCGATGGCAAGTTCATGCGAGTCGGGCAACTTGTATCCATCGCCCGAGAAAACTTTGATGCCATTGTCAGTCCAGGGATTGTGCGACGCCGAGATCACAACCCCGGCAGCATGGTTGCGGGAACGCGCGAGGTAGGCCACCCCCGGAGTCGTAATCACACCGGCGCTATGGACTCTGCAGCCGCTGGAAACCAGCCCTAGCAACACGCGGTCCGCGATCCATGAGCTCGATTCTCGCGTGTCCTGTCCGATCACAACGCTGGCGTTCGGAACAGTGCGAATCAGATCATGACCGAGCGCACGGCCTATGAGGTAGGTACCTTCCAAAGTTAAGGGGAACTCGCCGGCTACGCCGCGAATGCCATCGGTTCCGAACAACTGTCGTGTCTGAGATGTCATTCTGGTTTTACAGTCGAAGTGCTTCCGCCTGTGAGTGGAACTTTCTGCATGATAACCGTTACTCGCACCGGGTCCGGACTCGCCACCTGGATCAGGGGGTCGGAGACGTAAGCGTGCCGGGAGAAGGTCGCATGATCGATTGCCCCGCTAACGTCCACCGGGTCAGTGATCGCCGCCTCGACCGCTTCCACGTGCTTCTTGGGCCCGCTAATGGTGATGTTCGGAGGATCCACCACGATCCGGCCGATGCTGTAGCCGGGAGCGAATGTGCCTGCGACGCGCGGCTGCACCGGAATTTGCCGAGTGAGCCGGGTATCGAAAGTAAGATGGACCTGGCTAGGCACCACCTGAACAACTTCGAGCTCGGAAGGCTCATGAATCTGTTGTGCGGTTAAATCAAACGTGCGCTCGCCGGGCCTCAGGCCGTTGAGTTCGATTTCCGCATAAACGTCGGAAGGCTGAAGGCGGCGAACCACTCGCTCCGGACCGCGAAGCCGGATTTGGGCTCGGGGGATGTTGTCTGAACTGATCTCCAGATTTTGCGGAATATTGTGGAACTCGATGGCGACATCGACCGCGACTTCGGCTACGGGATCGCGTGCCACGGCAAGCCAGACGCCCACGGCGAGGGCGAGTGAGATCAGCTTCAGACCTAGATTGTGAAACACATAGCGTTGCAGGAAGTCGCGCATGGGCTAGCGATCCGCCCGCTGATTCATGCGGGAGTCATTCAGACGCGACTCGCTCAGGCGCGCATCGTTTAAACGGGAATCGTTGATCCGCGAATCGTCCGATACTTCGCTGTCGTTCGAAATCGGCGTGGGCAGCGTAGACGGAGGCACGTAGCGACGGAGTAATTCTCCGAGACGATCGCGCAGTTGGTCGACACTCAGATCACGTTCAATCTTGCCCGAAACTGCCAGGCTGATGCTGCCGGTCTCCTCGGAAACGATTACGGCAATGGCATCGGTTTCCTCAGTTACTCCAATGCCCGCGCGATGCCGCGTTCCCAGTTGCGTGGAAAGCACCGGGTTCATGGAGAGCGGCAAAAAGCATGCGGCAGCGGCAATGCGGTCATTCTGCACGATTACAGCGCCGTCGTGCAGAGGAGCGCTCGGCCGAAAGATTGTTGCCAGCAAATCGTAGGAGAGCCGCGCGTCGAGTGGAACCCCGCTCTCGATGTAGGTGCGCAAACCAATCTCGCGTTCGATGACGATCAGAGCTCCCGTCTGGTTCTGGCAAAACAAGTTAGCGGCCAGCACAATATCGTCGTAAGCGTCTGCCTCCGAACCCGTCGTGCGACTCAGCGTAAGCCCCCGCCCCAGCCTTGCCAGCCCTTGCCGGATCTCCGCTGCGAAAACCACGATCAAGGCGAACACGGTGTAGGGAAGCAACGTACTGATGAGCCAGTTCAGCGCGGCCAGGTTGCCCAGCCGGGACAAATAGAAAACAAGCCCCAACCCCGCCACACCCACAACCATCAAGGAGGCGCGGGTACCCTTGATCAGGGCAAGAAATTCATAAATGATAATTGCGACCAGCAGAATATCGATGATCGAGATCACCGACAGATGTGGCCACGGTGCTGAAAACTGAGTCACTCACGGCCCCTTTCAAAGTGGTATCCGCCCGGCCCGAAAACTCTCCCCCACTGTCATTCCGAGCGTCGCGAGGAATCTGCACTTCGTGGCTCCGAAACAAATCCCGATTCCTCGCTGCGCTCGGAATAACCTGGCTTCATTGTAATCCAGGATTGATCGATACAAAGCTCACAAGCGTAAGGAGAAAACCAGCGCTTAGGCTGGCGCCTTGGCTGATACTTCGATCTGCATACCCTCCGCGGCGGCCCGCAGGCGGGGATAGTAATCGCGTGCTTCCTTGACCACTTTGTCGATGCACGCATCGTCATGATCGGGATCGTGATGGAAGAGCACTAATTCCTTCGCACCGCTTTCTATGACCACGTTGATCGCTTCGCGCCAATGACTGTGGCCCCAGCCTTGTTTGCGGGCGTATTCCTCGGGAAGATATTGGGCGTCATAAATCAGGACGTCCGCGCCGGCCGCGAGTTTGCGCACGTTCTTGTCAAACAGCGCGTCCCCGGGCTCCTTGTCGGTGGCATAGACCATCACGCCTTCTTCGGTTTCCAGGCGGAAACCCATGCAGCCCTGGGGATGGTTTAGCCAGAGGGTCTGCAAGGTTACGTCGCCCAACTGGATGCGGCCCTCGTCTAAGTCGTAAAAATTCTGATGAGCCTGCATTTCGGTGAGCCCTACGGGGAAATAGGGCGCAGCCATCTGCTCCTCGAGCACCCGCTTCAGGCTGCGCGTCCGGCTTGAACAATGAAACTGGAAACGGTTCTCGCGGTTGTCATACAGCGGACCGAAGAATGGGATTCCCTGAATGTGATCCCAGTGGAAATGGGAGACGAACACGTGAGCAGAGACCGGATGACCGTTGAACTCGTGCCGGAGGGATTGTCCCAACACGCGGAAGCCGGTGCCGCAGTCGAAAATATACAAGCTGTCCCCGACGCGCACTTCCACGCAGGAAGTATTGCCCCCATAGCGCATATTTTCGGGCTGAGGAGCAGGTGTCGATCCGCGAACTCCCCAGAACTTAATACGCATAGTCCCCCGTGCTGGCTAAACAGCCATCTTCCGCCCCGCCGTCGAATCCGTCAATTCATTCGGTGGTTACAGGGGGCACCTGCTCCTGCCCTTTATAATGGCAGACGCGATTCCACTTGAAAGGATCTAAGCGGCTAACGCTTGCTGCGCCCCGATTACAAGGAGTTTTCGCGCCTCGCCCGCGAGTCCACGCTGGTGCCGGTGGTCAAGTCGGTCACAGCCGACCAGCTGACGCCCGTCTCTGCTTTCCTCGCAATAGCGGCCAGCGAACCTGATGCTTTTTTGCTGGAGTCCGTGGAGCGCGGAGAGCAAATCGGGCGCTACACGTTCCTGGGAGCGCGTCCTTATTTGCAAGTGCGAGCCCGCGGAGAGGACGTCGTGCTGCAGCGCGGAAAGACTTGCGAAAATCGCAAGGGCAACGTGTTACCCGTGTTGAAAGAGCTGCTCCGGCATCATCGCCCCGCGAAGATTCCCGGCTTGCCTCCATTTACCGCCGGCGCCGTTGGTTATTTTGCCTATGATGCCGTCCGCCAATTGGAGAAACTTGGCGAGCACGCAAAGGATGATCTTGCTCTGCCTGATTGTGTGTTGATGTTCTTCGATCGGCTCCTGGCTTTCGATCACCTGCACCATCAGATTCATATCATCGCCACTGCCGATGTTTCCCGCGAGAGCCCGCGACGGGCTTATGATCGCGCAGTTGCTGACATCGCAATCCTCGAAAAGAAGCTGGCCGCCGGTTTGCGTCCGGCTCATTGGCATAAGTCGCCGCGATCCGGCAAAGCCAAGATGAAGGTTCATGCTGGAACCAGCCGCAGCCGTTTCATGAAGTCCGTGGAGCGCGCCAAAGAGTACATTGCGGCCGGTGACATTTTCCAGGTTGTGCTCTCGCAAAGACTGGACTTTTCTCCCGAAGTTGCGCCGTTCGATATCTACCGCGCCTTGCGAACGGTGAACCCCTCGCCTTACTTGTATTTTCTTCGCATGGGCGACATTCACGTTCTGGGGTCGTCCCCGGAGATGCTGGTGCGCGTGACCGGAAGCAGGCTGGAATACCGCCCGATTGCTGGAACCCATCCGCGCGGCCGCGACGAAGCCGAAGACGCGCGCCTCGAAAAAGAAATGCTGGCCGACGAGAAAGAACGCGCCGAACACGTCATGCTGGTCGACCTGGGCCGCAACGATCTGGGACGGGTCAGCGAATACGGTTCGGTGAAGGTGCGCGATCTGATGTACGTCGAGCGTTACTCGCACGTCATGCACATCGTCTCCGCGCTCGAAGGAAAATTGCGCGAAGGAATGGACGCTCTCGATGCCTTCGCCGCATGCTTTCCTGCAGGCACACTCAGCGGAGCGCCGAAAGTGCGCGCCATGCAGATCATCGAAGAACTCGAACCCGTGCGCCGCGGAGTCTATGGAGGATCCGTGCTCTACGCCGATTTCGCGGGCAATCTCGACTCCTGCATCGCGATCCGCACCATGCTCATGCAGGGCAAGCGCGCGTATTTGCAGGCAGGAGCAGGCATCGTCGCCGACTCCGATCCCGCCAGCGAGTTTCAGGAGAGCATGAATAAGGCCCAAGCGGTGCTGAGAGCGGTGGAATCGGCGCGAAACGGTGGATAGGCGGGCAGACTATCCACATTCTCCTTTCTTTAAACCAAACCGAGGGTGCCCCACCTTTTGCGTTGTATACAAAGATGTGAGCCACTCTTCGGGCTGCCCGGAACCTCACCTTTGACTAGTTTGTGTAATCGGAGATATTTCAATAGTTACTCCATGGGTTGGCAGAGAACGGGCGCGGGTGTAGACTTCTCGCTGCTGTTTGAAGGCCGAGAATTCGGGTGTATTGCGGAGCGGTCTTGATTTCAGATGAAAATCTCCGTTTCTCTTCATTCAAGAGATTGTGCATTCCCTTCCGATCGCATTCGAACATCAAATTTGAATGTCTGGGGGTGATTCCGATGAAAGACGAGAGGTTCTCTCGCTGCGTAAAGCCATTTGCGATTTCTTTTGTCATGTTGATGTTGGCGGGCAATCTCGCTGCGTGGCCGAAGGAGGCGGTGCTCCACCACTTTGGCTCCGGCACCGACGGCGCTGCGCCTTATGGTCGCGTGATCTCCGATGCGGCAGGCAATCTGTATGGGACGACCGCGTTGGGGGGCGCGTCCGGCGCAGGCATCGCTTTTGAGCTAACGAACCCTCAAGCGCCCGGAGGCTGGACCGAAACCATCCTCTACACGTTCTCTGGCGGCAGCGATGGCTCTCAACCCTACGGCGGCCTGATCTTCGACTCGGCAGGAAACCTATATGGCACCACCTACCGTGGCGGCGCCTCCGATGCTGGCACGGTCTATGAATTGACGCCCGGAAAGGGCGGTGTCTGGACCGAAAACGTAATCTACAGTTTCGCCGGAGGCACTGACGGACTGGGACCTCAGAGTGACCTGAATTTCGACCAAGCCGGTAATCTCTACGGCACGACCAACAACGGCGGTTCGCCGGGGAACGGGATCGTTTTCGAACTGATGCCCGGGCAAGGAGGTACCTGGACTGAGACTGTTCTCCACCGTTTCATGACCAACGAGGGAACCAGTCCCCGAGCGGCGGTGATCTTTGACAAGAACGGATCGCTCTACGGCACGCTCGCGAACGACGGCGCGTTCGGCGCAGGGGCAGTTTTCCGGCTCAAGCCCGCAGCGGGCGGTGCCTGGACTGAGGAAACGCTTTACACATTTACTGGCGGCACTGACGGCTTTGGTCCGTTGTGCCGCCTGATACTGCTCCGGGGCAAGCTATATGGCACTACGGTGATCGGGGGCGGGTCCGGTGTTGGCACCGTCTTCGAGTTGAGTCCTCCAGCCAATCACCAGGGAGCCTGGACGCTGAACGTCCTTCATACCTTCGCATGCGGCAGCGATGGGTGTTTTCCCTGGGCAGGCCTGACTATGGACCCAAAGGGCACATTCTATGGCACAACACAGTTTGGTGGCCTTCCGTCAAATGGTGGTACAGTTTTCGCGCTGAAACAAGAGGGCGGAATCTGGTTCGAGGGCGTGGTTTTCAGCTTCAAGAACAGCAACGACCAACTGGCCGCCGGCGCTGTGCTCCTTGGCAAGGGTGGCACGCTATACGGCACCACCATTGGCAGCGGAATGAATGCGGGCGCGGTTTTCAAAATCCGACCGTGATGATGCTCGATATCGAAGCTTGAGCATCCAGTTCTCGCCATTGCGATCGAATCGAGTTTCACGCTCGTGCAAAGTAAGTGGTGTTCCTTCCGCGCCTACAAGCTACACGACCTGAGCACCCGGACGCCACGCTAACTGTTGGAATCAGGCCATTACACGTTTTGACCGCGACGGCGCAGCAACCGCCGACTCTTCCCGTCTCCATATAGACAGTCTGGGTGATCCGAGCGACAGTACGCCAAGGGTGGCGGGCTCGGGAGTCGGCACGGTCAGCGCTGTGTTCGATTCTTCAACGCCGGCATCGTCGGGCCCTTTCGTGGTTTGGCGTTCCAGGGTCGCTGTCGTCGCTTGGGCCTCACGCTTCGTCGGGTCGACCGTGGATTTTGCAGGAGGGCCTTTGGTTTCGCGGGTACGGCGCGAAACAGGAAGGATGCTTTCTTGTAGCCGCAAACTACAGTGGAATCAGATCTTCAGGAAATTTTCGATCAGTTTCTTTCCCTCGCCCGTCAAGACGCTTTCGGGATGGAATTGCACGCCTTCTACCGGAAACCGTTTATGTCTCAGGCCCATAATTACGCGAGATCCGCCATTTTCCGCGGCGTAGGCGCTGATTTCCAGATCTTTGGGCAAGCTTTTTTCTTCGACGATCAGGGAGTGATAGCGCGTGGCGGTCATTGGTGAGCGCAGGCCCTTGAAGATCGTTCGGCCATCGTGTTGGACTTCGCTGGTTTTGCCGTGCATCAGTTTGGGGGCGCGTACGATTTCGCCGCCGAAGGCTGCGCCGATGGCTTGATGTCCCAAGCACACTCCCAGAACTGGAACCTTGCCGGCAAAATGGCGGACTAGTTCAATGCTGATTCCGGCCTCTTGCGGCGTGCATGGTCCGGGCGAAAGCAGGATGCGCTCCGGGTTCATGGCTTCTACCTCTGCCACGCTTACCTGGTCATTGCGGCTAACTACAACCTCGGTTCCGAGTTCGCCCAGATACTGGACCAGGTTGTAGGTGAATGAATCGTAGTTGTCGAGGACGAAGACCATGTCTTTATTCTAGGCCCTTTGATGTTTGCTGCTTGGGATGGTCTGAATAAGTCATGTCGCTGATATCGGATACGACCCCGGCGGCGACCCTCAGCGGCCGAATCCGCATATTAGCGGGTTGCGAGCGGCGCGGCTGAAGGCCGCGCCCTTTCAAAGCGAAGCAGGACGAACTCAGCAGAGTTTACCCTAGAACGATCGCGGCGGATAGCCAGTCAACGACTCGAGGTTTTGACTATTTGGATCTTTAGCCGGGGACTGTGCAGTTTCCTTCAGCGTGCACTTCTTGCCGGTGGAGGTTACCTCCACGATGCCAATCGAGGAGGCTGAGCCCTCTTCGGCAAGCCACAGCACCGCGCCTGTTCCCGTGGTGTCCTCCGTGGTCACTCCGGTGTTCGTGAACCAGGTGGAATTGAAGTCTTTGAGCACGGGAGATATGCAACCGTAAGAAACTTTACCTGTTTTCTTGTCAAAAAACAGAGCGGTGATCTGGCCAGATTGATTGTTGCTCACGTAGATCAGACTCTCGTCCGGGCTGATCCACATGTTGTTGGAGTTTTTCCCCGAGCCGAGACTGTCGTAGTCGACGGTGGGCTTGAGCTTGCCGGAAGATATGTTCGAGACTTCAACCTGCGTGGTAAGCGACGCGTCGCTGAAGACGGCGAAATGCCCATCCTGGGTGATGTTCACGTCAGCCGCGTTGATGTCGTGGTATTTGTTGAAGCCACTTGTGTACTGCTCATCGTTGTTCGGGACCGGTACACCGCCTGCTGTGTTGAAGGACTCGATGGAACCGTCGGTATAGGTCACAACCAGAATGGTGCCATGTGCCGCCATGCCGTCGATTTGTCCACCAGTCAATCCGACAGCGGATGCATCGCCGAGAAACGTGAGGGCGCAATCAGCTTGAATAGTAAACGCGCCGATCGTTCCCGAGGTTATAAAAGATGCATACAGGTGCTTGCCCCTTGTGGCCAGTCCGAGGCCATTCCGCTCGCTGTTGTCGGCGGCCGAGCCCTGATAGTTGCCCACGACCTTCAGTGATTTATAGTCGATGGCGGCGATATCGTTGGAGTTGGCGTCGGCAACAAAGAAGCATTCCGTGGTGCCGACGCGGGCGAGGGCCTGCCGGACAGTGCCATAAGTGCCGCCGCCCAGCCCCTGGCCGCCGGTCTGGATGACTTTCACGGGAGCGAGCTTTGGGTTGGCCGGGATGCCCTTGACCAGGAATACAGTCGCCGTGTTTGGTCCGTTGACATCGTCATTGGTCAGCACGTAATGCTTGGTCGCAGCATGAAGGTTGCCCACTCCCCACCCGACACTGACGGTGGCGATTGCCACCAACAACCATCTTCGTAACCAGCTTTTCACTTTGGTCTCCTTACGTCGCCTGGGGTCCGGAACACGCTGGAAGCAAGGCTGGCAGCCAGTTTCCCAGTTTGTAGCGGAGGATGACAGTAGTACAGCGGGCGGAGGTCTGTCAATGCGCGTCCGAACCCGAACTACAGTCTTGACACGGTTCACGCAAACCGCCATGCTTTACAGGCTTTACTGGAGGGCTCATGGCCGAGGCCGAACAGGATAATAAGCGGGCAACCCGCCGCTTCGCATTGCGGTTGCCCGTTTCGGTGACCTATACCGAGGGTGGAGTGCAGGAAAAGACTGCGCAGACGCGCGATGTAAGCGCCCGCGGCATATGTTTCTTTGTGGACTCTGCAATTGCCGCTGGATCGAACATTGAATTTACCCTCACTCTTCCCCCGGAGATCACTTTGACCGAGAGCATTCGGGTACGGTGCAAGGGCAAAGTGGTGCGCGTGGATGAAGGCGGCAACGAAGGTAGAGTCGCGGTTGCCGCGGTCATTGACGAATACGAATTCCTGTCGGAACCATGAACCTGGTTCCTTGATCTCTGCGGCTGGCGGCAAATTGGGTTGAACTTCTGCGCCAAGCTGTCCCTGATGACTTTGGTGTTCGCCGTAAGACTTCTCTCTATCGCAGGCCAGTGGTATCTTTGCAGTAAGTACTCTATTCTGCGATGAAGTTCCAGCCATGCGTTCGGAGCGCGCTCGTTGCGCTTGCACTGCTCACAGGACTGCTGATTGCCTCGAGCTTTGCCCAGTCGACTCCAAAATTGCTGGCAACTACGGACACTCCGATCTTCGTGCGCAGCGTGCGCGTGCTGCCGGGGCCGGCAGTCGAGATCCTGTCCAGCCGTCCGCTCGTGCCCGCAATTAGCACGCTGGACAATCCGCCGCGGCTGGTGATTGATCTTCCGAATGCTGATGTGCCTGCGAACTTGTCCGGGAACAACACTCGGATCGACTCGCCCGCTCAGGAAATTCGCCGGGTCCGCGTCAACCAATATCAGAACGCTCCCCCCGTCACGCGTGTGGTGGTTGATTTGGTTAAGCCGGTTGGGCACACCTGGGACGCGGCCGGAAATCGCCTGATGGTTCGGCTACGCGCTTCCTCAGACCAAGTGACCGCCAAGCCGCCTTCTGTCCCGGCTTTCACGCAAGGGATCCAGCCGGCAGCCGTTCCACTGGGCCCGGGCTCCTCGGGAGCGGTTGTTCTAGCAGGAAGCCGAGCCGCTGCGGGTTCTTCGGTGACTGCGGGTTCGGAGACCTCTGTGCTGCGTTTGCAACGAGGCGGCGAAGTGCTGGTTTGCCCGGGGACGACCGTGTCGGTCACGTCTGCGCAAAGCGGGCACGGTCTGATGCTGGGGATGAACACGGGAGCGCTCGAAGCTCACTACAAGCTGGACGCATCGGCGGATTCGATTCTGACGCCTGATTTTCGCATTCTGCTGGCGGGGCCGGGCGAGTTTCATTATGCCGTCAGCGCCGACTCGCGGGGCAATACATGCGTACGCGGTTTGCCTGGGAACACGGCTTCGGTGATTGTTTCGGAACTGTTGGGAGAAGGGAATTATCAGGTCAAGCCCACGGAGCAGATTGTGTTTCACTCTGGCCGCCTGAATCTGGTGGACGCCGCCGTGCCTTCCAGTTGTGGCTGCCCGCCGCCAGAGATCCCCGTGATGCGGGCGTCTGCCGCGCCTCCGGTTTCTGATGCGAAGCAACCTTCATCCATGAATCTGGCGCGAGACGGATCCAAGCCTGTTACGCCTGCCGCTTCCGCCAAGCAATCAGGTGTTACGTTGCCCGGCGAGGCGGCGGCGCTGCGACCGGAGACGGCTGCTTTGCCACCGTCCAAGCCGAACGACGTTCATGTGCAGGTGGAAGCTCCGTTCGTCTTTCGTGCGGCGGATATGCCCGCAAATCATCCCCCGGCTCCAAAGCCGGCTCCAATCCCCGACGCGCAGTCTCTACCAGTGCGCGACTTGCCGCGTCCGGCGACCTTCGAGACCGAGGTTCTGCCTCCGGCTCAAAGTCAGGCGAAGCAACTCCACCACGGAGCTTTCGCCAAAATCAAGGGTTTCTTCTCGGCGATCTTCGGCTAGATGGTGGGCTAGATCGTAAACCGTGGCGCTGAAGCCCGTTACCGCCGTTTCATGGCAGCGGCCAGTGGAGCTACGCGGTCGCGCAGTTCGTCGGCGATTTCCTGGCCACGTTCCAAAGCGTCTTCGGCAACTTCTTTTGCGTCGTCTTTCCAATCGTCCAAGGTTTCGCGAGCGTCCTGATATCGGCGGCCCAGCTCTTTCCGCATTTGCTTGCCTGATTTCGGCGCAAACAAAAGTCCAATCAACGTCCCGGCTCCCAACCCGATCAGCAGGAAGGTGATCGCGGTTGCGGCGGTGTTTCCTTCGGAAGACTCATATTTTCCTACACGCATAAAAGCTCCTCTCCTAATCAGAAATCCCTTCATGAAGCTGGCAACTTGGATTCGCCAAACAACATTCTAGCCGCCGGATGCGGCGAGTGCCGTGGATTCGTAATTTTTAATCTTCGCGCGATTTCCCATATTGGCTCAAGTCCTGTAAAATAAGCACTTTGAGCCTTGTGTCTGGCGGAGAATGTGGACCACCCGCGCCCGCCGGCTACCCGCAATTAAAGGAGATTCATTCGGTAATGTCTATTCCCGCCACCCAACTTCGTCCCGGCATGATCATTAAACACAATAACGATCTGCACTCCGTTTTCAGCGTTGAGCACCGCACGCCCGGCAATTTGCGCGCCTTCATCCAGGCGAAACTGCGCAACCTGCGGACGGGCGCCATGTTCGAGCACCGCTTCCGCTCGCCTGATCCCATCGAAAAGATCACGGTGGACGAGCAGGAGATGGAGTACTTGTACGCCGACGGCGACAGCTACTACTTCATGGACACGACTAATTTCGAACAAACCCATTTGACCCGCGACATCCTCGGCGACGCAGTGGATTATCTGATTCCTAACTTGCAGATCAAAGTAGAATTCTTCGACGGCAAGGCGGTCGGAATCGAACTGCCACAGACGGTCGAGTTGACCGTGGTCGAGACTGAACCGGGGATGAGGAGCGCTACAGCGTCCAGCGTGACTAAGGCAGCGAAAACCGAGACTGGACTCGTGGTGCAGGTGCCGCCCTTCATCAACGAAGGCGAGAAGATTCGCGTGGATACTGCCGAAGGCGTTTATTTGTCGCGGGCGTAGAGTTGGCGGGCAGGCTTAGCATAACTGCGCTTCAGCCCAGCATTACGGAAATCAGAATCAAGCCGTCATCCTGAGCGGAGCAGTTAGTTCGCGAAGCGAATCAGCTGCGGAGTCGAAGGGCCCTGTGCAGCGAATACTCCAATGTCGCTTCAGGGAATTCTCTTGTTCGTCTATATGTTCGTCCGAACAGCGGTCTGAGAATTCCCCGATGCGGCTTTGGTAGTGCTTGACTGCTCGAGAATCCTTCGGCTACTGCGCTCAGGATGACAAACTGTTGAGGATACGCTGATGTCCAGGGCCGTGGCGCCAAGTCGCGTTGTGTTTCTCAGCCTCGCTCTTTGCTCCTTGTGCACGATGGCCAGCGCGCAGCAGAATGCTCCTTCGAAAATAGTCGCGCTGCGGGCATCCCGCATGCTGGATGTGAACAGTGGCAGCATCGTGCACGAAGCCGTGATTCTCATTCAGGATGAAAAGATTACGGCCGTCGGCGCTTCCCTGACGATTCCGGCTGGGGCGGAAGTTGTGGATCTGGGCGATGCCACGCTGCTCCCAGGACTCGTCGATTGCCACACTCATCTGATGGCCCGCATTCCCGACGATCCCCAAGGCTATGGGTTGACCTTGCTCACCAAGTCGCAGGCTTTTCGCGCGCTGGAAGGCGCAGCCGATGCGCGTGTCACTTTGCGAGCCGGCTTTACTGCGGTCCGCGATGTCGAAAGCGAAGGCTCTGGCTATGCCGACGTCGCGCTGCGGGATGCGATCAATCAGGGCCTCGTGGACGGTCCACGTATGCAGGTGGCAACCCGTGGAATTGCGGCAGTCGGGAAATACTTCCCTTTCGACATCTCTCCCGATCTGGTGGATTTTCCTACCGGTGCGCAAATGATCAGCGGACCTGAGGAAGCGCGGCGGGCTGCTCGCGAGCAGATCGGGCACGGCGCGAACTTGCTCAAGGTTTATGCCGACTGGGGTACTCCCACGCTGACCGTCGATGAGATCCGCCCTATCGTCGAAGAAGCGCACAAGTCCAAACTAAGAGTGGCCGCCCACGCCGATAGCCCGGAGGGCATTCGCAACGCACTGACCGCCGGCGTGGACTCGATCGAGCACGGGCACCAGGCCGATCGCAGCTCTTTCGAGTTGATGAAACAGAAAAATGCTTTCTGGGTGCCGACCATCGGCTATTACTTCTATGCCGTGGACACGGCGAAGTCTCCGCAGCCGCACAAATACATGCAAGAGACCCTGGAGCGCACCCGGCAGAATATCTCAACTGCTCGCGAGTTGGGCGTGAAAATCGCGAATGGTTTCGATCCTGCCAGCGCCGAGGAGCATGGCAAGAACGCGCGCGAAATCATTGCCATGACTAAGCTTGGATTGTCACCGCTCGAGGCAATCCGCGCAGCGACTGCGAATGCATCTGAATTGATGGGTTGGCAAGACAAGATAGGATCGATCGAGCCGGGAAAATTCGCCGACATCATCGCTGTTTCCGGTGATCCGATCGCCGACATTGGCGAACTCGGGCACGTCCAATTCGTCATGAAAGGCGGAGTGGTCGTCAAGAACGAGTTCGGCGCTGCCCGTTAGGTTATTCCTGGTAGTGGCGCAGCTCGATAAGGAAGCGAGCCAAACGCGCGATGATCGGGTCGCAAAGAACGTGACCCTTCGCGCGGCTCGCCCGGATTCCTCGCGGCGCAAAGAACGCTTGTTCGGAATGACGATCGTTGTTCCACCACTCGATTCCTGCATGGCGCGACAATCTGTTATTTTGATGGTCGGAGTTTTATGTCGAAGGACACACAGGCCCGCCGCTTTCTGGTTCGCGGTCGCGTGCAAGGCGTAGGTTTCCGTTGGTTTGTGGAACGCGAGGCGCACATCCTCGGCATTGCCGGTTGGGTGCGCAATAATGCGGACAGCAGTGTGGAAGTGCTGGCCATTGGCACCCGCGATCAGCTGGCCGGATTGCGTTCGCGCCTGCGCGAGGGTCCGCGTGCCGCCCGCGTGGATGATGTTGAGGAATCTGAAGCCAAGCCTGTGGCTGGCCTTACAAACTTTCGTATCGAAGGAGCCTGGTAAATGCCGAGTAATGTAGCGCCCATTAAAGCTAGCGTAAACTGCGAGCCGCTGAAGAAGCTGATCCGCGAAGTCCCCGATTTCCCCAAGCAGGGAATTCTCTTCTACGACATCACGACGGTGTTGAAGGACAAACTGGGATTCGCCATGCTGATCGACGCCCTCTCCGAGCACTATCTGGAGCAGAAGGTCGACTTGGTGCTGGGCATGGAAGCACGCGGATTCATTTTCGCTCCGGCGCTGGCCTACCGGCTCAATGCCGGCTTCGTTCCCGTCCGCAAGCCGGGCAAACTTCCCGCTGCTACCACCAAGTACGATTACGCTTTGGAATACGGTACGAACACGCTTGAGATTCACAAAGACGCCATCCGGAAAGGCGAGCGCGTCATCATCGTGGACGACCTGTTAGCCACCGGTGGGACCGCCGAAGCCACGACCAAACTTGCGGCCTCGCTGGGCGCGGAAGTTGTGGGTTTGGGATTCGTGGTCGAGCTTGATTTTCTGAAAGGCCGGGACAAGCTCCGCGGCTACGACGTATTTTCGTTGCTGCACTACGACAAGGGCTAAACCAAGACAAAGGCGAAACCAAGACAAAGGCGAAACCACAAAGGACACGGAGGTTCACAAAGGGAAGATCGGGAGCTTTTCCTTTGTGGACCTTTGTGTCCGGAGCCTGCCCTGAGCGGAGTCGAAGGGTGGTTCAGGCTGTTGGGTTTTTCTCGGTTAGAACCAACGACGCGTCTTTCGCGATGTAGCTCTTCCGCCGGAACCAGTCCTCCATTGCGCTTTTCAATTCTGCGACCGGAACGTGGGTGCCGATCTCCATCAGGCCGTCGGCCACAGGCAAGGTATTGTCAAAGGCGGTCGCATTCGTGAAGTTGCGCATGGAGAAGCTATCCAGCCACTTTAGCGGGCAGGGCAGACGGCGCCCATTCTGCTCGTACTCCACCCGAATCTTGCGGGCAAACATGAATCTGATTTAACCACAGGGGCACATCTCGGGCATATTCGGAATCGCAGCAGACTTATCAGGAATCACGCAGGCCCGGACACCTCGTCCAGGCAAGTGAGCACACCGAGCGCCCTTAGTGGGTTGGAGTGGCGGGGACTGCCGCAGCCGAACCGGTCTCGGTCACTCCCGTATTCACCAGATCCTTCAGTTCCTTGCTCGGCTTGAAGAACGGAATCTTCTTGGCGGGGACTTCGACGCGATCACCAGTCTTCGGGTTGCGGCCCACGCGCGGCTTGCGCTGCCGGGTGCGGAAGCTGCCAAAGCCGCGAATCTCAATCTTGTCGCCCACGCGCAGCGAGCGCACGATGCTGTCGAAAATGGTTTCGACGATAACTTCACTGTCTTTGCGTGTTAATTCCGCCAACTGGGACACTTCATCGATCAGGTCAGCCTTGGTCATACGCCTCTTCGCTCCGTAAGTGTCGTAATGAAAGTGGCTTGTGCCTGGGGTCGGGGCTCCCGAGCCACATCAGGGCCTGCATAACCTTCTCAAATTTCAGGGGTTGTGCGCAAGTGGCATTTTTTGGGACCGG
>Ga0210396_10000093_pt1 | contig 160854 bp, 141 predicted proteins | sample IncBWH17OmetaG_FD_155466 | JGI IMG/M metagenome (GOLD analysis project Ga0210396, IMG submission 155466) | Forest soil microbial communities from Barre Woods Harvard Forest LTER site, Petersham, Massachusetts, United States - Inc-BW-H-17-O ...
GGTACAGGTGGGGGAATAGCCGTAGCCTGTGATTGTGGGGCATGTGGCGGGGGCGGAGGTTCCAGCTGGTCAGGAGGAATAAATACCACCATTAACAATGGCAATGGCCAGACACCGGGTAATAATACCGATCCTGATTTGCCAGGAGGAGATGCTGCCGGTGGCGGTGGATCAACAAGCGGCGGAAATGGTTTTTTGCTTATCTCTTATGCTACACCAATTCCTATTGTGGCTACTGTTACTTCTTCTACAAACCCTTCCTGTTTCAACTCCGGTAACGGAAGTATTACTGCTACGGCAAGCGGAGGCAGCGGAGGCACATTAACTTATTCCTGGAACCCTTCCGGTCAGACAACACTTACAGCAACAGGTCTGGGCCCCGGTACTTATACCCTTACTGTTTCCGATAATTCCGGTTGTCCGGTAGTTACAACTCAAACTCTTACATCGCCTCCACAGCTTCTGTCTTCTGCTGCCGGTATTGATGCTACCTGTTTTGGAAAATGCAACGGACAGGTTATCTGCATTCCCAGTGGAGGATCTACCCCTTATACTTATTCCTGGACCGGTGGTTGCAACCAGGCCAGCTGCAGCAATGTATGTGCAGGCCATTATACTGTTACCATAACAGATGCGGATGGTTGTACCAAGCTTGATAGTGCTGTGGTAAACCAGCCAACACCATTGGGGCTTACGGTTTCGTCCACTTCATCGCATTGTAATAAACCCGATGGGAGCGCAACTGCTACAGTAACCGGCGGAACCGGAGCAGATACTTATACCTGGACGCCAGGCCCCGGTTCGGGAGCAGCAGCTGATAACAATATTACACCCGGTACATATACGATACTTGTTCACGATACAAAGGGATGTGCAGACAGTGCAACCATTGCAGTGCCGAATATTCCAGGAGTTGCAGCCAGTATTACTTCCAGCACAAATCCTACTTGTTTTAACGGAACTGATGGTTCGGCCAATGTAACTGCAACTGCCGGAACGCTTCCTTATACATATAGCTGGAGCCCGGCACCCGCTACCGGCCAGGGAACACCCAATGGCGGCGGGCTTTCGGCAGGAAGTTATACCTGTGCCGTTACCGATAGTTCCGGCTGTGTAAGCAAGGCCATTATACAACTTACACAACCTGCTGCCGTTACTGTATCGCCTATGGCTCCGGTAACTCTTTGTATCAGTCAATGTACTCCTCTTACTGCCACCGGAGGAGGGGGAACACCCGGCTATACTTATACCTGGGTTCAGAATGTTACACCTGTTGTACCACCGGTTTGTCCATTGGTAACAACTACTTACACGGTTGTTGCAACCGATGTCAATGCCTGTATGTCTGCTCCCAAATTGTTAACAATTACTGTCAATCCTGCTTTGGGAGTTACAACAGTGCCTAATAGCTCTGTATGCCCCGGTGTTTCCACCACTCTAGGAGCAACAGCTAGTGGTGGTGGCGGCGGAACCTATTCCTATTCCTGGACTCCGGCTGCGGGTTTAAACAGTACCACCATTGCCAACCCCGTTGCTACACCTGCTATTACCACTACGTATAAAGTAATTGTTTCTGATGACTGCGGAACACCTACCGATTCTGCAACAGTAACAGTTACCGTATTTCCTCAGCCGGAAGCAGTGATTCTTGCGAATGATACAGTAGGATGTCCTCCGCTCTGTGTAACGTTTACCGAAACTTCCGTTCCGGCCTGTCAAACGGCTACCTGGGCTTTTGGAGACGGAACCACCTTTACAGGATGTATTCCGCCGGTTCATTGTTATACCACTTCCGGTTTGTATAGTATTGGTTTGCATGTAACTGATGTAAACGGTTGTAAAGCTGTTGCAAACAACGCCAATATGATTAATGTGTATCCGATGCCTAAAGCCATGTTCTCGGCATCTCCTCAGCCTACCACTATTCTGAATCCGGGTATTACATTTACCAATACCACGGCAGATACTTCGTGTTTGTGGCAGTGGACCTTTGTAGATATCGATACCACCACTTCACAGGTTAAGAATCCTACGGTATATACTTATCTGGATACCGGTTGTTATCCGGTTCGATTAATTGCCACCAATCATGACGGTTGTAAGGATACATCCACCATTCAGATCTGTATTGATCAGGCCTATACTTTTTATGCGCCCAACTCATTCAGCCCGAATGATGACAATGTGAATGATATATGGGTACCCAAAGGAGAAGGTATTGATCTAAAAAATTATGCTTTACGTATTTACGACCGATGGGGAAATCAGGTTTTTGCCACCACTACCTGGGGGCAGGGATGGAATGGCTGTGTGAATAATGTAGGTCAAAAAGCCCAGATCGATATTTATGTTTGGGAAGTCGATCTCAAAGATTTCAGTCGCCAGCCCCATCACTACAAGGGGATCATCAATATGATGAAGTAAAAACAGGCGCAGGAGGCAGCGGCAGGAGGCATAAAAAAGCTGCAGCTAATGACAAGAACTATTCCAAGTAAAAAAACAATTCATTTTCAATCCCCTCTGCCTCCCGCGCCTGCCACCTGCCGCTGCCTCCTGCGCCTGTCTCCTGCCGCGGCCTCCTGCTTTTGGTTATCCGATAGGGTTTTATACATTTATAAAGTATTGGTATAACCCTAAACTATTCAAATGAGAAAAATCTTACTTAGTTTTTCATTGTTTATCACTTGTTCTTTCCTTCGTTCACAAACAACGCCTGCAGCGCCTCCGGCTCCGGCAGAAAGTGATACCGCCACGATCAAACATGTGGAAGATGCATTTTCCTGGGGAGATTTTACCTGGCTAAACGGGAATGACCGCCGACATTATAATGCCTTTGAAACAAAATATTTTACCGGCAGTGCATTGCTTGATGTTAACTACACCAATTCCTTTAATCATCCCATTGATAATACTGTGGTAGGTTCCACCACACTGGCCCGTAACAATGAAACGGAAGTAAATTTCGCCGGCTTCGGTGGCGACTTCCATTATAAAAATGCGCGTGGACGTTTAATGCTTCAGTTTGGTACCCGTGCAACGGTGGTGGCAAGAAATGATTTGAGTACGACACATGGTCAGTTCGATCTGGCCAATGCTTATCGTTACTTCAGTGAAGCCTATTGCGGGCATCATTGGGATGTATGGAACGGAATAAATCTGGATGCGGGTATTTTTATGTCTTACATCGGACTATTCTCTTATTATGGAGCCGAAAACTGGGCCTACCAGCCTTCCTTTACTTCCGATAATACACCCTGGTTTTTTAACGGGGCCAGGTTGCAGGTGTTTCCCAATACAAAGGTAAAGCTGGAACTCTGGCTGATCAATGGCTGGCAGAGTTATGCCCGTTATAACGAAATGCCAGGTTTGGGCGGTTCGGTGATGTGGAGACCTACCGAATGGTTTTCACTGGTGTCGAATAATTATTATGGTACCGATACACAGGATAAACCGGGTCGCACCCGTGTACACAGTGATAACAGCATCCAGGTGCGATATTTTAATCGCCCGGGAGGAAAAGGAATAAACCGTCTTGCGTTTTCCTTAACGGCTGATGCAGGTTTTGAAGACGGAGACGGAGTAACGGCATTCGGAGGAAGTGGTTTTAATGGTTCCGGCGGACCGCCACAAAATTTTGCCAGCGGAATGATTTATAATCGTGCCTGGATAGGAAAACATTTCGGCTGGACATTTGGAGGAGGGTTTATTCATAACCCTGGACGCTATCTGGTACTTCTGCCTACCGGTGATGCCGGCCCAACCGGCACACACCCCTTCACCGCCAATCCAGGTGATCAGTTTGACGGATGGGATGTATCCACTACATTCGACTGGATGCCCAGTCAAAGTGAAACATTCAGACTGGAACTGGTACACCGTGAATCAAGTGTTCCTTATTTTGCCGGACCGGGAGGCGTAACCTCTCCCGATGGTTATACCACAACTCCTATCCCTGCAGGATGGGCACCAGATTTGCAAAAAACGGAAACAAGAATTGTATTGGCATTTCTGGTCCGATTCTGATCGGGGATCTGATCTTTGTAAAGAGTCTCTAGTAGACAGTGAGTCAACATCTGCAACATGCCTGCACTTGAAGATGAATAATAAATGGCATACCACGTATCAATTAACTCAAAAAAAACAGCAGATGTTTGACACAGGAACCACCGGCTTTATGCTTCTTGCTACGAGCCTTGTAATGCTCATGACCCCGGGTCTGGCTTTTTTCTATGGAGGATTGGCAGGCAAAAGAAATATTCTCGGCATCATGATGCAGAGTTTTGTTTCCATGGGAATCACCACTATCATGTGGTTTATTTGCGGTTATTCGCTTTGCTTCAGCGGGGATGAATTGGGTGGGATCATTGGCAATTTTGATAAAGCGTTTATGCACGGCGTAAATCTCAATACCCCTTTTAAATTTAATACCAAGCTTCCGGAATTTGTATTTATGGCATATCAGATGATGTTTGCCATCATCACTCCTGCACTTATCACCGGGGCATTCGTCAACCGCGTTACATTCAAATCCTATCTTTTGTTTCTGGTTCTTTGGCAGGTGCTGGTTTATTATCCTTTTGCACACATGGTTTGGGGTGGAGGTTTATTGGCCCAACATGGAGTGCTTGATTTTGCAGGTGGTATTGTAGTACATGCCACGGCAGGTTTTGCTGCGTTAGCTTCCGTTATTTATGTGGGTAAAAGAAGGGACAAGGTAAGTCCGCCTAACAGCATTCCACTTATTGCCATTGGTACCGGCTTACTTTGGTTTGGATGGTATGGTTTTAATGCAGGCAGTGCGTTGGATGTAAATTCCATTACCGGTCTTGCTTTTGTAAATACCGATGTAGCTGCATCTTTCGCAGCTATTGTATGGCTTATTATCGAGTGGAGGCGTCAGCGTAAACCTAAATTTGTCGGTTTGCTTACCGGCGCTGTAGCAGGTTTGGCTACCATCACCCCGGCTGCAGGATTTGTTTCGCTTCCGTCAGCGGTCATTATCGGTTGTGCGGCAGGAGTGGTTTGTTATCTGGCAGTAGAACTTAAAAATAAAATGCAATGGGATGATGCCCTTGATGTATGGGGTGTTCATGGTATTGGCGGGTGTCTGGGAACCATCTTGCTTGGTGTCTTTGCTTCCAAAACGATGAACCCCGGAGGTGCCGACGGATTGATGAGCGGTGGCTGGCATTTCTTTGTAAAACAGTTTCTGGCTGTTGTCATTGCCTGTGTATATGCCTTTATCTTTACCTATGGCATGCTGGCGCTGATCAACAAAATTACACCGGTAAAAGTTACAGAAGCCGATGAAGATCTTGGTTTGGATGCTTCTTTGCATGGAGAGAAAGCGTATGATGAGGGAGCACTTTAACTTTAATAGAAGTCAGAATTCAGAAGAAAAAAGAACTTTTTGAGGTACTAAATGCAATTCGTTCTGAATCCCTATTATTCTCCATTCTGACTTCTGACTTCTTTCTTCTGACTTCTTAATTAATATGAAAAAGAAAGACTATTTACGACTAAAAGGCTTGTTTTCCATAGCTCTGGCGCTTTTTTGCATTGGACTTGGTTTTGCGGTAAAAGCAACGAGCATTATTGGTTTATGTGCGGTGGCGGGTATTGGGGTTTATTCTGTTTTTGAAGCTTACCGGTGTTTTGAACGCATTCCCAAAACGAGAGAGGAAGAACAATACTATGCACCTCCTACGGATGCTACGGCAAAACAGAAGGTAAAATATTATAAACGCGTCATCCTTCTGGGCGCTATTGCTTTTCCGGCATTAACAGCCATTACAGTTATGAATCTGAGTTCCATCGAATCGGGCGAAGCTGAAAATCTGATTGCGCCTGTCTCCATTTTGTATCGGCATGCAGGATACTGGCCTGCGGTATTGTTTGTACCTGCCTTGTGGATTGTATGTACGCTGGTTCTCTGGCATAAAATAAAGAAGTTGGGTATGCAGGAGGAGAAGTAAAACCGTTCGTTGTTCAATAAGTCCTCCCCCTTACCCCCTCCAAAGGGACGGCAAAAGTCCGGTGGACTTTTGAGCGGGTTCGTGTGAAAGCATATCCCCTTTTGGAGGGGGCAGGGGGAGGACACAAACCACCGTCACACCAGCAGATTCTTCACCCTCATTCACTGGCCCTACCCTTCTGTTCAGAATGACAACGTGTACGTTCACCGGTACACACAAAAACTACACCGATACGACCACTTCCTTTACAAATTGTATGACCTCCTTCACCGATCGGCACAAAAGCTTCGCCTTTACCATCTCCCTCTCCACAGAGACATCGTCCAGGGATACGAATCCTATCTCTAACTACACAAACCCAACCTCCAGCTACACCGATCCGTACTAAACCTTCACCGATACCACCTCCATGGTCACAAATCCTGACAATTCCTTCACCGATACCATCTCCAACTTCACGAATTGTATCTCCACCTTTAGCTATACAGTCTTTTCCTTTAGCTGGAGAGTCTCCTCCTTTAGTTGTAGCACCTCTTTGTAAGTGGAGACATGCTCTGTTCGCAAATTTTGATCAAATTTTCGGACAGATTGACAGCATTCCTGAACCCTTAGATACAATCGGTGAAGGAAATGTTTCTCTTCTTTTACCAGGAGATACTCTTCGTGCACCGAAAGGATAAATTCCTGAAGAAATTGTCAGGATTTCTGACCATGGAGACACTTTCTCTTCACGAGGAGATACAATCGGTGAAGGAAAAGACACTCTACCTAAAGGAAAATAGTCTTTTCCTTTAGATGGAGAGTGTATCGGTGTAGCTATCGTACCTGTTCTGAAATTTTGGAATAAAATTTGGCGACAAATTGTCAGTGAGACCGGGGCTTCGACTTCTTGCACTGAGCGAAGCCGAAGTGCGCTCAGCCACCGGAAGTAAAGTCGGCGAAGCTGGAACGAAAAATCATAATTCTTTCCCTTATCGGGTCAAAAACCCTCCCCGTCGGCTGAAATTAGGATTTTGTTAGAAAATACGTTAACTTAGCATGTAGAAGTAAATCCGTTCTTAGGCTATTTTTCTGGTTTTTCTATTTATTTAAGTTCAATCCAAATACCGCTAATGAAGAACCTTTTACGCATCTCCCGTGTGTTATTTCTGATATTATCTGTTTGTTTCCTGTCGTCTGTATCGACAGCGCAAACAGCTACAACCACTGTTACCTATACCGGTTTTCAGGCATGCGGTGGATGTACGATATGCGGAGCGGATTACTGGTGCTTCAATACGCCCGGCAGCTATTGCGGAAATACTGCTCCTTGCGGCACTCAAACGTTTACAGATCCTTGCCCTCCTGGAAATATCGTTACTTCTGTACTGATGCAATATTATACCGGCGATTGTGCCGGTGGCGCTATCAATGCCAGTATCGATGGAAATGCAATCCCATCCGTGAACGAAGGCAGCACCGGTTGTTTGTGTTCCAATAACCCTTGTGCCGTGAGTGCTTCTTCGTCCAGCAATTTTCCCTGCGGTTTGCCGGGATATGTAAACGGTGGTACCAACAGCTTACAGTTGTGTACCGGAAACAGCGTTTGTGTAAATAAGATTGTACTGATTTTTACCTATGCACCGGCCAACCAGGCTACACCGGCATTTACACCGGCAGTACCCACCGGACCTACTCCTGTTTGTGCGGGTACGTCTTATACCTATTCCATACCGGCAGTAAGCAATGCCACCACTTATACATGGACTGTTCCGGCCGGATGGACCATCAACTCCGGACAAGGTACTACCACCATTACAGCTACTCCCGGAGGTGCCGGTAATATTTGTGTAAAGGCCAGCAACTTATGCGGACAGAGTGCAGCATCTTGTTTTCCTGTTACCATTGCTACTGCATCCACACCTGCTACAAGCGCTACGGCTACACCTAACCCGGTATGTGCTTCCACACCCACTACCTTGTCACTTACCGGAGGATCGTTGGGTAGTGGTGCTTCGTGGAGCTGGTATTCGGGCAGCTGTGGCGGAACATTGGTAGGTACGGGTACTTCCGTTACTGTTTCTCCTGCTGTTACAACAACTTATTATGTACGTGCCTCGGGCACCTGTAATACTACTACCTGCGTACCTGTTACCGTAAATATAGGCGGAGCTCCACCATCTCCTGCTGTGCCTACCGGTACTACAAGTGTTTGTTCGGGAAGCAGCCAGGTATACAATACTACCGGCAGTGCAGGAGCTACTTCGTATAACTGGACAGTTCCGGCAGGTGCCGTTATTAATTCCGGGCAGGGCACTACATCCATTAATGTTACCATGGGTACCACATCAGGTAATGTGTGCTTAACAGCCACTTCTTCCTGCGGAACCAGTGCCGCAAGTTGTATTACACTTACGGTTATTACTCCGCCAACAGCACCGGTGAGTGTAACAGGCACCACACCGGTTTGTCCCGGAAGTGAAAACTATTCTACTGCCGGTGTAGCCGGTGCAACAAGCTATGTATGGTCATTAGGCGCATCGGGCGGAACGATTACTTCCGGTCAGGGTACAACGGGTATCGGTGTCAACTGGCCTGCGGGCGGAACGGATACGGTATTTGTTACGGCCAATAATGCCTGCGGAGCAAGCAGTGCTTCTAAATTTATTGTGACCGTAAACCCTGTCCCTACGCTCACCAATCCTTCCACACAACAAACCGTATGTTCGGGCACTCCTACTTCATTGGTAACGCTTACTTCTTCTGTTGCCGGTAGCACATTTGCATGGACGGCCACCGGATCGGCCACCGCTTCGGGTTATGCCACCAGCGGTACCAATACCATTCCCGTACAAACCATCACCAACAGTGGTACTGTTGCCGATACGGTTGTGTATGCGGTAACACTTACGGCTGCCGGTTGCCATGCAGCGTTGCCGACTAACTATCTTGTTATCATAAACCCGGTCCCGACACTTACCAATGCAAGTACTACACAAACTATTTGTACAGGGGCCAGCACATCGGCCGTAACACTTACGTCGAGTGTGGCTACAGCTACTATTACCTGGACTGCAACAGGATCTGCTTCTGCATCGGGTTATGCTACCAGCGGCACCAATACCATTCCGGTACAAACCATTACCAACAGCGGCACAACGATTGATACGGTTGTGTATGCAGTAACGATGACAGCCAATGGCTGTTCAGCATCACTACCTAGCAATTACATGGTATTTGTGAATCCTTTCCCTACACTCAGTAATTCATCTACCAATCAGACCATCTGTTCTGGAGCTTCTACTGCTGCAGTAACACTTACTTCGGCTGTGAGCGGAACTACATTTGCATGGACAGCGACCGGCCCGGCTTCTGCTTCCGGTTATGCCACCAGCGGAACAAACACGATTCCGGTTCAGACCATCACTAATTCAAGCGCAGTAAACGATACTGTTTTTTATTCCGTTACGCTTTCGGCTAACGGGTGTACATCTCCGGTAGCATCGCAGTATTATGTTGTTATTCATCCTGTCACTGCCAGTCCTGTTTCCACTTCTCCGGCTGCTTATTGTCAGGGTCAGCCCATAACTCCTTTAACGGCTACCGGTACGAGTATCAGTTGGTATAGCGATCCGGGTCTCACCCAGCTTGTGGGTACAGGAAATACCTTTACTCCTTCTATCACCACCACCACTACTTTTTATGTTACCGAAACAGTGAATGGCTGTCAAAGCGCAACGGCTACGGCTGTAACGGTTACTATTAATCCTAAACCCAGCGCTGCTTTTACTGCCAATCCAACAGTGGGTACGGTTCCCCTTACGGTTAATTTTGCCGCCGGTGGTGGTCCTGCTACGTATGCATGGAACTTTGGTAATGGCACCGTAGGAACAGGCAGCACACCCAATACTACGTATACCGTATCCGGTGTATATAATGTAGTGTGTGTGGCATCTGAAAACGGATGTACAGACAGCAGTCTGGTGAGCATTGATGTACAGGACAAATTCACGTTGGTGATACCGAATGTATTCACACCCAATGATGACGGAGTGAATGATCTCTTCCTGGTAACAGGAGCCGGTATCGGTGATTTCTCGATGGAAATATTTGATCGCTGGGGCATAAAGCTTTACAGCTCACAGCTGCTCAACGAAGGATGGAACGGTCGTACCATGGGCGGGGGGATTGCCGATGCCGGTACTTATTATTACATCATCAAGCTGAAGAATATCAATACCAATGAGAGTAAAGTATATCAGGGTTATCTTCAGTTGATCAGGTAACAATATTATCGGTCTGTTTTTATCAGCATCGTTCTCCACGATGATTTGCCGGTACGAAGACTGAATACATAAGCTCCGGGAATAAGGGAGCTAATATCCATTGTAAAGCTATCGTCGCTGGGGTAAGAAGAAATGGTTTTGGAAAAAACCAGCTTTCCCGATAAATCATACAACTGCACATTCCGTTCGCCGGTTTCTTCCAATGGCATTATTATGGTGATCACTCCTGAGGAGGGATTAGGATATAGTTGCAGTTTGCCATCAGGCATATGCAGTTTGGTTATATCGGTAACGGCTCCTTGTTTAAGCAAAATAGCTGAAGAGTAAGGAGCAATACTGACGTTGCCGTAATAGTTATTGCTTTTTACATCGATATAGGCGCCGGTAAGAGGCACCGAGATGGATGCAGAACTTGCGTTATAGGCAAACAGGATGTTATCATCCGGATTGTTCATGACAATATTGGCATCATAGATCTGCAGGTTGTCGATCCATAAGGTACTATCGCTTTGTACCACTTGTATCAACAGACTGGCATTGCTTTCCGAAACAGTGGGGGAAAGAAGCAGCTGCACCTCTGTGCGCGTGGTGCTTATTTTGGTGTATACCGGAGCGCTGAGTACATTGTAAGGCGAATTGCTCTGACGGAAAAAGGAATTGAGGGTTACATTATTCCTGGTTCCGATAAGGCTGAATTTGACCACATAGTTATGCGCGGCTGTCACACTTCCTGCACCGATTATAATCTCGGCAATATTCGAACTGCTTCCTCCGGATGCAAAATACATTTTAAGAGCTCCTGCATCAAGCGGGCTTGTGGCGGTCCACACCGCATTTTCATTTCCTCCGGCCGAATAGGTGTATAAACCGTTTACATTGCTCATAAATGTTCCATTGGGGTACATATTGGATCCGTTATAGCCACTGATGGTATAAGGAGCATAAGTAAGTGGCGATTTTTTAGAGGCGGGATCTTTAAGATAAGCAGCTTTCCACATATTGAGATCCTGAAACACATCTTCGTTGGTGCTGGAGGCTACATAAGCGTTGGCAAAACAGATATTATCATCATACGGACGGCAATAGCTGTTGCTGTCGAAGGTGCCGAAACCGGAAATGTCATTGGCCATGGTAGAGAGGGATAGGATATCCTGATCGGTCTGTTTGGATACAGCAATGTTTTGTTTCATGTTAACCTGCGTGATGGGGCAGGTGGGACAGATAGCGTCATGACCCATTTCCACCTGTTGTGAATTATCAAACAGTGTATTCTGACGCACGGTGATATTATGAGCATTGTGCAGCAGAATACCATCGTCTCCGCAATGAGCAACTGTATTGTTGGTAATGGTGACGAAGCCGGTATTGTCGTCCATATAGATGCCTTCGGATGGAAAATAATCGGGAGTATCGGTGCCAGCTCCAGCCCCTACGCCGTACAATATAATGTTGCCGTTGATAACCCTGTTTACAGATGCGGTGGTGTTGGAAGCGCCGGTCCAGGTATAAATTCCTCCTCCGTCATCCTTGCTGAGGTTAAAATAGGTGATAAAATTATTCCGGATCAGTATCGTGTCGCCTTCAAATTCAATGGCACTGTATCCGGTACTGTCTATGGTATTGAATTCGATGGTGTTGTTATTGCCGGAAATGAGAATTCCTTCGTAGGTACTGTTTCCGCTTTGTCCCATACCGGGATAAATACCGGTATACTTGATGATGTTGTTGAGGATAGATCCGGCGTTGCAATTGGAGCTGAGACAAAGGGCGGTATTGTTGGTATAGCGAATGGTATCGAAAAGAATTTTTAGTGTCTTGGTGCCGGAAGCGGTTACCGCATTAGCACCGGAATATAGAACCGAACAATGCTGTATGGTAATATTGGAGGCGCTGGAGATGGAAAAGGCATCCTGATTGGAGCCGGTAAACTGAAGGCGGTCGAAAACTATATTGTTTTGCCCTTTTATAAGCACCAGATTATTCAAGGCGCTTACCTGAGCGGTTCCGGAAAACGAAGTAGAAGAACCTGTATACAATTCAATCATTTTAGACGAAGGGTTGTAATACCATTCTCCTGCCTGATCCAGGGTGGAAACGCTGTTCTGGATAAAGTAGCCGAAGTTATCGAGGGGGGTATAACCCGATTGGCTAATATATTGAACCAGGGTGCCGGAATGATTGGTGATAGAATCTCTGTCAAGCACCCAACGGTTGGGCCGGAGCACCATTTGTGCCCCGGTCCAGTTGGGTGTGGAGGATAGCTGATTATCCGTAATAGAGGTAGTGCTGATATGAGACTCAAAATTGAGATAGCCTTTGTTGCTGGTATTTGCGTTTGGGTAGCGACCCATGGCCTGGGGTGTACCGTTTACCAATACCGAGTTGACGGTTGTGCCGCATCCGGTACATGACCCTTGCCAGATGCCGCTGCTTATACTTACCCAGGCGGAGGGAGTGATGAAACCGGTAATAATGGGCAGGGCAAGTGTCTTATTTCCATACGCAGAAAGTACGATGGGTAGTGATGTCGTACCCGATTTCTGGATAGAAATGGTGCCCGGGAAACCGTCTCCTCTGTTAAACAGGATAGAGTCGCCGGGTTGGAAATGATTGAACCAGAAATTTAATTTCGTAATCGTTTTCCAGGGTGTGGCTGGATTCTGCGCCTGTGTAAAGGTCCGGGTGTCATCTCCGGTGGTAGTGGAGAAGTAATAGTTGCTCGCCTCGATTTCAACAGACAAACATAAAAGCAGGGTAATACAGTACAACTTCCTCATCCGGTGGCTTTTTGGGGTTATATAAATCCGTAGCCGGCTCTCCATGCCGGGAATACAAATTCAGCTCAGTAAAAAATTATAGAGTCATTTGCCGATCAGATCGGCGGAAATAAAAAGGCTGTAATTCGGGTTGTTCTTAAACTGCTACGCTGTGCTTTCCTTGATCGCTAATTCTACGCTGTGTCTTCTTGATAATTAACTGATACCTATAACGCAAAGAAACAAACTAGGTTTCAATTTTGTTTTTCCAATTTGTCGTTTTATAAAGAATGAAAGACAGGGGTTGTGTGGCATGTATCCCAATAGAATCAGCATTTTTGATGTTTCATATCGAAGGTTCTCTCGTTTCATATATGGTGTTCTTTAGTATATATTTAGGGTGAGGGCTGGAATGGTATTTGATAAACCTGGTCAATAACTCTTCTTTTCCTGTCTGAAAGGCGGGAGATTCCTGATCCGGGAGGTGGTTTTGAGAAACTATTTATTTATCGTACCTTGTCTTCCGGTGTTATTGATAATGATGCTATTGGCATTCAAACACAAACAACACCCCAGCGTTATTAATCCAATTCATTATAAATTATAAAATCAACAGTTATGAAAAAAGGAGTACTTTCTATTTTGATTTTGGGTATTGCCGTTCTTGCAAAGGCACAATCTCCTGCGGCTCAGCCACCTAATGCAGGAATGGAAGTATGGGGATCCAACCCAACCCTGAATGAACCTCAGGAACCAACAGGATGGGTAAGTGAGAACGTTTTCTGTTCGGCTTTTATAGGGCCTACTAATCCGGTATCCGTTACGCAATATGCTCCTGCTTTTGCCGGTAGTCATGCTGCTCAAATCAAAACAGTTGTAATTCCTCCTCCATCCAGTAACAACCCTGCTTATCCTACTATTCCGGATACGGTTGGGGAACTGGTTCTGGGTACAGTACAGATTTCCTCTCCATATCTGCTGGCCGGAGCTGCTTATACGGATAAACCGATGACCTTTACCTTTCAATCCAAGTATACTGCAGTGGGTCTTGATTCGGCTTATGTAGTGATTCGTCTTTCCCAATATTCTGGAGGTGTGCGTAATATCATTGCGTTGAATGCGGTGAATATCCCTCCAAGCGCTGCTTATACTGCTCAGAGCTTTAATCTGACCTATTTCAACAGTGGTATTTTCCCGGATAGCCTGGCCATTGCATTTTATTCCAGCTATCACCGTAAAGATGCCAGAGCCAATAGTGTGCTGGTTATCGATAGTCTTCATTTCAGCGGAACAGTGGGTATAGAGGAATACCAGAATCTGGTTCATTTTAATACCTATCCCAATCCGGCGCATTCGGTACTGAATATTACCACCGATGCAAAACTGGTGGATCATGTGAGTGTCTGCGATCTGAGCGGAAGACTGGTAGAGAATGTACGCATTTCTTCGGATTATACCGTTCTTAATACCAGTAACTATCCTGCAGGCATGTATATGTATAATGCCATCAACAAAGAAGGAGTGATACAGGCCCGAGGAAAATTCAGCGTGACGAAATAAGTAATTTCTAAATATACCTGATAAGAGGCCATCCTGAAGATGGCCTCTTTCTTATCTGACCCAACCGCAATGCCATGAAAAAACAAATTGGTCTTCTTTTTCTTCTTTGTCTTGCAGGCATGCAATACAAAGCACAACAGGGCGTGAAGAAGTATACCGATACGGTCAATCGTTTTGAGTTGGTTTATAACGATTCACTTACACCGGTGGTGCTCAGCAATAATGAGGACATCAAAGATCAGACCGATCCTTTTGTGATAGAAGTGTATGTGGAAAAGGAGGCACCGGTTAAGGTAGGTGGCAAAGCGCCGCTTGTAGCTATGGATGCCATTGCCGACGATTGCTATGCTTTTGTAAAAGATATACACACAAAAGAAGGAGCCACTTTTAAATTGTTTGCCTGTACAAACGGAGGCGGAGGACATACTTATTACAACTATATTTTTCAAATGGAGAAAACACATCGTTATGTATTGCTCAAATTTATAAATGTGGGTTGTAATGCCTGTGAAGATGATAAGGGCAATCCCATCCCATATGATGAAACAAAATCCATGAAATGGATGCTGGATATTGTGAATAGTGTTAAACTGAAATAATTCATGAATAAATTCCGTTGTCAGAGCCAGGGAATTAGATTCCTGACTTTAGTTCTGATACTGTGTGTGGTACCTGTTTCTTTTTTCGGGCAAACCGATAGCATAAAGGCACAGCAAAAGGTATCCTATTTTATTATCGGCAGAATCAGAACGGCTCCCCTTGATGATGGAGCCCCGTTTAAGGTACAGGTAATTCGGGTGAACGGGAAACTGTTGGGGCAGTCTATCAGTTTCAAAATTGTGGATCTGCAACATTATAAGATAACCTATACCCTGGGTGATAAAGAAATAGCTGTTGATGGCAGCTTTGGTGTTGAATTAAATAACTCCGATTTGAAGCTGATGATTCAAAAAGAGCCGTCGCTGGGGGAGCAGAATATAGCGGGATTAAAGACCATCGCATATCAATTTGTAGTAGGAGGGCAACATAAATAAGAAAGACAGGAAAAGCTGTTAAAGAAAATAAATCATTCGGGACTTTGTCCTGCTAAAGAAGGAAAAGTGCATTAAAATGAATGAAATCTAGTGAAAAACAAGGCTTTCCTGTAATGATTCGATCAGTGAAATTGAAAATCGCCCCTGGTTTAGATACGGTAGATCACAATTAATCAGATAATTGATTTTGATTAGAAGCATTATTGCAGGGGAAAACAGACTCTTTATTGATATGATTTACTTCAAAATCATTATCTTGCATTAGCATTTGCACAACAACCAAACACATCATACACATCACACACATGAAAAGAATTACCTTTCTTGCGGCAGCTTTTGTTTGGGTTACGGCCCTGTCTGCCCAAAATGACAATGAAACGAAACCCACTTCGAAGTACATTATGAATACGGGTTTTTACGAGACCATTCCTGTGAGGGATATGCCTACTCAGACCGAAGCTGATCGTGCAGCGGCAGCAGCTCATCATGAGTGGCTGGAAGAGCGTCGCGAACAAGCCAAAGAAGCCCGTCGCGCTAAATTATTCCCCAACTTCAAAAAACAGGAAGAACAACCGGATCCTGCCCGTCAGACAGAAATTGGCAACCGCGGGCTTTCCGCACCACTCGTTAATTTTGACGGTCAAACAGATGCAGGTTCCTGTCCCCCCGATCCGGATGGAGCAGTAGGCCCTACACAATATGTACAGGCTGTTAACTCGACGTATCAGGTATTCAGCAAAACAGGGACAGCACTTACAGGCGTACTAGATCTGAAATCACTCTTCCCTACTATTAATGATGACGGAGATCCGATCGTGCTTTATGATAAATTCGCTGAACGTTGGGTAATTACCGAGTTTCAAGTATCTAATGCACCTTGCGGTTTTTCTGTAGCCATCTCCAAAACAAGCGATGCCACCGGAGCTTATTATGTGTACAATTTCTCCAATGCTATGTGGACCACCTCTAACTATCCCGACTATCCTAAATTCTCTATCTGGAGCGACGGATATTATATGACGGGTCAGTTTTCTCCTGAATACCTGGTGGTGTTGGATCGTACCCGTATGATTGCCGGTAAAACATCTGCCGGTATGATCCTGGCTGCTGATCCTACCAGCCCTTATTATTTTGGTGGAAACAACAGCTTGTATACTTCGTCCAAGACATTGGATTGCGATGCTTCCGCCCTGCCTCCTTACGGAAGCCCGGAGTATCTTGTGTTTTTTGAAAACACCAACTCCGGTGGATTCTCCAATAAAATTAAATTCTACAAAGCGGTTCACGATACTACGGCTCATACGTTGGTTGTAACACGTGCAGATAGTCTGTCACCAACCACGTTCAACGCCTATCTTACCGGTGGTACCGAAAAAGATATTTCACAGCCCGGCTCTGCATTAAGCCTCGACGGCTTGGATGGAACATTTAATTTCCGTGCTCCTTTCATGATGTTTACCGGGTATAACTCTGTGGTTCTTTCCAATACAGTAAACGTAGCCACTTCTGGTAACCCGGTAGCCGGTATACGCTGGTATGAACTAAGACAAACGGCAATCGGACAACCATGGACCATTTACCAGCAAGGAACCTATGCTCCTGCTGATGGAGCCAGTCGTTGGAATGCCAGCATCGGTATGGATCAGGACGGTGATATTGCCCTGGAGTATAGCGTTTCCAGCAGCACTATTTACCCCAGTATCCGTTACACAGGTCGTATGGCCGGTGATGCACTGGGCACCATGACCGGTACAGAAACAACTGCTATTGCTGGAACTTCGCCCGCAGTAAACTGTGTGAATCGCTGGGGTGATTATTCCGAAATGACACTCGATCTTACAGATAATGTAACTTTCTGGAATACTAATGAATATTGCAAAGCAGGTGCCGAAGCTTCCCGGATTTTCTCCTTCCAGCTTACTACCAGCCCAACCGGTATCACCAACCTGATCGATCTGAGCGAATTCAAAGTATATCAGACCGATAATGTGGTGAATGTAATTGCCAGCAAATTGCCTTCTGATGAGAATGTACAAGTTGACCTGTTTGATATTGTAGGAAAACAAATCAGCAGCCAGATTGCGAAACCTGTAGGCAATGCAATTCAAACAGCTATTCCGGTAACCGGTCTTGCTACTGCTACGTATTTTGTACGTGTCGGTAACCCGAATTACCAGCGTGTATTCAAAGTACATGTGAGCAACTAAAAAGCTAAACAACTATTCATAGAAAAGGGGAGCGCCGAATGGCAGCTCCCCTTTTTAGTTTAATTAAAGACCTATAGAATCTACTGAATAAAAATCTCATACAATGATCCGGATGTTTCAATCGAATGAAGTCTGTCAGCTCCTCCTATCAGAAACTGGGTAGCCGCAAAATCTTTTTTGCCAAGCGCGTTCCAGGTACCGGTATTCAAATCGGTCACATAAAGTGTTCCGCTTGTTTCAACGGTATACAGCATATTGTTTACGATGGAACCTGCAATAGTTGCTTTCCACGCTCCGGCAGCGCCCTTTTGTTTCCAGGTTCCGTTATCGGGATTGATTTCATACAGCGACCCGCTGCGCTCAATGGAATAAAGCATGTTATTAGCTCTGAAAAGAAAAGCGGTACCTGCAAATGCTGGAGTACCGATCTGTCTCCATGTGCCATCATCAAGATTAGTAACATATAATTTTCCGGATACTTCAGCAGTATAAAGCTGACCATTCAGAATGGTACCTGCAAGCGTGCCTCTCCAGTCGCCAGGTTTCCCAACGCGTTTCCAGGTTCCATCTATAGGGCTGATACGATACAGGCTTCCGTCATTTTCAATGGTGAACAAGGATTCTTTGGCATGAAAAATAAAAGCGGTATTGATAAAGTCGGGTTTGCCCAATTGTCTCCAGCGGCCGGTGGCAGCATCTGTTTCATACAGGATGCCGGATTTTTCGACGGTATAAATTTTACCGCCGGCTTCCACGGCTTTGATGGTGCCTCTCCAGTCTCCGGGTTTGCCTACCGGTTTCCATGTTCCGGGTTGTGCGAAAGACAGGTTACAAATAAAAAATGCGATGATCAGTGTACAGATAGATTTCATAAGATAGGGGTTTGGTGGATAATCACCTGTTAGCAGAAAGTATGCCAAAAAAACATGCGTTGTGCCGGAGGTGTATGGGAACGAAGATATAAAAGAGAATAAAGCAGGCAAAAGGTGGACAAATTAGCGTAACATCAGTAAGCCGCACGCTATTTGTATGTCCTGCTGAAATAGCATAATATTGTATATACAGAACTTTATCATGAAGACAATAATCCGCCTGGTTGTGATTTCCTTATCCCTTTTCCTTAACGTTTGCGTTGGGCAGGACTGGATAAACATGATGCAGGATCCGAATGTGAATGTCCACGATGTGCAAAAAGCATTCTATACGTGGTATGATGAATATAAAAAGACCCGGCTGGAAAATGATAATAAGCAGGAAGATGCCAGTGTAGAGTTATTTAAACGCTGGGAGTGGTATATGGTGCCGCGTACTTTCCCGTCGGGCGATCGGTTTGATCCGGTTCTGGTGGCAACAGAGCTGGAAGATTATAAAAGAAATCATGCTACCCGTTCTGTTTCCAGCGGAGCCAACTGGAACTATGCTGGAAATGCATCGGTGCCGGCAAACGGAGGAGGTGACGGACGTGTTAATCATGTGCGTTTTTATCCCGGAAACCCGAACATACTCTATGCCTGTACACCATCGGGAGGATTATGGAAAAGTACAGACGGAGGAAACTCCTGGGCCACCAATACCGATCAGCTCGGCGATTTAGGTATTTGTGATATAGCCTTTGATCCGCATAATCCCAACATACAATACATTGGTACGGGAGATTGTGAAAACCCCGGCACGCTTACTCCTACCACGGTGGGTGTTCTTAAATCAACAGACGGAGGTGCTACGTGGAATGCAACAGGTTTGCATTATACATTGGCCAGCAGTGGTCCCAGTTATAAAACCATCAATCAGCTGAAAATGGAAGGTACTACGTTGTGGGCCGCCAGCACATTCGGTTTATGGATGTCGGTGGATTCGGGTACTACCTGGGTAAACAAACTTAATCAGAATATTAAAAGCGTGGAGTTTGAACCGTTTCATCCTTCTGTGGTTTATGCAGGAAGTGATTATGGTGTGTTTTATCGTTCCACAAATGGTGGCAATACATTTACCACCATCACCGCCGGGCTGCCGGCTACCGGCGCAGGACGAATGACAGTGGGCGTTTCGCCCGCCGATTCCAATGTGGTTTATGTGGTTGCTGCCGATGCAACGTATGGAGATCTGCACGGTGTTTATCGCTCAAGTAACCGGGGACAGTCGTTTGTATTGCAAACCAGTTATCCGAATATACTAAGCGGTTCCAACGCAGGAAATGATTCATCGGGCAACGGATGGTATAGTCTCCCATTATTAGTATCACCTACCAATGCAGATACTCTTTTTTCGGGCGGTGTCAATATCTGGATGTCGGGCGATAAAGGAGTTACCTGGTCCCTCGTTACTCAATGGTATGGCTCGGGAGCTCCCTATGTTCATGCCGATCAGCATCAGCTAATCTTTGCTCCAGGAAGCAGTTCCACCATTTATTCGGCCAATGACGGAGGAATATTTAAAACCACCGATAAAGGCGCTACCTGGACCGACTACAGCAACAATCTTGAAATAGGACAACTATACAGCGTAGGGCTTTCTGCTGTAACACCCGGTCTATCCATCAGCGGCTGGCAGGATAACGGAACGAGCACATCAAGCCCTTCCTGGTCGCAGGTATACGGAGGAGACGGAGAAGTATGTTTTTTTGATTACACCAACGACAATAATATGTTCGCGTCCTGGCAAAATGGAAACCTGGTATATTCCAACGATGGGGGAATCTCATTCAACTCTGCAACGAATGGCATCACCGAGCAAGGGCCCTGGACCACCTTATGGTTTCAGGATCCTCAGAATCCATCTGTTTTGTATTCCGGTTTTATGAATGTATGGATGAGTGCTGATCAGGGCAACTCCTGGAGCCAGCTCAGCACCTGGGGTACTTCTACTATCTCCGCCCTGGCTGTTGCTCCGTCCAATACCCAGTTTATTTACGCAGGCCAGCCCGACTCTTTGTTTATGACTTATAACGGAGGATCGAGCTGGATAAATATAAACGGAACCTTGCCGTTTAATGCGGCATCGCTTACCGATATCGCCATCGATCCGCTTAATCCCTTAAAAGTGTGGGTCACCTTTTCCGGGTTTGTTGCGGCTGACAAAGTTTATTATTCCTCCAATGGAGGAGCTACCTGGAGCAATATATCACATGGTCTTCCCAACTTGCCGGTCAATACGATTGTATATCATCCGGGCAGTCCCGATGGAATTTATGTTGGCACCGATATGGGAATCTATTATCAGGATTCGATTTCGAGGACATGGATTGCATATAATACAGGCTTGCCCAATGTGGTGATAGCCGATCTCCAGATATCTTCGTCCGATAATATTTTGTATGCCGCTACGTATGGCCGGGGATTATGGAAATCAACCACCAGCTTTGCATCGGGTATTGCACCCATGCCGTCGGCTCTTAGTCGTGTGAATGTATATCCCAATCCTTCGGGCGGGGCGCTTACATTTGAATGTACATTACCCGTAGGAATGTATGAGGTAAAGATTACCGATATGCTGGGAAGAGCCGTCTATAACGATAAGATCAACATCACAGGAACTTATACAGGTCATTTGGATATGGCTTCTTATAGTCCGGGAGTTTATTTTTTCATCCTCTATGGTGCCGGTTCGGTTGTCCAAAAGAAAATAGTAATAGCACATTGATATGAAGCCCATGTCAGTTTTCAAAACCGGTTTAGCAACCTTATCAGTTATAGGTATCATGGGTTTTTCCGTTGTGAGCGGGAAAAAGTGCACCCTTGATCTCGATGAGGAGCAAAAGGCTTTTCAATATCTGAATGAGTTTCGCCAGCATCCGGTTGAATACGGGAATGCCATCAAATTACATCTGAACAAAGTAGAGCCACGACCCGTACTTAAATGGGATACGATTCTGGCCAAAGTGGCCGAGGAGAAAGCGATGGATATGGCAAAGAATGATTATTTCGCGCATATCAATAATAAGGGAGAAGGGATAAATATCATGGTAAGCAGGGCAGGGTATACGGTACCGGACTTTGCATTAAAAGATAAAAAGAACAACTGGTACGAATCTATTGCCTGGCAGGGAGGTAACAAGGATTTTGCGGTGGATGCAAAAATGCTGATCAACTCATTGATTACCGATAAGGGAGTAGCCAGCCTGGGTCATCGTAAACATTTGCTGGGAATTGATGATGATGCCAAACATCCGTTTGACAGCCGGCTCACCGATATCGGAATCGGGTATGCCATCCAGATGAGCAAGGATAATACGTTTAAGTGTTATATGTCGGTTGTGATTGCCAGTCACAACTAACCCGAAGAGCTAGTTAGTGTTTACGGAGGTAATAGTCCCACACCGCTTTTGCTATACCGGCAATGGTACCTTCTGTAGCTTTTTCATCTCCTTTTGCATCCGCAACAAAAACAACCAGGGCCACGTGTTTGCCGTTGGGGAGGGTTATCACGCCTGCATCATTGGTAGCCGATGTAATCCCTTCCTTGTTCGTTGGGCCGGTACCTGTTTTATGAGCAACGGGTGTTCCTTCGGGTAGCTCACCTTTGATTCGTTTCACTCCTGTTTCTGTTTCGCTCATGATCTTCCATAAGAAATCGTGACCGGCTATAGACAGACATTTGCGTTGAAACATTCTTTGAAGCAATTGAAGCATGGCCTCCGGTTCGCACCAGTTCGTATATTGTACATCCCAGTCTTTGCGCATTTCCAATTCGGTAGCAACGATATTAATCTCTTTTACCCCGATGGAGTGAATGTATTTGTTTACCTCCTGTGGACCGCCCAGCAGTGCGAATAATTTATCACATCCGCTGTTATCACTTTTTGAAACAGTATAACTCAGTATTTCCCGTAAGGGGATATCTACATTTCCGTTAGGATATTTATCATGCAGGGGGCTCCAGGAACCGTGCTCCATATCTTTTTTGTCGAAATGGATTTTATCATCCAGGGTGTATTTGCCTTTGTCTATCTGACCCAGCATGGCTATAGACAGTGGGAATTTAAATACACTCTGCATGGGGAAATGATCTGTTCCATGAAAGCTAAGGGTGTCATTGTCTTCGAAAGCCAGAACAGCAACTCCTACTTTTCCTTTTGCCATTTCAGCAATTTGGCCGATCTGTTTCCGGAGTGAATCTTTGGGAGTAGGAACTTTAACAACCGAGTCAGCAGAAACGGCTGGGTGGGTTTCATTACCGGCTGTTTTGGGTTGCCCGCAGCTAGAGGCAAGAATGGCTGAGAGAAACAGTATAGGAAAGAGAGAGGTATTGCGCATAGAAAAAAATCAGGGCGTATCCTTAAGTGGATTAGCAGCTGCAAAGCTAGGGAGAATAGGAAAGAAAAGGAAATGCGGACTCCGTTTATTGCAATACTTGCCGGGCCTGTTTTAAGTATTCAGAAGAGATACTGAATAGCCAGATATACGCAGGTGGACAACACGAGCACGCCTACTATAAAAAGTATTACTTCAAGGGTTTTTGGCCCTCCGGGGATTTTTCGGAGCATAAAGAAAACGACGGTAGATGATAAATTGGTCTCCGTATCAGGAAATATCATGCCAAACCGGCAATCTGCTACCTGATACGATTAAGCAAAAAACAATACTGATTTACGTTGGGGATGTAAATATGCAGTGAAGATAAAGCAAATTCCTGTGTACGTATGTTAAGCTAACATTTTTTTGCAAAAAGCATGCTATTTTCATTCCGTCTTTCAAATTCCGGACATCATTTCTGCTCTTTCATCACTTTCATCATATGACTGAATGCCTTTCCGATAACCGTTGTATAGGCCTTATCCACAAAGGTGACAGAACCGGCCCGCTGTTTGGAAAAAAGGGTAAGATGAAAACGGTCGTCTTCATCGGTATCGAGAGAAACAGTATAAAGTTGTAATAAATGACGAAGCTTGGTGGTGTTTTTCATACAATATTGTTTTTCATATCCATCAGTTCGTTTTCACAGCTTCAAGCAATCCGGAGTCAAAGATACTTGCGGGAGAAATAACGGTATCGTTCAGCGGGATTTTATCCCCATAGCGCTCTTTCAGCTTTTTCTGTACGATTGGGCTGGATAAATCAAAGTCTTTTAATTGCTGCAGGCGGCCAATCTCCAGTCCGGTTACCTGATGATAAACTTTCCAAACCAGTTCCGAGCAATACATCCGGTCATCACCCCAGCCAAAATAAAGGTCATAGTTTTTGCCAAGGTATTGTTCCCCGGTTGTTTTTAGTTCCTGAAGCATAGAAGGCGGCAAAGGAGGATCGCTCATACATCGTTTCACCACATAATGCCCGCCTTCTCCATGTGAGATCCATGTTTCCAACGAGGTCCATTTTACAGGCTGCACGGCTTCCAGTACATAATAACTGTTTTTGGAACCCGAATCCAGTTTAAAGATAAGCCCGCAATGGCTGTATTTGGAATGTGTGGCCAGCTGTATGGCCTGGCTTTGTGCCGAGCGCGACGACTGGAAGATGATATCTCCGTCGTGAAGGTTCAGGTTTGCTTCAATTTGCTCCCGGGTAATTTTAACATCCTGTTCGGATGAAGAACGGTGATACAGAAAACGGCTGGCAAGATACATCACCAGCACCATGGCATAGAAGATATATCGGTTGCGTTTGTTCGTCATTGGTTTAACTAAGATACGCTATAAAATAACCGGTATTTTGAGTAAATTTGGGTATAGAAGATTTGATCTATGATACGCCCGCTCTATATTTATCTGTTCCTGTTTCTGCTGGCACCGCTTCTTTCTAAGGGGCAGCATAACGCAGATCTTATAGGCAGGGAAAGGAGTTTTCATACATCACTTCAAACAACAGTCATGCCGGCTCATTTTTTTATCCTTGCATCACCCGTTTCCTTATCTCCTTTTGTATATGATGCATCGGTTCCACGGGGAGCGGTGTTTTGCCGTATGGAAAGCAAGGTATATGAACGCTATAATATCTGGTTTAAGATTCACGCCGGAGCAGGGGAGGGTCCTAAACCGGTAACTGGTTATTAGCATGGAAAAACGGGAATCTCTTACTTCATCTTGTCTGCTGTCACCATCACGGTAGCTTCACCGGTTGTATGAATCTTGTCATTTCCTTTTTCACGGATGATGGTTTCCAGTACTACTCGGTTTTTATCTCCGATCACTTCTTTCACGGTAAAGTGGGCCTCATAAGGAGTATCTACAAACATAGGCTTTAAAAAAATCAGACTTTGTTTGAGATAAATGGTTCCTTCACCCGGAAACAGCGTTCCGAATACTTTGCTGAATACAGAAGCTCCGAGCATGCCATGCATGATAGGTTTTTTAAATACCGTGGTAGCAGCATATTCCGGATACAGGTGTACAGGATTTTTGTCTCCCGTAACGTCAGCAAAACGGTTTACATCATCCTGGGTAAATTGAAAATCGTGCACATACACCTGGTTGAGTACTATCATAAAGGGAGTTTTGGATTTACCGCTAAATTAAGCTAAAAACGGTACGTGGCAGACCATGTAAATTCATATATTAGCCTGTATGAAGTTAGCCGGAATACTTATTGGTATGTTTTTTTGTCTTGCTTTGGGAGCCCAGCCCGCAAATACCCTGTTAAAAGATCCGGTGAAATACGACAAAACCCTTCAAAACAGATTATTTACCAGCAACGATACGCTTAAAGATTCTATCTGGATAAAGGGAGGACTGGATTGGTATTTCAATAAACCCATCAACGCGCATTGCATCACATCGGGAGATCTGCCTCCCGGCGAAAAAGATTCCCTGATATTTTGTACCGCCGAAAAGGAGCATGACACGTTATTGATTCATCTGAGTTCACCCAGCGCCTGTTGCTATACGGATGTAACGGTGATGATCGTGCATGGGCGTTTCATGATGAGTTCCGAATTTTCGTATGATATCGCACCTCAACTGGTATTACTTCGTGCTCAAAAGGAACAGCTCACCTTACGGAACGATTCTTTCAATAAAGGAGAATTGCTGGAAGGTTATCTTTATTTTGAAGGAAAGGGAACGTATAAAGAGCCAATAGCCGAGGATGCCGGAATCGGGGTAAGGATAAATCGGGAATTCAATGGCAAGGTAGAGGGGTATTTTAAATGCAGGATTGAGTAGGCGAGTTCAGGGTTCTTCCTCAATCTCCCAGTCTTTGAGGAGATAATAATTCCAGATCCCTTTTTGTACAGTTAGTACTATGTCGTAATCCACCTTCTCGGTCTCACTCTTGTATTCTTTTACAGTTGCATAGTTGGTACGGATACGTTCATAACGATCGTGGAATTTAAAATCGATGCTTGGATAGCGACCGGTTGTGAATTTATCAATCTTACAACGAATCACCTCGGTAGGGTTTCCGGAAGCAGCTGTTTTGTTTATATAGCTCCAGGAAGCATGTGCAATTAATACAAAGGTGAGGGCGGAGAAAAATATACCTTCCAGGAGATAGAAACCAAGTGTCAATATTTTCAGCATTGCTGTTTGTGCCGTTCCTATCCGGATGCGGATAAATTCGCGTCGGTACCAGGCTAATGATACTATGCCCAGCACCAGAGGCAGGGCTATGATATAAAGGGTATAGCGTTCATCATGACCAATGGTGAGGGGATTCATAAACGTATAAAACAGAAAATTCAGCCCCAGCAAAACAAGGAGGAATACATAATGCTTCTTGTCCAGTTTTTTTTCCGAACGAAGATGATCGCGTTTTTGATGAAAGGAAGTTTCCTGCATACTATTTTAAGCCCTTAGAAATATTTTTTTAAAGATAGACTCTATTTGATGGATGTTCATGCGTAATGGCCCACAGATTGTCATGATCTTCATGATTAATCATGATCAAAAAAATAAGATTCATAATAATTTGTGGTCTATTTATGAATAAAATACTATAATCAATTATAATGCTGTATCAGTGAAAATCATGAGTATCATGATAATCTGCGGTCAATAATTGGTTTCAGATCAAATTAGGTAGCACCCAAGCCTATTTCCTGTCTAAACAATATTCAGGTATCACCAGCCGGAAGCCTACAAACGAAGGCCCCTCCTCATAAGCCTGTGTGAAAACGATATTACTCGCACCAGCCGGAGAAGAACCTGTCCCATTCCCAACCAGCACCAATTCCCCTTTACTCCCTCCGTTAGCTGTTTCCTGAACAGGAACAAGTCCTTTTGTTTTAAGTCTCGTTTGAAGCGGGGAGAGGTTGATTTTATTATACACCGGAAACAGATAGGCAAAATGGTGTTTAGGATCGTATTTCTTTTGTTTCATCTTTGTGAGTCTTTTGTATGCCTGTGCTTTATCATCGGCCGAAGCCTGCACAAAACGATTCAGTTCGTCAGCAGTAGGCATACGGTAAGGAGGAAAGAAGATCCCGTCTTCCATGCGGACACTGGATTTTTTGTGATCCGATTTGAATGTCGGTATAGATTCACTGGGCATGCCACCCAGAAAGGCATCCAGTTTAAAATAGTTTTTGGTGGTGTCATTATCCACAAATTCCAGGAGACCAGTTTGTATCAGGATCATTTCCCCCAGACGATCCGATTTCCATTTACAATAGGCCTTTACCTGATCGGCCGAAACACCCAGCATCGGATATCCCCCAAAAGCGGCATCGCGGAGATAGTGTTTGGTCAGATACGCTCCATCTGTACTGTCTATCCCTTTTTGCAACCAGGGAGATACGGTATCCGGCAAAGCCTGTTTATATAAAGCCGATTCATGATGCTGCACCAGAAAAGAAAGATAGGCACAGTATTGGCTGTTGGTTTCCTGATAGGTAGAAATATTAAAGGCAGGAGCATGAACATGGCTTGAATCATTTCCCGGGCCCTTTGACTGAGCATCAGCTGTCAGGAAAGTCATCATCCCGTCAGGAATAGGATCGCAGGGAGGAAAAGAGGTAAAGCCCCCGTTTTGACTGAAACAAAAGGTTCCAACCCACAGACAGAAAACAAGGAGGAGCAAATGTTTAAGATGCATGACTATATTTTCCGGTATAAATAATCTGACTGTCCGTAAGCTTATACGCTACAACAAAGACTATCGGGAGATTATAAAACACTTTTTTCCGGTGATTTAGTATGGACTCTTATAAAGTTAAGCCATAAAAAAACCATTTCCTTGCAAAATGAGTAATTAACAGGGATAAATGAGTAACAGGCAGGGAATGGGGTGCAGTTCACGGATAGCTCTTCAGCTCTTCGTATGAGGTGCCTTAGCTCCTCCCGATAGTTATCAGGAGGAGCCGAGTCTATCAAACAGATCGTTGCCAACGAAATATGGATGCTATAATGGAATCAGTAAACATATAATGTGATGAGAGCAATTGCCATCCGCTTGACCCGTTATATCCGGATGGTCGGGATTTGTAGCCGGGAAAATCAGTAAACTCAGTTACATTGCCCGTAACAGAATTGGATTGATTTCTTTAATAGTTGATTAAGATCAAAAAAGGATTATTTTCGTCACTGCTATCTGCATTTATTATGCATTTGGTTCAACTATTTAAAAAAAAACAGCACATGAAAAAAAGAACTTTACCCCTTATTTTTTCTCTGTTTGCTTTGTCCTTAGGCGGAGCCGTATATGGGCAGCTGAACTATGGTCCGGCAGGAGCCGCTAATGTTACCGGCACGTATACCGATCTTGGTACAAACGGTTCGGTGATCACCACAGCCAATTTTGATGATGCCAACTCAGCTCCTCAAAACATTGGGTTCACCTTCAACTATAACGGATCAGCCTTTACCCAGTTCGTACTCAACACCAATGGTTTTATCAAACTAGGCAATAGCAATCCATCCCAGCCGAACCTGTTTTTTACCAGTCCTACAGCACCTACAGGGGGTGTTTTCAATAGCGGGAACCCTGCTGATGCCAATATGATCTGTGTGTTCAACCATGATCTGAAAGCCGGAACACTTACCCCGGAATACCGCGTATATACTTCTGGCACAAGCGGGTCACGTGTTTGTACCATCCAATATAAAAATGTGAGAGACAGTATCAATGGAACAGCGATGAACCAGTATGACGACATGCAGTTCCAGATCAAATTGTACGAGACCAGTAATATGATTGAATTTATTTATGGAAAATGGACTGCTTCAACAGCAACATCCATTGCCAAGTTTTCCGGAGTTGGTCTGAAAGGACTTGACAGCACGAATGCACAGGTGCTGGTCATGACCAAGGCGTCTACCCAACAATGGAGTACCGCTACCTTCCTCAATACAAATTATACCCCTGCCGGTAATGCATTCGATTGGGGCAATGGAACACGTCCGTCTCCGGATTCCGGACGTACATTTCGTTTTATGCCTGAGCTTACCAACGATGTAGCTGTAACCGGTTTGTTTACCCTGGGAAGTTTGCCTACACCGTTTGGCGCACCCCGTATAGATTCGGCGGTGGTTACAAACCTCGGAGCTTCCAATCTGACCAATTATGTAGTTACACTTAACGTAACAGGGGCGAATTCTATTACACGCTCGGTAACCATCCCTTCACTGCCTTCCCGTGCTACGATGGTTGTCGGATTCCCATCCTATTCCCCCACAACAGCGGGTACCAACACCGTAACGGTTTCAGTTCCCTCAGACGATAATCTGACCAATAATGGGATGAGTTACAACCAGCTTGTCAATTCCAATACGTTCAGCTTTGCGGATGGCTCACCGTCTGTCTACGCGATGGGAAGAACGGGCTATACGGCGGTGAGGTACTATTCATCCAATGAGATTGCTGTTTACAGTGCCAAGGTGTACATTGCACATGACTCGGCTTCAGTTGGAAAATCCATCTATGCCATCGTGTTCGATTCCACCGGGGCCAAGCTTGATTCTTCGGCCTCTTATACCATTACCGCAGCCGATACGGGCAAATACCACACCTTTACCATGCCTAATTCTCCGAGAGTATATGCCACTTATTTTTACATAGGAATCGGCCAGCCTGCTACCGGGTATTACCCGGTAGGCTGCCAGAAAGAAGGTGATCCGGTGCGTACGGGATGTTATTTCCGTAAATCTTTTTCACCCACCTCAACATGGCGTGATATGGGCGGCTTGGCAAGTTTGACCACTTACAGGCCCATGATCCAGGCTGTTGTTGCAGCCGCATCAGGCATCCTTGAACTTAAAGCGGATGAGAATCTGGTTGTTGCCTATCCAAACCCCGCTGCCGATGCTGTTACTTTTAGCATCCACGGAACGTTGCAACAGGATCTTACCTTCACGCTTTTTGATGTAAACGGAAAAATGCTTCGCAGCATCGGGCATATCAATACCGCTGAATTTCGTATGGAGCGGAGCAACCTCAGCTCCGGTACATATTTCTACAAGGTCACTACGCCGAACCATGTGATCGGTTCCGGAACAGTCATCCTGAACTAAATATCAGGAATAGGTTACTCCTACAAAGCCTCTGTCAGCATTGCTGACAGAGGCTTTTTTTTGATTTCTTCCGGATCAGGCCACAAAATTTTCAGAATGGCTTTATAAACATCGTTACTCAGAAATAAGCCGAATGGCGGCTTCGCATTTCGGTTCTATTAAGCCTTAACTTATTTTATCAGCAATTATCTGTCCCAGATGCGATAAAATCACTCAAATCAAATGTAAAAAGTGAAATAATATTTATGAACCCAAGAGCGAAATTAATTTCAGTAATTCTTTTTCTCTTCCTATTTTGGGTTCCTAACTTATATGGCCAACTTTTCAAAGGGGCCTCTGGCAAAAGTTTCACAGACTTATCGCCCTATCAATGTTCCTTGCGAATAAATCAGGATAGCACCATAGATTTCATTTACCATCAATATATTAATAGGGCTTATTCGGAATTTAAAGGAGTAATTAAAAAGGTGAATGATACAACCTACCGCATATCCTCCACCAGCACCATTGAAATGGCTTGCAACAGAAGCTACACCCTAGATACATTTAAGATAAAGTTCAAGCATTCATTCTCTCCGCAGTTTAAGGAAGTTAAACTTCGATTTTCCAATGGGAAAGAGCAAATGTGTGTGATTCCTGACACCAAAGGAACTGATGGAATAATGAAGGTACCAATTGATAAAACCCTTTTTACCCGACTTAAAGGAAGTAATATGTTAACTCTGAGTGTCAGTCAGAAAAACAGCATAACAGGGGAGTCACTTAGCTTTAAGGTATCTTGGGGTGATGGGCCTGTCTTCTCTTCTGGAGAAAAGTTGGACTTTAATGTTTTTATTTCAGGGAGTAAAGTAAGAACGGAGAATCTTGTGAGGGTGGGCCGTTATTTCGAACTCGCTAAGTCGCCTTAGCTCAGTTGGCAGAGAAGATGAATGTTTTAGGGCTATCCAAAAATCAGTTCACTGGTCTGATTATCATAATTTATATAATAAAGCCCTTTGGGTAGTTTGTTGATGTAGAAAGACCTTCCAAATCCTTTCAATCTAAGATTTCCATACTCATCGTACACCTCATAATATGTTGCCCTTTTGAATTCAACCGGATTGGTAAAATAATATGTTTGAGAAGAGGATTTGATTATCAGGAACCCCTTTTCATCCTTTTGTTTTATGGCAACAGTCTGAGAATAGGTTTCCGGAGAGCCGAGAGTTTGTATTCTAAATTGATTGGTTCCTGAATGGAGGTATTTCCTGACGTTAATTGAGCAATTTGAGGAATCCGAATTAGATATAGCGTTTAATGTATCTAAGCCAATCCATCGATTCCATTTGAATTGCTGGAGTCTGTATTTTCTTCCGGGAATTGAATTTGAATGAGCTAAAATGGAATCATTAAGTGCACTGAAATTAATAGACCTGTCAATATGGGATGGCCCACATACCTTTTCTGGATTCAAGACTTTGGGCTTACATTCCTTTCTGTGTTCAATAACAATATGCAGGGTATCCCCGAACAAGAAATTCAGGCTTGATAATTTTATTTCTACTGCACTTCCATTTTCGAATGGCAAAACTTTGCCATTAATCAGAATCTTTCCAGCACAGAAGCTGGTTTTATCAGAACCCAAGGGATTTTCTATATAGATACTTTTCCCTTGATAGGTTCCATTCAATACTAGGCTGTCTGTCTGCCCAAAGCAATTGTGGGTGATGATGAGAATTGCAAAGCACCAAATCAGCTTAGTTTTCATGAGTTTTATAGAGACTGGTGTATGTTTGGTTTGTAATTTCTCAGCGCAATTTCCATAGTCCACCAATATTTCTTTTTGGAAAGGAATGAAGTCCAGGTTAGGTAGTCATGTTGTCCGAGGTGACACCATTCCCATACCACACTATTAGTAAAAAGCATGATGTTGTTAATTTTGTTCCTTATCCTCAAGACTTCCTCTTCTGACAATCCATTTTCCACAAGTGAATTTATTGTTCTCTTTTGATGCTCTTTATCAAATTCAGTGTCCAAATAAGGCTCACAGAGCATTTCCCATATTTCGGGTCTTTGAACAACAGGAATGTTGTTGGCTTTCGCAAAAGCTTCTAAACGGGTGAGATATTCATACTTGATAAAAATGACTTCTTTGCTGTCAATTACAAAAGAAGGAGGGGCCGTGTTTGGATTCACTTCAGAAATTCTATCAGTCTTTATTTCCTTGCCTTTGTTAACATCACTCCATTTGAAGAAATAGCCATTCGGGAAAGTAATTCCAGTCTTCGTGAATTCTGTTGTTATAATTGAGTGCCTCTGTGGTGAAATATTCGGGTCAAAATTTCTGAACCGCCATAGCTTAATTAACCCTGCTCCAAGCAATCCCAATGAACCTAAAAGCATTAACCAATAGTAAATTGAGTTTGAATCATTAAGGACAAGAAAAAAAGATAAGATGGAAAGAAATCCAAAAAGGGTGACGGGCCGTAACATCTTTTTATTCAATCCCATAATTCCAAGATTTACTCAGGCTAATGTACGAAACAAGCCGAATGGCGGTTTCGCACTTCGGTTCTTGGGTGCCTTAGCTCAGTTTGCAGAGCAAATACCTCTAAATCCATAAATCACCCCTTGGATTACCCCAAAATATCCTTGAAATCGGTAAACACCGCACACCTTTACTGCACACCTGACATAAAAAAAGCAGCTACGTTTTCACGTAACTGCTTGACTTGCTGGGTGGTGCCTCCAGGAATCGAACCAGGGACACAAGGATTTTCAGTCCACAGATTGCCCCTCAAAGCCCCTGAAATCAAGGCAAAGAACCGCAAAATGGAGCAAAATTCGGCAAATACCACATATCAATTCCCCATATCAATTTGACCGAGTTTTCCTTGCGGTTTGCTGGTTAGATTTGTTTTTACGAAAGTGGTCACAGACTCAGTTTCACTCCTGTGTTCATTACAAATCCATCCAAAGGGGCATAAATTTCTTTGAAGGTCGGATTTGCTACCGTTCCGGTATAAATATCCCCAAACTGGGTTTGCCTAACGTTGAGTAGGTTTTCGAAGTTTACGTAAACAGAAATGTGCTTCCACATTTTTTGCACCATAAAGCCACACAGCCAATAATTCCTGCCAGTTGTGCCATCAGATAATTTCTGGGTACCATAATAGTAGCTTTCGAGCCCAATCTTCCATTTATCTTCAATCTCATACATCAGGTCAAGGTTAACCCTGTGCTTAGCAGTTAGAGGGTAATCAGAGGTTGTTCCATTAAAATGGTTTTGTGCATCCGTCAGCATGTATGCTGCGAAGAGATGGTAACGTTTATAACCCAATTTTGTCATCAACTCAGCCCCCTTAGTATCAGTCACACCGTTTGCATTGATGAACTGATAACTATTGATTCCAGCAGGGATCAGAATGAGCGGGCTTTCTAGCCGAGTATAAAAGAAAAGAGAATTAATGCTTAGGGAAACAGCATCATCAACTATTCCTGTCCTGAAATTCAGATCCATATTTCCGCCCTCTGATGTTTCAGCCTTTACATCATTCACTGGTAATACATTCCTGAATTGAAGCTCTTCCGCTGTCTCAGTAAACATAGATGGGGCTTTATAACCCATCCCTCCTCCGATGCGGGACGTAAGTTTAGGGCTGATCTTGAACAAGAATGCAATCCTGGGTAGAGTATAGTATCCATAGTTGATTACATAATCTTCCCTTAGACCGGCCTCTCCTTGTAGCCATGAAGTTGCATTCCAGGTTCCCTGCGCAAAGACCCCAAAAGTATTCAAGGAATAGCTTCGTTTGAGAATCGCACTATCCTTCAGTTCCCTGAATTGATCGGTATAAGCATTTAGGCCGGTTATCCATTCCAGTTTCTCTCCCCGTTTCGAATAAGTAAGTTCTGTGTAGGATGAAAGCTGATTTCCGCTGAAATAATATGCCGGAACTTCAATGCTTCTGTCGAAGTAATTCATGCTGTTTTTAAATACCAGACGCGAATTGTTTCTGAAAGTATGATCGAAAGTAAGTTGGGTTGAAAAGCGATTTGAAATATTTCTGTTAAAATAGCTGTGAATGCTATCTCCCTGACCATGAATAAAACGCATATCTCCCCCAATGCGGTTTTCAACACTGGCATTTACTCCGAAATTCAGGATTGTGCTGGAATCAAGGTAAACATATAAACGCGGGTTGACCGTATATCGTTCAAATTTTGGGATTGCACTAAAACCTATCCCTGAAGGATCATATGCCTCATTTGAATTCCTCGACCCGAACAAGGTAAGACCGATCTTACGAAACTTCTTGCTATAATACCCGCTCACATCCAGACCTAAGGCAGAGGTTCCATTTACCTGAAATGTCAGTTCTCGCTTATCCGTTGGAGTTTTAGAGATCAGGTTGATGAGTCCGGCAATCGCCCCGCCCCCGTATAGTGTTGAAGAAGATCCTTTGATAATTTCAACCTGTTTCAGATCAGGCGGGGGAATCTGCATTATGCCCAGCCCACCTGAAAATCCTGAATATAGTGGAAAACCGTCCTTTAAAATCTGTGTATAACGGCCATCTAACCCTTGAATCCGTACACTCGAACTGGCTGATGTGGCCGAAGTTTGTTGCACCTGGATACCTGAAGTTTCATTAAGCAGCATTCTGACATCTCCGGGGGTCATAGCCGATTTCTCATCCACTTCATCTGCGCTGATAAATTCCAACCGGGTTGGCAAGTCTTGAATTGACCGGGTACTGCGAGTCGTAGAAATCACCACTTCCTCGATACCTTTCGCTTTCGCAGCAAGAAAAATTTCAATTGGCCCCTCAGTAGGAAGTGGAAAGTCGAATGTGTCCTTCCTGTCTTCAAAACCGGTATAGTGAAAAGCAACAACCTGTTTTCCACTAGGCACATTCTTAAGCTCTATAAACCCTTTATTATTCGTCGTTCCACCATTCAATGTGCCCTGAATAATGACCACAACGCCCGGAAGGGGGTCCTTATCCTCTTTGTCCTTCACAATCGCCTTGAATGTATTCTGGCTGAGTAAGGAAATACTATTTAATGTTGCAGCAAGCAACACGATAAAATTCGTTTTCATTGTTGATTATCAGTTAATGTTAATAAAGATTACCCGTGGCACTTCGTACCACCTAACATTAACCGATTTTTGGCGGCTGCCAAATCGAACATAGGAATTCTGAAGAAAAAGAAGGGGTGTAAATGGAAGCTGGTTTGAAAATTGGAATCAACGGTGGCATTATTGAAAAAGAAAGCACAGGGATATTAAATCCTGAACACGTTCCACAAGCAAAAAAAGGAGAGCAATCCCCGCCGCAATCATTATCTTGTTGATTACTATCAGAATGTTCCGTTTGAACATCTCCACAAATTCGCTCAAAATTACTCTCACAGCAAGCACAGCAAGGCTTTACCGAGAGAATGCAAACATAAAAGACAAGAATAAAATAAAGCCATCTCATTACGACGAAGATAGTGTTTTTCTTCATCGTGATTTATTCATTTTTCCACTCTCTGGTAAGTATATTCATGACTTCCTCTGAAAACTACAAAACAGAAAATTTTGCACAGTATTGAATGGAGTTGTATGATCTTCGGTTATACATTTAATCCGCTTAAACTTTTCTTCAAAGCGTACAGACATGGATGATTCCGTGTACTGCTTTATCTCAAGGCCACTGCATTTCGTTGGTCCTGATTCCGAAAAGGTGCCCAGAATCAGGTAGCCCCCTTTGTTAATGGCATTTTCTGCAATCGTTACATATTTGTTTACCGCTTCTTCCGAAGTCAGAAAGTGAAATGCAGCCCGGTCATGCCAGAAGTCAAATTTTACTTCTGGTTTGAATTCGGTAATGTCGCTTACGATCCAACTCACCTTACTTGCCATCTCTCCCAAACGCTTCTTTGCTCGTTCAATGGCATTAGCAGAAATATCCAGTACATAAATATTCCGGAAACCTTTATCAAGTAGTGCATCCACGAAGTGACTGTCACCACCTCCAACATCTATAATGTTGGCATCCAACGACAGATTGAATAGTTCCAGAAATTCAACCGATGTTTTGGGATAGGTTTGAAACCAGCTTACCTCCGTTTCAGCTTTTGTAGCAAATACCTTTTCCCAATGCTCCTTTCTATTTTCCATTTGTATTTCGTAAAAATATTATCGTGACTGAACAAAGATAGGGATTTCAATATGTCAAACTGGCCAGAAGAGGAAGACATACTGAATGCGGTGCAAAGCGGCAAACTGAGTTTTTCATTTTTTGGCGGTTATGATAGCTGCCGATATCATCTAATTCTATAACGGAGTCCCCCGTAAACCATTCTTCCCAGAACCGGCCCCCAGACAATCGAGGCATCAAAATAAGGGCTGAAAGAATGCTGACTATCAATTATCAGATTATTCTGTCTGAAATCTGTCAGATTTTCGACACCGATATAAAGGTCAAGCATTTTTATGGATTTGGTTATCTGCGCATTCATCACTGCATAGGAAGGTGAATAATCCGGCAAGCGGTATTCTTCCGGGTTGGAAGCGGTTGATGGCAGCCTCTTCCTTCCATACCATTGCAAGGTGCAATCAATCTTCCATTTGTTTTTTGTTTCGTATGACAGGTTGGCAAGAGCCCGGTTTTGGGCAATAAGTGGCCGCTCGAGTAATTGATCGTGGTAGGTGGCCTGAACATTAAACCAACGGTAGGCAAGTCTTAAATCCAACCCTTTGAATACTTCCTGATTGAACTCCGCCTGAAAGCTGTTGGAAAAGGAGGGCCCTTTCAAATTAGAAATAGTAATCTGCTGTGGGTTCTTGTCAAGATCCAATACAACCTGATTCTCAAAATCTGTCCTGTAGAAATCGACATTCAGGCTCCCGGCTCTTTCCCCGATCCTGAAATTTTGCTGAAGACTGGCACCTTCATTCCACGCCACTTCCGGGTCCAGTCCATAGCCCGGTTTTGAGTTGGAAGGAATGATAATATATTGTCTGGAACTTGCAAAAAGGGAAATGTTTTCCGCAAAAATGTTCGCCGTGCGCTCCCCTCGTCCTGCTGCCAGCCGCAGTATAGTATTTTTAGCAACCGTATATCTCAGATGCAAGCGGGGAGTAAGAATATTACCATACAAATTGTTATAGTCCTCCCGCAAGCCAATAACAAAAGAAAATTGATCATTCGGCGTGAATGTGTATTCACCAAAGGCTCCTGGAACGATCTCGGTTCGCTTAAACAAAGCCAGATTGAATGTTTCATTATAGCCGTCGTACAGGAAACTTGTTCCAACCCGGAACTTATGGTTTGTGTTATTTATGATGCTCTGGTAAATGAGGTTTGCATAGAGATTGTGCTGGGTTCCATCGTATGTATTTAGCCCAAAATACGAATGCTGTTCGTGATCTAAAGCAGAGACCATAAAGCCAATGCTTTTATACTTTTCTCCAGGGAACACGTAGCCGATCTTACCAAAACCTTCTAGCCGTTTTGTATTGATACCTACTCCATACCCGTTCAGAGTATCCCTGTTTTTATTTGGATCAAAACTTAGCTGCCCCCCAATCCGCTCGTCCACCAAAGCCTTTACGCCGAATTGAATCATAAGACCTTTATTGTTACCGTATTTCCACCGGTTTATCCCGTTGAACTGCTGTCCAATCGGAATATCCATAAAGCCATCATGGTTTTCATCCGATTTGATTTTCAAGAAATCCGTGTGCATTAAAAGTTCGGAAGACCATTTGGAGGAAATTTTCTGGCTAAGATTTAAATTAAACTCCGTTCTACCCATCTCATTGAGGTAAGTATTAAAAAAAAGTCTGTCACTGTTTTCAGGTTTCTTCAGCTCAACATTTATCTGTCCCGCAATGGATTCATATCCATTGCCAACAGAGCCAATGCCTTTTGTCACCTGAATAGATTCTATCCATGAACCCGGAATATAGGACAAACCGTAACTGGAAGCTATGCCTCTAGTTCCGGGAAGGTTTTCAGTAATAAGCTGAGTGTAAATTCCGGAAAGCCCCAGCACCTGAATCTGCTTCGCCCCGGTAATTGCATCCGAATAACTCACGTCTACAGATGGATTCGTTTCAAAACTTTCGCTCAGATTGCAACAGGCAGCCTTTAGTAACTCTTTAGATGTGATGATTTGCGTGCTGATCGGGTTCATTGTGGACATGAACATGGATGCTTGCCGCGCAGTGACCACCACTTCTTTCAAGGATTTTGTGGCATTATCCTTTAAAATAACAGTGATCTGTCCCGCATCTTTTGTCAGAATGGTATCTGCTTTATATCCGGGATAGCGGACGATCAATTTTTCAGTGGACAAATCAAACGGAACGCTAAAAACACCGTTCGTATCGGTTACTGTTCCTGTCGTCGTGTTCATCCAGAAAACTGCGGCTCCTGTTACCGGGAGAAGTGCACCCTTGTTTGTTTCTTCTACAACGACTCCGGTTAAGCTGTGAAATTGAGGATAAGAGGACGGACGAACCGAAATTCTTGCTGTGGTGTCCTGCTTTTCTATTTGAGCTTTTCTGGGACGTTCATACAGACAGCAACTGGGAAGTTTATTGTAAACTTCATCCTTTGCTTTTTCTTTGTCGGTGTCGTGCCCTTTGGCTGCTATAAGTTGGTGGAGCTTTCCTTCACTCACCCTTGAAGAGTCGAATGTGACCGATAGCATTTTTGTTTCAATGCTCCATGTCGCAGACTTCACTCCCTTTACATGAACAGCATGTTCTATACGGTCTTTACACTGCTGGCAGTTGCCGTACACTTTGAAAGAGTCGGTTACAAATTTTGTTTGGCAATACCCTTGCGGAATCAGTACGAAGAATAAAATACTAAGAGTGGCAATCTGTACGATAGTTTTCATCTGAGTTTTTTTGAGATGATTTGGGAAATGCTTCTAAGCGTAATTAACGCTCATCGGCAGAACAGTTCAGAATAGGCTGTCCTTTCTCAATCAAATCAAACTCTGAAAACGCAGTATTGAATATAGGCTGGTGGACTACTATCTATGGGTGGGGAATGAACGCCTAAAATTCTTGCATGATCTTTTAAAGGGGAAGCATACTCTGTAAATGGCAGAGTAAAGGTGATCGATATACTGACACTTGATTGTTTCGCAATGGTTGAATAAAGATGTGCGTCATAAACTTTAAAGTACTGGTGCTTATTCTTACAGCAATCGCTCTTTACATTCTCCTTCTTGCAGGAGCCATTTTTTTCATCCTTAAATGTAAAACTGACCGATTTAAGTTTGCCACAGCAATAGAATTCATTTATGCTTATTCCAGTTGTGGAACAGGTATAAATGAAAACCATTATTAATAGGGCAATTCTTTTCATTGACTTCGCTTGTGTATACAAAGATACGGATTTCAATGTGTCAAGGAATATTTTGGAGGCATTCATTTCTTAGAGGAACTCTGGAAGATGTCTATCTCCCCTCCCTGATTAAAACGACCGAACTGAATGGCTTCCCCACCTCCAACAAGATTAAGGAACCTGTACACCGAAACGCAAGTTTATACTTTGCTTTTCCACATCACATTTTTTAATCGTTGGAACTCAAAATCTTAGTCGGCTTCTTGTTCTCATCAATGGCGACAAACGTAAAGGTGCCAGAAATTGCCTTTTCTCTTTTATCGCTATACATTTCCTCAATAAATATTTCCACCCGGACATCTAAACTGGTATTGCCAATTTTACTCACCTTACCCACCAGTTCAATTATGGTTCCTGCCGGAATTGGTTTTTTGAAATCAATCCGGTCGGAGGACACGGTTACAACAACCTTTCGAGTAAACCGGGTGGCAGTTATGAAGGCTACTTCATCCATTAGATGCATTGCCGTTCCGCCAAACAACGTATCATAATGATTCGTTGTGTTGGGGAAAACAGCTTTGAATATTCTGGTTTCCGAGCGTTGGATAAGTTCTTCCAGATTCATTTTAACAGGGTTGGTTTCTAATTTAATTAAAAGGAATACCGGAGACTCAGGTTGTAGTTTCTACCCAATGTTGTATAACCGTAAATTTCATAATACTGCTCGTCAAAAACATTCGCAATCCGAAAAGATGCCATTAGTCCCTTAAAGATATTGTACCTGACGGATAAATCCATCAAGGCATAATCGCTCATACCTTTTGTTGCAAGTGCCCCATAGGGGCCAAGGGTTGAACTGTAGTAAATATCACTTCTTGGCCCTGAGTACCTAAAATCAACCCGGAGGGAAATTTTTTTAATAGGCTTATAGGTAAAACTCAAATTGGCGGTAGACGGCCTTCTTACCAAGCCAACGGATTCTACTTGCTTGTTTATGAACGCTCCATTTGCGAATAGTTGAACTTGATTGCCTTGCGTATGCGAAGGACTAATATTAGAAGGATCATATTCAAGTTTTCCGCTGATAAGGCTTACATTTCCAGATACCAGAATCCTTTCTCCTAACTTGGAACTCGCTCCAATCTCAACACCTTGGTTCGTCTGCTTTCCAATGTTCACATAGGTGTCTCCCCTGTAATCCAAATAAGAAAGAGAATCTATAGGCCTGTTTTTATTCCAGAGATATACATAGTCAATACTGTTCTCAACGATGGTTTTAAAGTAGGAGAAATGAAAACTTATATTTTCACTCACCCGTTGCTTGTACCCGATTTCCATCGAAGTCGAGGTTTCAGGCTTTAAAGTTGGATTTCCACGGGTGATTTTCCAAGTTGGATCTTGATCAGGGTCATACAACTGGTACAGTGATGGAGTATTAAATCCTGTAGACCATGAAGCGAAGAGTAGCCCCTTATCCATTATTCTCAGAGAAGGGTTGATTTCATAGGTCATGTTGCTTCCATATAGATCGTGCTTTGTGTTTCGTGCTCCGAAACCAATTGCGAAGAATTTGAATTTGTCGTTTATAAGGCTGCCGTCAATATCAGCGTGGATAAATTCGCTGATTGTATTTACACTAATATGGAGGGAGTCCAAATTAAGTTTTGACTCGTAAATTCCATAAGATGTGTTATAAGAAAAGGTACTGGCAGTCATTTTTTCATTGAAGGCATCTGCTCCAAGTACTACATTCAGGCCCTTTATCCGGTAGTTGGCCTGTAGTTCGTTGGTTATGGTACTCCCTTTATAGGTGCCTTTGAAGTAATTGTGGTTGTAATTTCCCATAGCATCCACTATAGAAGAATCATCCAAGGCAACACGGGTAAGGCTTGTTGCCCCTCCGACGTAAGTAACATTTAATCCGGGTAGTGGCTTATACGAAGCTCCCCAGGTGTAGAGATTCCGGTTAAAATTGAGAGTATAAGCAGGGTCTGGCATAAACGCCCCTGCATCAATATTACCGTTCTGCATTACCTGCTTATATGAAACAAACAAATCGAATTTGTCACTTCTGTAGCCCAATTTCCCGATCAGATCAGTTTTGTTGAACAGATCCTGATGAGGATGGAGGTGCGACCAGCTATTGGGGGCAGAGGTATCGACTACCGCTAATAGCCCTTTGGTATTGTTATTGTACACTTCCGCGTTCACATAGAACCCGCTTTTATGGGTATAGTTCACAAACAGATTTTCAGTAAACATTGATGTTTTCGGGCCGAACACTCCTGTCTTTACATCCGCATCCACATGAACACCCGGTGTCATCCCTTTCTTGGTTATGATGTTGATCACGCCTCCAATTGCGGAAGATCCATAGAGAGTACTGTGCGATCCTCTCACAATTTCAATACGTTCAATATTGGCCAGTGACATTTCAGTCAGATCAATAGCATTATCAGTGCTGGAAGGGTCTGTTATCCGAATTCCGTCAATCATGATAGCGGTTTGATTACTGTTTGCCCCCCGCATAAACACATTCTGAACCTGACCGGGATTCTGTCCTGTTCCTACGATGTAAATCCCTTCCTGCTGAGAGAGAACCTCGGCAAGCGTGTTCGCCCCTGAACTACGGATTTGCTCCATAGAAATAACGGTAATGCTTCTGCCCACGCTATCCGGGTTTTGTTCTGAGCGGGTAACTGAAACCACCACCTCCTTGATTTCATGGACTTTAGTTGTGTCCATTTTTTGAGCAATTAACCGGGGCGTGATCGCAAATAATGCCACCCCCATAACGAAATGCAAAAAATGTTTTGTTCTCTCCTTTTTCATTTGAAATTGGTTTAAATGATTTAAAAAGGAGTAAAAAGGAATGAGAAAGAATCATGAAGATCCCTGTCCACTCTTAGCTTTTTACCCGAAGCGTTGAATTAGATGATAACTGGCAGGTCTTCTGACTTGCTCTCCTTTTGACGCCTTCCCATCCCGTTTGAGCCGGGGCAGTGGCGTAAGTATCAAAAGGTGTTAAAGAGCTTACAGCAGCGGGAACTGTTCCTGATTTTCACAGGATTCCCTTTTAATCATTCGCCTTTAGGCGGATGAACCAAAATCGGTGCAAATGTATAAAAATTTGGATTCGGCGTGACGGTTCTAAATAAAGTTCGATATTTCCCTTGAATCAGAGATCTTCATGTTGATTTTTCAGAAAAAAAATACCTGTTTTCTGCAAGCCTAAGTTCAAAATTGTCCGAGGAAAAGGATTTGAATGAAAAATAAATTGGCGAGCCTCCAAAATCCAACACCAAATATTCTACTTCTCCCTCTACCTTATAGTGCCATTTTGCATTTAGGAACATTTGATTGTTTTGCCTCCCAATTGAGGATAATTGAACCACATGGTTCGGGAGAAATTTAATATTAAATGCTTCCCCAAATGCTTCTCTAAAATAACTTAGCTCTGGCGAAGATACTTTAGTAAGCTCGAAAGTTCTGTTTAATATATCCGTCATAAATTGTTCCGCTATATATTAAATATAACAAAACATCAATAATTTAAAGCTATGAGGGTTCCGAGTTATAAGTTTAACTTGTTTGCAATTTCATTCCAGAGTTTTATCCTTGCATTTAACGCAATCTTAACTTCTCCGGCTGCCTCGATCCATTTGGATTCATCATTACCGCAAAGTTCTTCTGTCATTTGATAGGCGAGGTGGGAATGGTGTCCTCCATCCACTTCGATGTGCCTTTCCAGATAGTACTTTAAAATGCTTACACTATTTGGTGACTGATTATTTAATTCCTGAACAAAATTCAAAAACATTCCGGGAATTAAATCCTCACGGCCAAAAGTGAATACGGCAGCTTGAACATGCACTTTTTCATTACTTATAACGTTAAAAGTGGTTTCAACAAAATCACTCGAACCTAAAGGTATATTCGCAATTTGCATGCTTTCCTTTCGTGGAATGCCTTTATTAATGTTCTTGATAAAAGTCTCAATCGGCTTTAAGTTACATCTCGCCTGCTTCATTGCATTTAAATATAGTTCGAAATGACTTGTCCGTAAACCTTGCTCATCCACATCTGATTCCTCTCCGAGCACAATTTCATTTATCAGATACCTCGTTTGTGGATTCCCAACCGGCACCCAGGGTAAATTCACACACGTTAAATTCCGTTGCAAAGACTTTAGCAGTGACATGAAGTCCCAAACTGCAAATACATGATGCTCCATGAAAATATTAAGATGGTCAAGGGTCTTTATCTTCGAATAAAGTGGGTGCTCAATCAATTGATACCGCAAGGGTGAGATTTCCTCTTTCAGTTTCTCTATGTGCTGGCTCATAATCTGCTGTGAAGTTAATTTAGGGCTACAAATATACTTGAACAATAAAAAGCACCAAGGCAATGAGAACAATCATGGCAATGATGTAGGGAATTAGTTCAAGGTATTTGAACCATCGGGGACGTCTTTTAAACATGAAATTTTGAAGATGCAGAATGGATTGAGAGCATCCTTCCCTCGAAGAGTATCCGAGAGAAGAATGCTATTCAAACCGGTTAAAAAAACAATTTACATTGGGGATGTAAAACTGAGGCAAATGTAAACGAAATCTCATTGCATGGAAAATCTCATTTCAATATGTCAAAGAACGATATCCAAACCCTTACTTTAAGGATGCATCGGCAAAGATGTCAATCTCCCCTCCCTGATTAAACCGACCGAACTGAATAGCCTTACCCTGCTCAGGCACTTCAATCACTACATCGACATCATGCTGGAACTCATTCCCGCCCCGGAATTTGCCTTCTTTGGTGGTCTGGAAAATAAAAATGAAGGATTTGCCGGGGTTCTTTGCTTTTAACTCCTGAAGGTCTTCCGGGGAAAGACTCATCCTGTTGACGGAGTCCAGGATAATAAAGTCATACACGGAGAGATCTTCTGGTAGAAAATCGCTCACAAACAGATTAGCATTCGCAACATCCTTGTCGGAGAGTTTTTTCTGGAGGGTGGCATCCAGCTTCTCCTCCCCGGCCACATACAGCACCTTACCGTGATTCCGGGCCAAGTAACCGGCAAAATCTACGCACAGGTACGATTTTCCCATCTTCGGACGACCGAATACCATAGCCGTGAAGCCCGGCGCAGGATCGCCGATAAATTTCAACCACTTATCCTTAAAACCGATGGTAGAAAACTGCTCTTTGGCAAAATCGACGCTGCTCATGATTTTCCCGTCCGAAACCGGAGCCAGTTCCGGTACAGTTTCAGGCTCTGGTTCAGGAGCAACAATCCCCTGTAGGGAGATGGATTTCTTCTTGGACTGCCGGGAAGGTTTATCCTCCTCTTCAAAATAAGCGTTCTCGTACCTTTCAAGAGTTTTATTCAGGCGTTTTATGGTTGCCGGTTTCAGGACAAAATGCTTGGCACTCTTCATGGAATTGTACGCCGACACAACGGCATTCTGAATAGCCATGATCTCTTTTGCTACAGGAGATTTTTTTGTGATCTTTTTCTCAGCAATGGCTTTCTGGAGTTCATCAAGAAACACCTCGAAGGTCTTGCGGTAAAGAACCCTGCCATTAAAATCCAGAAACCGGCGGATAAGTTGGGTTTCAACGAGAATACCTTTAAACGGGTCTGCTTTTTTTCTTTTGGAAGTACCCGACACTCCCTTTTCCTTCTTTCTAAGGTTAATTTCCTTAATCAGGGCTTTTTTCCTGATCCTGATTTCCGGCAGGTCACCGTATTCATTAAAGGCGTCCTCTTCCATTCGAAGTATGCGCTCAAGCATATCAAGATCAAACATCCAGTAATTTTTAGCATCTGCCTTTGCACGTTTGATTTCAGGATCGTCGGTCCCGGATAAAGGTTTGTCGGTATTCATCATCTTTGTTTTAGAAGGATCAAAATTGTAAACCAGCATTTCTGTTTTCTTTTTGTCGGTATGCTTCGTAACGGCGACAAACTTTTCTACCCGCTTTACTTTCCATTTGTGCTTTTTAATACTCCGGGAGAGAATCGCGGAAGGATAGGAACTCAGGAGAAATTTCCCTTTCACTTTTGAAAGTGCCTCCAGCAGTTTTTCATAGTCGGCTTCGGTGTATCCTTCATAATGCCCCATGTCGGAACCGATGTACGGAGGGTCGACGTAAAAGAAGGTGTCTTTTGAATCGGCGCGGGCAATGACTTTAAGTGCATCGTTGGATTCAATCTGAGCCATTTTGAGCCGGTTCGCATAAGCAACAGTAAAATCTTCTCGCTTATTTGAAACCGCCTTCTCCTTTGAATTGCTCTTTCCAAAACCCCAAGAACCGATCATGCTGGCAAATCCCTGATTGGTGAGCGTCCAGAAAGCCCATGCCCGCTTTACATCTGTGAACATTTCAGGATGCTCATAAACAACCATCGCCTCCTTGTAAAGTTCCCGGCTGTGGAGCGTGGCTTTGATTTCCTTTTGGAGTTCTGCAAACTTCTTTTTAACAACCCGGAAGAAGTTTATTACCTCTCCATTACTGTCATTGATAATCTCAACTTCCGATTTTGGTTTGGCAAAGAAGAGCGCACCACCTCCAAAGAACGGCTCGCAGTAAATAGTGTGCGCCGGAATTAATTCAAGCAGGTATTTCAGCATGGTCTGCTTGCCTCCATAATAACTGATCGGAGTTTTCATCAGGCCGATGCCCTCCAGCCCTGCCAGATCTTCCGGAGAAAAATGTATGGTTTCCTGTATCTGCATTTTAAAACTATTTAAAAACCGGGCATGCTTTCCTGCACGCCCGGAATGATTCACTCTTTCACTTTAGCTGTAAACCAGCTTCGAGCGGTTGTCCCAGATGCTTGCAAAAGCCTTACTTCCTCCGGCCCAGAGGTAAGAAAGGACTCCTTTAACATTGGTGACTTTCTGGACCGCCCAAACCGCGTCGGAGGTCTTCGCTCCCTGAACAGCAAATCCCCGGTAAACGGCATTCGGGTTCAGCTCATCGACAAGAATAGGATCATAAAACTTCTTGTCATTGATCGATCCCAGCTTGTCCTGCACGTCCTTCATTGATGCCTGAAGGCCGGTGATGAGAGTCGACTGAACGTCCTGCTTGGCTGAAGTGGCAAAGCCAGCCATGCCACTTTCCATCATAACCTCCATCTGATCCCTCAGGTCATTGACATCTTTGGAGGCCGGGACATCAACCACGCTCTGATCAACGTAGACATTGTACAGCGCACCTTCCCCGGTGTCAACCTTGATGATCGTGTCCCGGATAACGCTGATTTCTCTGATCTGGGATTTGATGATGTACCTGGGCGCACCATCGGTTGTGATTTTCAGGCTTACGCCATGATCTTCGATTTCTACTGCCATTTGTTTTGGTTTTTGGGTTTAACTTTTGCGCCTTACTTTTCCTTGTCTCCATCGTCCTTCTTATTGAAAGCCATGATCAGGGTTTCCCCGACAAATGCTCCTACGAAGCCTCCAATCATTACATAGGGAACGGCATCCCTTTCGTATTGCTTTGCGTAGAAGTAGGTGACAAGTGACCCGGCAAGGGTAAAGGCTGAAACGATGGTTTTCTCTCTCATGGTTTTAAAGTTTTATCGGTGTAAGAATGTCGTCGCCGCAATCCCGGAGACAATCATAAACCCGGCAGCAAGAACTTTACTTTGAATCGTTCGTCGCTTAAGTTTTCGCTCTACTCCGCCGAGCCTGTCCTGAAGCTCCTTCTGCTGGGTGAACGAATCTTCCGTTGCAGATTTTAATTCAAGAAAACTCTTCTGGCATAAGGCAACAGTTGAATCCCGGTTCTGAACTTCTTTTTTAAGCTGCTCGGTTTGCTGTTCCCACAAACTATCCCGGCAGTTTACTTCCGAAATCAGGCTGTCGACTTGGGTCTGGAGCGAGTCGCAGTACACAATTTTCAGAACCGTGTCCCGGACTTCCTTAGTCTGGACAATTATTCTCGTGACAACCGCTTCTCTGCTTAAAATCTGCTGCTTTTGAATCATCAGTTCCTTTCGGCTACTTGCAATAACCCGTTTTAGGGAATCGTTCTGCCGGGATAGGGTTCGGATTTGATTCAGGTAGTTGCTTTCGATATCCGAGACCTGTTTTTCCAGCGTTTTTACCGGGATGATCTTTCCATCCGGGGGCTTTTCACCAGAGGAGGAAAGGAGCGTGTAAGTGCAGAAGCCCGCTATCAGGGCTAAGATTGAGATAATGATTGCTGATCGTTTCATTTGGTTTCGATTTTACTTTTTCGTTCAAGGGAGTATCCAAAGCATCCGGCTCCAACAAGGCTCACAAAGGAGTAGAACATATACTCCGGTACGTGCTTGCCATAGAACTGCTGGGCGATCCAGCTTGCGATAATGATCAGTACAAAGACCAGTACCGCGAGTTCCCGGAGGCTGTAAGAGCCTTCCTTATCCTGAAAAAGTTGTTTAATTATCTGTTTCATTTGTTTTTCGGTTTTTACCAGAAAAGGCTGACGAGCCATTTAAACAGGCCTTTACGCTCTCTTTCCTTGTAGATGATTACAATCGTGCTTGACTGAACCAAAGGTTCGGCTTTGGCTTCCGGTTTTGGTTCTGGCTTTTTCTCTGTTACACCTCCGAAGGACATCAGCAGGCCAGTAACCAGATGAGTCATGATATCGGAGAAACTTGCTTTCTTTTTTTTGCTTTCCATGTTTTTTTAGTTTTCGACTTGTTTGTGATCGTACTCGAAATAACCCCAGAGCCCTATGCCGAGAGTAACCGCGCCGATTAATGCTCTTCTTAATCCTTCCCTTCGCATTGACCGAAAGTCAATAAGGGTGTAGGTGAAATTGTTTCCGTAGAGCTTCTGGTGGCGGTCAGCAATCCGCATAAAATGTTTGAAATCATCTACATCCTCAAAGACCTGGCATCCGGCAGAAAACTTGTCGACGTACTTTGTTTTTCCGTTTTCAAGTGCCCGGTGGATGTTGATTCCGAAAAGCCCTGTATCCTTTCTGCCGTTGAAAAAATCGAGGGTAGAGTTCCGGTTATAATCCCGCAGAATTGTGACGGGCTTCTTCTGCACAAGGGCTGGGTAAAGTCCCCGGTGCAGCCCTATCTCATAAGCCTCTACATACTGTCCCTCGGCAAGGATGGCCGTTCCTCTTGGTTCGATGGGGTTTTCTAACCAGAAGGTTCCCGGATCGGTAGTCGCTTTGTAGACGTGATACATCCATTTGACGGGGCTTGTCTTATAGAAGACATGGATTTCATCGTCGAAGCGATTTGACCGGGTGTTTTTCGACCTTATCCCCACAATGTTGAGCTCAAAGGGGCGGGTATAAAGCCGATAACCTTTTCGGCGCAGTATGGATTTGACTTTAGAGAGCATTAGCTTTCAGGGTTATTGTCCAGATCGGGTTCGTATGCTTTAAGCCACTTTCTTACATCGAACGAGGGACAAGCTTTTGCCACTCCGGGAAAATCCCGGTGTCCGAGGATTTGAGCGTTGGGATACTTTTCTGAAAGCTCTACCAGCTTATCGAACATCGCGTGCCGCTGTCGGGCGGTGCGGTTGTCCTCAGGCTTACCAGCTTTATCGATTCCTCCGATATAACTGATGTTGATGCTTTCGGCATTGTGTCCGTAGACTCCGTTACTGTTTTTGTCTTCATCGAGAAGCTGCGTGATTTCTCCGCTACGTTGGATGACATAATGGTATCCTGGAGTATCTCCCCATCCTCTTGCTTCTTTCCAATACCGGCGGATCGCTTCGAGCGTAGCATTTGGTTGTGTGGCTGTGCAATGCACAACTATGAATTTGATGTTTCTCATAATGTTTTGATTGATTTCGTTTTCACTAAAAAATGACGGCCATTGTTCTCAAAGAGCGTATAGCCTCCGCGCTCTTCCACTTCAGTTCCGAGAATCATACTTGCCGGAACTTTCACTGCTTCTTTCGGACTCGCCCATACATATGTTGCTTCGATGGTCATTATCGGAACTGCCCCCACAATCCCTGAAAGCGACCACTTGCTTCCATTGTATTTAAGTCCCATGCGGGAGAATTCAAGTCGCACCTGTTGCTTTTGGTTTTCATCACTGAGTGCACTCAGAAGTCCATTGACAAGTGTTTTCCTGACTCCCCCGATATTGTAATTCTCAAATTCTTTGTTTACTGTTGTGTAGTCATCTGTTGAACTCATCTTCTGGAGTCCGGGAAGCATTGCCGAAACGTCTCCCGCAACAGCTGCATCAACGAGCGACTTCCCAATCCCGGCTGCGTCAATGGAACTCCCTGCTGAAACACCCACCCCGGAAACGAGCGATTCATAAGTGGCCTGATCAACCTCGGATGGTAATCCTGCCCGTTTCAGACCGGAGACTGTTTCGTTTCCAAAGTCGCCGTCCGCTCCATACTTCGGAAGAATGGATTTACCGAACTTGGCAATGAGCGCTCTCTGGAGAGATTTCACTTTCGATCCCTTGCTTCCTCTTTTAAGCGGAAACTCATCGTTACCAGAACTGGAACCAGATCCGGTGGTGACGCCAGTATGAAACGTTTTCTTGTCCGGTGGAGGAGGAAGCGCATCACCGGAATCTCCGGAATCATCCTGGGCAGCTTTACGTTTCTGCCACCACTCATATCCGAAGTATCCGCCCACTCCGGCAGCTACCACTCCAAGACCAATCAGGATGATCTTCTTTTTTCTTCCTGAATTGTCGGTTTTACTATCTGTCGTTTCCATTGTGTGTCTTAAGGTTTTGAAGTGATGATCTTCATCCAATCGCTGTATTCTCCAAACTGGCTTTCGGAATTAAGATCATCGTCAAGCGTTGTTCCGTATAACTTCTGGTAATGAATTCCTACCTGCTTAAAATCTGCCTGAGTCGGGATTTCGGTAAAGACTGCTTTAATTGCATTCTCATCTGTTCCCGGAAAAGGCCCGTAGGTTTTATCAAAGGCTGCTTTAAGTCGTTTTGCCCACTCGTCATACTTTTTTGACATGTCCACAGGCTTTCCGCGCTTTCCTGCTTTTGTCGGTTTCTCTGCCACGATACTCAGCATCTCATTATATTCGGTTGACTGAAGTTCACTTTGCATGTCCGAATACATATTGCGGTTGTAAAGCCTTTTGTATGAACCAGCTACTTTTGTTGTGTCCTTCTTGCTGGGTATCTCGATCATGATCCTCCGCAGTTCAGCAGTGTTTGTTCCGGGCCAGCCGTCATTTTCAAAAGCCATCTTGATCTGCTTTGCATAGGTGGCTGCCGATCCCTCGTCAAGGGTGTAATTTTCCTCCCGGTTGGCAATCCGGTTCAGAACAATCTTTCTTCCAATCAAGATGCTACCGCCAACGATGACTATCGTGCCAAGAGAGTAGAGGATTTTCTCTTTCAAGGAGAATCCCTCTTCCGGTTTTTGCTGGGGTGCATTGATCAGTTCCATGTCTTTCCGTTTCTGTTTGTTCTGACAATAGCGTCTTTGACGCTAAAATCCCATTGCTGATTTAGCCATTGCAAGTGTGCTTGGCTCATGTTCTACAATGTGTGCGAGTTTCTGAAGCTCTTTTGTCTTAAGCCTTGAAGCAAGTGTTACCAAGGCTTTCATTTTTGCGACCGCCTCTTCTTTTGTGGGCGTGTCGAATGAGATGTCGAATGTGATTTTTGGCATAGTGGTTAGATTTTAATGTTTAATAAATCGGCTACATCCTGTATGCTTTCCTTTTTGAGGGAAAATGCCTGGATGATCTTCATGATCGTATTGTATTCCTCTACTTTGAAAGCCCGCTCCATGCTTTTAGCGAACTGGAGCCGAGCCTTCATTTGAGGTGTCATGGTGTCATCCTCCTCCTTCTTCTCCTTGAAGGATGCTTCACTTGGCTGTTCAGCAGGAGCATCATTTTCATTTGCCTGCCTCTCATTATCCTCGGCAATGACACCTGCAAGTCCTTTTGTAAACGGGATTTTCCCGAGTAGGCCCACATTGCGTCTGGCTATGGTTTCCACTACAAGTCCAATCCGCTCTGCACTCTTCACATCGTCAAGCCCCTTTTTGCGCTTGAGTTCTTCGGTTTGCGTTTCCAGCGTGTCGATATACTCCTCGGCTTCTTCCAGATCCTTTTTGGTTTCTTCCAGTTCCCTCTTAACCTGCTCAAACTCCCATTTCTGGCGTTCGCTGGTGATGCTTTCCGTAATCCTGCTTTGTACTTCCACCCCTGATAGTGACGAATCCTTCTTTGTAGCTTCCAGTTCTTTCTTCAGCTGCTCCAGTTCCCACTTTTGCCTTTCGGCAGAAACAGCTTCGGTAATCTTGGCAGTGATCTCTGCCCCGGAAAGACCCGGTTCTTTTTGAGGTTCCTCTGGCTGCATTTTGAAAATGTGCTTGCTGGTAAGCTTTGGTGCGGTAGCCGAATACGTATAAATCAAAACCCTGATCTCTTTTGTCCCGTCCCGTAAGAAGTCAGTGTAGTTATCAAACTCTTCCGGGTCATTGGTACGCTCCACTACTTTGAGGTTGTCCACGAAAATTTCATAGTAACGTGCCAGAGATTCTCCATCCTTGTTCTTCTTGCCGACCTTGCTCTCCAGAAAGCGTTTAAGGCTCTCGACTTTGGACTCATCGTATTTTTCAGTTGTTTGTTCCATTGTGCTTGGGTATTACCTGAATAAACCTGACATGATTGATCCCTGCTAAAAGATTCGTTACTGTAATGAGTCCCTGATGCTCGTGTTTGAGTTCGTTTGCGTTCATGAGACTCAAATCGAAAATTCCAAACTCGGAAGTGATCGTAACATCTCCCGGCTCATCGATCAGCATCCAGTACTGGTTGAAAGCTTCGATGTTCCGGGTTTCGGATGCCTGTAACACGAGGTGTTTAAACTCGGTGTAGTAGGCATCGTCGTAACCCAGCTCCCGCATCCGGCGAGGGATGTGATCAAGGGCAAAGTCTATCGTCATCTTTCGTTTCTTTTTCTTCGTTTACTTCGTACCAGACATAAACATTAACCGTGTAGGACAGATTGGTTTTAAATCTTTCTCCGATGCGGTCTTTGAAATATCCACCGATGAGCGTTGTCACTCCATTTACCACCACTTTCTCCTCGAACCGTTTGAACTCATGAGTCCATTGGCTTGGCGAGAAAAAGCGAGTAGCCGAATAATCTGCAAAACCGATATTCTGATCACTCTCAAACACATCATCTGAAAAGAACACGTTAGCTTTTTCCTGGCTTTGGAGTTTCAGTTCACCGATCAGGATATTCCGCCTGAAGCCCACTGGAAAATGTCCTGCCTGAGGTCCCGGAACAGGAACCGGTACTTTAATCGCTGGTGCTGCTGCTGCAATCACTGCTACCGGTGCGGCGGCATACGCCCTGCCATGCACGTATTCAGAAAAACCTTTTCCTGTTCGGCAGATTCCTGTTTCAATGCCGATAATATGCTCGGCATCGCGGGGCAGACGGATCTGGAAATATTGGGTTTCTCCACGCTTGGTGATAGACACCTGCTTTATGATGACTCTTTCCTTCATGATCATTCATCCATTATGCAGTCCAGATACAGGGAAACTCGGTAGGGAGCGAAAACAGTCCGTCCATCGTCAGCATCCGTAAAATCCATTTTGATGATTCCGCTTCCGGGCTTCATTCCTCCCAGATCATAGTACCGCTTGTTGGGGGAAACATTGATACCTGACATCAGCAGTTTGCTTTCATAGCCTTCCGGAAAAATCTCATCCTTGTTGATCTCGATGCGTTGCGATCCCCGGAAATAAAGCATGTCATCCATGCTGGAAGTAAGCAGCAGCCCTTTTATTGACATCACAGTTTTCTCGAGTTCGAACGTCTGAGAGACCGTCGCATTTGCTGCCGCTACCGCGAGATCGAATCGTTTTCTTACTGGCTTTAGCATTTTCGTTTGTTTTAGCTTTCGGGGGAGGGCAGAGCTATCGCTTGAGGGGTAGTTTTTACCCACCTTGAACCTCACTCTGCACGCTCCTTCCTGAAAGCGGTTTAATTAAATTCCCTTCGAATTAATCAGGGAGTGGTGATCGTTCCGTGCAATCCGGCGAAAAGCTGTGCATTGGCTGCAATGCCGTTCATCGTGCCGAGTTCGATCTGCATTTCGATGATGACATCGTCCTGGATCACTCTTGGGTTAGCCAGCTTGTAGTAGCCCAGCGAGATCCCGTGGAAGTTGTCAGTACAGAATACCCGGTTGCTGGTTCCCTCAGGCACAATGATCTTCTTGTTTGCCTTCAGAGAAAACTCCCCGTTGGAAATGGCTGGTACAGCTTCCAGATGCCCGAAGGTCGTGGCGAGAATGTCATCGGCTCCAGCGGAGGCAGCAACCCCGGTTAAAAGGATGATACCGGAAACCAGCATGGCTGAGTTTTTTGGCAGACGACCTTCACTGATGGCAATAAGTCCCACCTGCTTTTTATCCTGCGGCTCGAACATTTTGATCGTTTTACTCGTCACCGGTTTCGACACATAAACAATGGTGTCGGCAAGGCGGAGTTCGCCTTTTTTGAGTCCGTCTTTGATGTTCTGTGGCAGTTCGGCAAAGTGCTTCTCCATCTCAGCCCGGGAGCCACGGCTTGAATGACCCGGCGCAGAGAGTTTCTGCATCCATTTGTGACGTTGAAGAGGGTTCATCTTCTTCAGCGCACCGAGGAGTTCTTCACTTTCCGGGCCATCCAGCCCAAGGAGCGCTCCCTGATTGTTGTACTGTTCTGTTGCTTCAAGTTGGTCTAACATGGTTGTTGGTTTTTTAATTGTTTACTCTCGTCGTTTAATTTTTTTTTTAATAATCCGTCTTTGGCGGCCTAATAGTTTTTGTCGTCCGGGTCCAGGTCTCCGATTTCTGAATTAGGCAGTTCCCCGGATACTTCTTGGCTTTTTTCTGCCTGCGTGGTCTTGAACTTCTCCGCGCTGTCAATCACCTTTTGCTGGTAATGGTCAAGAGCAGTCAGATCGATTTCAGGGCCTTCCAGTTCGGTTGGCTTTTCTTCGCTTCCCGGATAAACGAAGTATTTGATTTCGCCAACGCTCTGTTCTTCTGCCGGAGTTTGTTCTTCCTCCGCAGGTGCCCCCTGTGCAGATGGAAGGACTTTGTCCAGAAAGGTTCGGTGGATAAGGTTATCCTTAAAGGCTGTTGCCCGCTCTTTTATCCCATCCATCAGGTCTCCGTCTTCTTTTCCGGCGAGAGTAGGTGGAGTGATCGCTCCCCCGGCCATCATTCCAACTCCGAACATGGAGGTGAGACGGCTCTTGGTATAGTGACCTATTCCGGTTACTACTGCTCCGATAGCCAGAGAGAGTCTTCCGATTACTGCTCCCACAAGACTGCCGCCGATGCCTCCAACCAGAAGGTCTTTTCCTGTTTCAATGAGGGTATTCTTCACATCTCCTTTGGTTTCCAGATCGGAAGTGATCCCCTCCAGCATGGTTTTCTTGTTTGCTTTTTTTTGATACTTATTTTTTCCTTTGCTCATGGCCTATATTTTTTTACATTAGGGTTTTTACTTGTTTTTTTTTGTTCCGGCTTCCTTTTGGTCTTCCCGGTTTTCCTTTTCGCCCTCGCTTAGGTGGGCCGGAGACCGGTTTCTCTTCCGAAGAAGTGTTCTTTTTTTTCTTTGCTTCCTCTTCCTTTTTTTTGTGATGGGCGTATTCAAGTCCACCACCAACCAGAGCTAAACCTCCGGCTACAAAAAGGGCTGGTTTGAGCCACTTCTTATTCTTCACCCAAAAGGTCGGAGGCTTTCCATCGCCACCTGTTCCGTCCCCGACATCGGTATTGTTTGCCGGGGTCTGGCTCCCCTTGGAATGCTTCGAGGGTAGTTTCTCCTTCTTTGTCACGTCAGGCAGATTAGAGTGATCCTCCTCATGCGTTACATCCGGTGTACCGGTGTCCGTTCCCGTTCCAGTCTTTTCAGGCTCAAAGTCCTTTGCCGCTTTATCCTTTTTCGGAAGAACAGAACCGATGTTTTTTATCAGAGCGGCAATTGCTCCAAGCACCCCGGTGGCTGCTGCAATGGACGCTGCCGTGTAGGGTTCCCCTAATCCTTCCACATCCTCGGTTCCCTGAAAGTCCTCCATACCTTCCACGTTCTCGGAGTGCCACATCTCTTCTCCCATCACTTTCTTTAGCGGCATCTTTTCATCCAAAAGGTGAGCATCTTCATCGGGGACGAATCCAAGACCTGCTACCTGGTGATCCCGGTTACCTCGTCCGTGAAGAATCGCTCTCTTAAGGTTTTCCGGTTTTCCCCCGGCGGTGTAGAAGATCTCCTGGAGTTTGTCGATGACTTTTTTCAGCTTCTTCCAGTTGTCCATGTTCACGCCACGCTTCTGGGCATCGGCTTCGGTCATATATCCCCAGCGGAGCATTGATCCCAGCTTGAACATATTTATTTTCAGGGCTGCGAGGAGGCCGTTACGAAGTGTGACTGTCGCCGGGTTGACCCTGTTAGTGATGAACAGTCCCTTTTTAAGGAGGTCTTTCCCGTTCATTTTCTTCAGGTCATTGACTTCGTTCTTAACATCATTGAAGTTTGGAAGTTTAAATCTCCCTAACCCTTCTATATCCATCTCCCCGGCAATGCTTTGATCAAGCGAGAGGTTTTCTTCAGCCAGTCCGTCTAAATATTGCAGATCCATTTTTGTGTCTTGTTTTTCAGAGTAAGGTTCTTCCTTGTCAAATTTGTCTACCACGCAGTCCACCGTGATGTAATCTCCAGAATCCGTAGGCACTATCGGGTAAATGTGCTGGAAGTGATCCTGCTTGTATTTTGTGATCCTTAAAACATGCGGTATTTTCAGGTTCATCAGGATCGTACTTATCAGCGTCGTGTAGCAGTCGCAGTCCACTCCCCGCTGCCTGTCATGCCATGCTCTTGCCGGGCTTCTGATCTGCTCAAGTCCATCCTCATCTTTGTGATACCGGATATGCTTGTAACAGAAGTTCCAGATGTTTTGGCAGGTGTCCCGGAGGTCGTCACCCCGAAGCTGCTTTGCCAGATCCCGTGTCTGCCAGGCAGTCCTTTCAACCACCTTCGGAATAAACTTTACCGTATCCTTAACCGTTGCGCCCCGCTTTTCGGTTCTTGTGGTAAGGTTCGCTCTTGGGAAGAGGTGATCGTACTCAGCTCCGCTATCAATCTGCCGTTTGGTTTTCGTTTCCATCTTTACTTGATCTGAACAGTTTCAGTTTTCTGGTATGGCAGGGTTTTGATTCCGAGGTTAATGGTTGTGATCGTAGTCACATCAATGCTTACACCTCCTCCGCTTTGGATCGCTGCTATCAGCCCGCCACCGATTGAAAACAGCCCCATGATCGGAATCACAATCATGATCTTGCTGGCTACCGCTTCCCCGTATGCCGGAACGGTGATGTCCTGATTAACCGACTGAGAGGTTCCGATAGTCTGTCCCTTGTATCCAAGTTTGATAAAAGGAAACTTAATCTTGAAACCTGTCTGCGATGGATTCTTGATGTTTACGTCCACCTGAAGGGTAAGTCCTTTCAGATCGATCTTGAACACACTCACCCGTGATACCGTTTGGAGCTGTGCGCTCGTCCTTCCTAACCGGGTGAGGTAAGTGTATCCTGCGATCACCGCCCCTCCAACGGCTGTCCCGATTAAAATCTTTTTCAGGCTCATTGTTTTTTTCTTTTACGTTTGATGACTTCCGTGATATAATCCGCTCCGAGTTTAAATCCCAGCCAAACCACCCCGCCGATGGCTGCTTTGATCGCGTAATCCAGAAGCCCTGAGTAATCCATGTTCGCCAGCAGGATCGTTCCCGTCAAAAAAGCGTTCGTGCTTGCGTCGTATGGTGAATGAACTTTTGCTTCCATGTTTGTACGTTTTTTAATCTTGATGCAAATAAAATCAATGGGTTTAACTTCATCCGGCGTTTATCGGCGATCTCCTGCGATCTCCGTCCCGTTTCCCTTACTCTCCTCAACTCTCCTTTATTAAATCGGTGTCGAAAACGACCTTTCGGGGAATTCCGAGCTCGCCGATAATCTTTCTCACCTGAGCGATGGTGAAAAACTGTCCGCACCTTTCGCCGACTTCGTTTTTCATATGCCTGATGTGTTCCCTCATGGTATCGCGGTTCATGCCGTAAAAATTGGCAAGGTCAATTATGCGGCAGGGTTTGATGTCTACTTCGTATTTGCCTCCGTCGAGTTCCTTTATCGTAATGCGCTGTGCTGTCATGGCTCTTCGTTTCTTAAATTTTAATGGTTTAGTTAATATTTTTGTTTTTCAATTTTCTTTAAGACAAAGGAAATACAAGGGTTTGTCTTCGTCCGGCGATTGTCCTCGATTTTCGGTACTCGTCGTTCCTTTTCCCTTACTCTCCGTGAGTCTCCTTTTAAATTTGAAGGGTTAGTTTTTTGAAAAGAGGGATTCTTTAGAACGCAGCAGGAGCATTTCCCGGTAGAGTTCGTCTTGGAGAATGGTGTTCTCCATTCTCCGTTTTTCCATGATCCTTTCCAGCCATGCTTTAGTACCTGCAAACCCTTTGGGATTATTTTTATTTAGCCAGATGCAAGGATGTGGAATGTACCGACCTGCGTAACGGTTCACGTACGCTTTGGCAAGCGTGACGCGCTCGCAGTAGCGGGAAAAATAATTCGGAGCGAAACGGAATTTCTCTTTCGGGATGCTTTCGTAATACTCCCGGATGTATTTTTTACAAAGGGTGGCTGTTTCTTCGCAGAAGGGGTGTCCATTCCATAAAACGCTATGCGCGAAATTCCATGTTGCGTTTGTAAGTAGCTCTACTGTGGGATCAGCCTGAGTCTTTTTCCTGGGTGTTACATTTGTCTTTCTCATCGTTGTTTGTTTTTGATGAGTGCAAGATGCGACAAGGCTTTAACTCGATTCCGCGATTCTCCTTAAGTCTCGGCGATTCTCCGCGTCTTTCCGTAACTCTCCCCGTCTCTCCCTAAAAAGAAAGATTTTCCCTGAATTTCCCCGATTCTCCTTTTTCTGAAAATATGCTTATGCGGTGAAAGCTCCTGAAGTTCAGGAGCTGTAAAGGAAGGATGTAATTATCACGCAGCGCGTAAGGATTTACGCTGCTGCGCTTTTGTTTCCGTATTTCGGCGGAGAGCCGAAATTGTCAAAGATGATTTTGACCTGCCGGATGGTAAAATAGTGACCACTTTTGATTCCGATTTCTACCGGATCGAGTCTGTCAGTAATCCATCCTCTGAATGTTTTTGGGTCTACACCGAACATAGCCGCTAACTGCTTCACGGTGTAGGGTTTGAGTGAAGCAGTTCCGTTTTCTTCTTTCATGGCATTGGTTTTAATCGTTAAACATCAATTCTACTTGTACTTCTCCAAAAATTCCTCAGTGCTCAAATGCAATAAAGTCGCCATTTCCTTTACTGACATTTTTTGTGCGCTGCGGTAACGGGTAATCAAATCACGCATAAGCAGTGGTTTTTCAACCGGGATATCCAGTTCAGAAGGCTCCCTGCGTCTTATTTTTAAGGAGTTGAACTGGCTGATTAGATATCGCTGCTGGTTTGGTGTTAAAAATCCAAGATCGCTTGCTCTGTACATTAGTGCTTGCATGGAGGTCTTCCACTTTCCTTTTAAGGATGCGAGTAGGGAGATCGTTATATTTCCTTCAAAGTCTTTTCGAATATCAGCTTCCGGCATTAAGAATTCGGCAGCGAAAACTTTCGCTTCATGGTCAATTCGGCTTTCAGCAGGCACGGCTTTAGCATTGTGCATCACCAGATGCCCAAGGTGAAAAGCAAGGCTGAACCGTTGCCTGTCTCCAAGCATTAATTTATTGATTACAATGGCAACATGCTTCCAATTATTCAGCAAAACTACTCTGCTGTCAACGCGCTCCGTTCCGAAATCGATATTCATTACCGGTACTCCATGATCTTCGAGTAGCTCAGTAATATTTTCCACCGGGCCTTTGGGTAGTTTCCAGAGTTTACGAAGCCGCTTTGCTGATTCTTCCGGAGAACCTGTACCCATTACAGTCAAATCCGGAATCTTGGGTGCTGGAAAGCTGGTTAATTTCGTGAGAACCTCCAGGTTCATTCTGAAAATGCTTGTCTTTGCTTCAATGGAGGAAAGGAGTTTAGCGGAAACTTTGTCCCGCATCCTAAAATTGATTGTGCTGATTATATAAGCATCTCCGCTTTGGTAAAAGAAACTCTCCGGGTATTTTAAAACCTCCGAAAGCCGCTCAATAATCTCACTAGTAAAAGTCTGGTCTTCCTGCTCAACCCGGCAAAGTTTGCCAGCAGAAATCTCAAGCAAGTCGGCCAGTTCCTTTTGGGTCAGGCCTCTCGATTCTCTTGCGAGAATAATCATCTGCGGGTTGATCTTTTGTTCTTGGGTAACCATATTGCAGTCTATCTCCTTAAAACGAAAGTATTACAATTTTGCATTATCGCAATATTTATTTACACAAATATTTTTTAATAGATTGATAAACCACTGATTTTCATGCTACTAATTTTAACATGGTCAGTATGAAAGCAATCACTAATGATTTGCATTATTACCAACCTAATTTACGTAATTATTTTCCAAAAAATTAAAACAACTTGATTGTCAATGACATAAGATTATTCATGATTGGAATTGATTGGAGGTGAAATAAAAATCGCTATTTTAGTAAACTTCACTTTGTTAGGAATTTCGACAAGCGGAGAATGGACGTATTAAGGCTTCTATAGAATATATTTAATGTTTTTGGGTGTTCCTCAGTATTCCGATGACTTTATATCCGGGCTAAAAAAGCTTCGGCTGGTTTCTGATGGGCAGAATCAGACAGGGTTAGTTTTTGTTAATCAGAACTCATCTTCAATTTCCCCTGCCGAGCAATTTTCCATTGAAAAAGCAAAAGAACTAAAGGCCACCGCAGTTTATTTTCGTCGCTATAACAATAGGCCATCTATACCTCAAATTTATGTTTATGACTTCTCTACTGTAAATCCAACAGAAGAGGAGTTAGCCGAAATTAATAAAGGAATTTGGAGTAGTTCCGCAGTTCCGCTTGCTTATATTTTTTTAAAGGCGGATTTAACTATTATTGATTGTACCAAACCGATAAAGCAACAAAATGAAGTTGTATCCGCTTCGTATCTGATAAAACATTTATCTCTCGTTTCAGTAATAAGTAGGGAATTGGAGAAATATAGTGCAGAACTTTTTGACACGGGGCTATTTTGGGAGGAAAACGAAAATTTAAAAAAATTTAGTTTCAGAAATTCAGCTTATGAGAAACTTTTAGATTATTTAAAACATGTCCGAAAAACTTTTGTTGAGAAGTCAGACATTTCAGATACCATTGCCCAAAAATTAATCGTTCAAAGTATCCTCCTAAAGTATTTGGAGGAAAGGGAAGATATTCAAGGAAATAAGGTTTTCCCAATAGAATATTTCAATAAATATAACAGGGCAAAGAATTTTTGCGGAGTCCTTCGGAGCAAAGGTCAATGTATTAGGCTTTTTGATGACCTTAATAAAAATAAATTTAATGGTAAAATATTCGAATGGTCGGACAAGAAAGAAAGATCCGAGATTGAAAAAAACGATCTTTCCTGCTTAGCCGATTTTTTAGATGGCGAAAGCAATGTGCAAGGCCAGCTTTCATTTTGGAGACAATACTCGTTCAGCTATCTTCCTGTTGAACTGATAAGCCGCATTTATGAAGAATTTTTAGGAAATAATAAAGATGGACTTGTTTACACCCCACCTCATTTAGTCAATTTTCTAATTGACGAATGTTTGCCCTTAAACGTAAAACCTCAAGATATTTCGTTAGACATTAAAATTTTCGACCCATCTTGTGGATCTGGAATTTTTCTGGTTTCTGCCTTTAAACGGTTGGTTCAGCTATGGAGAATTAAGCATAGCATGAAGAAGCCGAGCATCCAGTCTTTGAAAAAAATACTACGCGAATGTATCTATGGTGTGGACATAGAGAAGGATGCGGTTCAATTGACAACGTTTAGTTTGAGTTTAGCAATATGTGATTTATTAACTCCAACGGAGATCTGGCATGAACTAAAATTTGACAACCTAAAAGAAGAAAATATATGTTCTTCAGATTTTTTTGATTGGACACTTAAAAATTCAAATAAGAAATTTGATTTTATTATAGGTAACCCGCCATTTGTACGAGGTGGCTTACAAAACGATCAATTTTGGGAAATTGAACCCGACAGAAAAATTTCGATACCTCAAAATCAGATTGCCCTTAAATTTTTATCTGATTCGATGGCCCTTTTAAAAGAGGGGGGATTGCAATGCTTGATCCTACCTGCTGGAAATCTCTTTTATAATAGTACCTCTAAAGAATTCAGAAAGGAATTTTTTAACCGATATCATGTTGTTCAGGTATTGGATTTTTCTTGCTTAGCACGGAACCATGTACTCTGGGACAATGCTGAGGTTGCTACCGCTGTAGTTTTTACAAGAAACACAAAACCTGATTTCAAAAAAAATGTCCTTCATGTAACTATAAGAAGAACCAAAGCTTCTGCCGAAAGAATTCTTTTTGAAATTGACGATTATGATCTACACTACATTCGGCGCGATGCAGCGGCAACTGTAGAATTTGTTTGGAAAGCCAATTTACTTGGAGGAGGGCGAACCTATGATTTGATTCAAAAATTTGCTGATTTGATCACCATTAAGGAGTTTATTGACAAGAACAACTTTATTGCAGGTGAAGGTTATATTATTGGGACTGGAGGGACAAAGAGTTCTTCTTTTATGTCGGGTTTGCCAGCCTTACCAACTGAGGCATTTGATGAAGAGGGGATTAATTATCAGGCATTACAAGTACAAAAGGCCAAAAAATTCGTAAAGACTTCCGACGACTCTTTGTACAAAGCACCTAATATCTTAATCAAGGAAAATATCGGCACCAATAGGATTCCAATTGCATTTAATAGGCAGAGCATTTCATTCAAGCATAAGATAATCTCAATTAAATCTCTAAACGATGATTTGAAGGAGTTGAAGAAATTGTTTGACTTTTTTAATTCTTCGATGGATATATATCGCTTTTTAATTTTTGTAAAAAGCGGTCAGATATTACTGAATAAGAACACGGCATTTTTGAAAGAAGATTTTATGAATCTTCCTTTGAGTGAAAATTTAAAATCCTTTTCCCTTACGCAAATTGAAAAAAATATACTTCACGACACTTTAACGTATTATCAAGAATTTTTTCGACATGGAGAGAATTCTATCGTTTTGCGCCCTATACAAAACGCAAATAAGGAGTTAATTAAAGAATTTTCGGACTCCTTCTTAAGCATTTTAAATCCCTTTTTCTCGGATAACGGGAATGATTTTTATACTAAGGAGATTTTCTTTGGCTCTGCATTCATTGCAGTTCATTTCTCTTATGGAAAAAACACTACTAAACCAAATTGGGTCGATATAAGTAATAATTTTTCAAGGGAGGCTTTGGAGAAAATGTTTTCGTGGAAGATTAGTGATCATTTATTTTCAAAACGAATTATAAAAATATACAAAGAAGACTCCGTAATATTAATTAAACCCAACCAACTGAGGTTTTGGTTAAAGACAATGGCATATAGGGATGCAGATAAAGTTTTTGCAGACTTAGCCAATAGAAGGAAATAATATGCTTGCTGATTTACCAAATGAATCAAGTACTCCAACGTTCCCAACAATTTCTATATCAAAAGGAATTGATGCGGTTGAACTATTTATTTTAAAGAGCCTTGTGCCCTTCGGCAGAGCTTTTAAACCAAAAAGCCGGAATGAGGAGTATTTAAATTCAAAACTTGTCAATCACTTAAATAAGGGGAATAGCCCTTTTGTCTTTGAAAAGGATGTAATAAAATCAACTACTAAGCGAAAAGAGGATATTGGAGTGTATTTTAAGGAGTCACCTCAGATAGACGAATTGCCTTTTTATGTATTGGAAGCTAAAAGATTGCCAACTCCAACAAGTGCTTCAAGGGATGAAAGAGAATATGTTACAGGTGCTAATAACGATGGTGGGATTGAAAGATTTAAAAAAGAGCTTCATGGATGCAAACTTAAAAGATGTGGAATGATTGGCTATGTTGAAGAAAAGGATTTCTCTTTTTGGCATAAGAAAATAAATAACTGGATTAAAGACTTAGGTAAAAACAATCCTGATTCAGAAGTAAACTGGAAGGTGTCTGAAAAGCTCAACTCGTTAACAATAACAGATGCTGTTGCACATTGTGATTCGACACATTCGATTAAAAAAACATCTCGCTCCATTAAATTATTTCATTTCTGGGTTTTGTTCTCCTAAATTTCGGAATTCTGATATCAATTGAAACAAAATCAACCTTATTTAATAATTCTGAAATAATCATACATCATTTTTGGCTGCATGTATGATCAATGTCGCTCGATAGATAAACAATAAATGAAATTAAATATACATAGTCCCAAAAAAGCTCTGAACAAAGCTTACTTAAAAGAAAAAGTAAGTCGAACTGAAATTGAGCGGTTCAAAAAGAATCTAGGAACCCTTTTAGGAAAAATAAATCAGGAAGAATCAGAAGAACACCTGAAGAATTTGGTTTCCGATTTCTTAAAAGATACCTGGTACAAGGCAACAAACGAAATCAACACGAAAGGAAGAAATGACCTAGTTATCCATTCGGGAAGGACTAGTAAGGAACCAGTTGCGATCATCCTCGAAGTTAAGCGGCCACATAACAAGCTTGAAATGTTAAGCGGAAGTAAGCCGAATTCAAAAGCTTTACATGAGTTGGTTTTATATTATTTGAGAGAGCGAATTGAGCACAACAACATTGATATTAAATATTTAATTGCTACAAACATACACGAGTGGTATATTTTTGATGAAGTTTGGTTTGAGAATAACGTTTACAGAAACAGTAAACTGAAAAAGGATTTTGAAAACTGGAAGTTAAGTGGTAAGGATACGAGGTTTTTTTACGAAAGTGTTGCCAAGCCTTTCTTAGAAACAATCAGTGAAAAAATTGATTGCACATATTTTGATCTCCGTTCATTTGAAGATATTATAAACAAAACAGGGACTGCCGCAGATAATCAGCTCATCTCCTTGTATAAAATACTTTCGCCAACTCATTTATTAAAACAACCATTTGCGAATGACAGTAATACTCTAGATAAGCGATTTTATTCAGAGTTATTACACATCATTGGGTTAGAGGAGAAAAAGGAAGGTGGCAAAAAATTGATTAAGCGAAAAGCCAAACCTTCCTCAGCTTCAATTTTGGAAAACGTTATTATGAAGTTGGAGGATAATGATTGCTTGAGGAGTGTCCCCAAAATCAACACTTATGGGACCAATAAAACCGAGCAATTATTCAATATTGGCCTGGAGCTTACAATAACTTGGATCAATAGAGTCCTTTTCTTGAAGTTACTTGAAGCTCAGTTGTTCAAATATCATAGAGGAAATAGGGATTACCTGTTCCTGAATTATAAAGATATTTCTACCTACAGTGAGTTAAATAATTTATTCTTTCTAGTTCTTGCCGAAAAATCTTCAAAACGTCGAGATCACTTACGATCGAAGTTTCACAAAGTGCCATATTTAAATAGTTCGCTATTTGAGAAAACTGAATTAGAACGATTCACCATTGATATTGGCGACCTTGAAAATCAACTAGGTTTAGAATTATTGCCATCCACTATTCTAAAAACAGAATTTGGTAAAAAGAGGACAGGAGAGTTAGCAACTCTTCAATATTTGTTTGAGTTTTTAGATGCCTATGACTTTACCTCAGAAGGCTCCGAGGAAATTCAAGAGGAGAATAAAAATTTAATTAATGCTTCCGTTCTCGGATTAATTTTTGAAAAAATAAACGGATATAAGGATGGGTCATTCTTCACACCAGGCTTTATCACTATGTTCATCTGTAAAGAGACCATCCGTAAAGCGGTGATACATCGATTCAACCAAAAATATGGTCTTAGCTGCGAAAGATTTGAAGATTTAAAGAATTTCATTGCCAGCAAATTTAAAGCAACCGATATCCTTGAGTACAACAATGTAATAAATGAATTGAAAATATGCGATCCTACAGTTGGATCAGGACATTTTTTAGTCTCGGCATTAAATGAAGTAATTGCGATTAAGGCGGATCTAGGAATTTTAGCGGACTCTAAAGGGGTCCGGCTAACGGGATATGATGTGAAAATTGAGAATGATGAATTGATTGTTACATACAATGACAACACAGAGATATTTGAATATACAGTTACTAACAATTCGATAAGCTCTGAAGTTCAACGAGTACAAAAAACTCTATTCCACGAAAGGGAAACTATTATTGAGAATTGCTTGTTCGGCGTAGATCTAAATCCCAATTCTGTCAAAATTTGTCGTTTACGTCTCTGGATTGAACTTTTAAAGAATGCATATTATACAGAGGAAAGTAATTATATAGAATTGGAAACCCTCCCCAATATCGATATTAATATAAAATGTGGAAATTCGTTAATCAACCGATTTGGTTTAGATGCCGATATTACAAAAGCACTAAAAGGGAAATATACAATTGAAGAGTATAAGAGAGCAATCCACTCATACCACCACGCAGAAAATAAAGAGGAAAAAAGGAAACTGGAGAATTTGATTGATGAAATTAAGAATGATTATACCTCAGAGATAGTCAATACTGACCCCCGGTTAAAGAGGCTCTCGAATTTACGTGGACAAAAGAGTAACATTGAAAACAAAGCAGAGATTGGGAACCTATTTGAAAAACTTAAGGCAAAGGACATTGAAGTTGATTTGAAGAAAGTGAATCTTGCAATAACAAGACTTGAGACAAACATTGAGGAAATCAGAACCAATAAAGTCTACAACCGAGCTTTCGAATGGCGTTTTGAATTTCCCGAGGTGCTTGACATTGATGGAAAATTTATTGGCTTTGATGTAATCATAGGAAACCCTCCGTATATATTTGGCGGGAATGAAGGAATCCCTGACATAGAAAAACAATATTTTAAAGAAGATTATATTTCGGGTTCAGGAAAAATCAATCTTTTCACTTTGTTTATAGAACGAGCTTTCAATTTAATGTCAGCTAACTCGCAGTTTTCGTATATAATTCCAAACACTTTTTTGCGAGTTACCTCCTACCATGATTCTCGCAAATTACTAATTGACAATCATACGGTTAATACAATTTACGATTTCGGTGACGCTGTTTTCGAAGACGCAATTACCACGGCTATTGTCATAGTTGCAGAAAAAACATCCGCTTTGCAAGGCCACAAAATACAATTGATAAACGGAAATCGAGAAAACCAAATAGCGCAAGAAGAACTTAAGGGTTTAAACTATGTGATTGCTACAAATATTGATGGTACAAAGAAAAAGGTAATTAATAGACTTTTTGACCACTCGGTTCTTTTGGGAAGAATTTGCAAAGAGATGATTTTTGGTGTGGTGATTACAAAGAACAAAGAAGAAGTGGTGAGCTCAAAGGAAAAAGAAGGTTGGAAGCCATTTCTTGAAGGACGCGATATAGGTATGTATTTCATTAAGCCAATCCATAATTACCTGAACTACACACCTCAGTTATTACATAGGTCAAGAACTAAAGAGATATTTGAAGCGCCAGAGAAGCTTTTAATTCAGCGAATCACTGGCGGATCACGTCCTCTCAAAGTTGCGTATGACAATCAAAAATATTACAATAAGGAATCCATTAATAATATCATACTTAATGAGGATAGTGGCTACACTTACAAATATATCCTAAGCCTTCTAAATTCGAAGCTTATAAATTGGTACTATACTAACCAGTTTACAAATGAGTCAAAATTAACAGTTAATCTTTCGAAGGAATATCTTTCACAGATTCCCATTGCAGTTTGTTCTCTTAGAGAACAAGAGCCCTTTATTCGTGTAGTTGATTATATCCTTTTCATCTATCAATGGGGAATTGACAAAGCTATTAATGAGTATGTGCCGAACAAACATTTGATTAATCAGTTTGAGGAAATTCTTGACGCTATGGTGTTTGAGTTATACTTTGATACTGAATTTTCTGAGGCAGGAGTTCATTTCATTGAGCATGTTCACAAAGAGTTTAAATCGATCAATGAACTGAAAGCTGATAAAGCAATTGAGATCATACATGCAGTTTATCAAAATTTAAGGCAAAAGGATAGTGTTATTAGGAATAATTTGAAGTTAATGGATATTCGATTATCTGAGCTTATAATGCCAATCAAAATGATCAATTGATGCATCGGATTAGTAAAATAGAACTAAAGCACTTCAAATTCTTTCATGGATTGCAGGAGTTTGATTTGGACTCAAAAAATCTAATTCTCTATGGAGAAAATGGAAGTGGTAAGAGTTCAATTTACTGGGCACTTTATACTTTTCTTCAGAGTTCCTTCAAACCGAACGATCAAGATATCAAGAAGTATTTCGATGTTTCCAGTGATGAAAATCTCGTAAACCGATTCGCTCCAGCTGGACAAGAGAGTGCTATTGTTATAGAGTTTAAAGATGAGAGCAGCACTGTAGTTCGAAAGCAAATTTCTTACACGTTAATAAATACAAAGAGTGGAGACCTAATTAAGGAAGCCGCAGGATCAAGCGACTTTATTAATTATAGAATGCTATCTAGGCTTTACGATTTCAGCAACAAGAGTGAAATAGACCTCTTTCCTTTATTCGAAAGGGAAGTGTTGATGTTTATTTCCTTTACACGAGAATTTCAGGCTGGAAATCGAAATGCGGCGGATTGGTGGGAATACGTTAAAAAGGGTATGCAGCCGCGAACGCGGATTACCGATGCGGCATATGCGGATTTTCAAACAAGGGTGACCGAATTCAATGAAGAATTAGAAACTTACCTTTTAAAGATTATTGAGGGGGCTAATGAATACTTGCAGAATAAATTTAAACAAAACTTAAAGCTAATTCTAACATACAACCGGGCAACTTATAATACTTTTGAAGAAGGAAGTACTACAAAAAGAAATCACAGAACAATCCCTCCCCAAATTATCCTAACTCTTGAATATTTACACGAAGGATTGAATGAGGATAGAAAAGCAATAAGAAGACCCCAATCATTTTTAAACGAGGCGAGACTAACATCGATTGCCCTATCCATACGATTTGCAATTTTGGACGAAAAGTACATTGAAAATGCCTCTAAAATTCTCGTCTTAGATGATTTGTTGATCAGCCTTGACATGAGTAATCGTGATATTGTTCTCGAATTAATTATTAAAGAGTTTAGCGATTATCAAATAATTATTCTGACCCATGATCGGATGTTCTTTGAACTTGCAAAACACAAAGTTAATAGGCTGAACCAAGCGAATTGGACCTACTATGAAATGTATGAATCGGTAAAAGATAATATCCCACAGCCGTTTATTACCAAATCAGGTTCATATCTTGAAAAAGCAAAAACCTTCTTTCACTTAAAAGAATATGAGGTCGCTGGAAACTTTTTAAGAAAGCAAGCGGAGGCCTTTTGTAGAGACTTTTTACCTAAGCGCAAGCATTACACCACAGAATATGAGCCATATGACCTTAATGGATTAATAAACCAGTGCATAAAATATTCTAAGGAAAATGAACTTGACAGCACCATTTTTGAAGATTTAGGCGGTCACAGAAAATTTGTGCTTAATCCAACCAGTCATGATAGTTACGATATTGCTAAGTTTAATCACGAAGTGTCTAAATGTATTGATACGTTCGATAAACTTAAACAAATCCAGTTCAGCGAACGCTTTGAAAAGGAGAAAAAACTGGAGTTTGAGCTCGTATCAGTAGATAATGCAGATACTTATAAGTTTGAAATTACTCTTCTGGAACCGATGGTACTAATTAAGCAACCAGGAAGTGAAAGTGTTCTCTCCAAAGCTACGATCCGTTATGTTGTCACAAAGAATGGTACCCCAACTCAACCTGAACCTCAATACTCACCAGAATCGCTAAAATCATTTTATTCAAAAATGTATGAGAAGTCTAATAAGGCTAAGTCAATTGATTTCTGGGAAGAAATAAGTCTTGTTGATACCGGAGGAAAGCTAAGAGAATTACGAATTTATTAACAATAATGTGCTTTTTTAGAAGCATGAAGGAAGTGAGAAGTATGACCAAATATTGGAGAGTTGATTATAACCAGAACACAATTTCAGTCATTAGAAGGCGCAATTCGTTTAAATGTTTTATCTGTTCCATAAATTAAAATAATCAAAGAGATGGAAAGTGAATTAGATGGTCTTGGACCTTCAAGAAGGACAGCAGCAAGGACAATGTATGCAGCGTTCAAAATATTAAAGGATGCCGGTGGTCAGCTTCCAGGCAAGAAGGTGGTTGAAAAAATTAAAGAGTCAACTAAATTTTCCGATTGGGAAAAGCAAATTTATGAAAAGACCGGGGGCGTACGCTGGGAATCTATTCTTAGTTTTTACTCGATCGATTGTGTTAAAGCTGGTTTCTTAAGGAAGAATAAAGGAGTTTGGCATTTAACTGAGGAAGGGGAGAAGGCAATTCCATTGGGGCCACTGAAACTTCTTGAAAAGGCAAATAAGCTTTATAGAAGCTGGGCTGCTGATAATAAAGATGGAAAGTCGAAAAAGGATAAGGAGCCTGAAGAGGCAACTGAGCTGGAAGAAAACAAAACTCAGGCGCAGAAAGCTAATATAGGTCTTTTGGAGGAACAAGCAAATGCCGGGATTAAGGATTTTATTAGAAATAAAAACGCATATGAATTTCAAGATATTGTAGCTGCATTGCTAAGAGCAATGAATTATCACACACCATTTATTTCACCTAAAGGTAAGGATGGCGGTTTAGACATTATAGCATATAATGACCCCCTTGGTGCAACATCTCCACGTGTTAAGGTTCAAGTAAAGCACAGGCCGGATGCTACCGTTCCTGTAGACGACATTAGAAGTTTGACGGGTTTGCTTAATAAAGACGGTGACATTGGTCTTTTTGTAACTTCAGGTTATTTCACATCAGAGTCTGAACGCTGTGCGAGAGAAAGCCATCGGCATATTAAGCTTTTGGATGTTGACAATTTTATTTCTTTATGGCAGGAGTTTTATGCGAAACTCACTGACGATGACAAGAATTTACTTCCTCTGCATTCAATATATTTTTTAGGATTTAATGATTGAAGCGTAGTTATATTGGTAAGCAGTTCCACCACTGTATAGTTATTTTGGTAACTGACACAGTCAAAAGTAGCTATTGTACTGCTACGTTCTTCTATTCTTCTATTATGCTCCTCCTATACTCCTACTATGATACGCCTATACTCTTCTTTGTGTCCATGAACGCCCAGAAAAAATAATTCGGGAAAGTCAGGTATAATCGCCGGAGATCGCTGAACATCGCCGAACGATGTCAAACCCCTCCATTACATTCGCTCCAACATCTTCAGAATTCTGCTTGTCGGTGGTGGAAACCTGCATGCAGCATTAATTCAAACTGTGCAAGTCCTCCCAGCTTTATTTGCGGGCCGACGGAACTATAGCCAGATTTCAGAGGATGTTTCAAAAGGAGTGGTTAAATTTAAAAGGATTGACATGCAAATGGAGAAAATGCTTGAAATAAGCGAATTGCAGGAAATATTGGGCTATACAGATGAGCGGTCGGTCAGGACGTGGTGCATGAAGCACAAAGTTCCGCTCATGGGAGTAGGCAAGCGGACTTACACCTTTGAGATTTTCCTTCAGCGTTATCTGGAAGACGAATTAAAAGGTTTTCTGAAAGCGAATTATGAAAACCCGGAGGAAATCCTGAATGCGATCCACTTGGATGACAAAATCTGTCTCGCTAACCTGATAGATGCCCCGGTTACGAAAGAGACGAAAAAGAAGTACCGGGATAAAGGAGCTAAGAGCAAGGCTGCTCAGGATTTTTTAACAAATCTAAAATCGGCATAATATGATAAAAATCCCTGCGAAGTATAAACGCTCCGGAATTAAAATCTGGTGCCTGAAATGCAGACGGCAGTTTTCAGCAACCGGAAAGAGGCCTTCCTCGTGCAACCATGAAGAGGAATTGCGTTACCACCTGATCGTCCATATTCCGGGCTCAAGGAATATCCGAAAAACAAGGCTGGCGGAAGCGCGGAATTTTGATCAGGCCATGATTGAACTGATAAAATTTAAGTCAGAACTACAGGTAGATGGATTTCAAACGGCCCCGGTTTCCAATAGCTCGGTTACAAGGGATACCTTCCTTGAATTCGCCGGACAGTATCTTGATTTTGTTTCCGGGGTTAACACCCCTGCTCATTTGGTCAGGAACCGTTCGAAAGGCCATATCAATGACTGCAAACTTGTTCTGGAGCGGTTCGCGATTGCGCTGAAAAAGAAGGGTGTGGTGCTTGAAGTTCTGAGGCTTCAGAACATTGGCGACACTGAAGTGGAATGGTTTCATGAGCATTTGTCGGCCAGTTTTCAAATTGAACGGGGCGGTTCAACTTATAATAAGCATTTTAGAATCATGAGGGCGTTTTTCACTTGGGTAAATGATGTGAAAGGCATCAGTTGCCCAAATCCATTCAGCCGGGCAGAACTGAATGATGTTATCCGGGAGAAAAACATCATTACCAAGGAAGAATTCCTGCAAGTGATTAAGGAGACAACTTATGAGAATGGATTTAAGTATTTCGGTGCAAAGCGTAAGAATCTCTACCACAAATGGCTGCCAGATGCCTATAAACTGGCCTTGGAAACTGGCTGCCGGGCAGAAGAACTCGTTACCTTGGAATGGTCTGACCTGATCGAACTGGAGGCAGGGATGCTCGTTTTCAAAATTGACAACCTGAAAGTTAACCGGATTCAGACCGGGCTGGCGTCAGGGAAGTATATCCGGTATGTGGCCGTTACCTCCAGCCTGACGGAACTGCTCCGGGAATTGGGTTACGAGAAGGGGAAAACGCTGAAAGGGTATGTATTGGCCCGCCCTGTCGAATTATCGCTTAAATACGTAATGACGGCCATTTCACGGGGCTTTAATCACTATGTGGAGCGGGTGACCAAGCGGGGCATTCAATTTAAAGACCTTAGGAAGACTTATACCACTCACCTTACCGTAGCCTTGGGGCCAAATGCCAAAATGTTCACCGGACACGCCTCCGATGAGGTGCTGAAGAAGCATTACTTGTCCGGGGCTTACCTTGCCGGGAATCTTGGGGATTTTAGGATGTTCTGATTAAACCTATACCATCTTTGCGATAAGGTAAATCTTTCCTCATTCTCCGTCTTGGCTGATTGGAGAATAAAGGGGATTTATTTTTATTTGCATCCTGGCCATTCCTTCTTCCATTTCCGCTCTAATTCATTCACAAATGTGGTCAGCTCCCTTGTGAAAACATCAAGGGCAGATACTGATCGTTTCAAATAGGCTAAGGGTTGCTTTATTTCTTTAGAATGATTGGAGCAATTGATTAAGGCAGATAAGCCTAAAATATTGGCAATGGGCTGTCTTACTTTGTGAGATAGGATAACCAGTATTTCATCAAGCTTTAAGATGTGCTCTTTAAGACAGTCCTCTGTTTCTTTTAGCTGTTTGGAAGCAATGATTAATTCTGAGGCTCTTTTTTTCTTTTCGCCATTTTGAAAGGCGAGTTCCTTGTTTGCAACAACCAATTCGGAGGCCCGTTCTCCCCTCTCAAGATTCTGAAAGCAGAGATGTTCATTGGCAATGACCAACTCGGACACTCTTTTTTTCTTTTCCTCATTTTGATAGGCGAGTTCCTTATTCGCAATGAACAGTTCAGATGCTAATCTCCTATTCTCCTCACGCTGAAGGGCCAGTTCAGCATAAGCAAGGGCTAATGCTTTAGATTTGGTTTCGTTTTCCATGTTGGGTGGAAGTTGCAGATTAAAGTAACGCATAATAATTCTCCCTTTGTTGCAATGCAATATGGACAAATTGCATATTTCACAGGTTTGGCAGAGAGAATTGCTCACCTTGGGCCAAACGCTTAAATGTTCACCGGCCACGCCTCCGATGAGGTATTGAAGAAGTACTACCTATAAAAGAGTACTGAAAGTGAGAAAGGCTATACAAGCAGAGGATTGGAAATCCATAAAATGTCTCCCCAACACCACCTAAAATTATCCCAGATTCTGAAAATTCCCCATATCAATTCCCCATACAGGCATAAAAAAAGCACCTACGTTTTCACGTAAGTGCTTCATTCCTAGTGTGGTGCCTCCAGGAATCGAACCAGGGACACAAGGATTTTCAGTCCTTTGCTCTACCATCTGAGCTAAGGCACCAGCTTTAGATTTTTGGAGGGCAAATATACAATTTTTTTAAAATCAACCGCATTCTATTAAAACTAGGCCCGAAAAAGAGAATATTCTGAGTTGGACCTTATTCCCCTGGCTGTGATTCATTCGGGGTTGAAAAGGCATGCTGACATAAATTTTTGAGTGGAAATCTGCCCGTTGGGATAATAATTGGGCAATCGTTCCTAAACGCAACAACTGCTTATTACTGAAATTATGAGTATATTTACTCATCACGTTGAGTAAATTGTAGGTAATGTACCAAAGATCTGTAATACAGGATATTGAAAAACGTCTGAAAGAACCAAGAAGGTTCATTCAGGTGCTGATGGGACCTCGTCAGGTAGGTAAAACTACGCTCGTTTCTCAAGTATTGAAGCAAACAAAGGAGCCTCATTTTTTTGTTTCAGCAGATGGTGTTGCTAATTCGGATACGGTTTGGGTTCAGCAACAATGGGAAGCGGCTCGATTGAAATGGAAACAGCATGGAGCCAAGACATTTATTTTCGTGATCGATGAGATTCAGAAAATAGATAAATGGAGCGAGGTCATCAAAAAACTTTGGGATGAAGACACACGCGAAGAAAGGCAAATCAAAGTTATACTCCTCGGCTCTTCCCGGTTATTATTGCAACAAGGCCTTACAGAATCTTTGGCCGGTCGTTTTGAATCTACTTACCTGGGGCACTGGTCTTTTTCTGAAATGCATGATGCGTTCGGTTGGGATGCCCGACAATTTGTCTGGTTTGGCGGTTATCCGGGTTCTGCTGAATTGATTGCTGATGAGGATCGATGGAAGAAGTATGTATCCGATTCCCTGCTTGAAACAAGCATCTCAAAGGATATTCTGATGTTAACCCGTGTGGATAAACCGGCATTGATGCGCAGACTGTTTGAGCTCGGGTGTTTGTATTCCGGTCAGATCCTTGCGTATACGAAAATACTTGGGCAATTACTGGATGCAGGAAATACTACGACGCTTTCCCATTACCTTGATCTGTTAGATACTGCAGGCCTCCTGGCTGGGGTTGAAAAATATGCTGCGAATAAGATCCGAATCCGCGCTTCAAGTCCGAAGTTTCAGGTACACAATACAGCACTCATAAGTGCTCAGCGTAACGAAACGCTTGCACAAATATCGAGTCAACCTGAAGAGTGGGGACGGATGGTGGAATCAGCTGTCGGAGCGCATCTGCTCAATCATTCCTTAACAGAGAATTTCAAGTTACATTATTGGAGACACCGGAACGATGAAATAGATTTTGTTCTCGAAAAACGGGGTAAGATCATCGGATTGGAAATCACAAGCGGAGTTTCTCACAAGGTTTCCGGTATGGAAGCATTCAAGAAAGAATTTAACCCGCATAAAATTCTCTTAATTGGAGACAACGCTTTGCCCTGGCAGGAATTTCTCCGGATTAACCCCAACAGCTTGTTTGATTGACTCCATTCTCCGATCATTCTCGTTTTTTTATGCCCAAATTGTCCCTGAATCGTAGTTTATCCATTAGCGTTGCTCCCCTTATTAAGGGCGGCAGAAGTCCTGTGGACTTTTGAGCGGGGTTGCATAAAGCCCAACCGAAAGCAAGGGACCCAGGGGTTTAAGTGATTAGGTACGGTAGCACTTGCTTTTTTTGAATTTCGCTACATTTCGTACATTAGAATAAGTAATGAGCCGCCCATGATACGAATGGACTCTTCTAAAACGAACTGGAAATATTATGCCATGGCTACCACTCATCTGGTTATTGCCCTGGTTATTCTGTGGCCATTCGTAAATCCCTCCGCTGCAAAAAAACTGTCTGCTATAAAGAAAGAAGTCAATGTGGCTAAGGACACCTTATCGGCTACCGAAACATTCACTAAAGATTCTCTGATCTATAAGAAGTCGGATGCATCCTTGTTTTCCGGACTCCTGCTGGAGTACTACTTTAATAATCCCAAAGAAATATGGAATAAACAAGGATATCTGAAAGGGATTAAGAACGGGATCTATGTGGTATTTACACAAAAAGGAGATACCATTGAATACGGTAATTATAAAGCAGGACAGAAGGATGGGAAATTTGTTTATTTCAGCGACAATCGTCAGATTCATCATATGGAGAACTATCGGAACGGTGTAATGGTTAAGTAAGAAACCGCTCCTTCCCGCTAATCAATAATTACCTATTTTTAGTGCTGTAAAAATGCGGACCCAAAAATGAAAATAATCAAGATTCTTGCAATTGCCGTTTTCTTAAGTACATTCCTTTCCTGCAATACTGCCATTAAGGGTGACGGGAACATACAAACAATGCAACCTTCCATCACTTCTTTCAAAAAAATGGAAGTCAGTGGGAAGTGGAATGTTATTCTGACTCAAGGTGAAAGTGAATCGCTTAAAATAGAAGCCGATAAAAACCTGCTAGAGCTTATTGAAACGAAAGTGGACGGAGATGTTCTTATCATTGGAACGAAGAATAACAAAAATATAGATAGTGAAAAAGGGTTAAAAGCTTATATCACCTTTAAAAATTTCAATAAAATAGAATTGTCCGGGGCCGTAAAGATGAGTGCTCCTTCCCAGCTAACCTTTGATAAGCTGAATATAGAAAGCAGTGGAGCTGCAGAAATAAATCTGGATTTAAATGCCAGTCAGCTCGAAGCTGAAATGAGTGGAGGCAGTGAAACTATTCTGAGAGGAAATATAAACGAAGTAGGTTTTAGTATCTCCGGTGCGGGGAGTTTATCAGCTCTTGAATTAGCAGTTAATAAGTTTAAAATTGACATTAGTGGTTCCGGGAGTGCGGATGTTTGTGTGAAAGATGAATTAAACGCAACTATTTCGGGAGCAGGGTCTGTAAGTTATAAAGGCAATCCAACTGTTAAAAAGGAAATTTCCGGTGCAGGAAAAATTTACCAGATAAAGAAAGCAGAGTAAGAGGATGATTGCCCGGTTGCTATAAAGAAGGACGTTAACCCGGCTTACGACTCAGTGCAAATATTTCAAAAAATAACAAAATGAGAAAACTAATATTCTTTATGCACACTTCCCTGGACGGTTTTGTGGCAGGACCTAAGGGAGAAATGAACTGGATAAATGTAGACGAGACCATATTTGACTTTGTGGGCACCATGACTGACAAATCCGACACAGCGCTTTATGGACGCGTAACCTATGAAATGATGCAGAGTTATTGGCCAAAGGCCGGAGAAAAACCCAATGCATCAAAGCACGATAAAGAACATTCGGCCTGGTACAACAAAGTTTCAAAAGTTGTTTTATCAAAGACAATAAGCGAAAAAGGTCTCCACAACACCCAAGTTATTGGAGACCATCTAGCGGACAACATAAATGAAATAAAAAAGCAAGACGGAAAAAACATTCTGATTTTCGGAAGTCCCTCTGCTTCCCATTCATTACTCAGTCAGGGGTTGATTGACGAGTTTTGGTTGTTTGTCAATCCGGTTATACTGGGACAAGGCATTCCTTTATTTAAAGGGGTGACCGAAACGACTAAACTGAAACTGATGGAAACGAAAACATTTTCTTGCGGAGTCGTTGCCCTTCATTACGAAACAAAACGTAGTTAAAGGACAGGATATATCCCTATCACAGCAAGGTAAAACAGAGGATAAAGAAAACAAGGAACTTCAGTGAATATCTGTATAGTCATACAAACAATCACGGAGGCCCATTATCTGTAAAGCGGATAAATGTTTTTCCATCATAGCGACACAGACCCGTGTTTCTGGTTCCCACCCAGATATTTCCCGTTTTGTCTTCTATAAGAGACCAGACGGAATTATGTGTCAAGCCATCTTTGGTGGTAAAATGCGTGTATGATGTTCCATCAAAACGGCACAGGCCTCCATTCGGGGCGTCACTTCCTCCTCCGTCTTCCCCATCGCTTCCGATCCAGATATTTCCGTTTTTGTCTTCCAGAATACAGGTGGTGTTATTAAAACATAATCCGTCTTTCTTTGTCAGATTAACGAAGGATTTTCCGTCATATTTACAAACGCCCCACCAACTGCTGAACCAAATGTTTCCTGCTTTATCTTGTAAAAGCGGCCAAAGCCAATGATTGCCATTCGGCTTAAAACCGGTTAAGGTTTTTCCATCAAAGCATAATATGCCTTCTGTGCCGCGTCCTCCAAACCAAATGTTTCCGTTTTTGTCTTCTAAAATGCGTTCCACACCAAAAGCATTTCCTTTATTAATCGTAACACCCGTGTTGTTAATGACGCCATCGTTCTCTAAAAAATGTGAATACTTGACCCCATCGTAACGGTAGATACCATTCACCGTGCCAAACCAGAACATTCCTTTTTTGTCTTGTAAAATGGTCCATACAGAATTCTCTTCCGGATGAGGCATGCCATAGGAGTCGGGCATTGTTTTACGATTTGGAGTGCCGCCGGTGATTGCACTGATGGGAATGATGATAAATTTCTTTTCTCCCGGGAGGAGCGAAGCGGAAGGATCGTAACATGAAATTCCATCTGCCGTAGCAAACCAAAGCTTGCCTGTTTTATCTTCTATCATCGACCAGATAAAATTACTGCTCAGCCCATCTTTCTCTGTAAAATTGGTAAATGACTTACCATCGTAGCAATAAAGTCCTTCCCCTTTTGTGCCAAACCAAAGGTTGCCCGCTTTATCCTGCAATTCACAACCCACATTATTATATTGATTTGTACCCAGGGTCTTGATAAGTTTTACTTGTCCCGCAGATACAGACACACTGTCTTTGGGCAGGTTTGTTTTTACTTGTCCCTTACACGACGGGAGGGAAATTAAGATCAGGAAAAATAAGCCGCATTGCTTCATAGGCTAAATGTAGAACATATTGTTCCGTGATCAGGAAGTGATGCCGGAGATAAGGCCGGGAATAACATAATTTAACAGAAAGGGGAGAGGGGGACAGGATCTTTTTGACCTGTCATAGTTGTCTTGAAGAAAACATTTCTGGATAGGTCCCAACCAGATAAGATGTATCAAATGTGTGAATGATGTAATTCTTTCCGGAAGGATATAACACACGCAGGCAGAAAGAAGTTCAACTTTGTCAAAAATAATCCAGGGTTTATTGACCAACCAGACAAGGAAAAAGCAATCGCTGATCTTTCAGTTTATTTGCTGAACGACATTCTGCTTATTCCTGGCTATAACTCCTGTACTTTGGACGAAAACGCGTGTTGCTTCCTTAACCCGTTCCGTATGATTGACAAGGAATTAAAACTAAAACTATGAAAAACATCGGTATCTGCTCGGGTCTTACCTTTTTGTTATTGGTTGTTTGCCTGGTCGTAGGCATGGGTTGTAAAAAAACAACACCGGCACCTGCGTCCCCACCGGCTCCATCAGGACCGGGAGCTAATGAGGTCTGGATGCAAAACACCGCCTTTAATCCAACCTCCATCACCGTGTCCGTGAACTCAACCGTAAAATGGACCAACAAAGACGGTATGACTCATAATGTAACGAGCTCTACCGGTGCGTTCAGCAGTGGAAGTATTCCCGCAGGAGGAACTTACAGTCATCAATTCACTACTACAGGAAGTTTCCCCTACAGTTGTACCATTCATGCGGGCATGAACGGTACGGTCATTGTACAATAAAATACCGAAACATGAAAAATATCGCATTGATACTCCTGCTTGCCATTACGGTTCAGGCCAACGCGCAGTTATACAAGAGCAATGAAGGAAACGTTTCCTTCTTTTCCAAAGCGCCCCTGGAAGATATTGATGCAAACAGCAAAAATATTGTGTCTGCCATCAATACCGCTACCAACGAAATAGCTTTCAGTGTGGGTATCAATTCTTTTCTCTTTAAAAAAGAAAAGATGAAACAGGATTTTGAAGAAGATTATCTTCAAAGCGATAAATATCCGGAAGCAACCTATAAGGGAAAGATAAGCGGGAAGATTAATTGGGGAAAAGACGGTAGTTATCAGGTTACTTCCAAAGGGACCTTAACTATTCATGGCGTAGGCAAAGAGCGTACAGATACCGCAACGGTCACCATAAAAGATGGTAGGGTCAGCCTGAAGAGCTCATTTCTCGTAACAGTAGCCGATTACAACATAAAAATCCCGGAACTGGTTTTTAAGAAAATAGCCGAAGTGGTGGCAGTCAAATTAGAAGTCTCTTATCTGGTTTTTAAGGAAGAAAAAAAGTGACTTAGTGTATGGAAGGGAAAGAGGAATGTCAAAGTATGATTCTGTTTTCCAGAGGATGATACTTCCTAACACCCCTCACCCCAAATAATTCTTCCTCACAAACTCCGCATGATGCCGGTTATGCCCAACAGCAAACCAACCCAAACTCCGGGCTGTGTATACTTCTTTGCCGGGAAAATCTTTGAAGTCCAGCATTTCGGGTGTCATGGTACGGAAGAGGGTGGTGGTGGCATCCCTTACCGCGCTGTATTCTTCGCGGATATCTTGCAGGGTGCGGTTTGAGGCGTTAAAGTCTTTTGTGTACGCTTCGCTCATCGGTATTTCCAGATTTACATCGCTGCGGCGGGAATAGCAAAATGCTTTGTAGGCATAGTATCGCTCCTCATCACACAGATGGATAAATACCTGTTTGATGGTCCACTTACCCGGAGCATAAGCCTTGTTCTCGTCTCTAACCGGAATGGAATCAATAAGCGCTAAGGTCTCTTCTTTACTTTGTTGCAATGCAGCAATCAGATCATCTCCGGGAGCTTTTGCAAAGAAATGAGCATACCAGGAAGGAGCGTCGGAGCTATTTGGGCGTTGGATGGGCATGGGTTTATTGAATTATTATACGAAGATAAAAAAACAACAAATAGCCACATCGTGTTTTACGACACTCCTTATCTGCATTCCTGGTTTAATGTAGTCTATCACCCCCCCTATTTCTTAAGATAGTCCATCACTACCTCTCCGGTATTGATTGTTAAGTCGCAGATAATATGCTGGGCAGAGATTATTTCTTTTACAGGCAGCATATGAAACGGAGCCAGTGCATGGGGAATAAAATGCAAAGCCCCCGGGGCCGACCAGGCTTCGTGGATTACAATTTCGGTTTCTACAATCTTTACCAGTTCACAGATAGCCAGGGAGCCATCGGGTGCTGGAATTGTTTTAAGAGTAAAAATGGGCATGTAGAAACTGTTTTTGACCTGCTCCAGATCCAGCCTGTTGAATTTATATCCCATGGTAGCCATGGCAATCCGTTCGGTACCATAGTTGACTGTTCCCAAAAGGGTGTCGCCATCTATTCTCAGTTCGGGGTAGCCTACTTTTTTGGCATATCCCAGCATTTCGCGACCAAAAGAAAGCGCTGCCATATTAAGAACCAACAGTAAATGCATGAAATTGCCCGTTTCTCCATTATAGTGAACAGTAATCAGTTGTTCGCTTTCAAAAAAAGTGCCGCACCCGGGAACATCGGGCATCTTAATAATCTGAAACTTCACAATGGGCTCAACCACTTCCAGCGGTTCGGGCACAACCCGGCGCAAAATGTCAATATCCGTTTTATACGATATGGTGAGTATCTCCCTGCGGTAAAATTGAAGAGGTGGTTTTTTAAATGCTGGTGATGCCATGGGCATACCGAACGCTTTTTCTAGAATTGTCTTTTTGTCCATCGGTTAAATGTTTTGTAGCAGTTGTGTTTTAAATCAATTCTCGATCCGGCTCCCTACATCGGGTAACACCCCATAGTTTACTTCGGCATGCGGGGCTGTGCCCATGGAAGTGCCTTCACGTTCAGAGCCGATAGACGAGCAGTAAAACTCCCGATGATGAAAATCCACCGGTTCAGGATCATCGGTATCGTAAGGAGGACCAGCGAATGCGGGTATGGAGAAAAACAAGGAACACCAGCATATAAAACAAAGTACTGGTTTCATGTGTTTGCGACAAGCAAAGTCCCCGGCAATCAATCTGCCGTAAATAATTCTTTTGTCTTTGCCTTTATATAATTGAAGGCTTGATTAAAGGCAATATGAGGCGGGTAGGTGAGCTCATCCGGATTTACAAATACATTCACAATACACGGTTTGGGCGATTTTAAAACCATGGGAATGATGGTCTGTAATTCAGAAATTCCTTTTACCGTAAAGCCTTCTCCTCCGCATAATTTGGCAAACAGATCGTAATCGGGATTGCATAAATCGGTTTGATATTCCGGATTGCCATCACCTGCTTCCTGTTCCATTTTAATAAGCCCCAGTTTGGAATTATTAAAAATAAACAGTTTGACAGGGAGATGATATTTCACCGCTGTTGCAAAGTCACCCATCAGCATCCCGAAACCTCCATCTCCGCACAGGGCAATAACTTGTTTGTCGGGAGCCACCAATTGAGCACCGATAGCGGCAGGAAGACCGTAGGCCATAGACGCAAGTCCGCCCGATAAAGTAAATCGTTGCGTTCCCTTGATTTTGAAATTACGAGCGCCCCATACAGTTACGGCGCCTGTATCACAACATATAATGGCATCTTCATCAGCCGAGTCGCTGATAAGTCTTGCCACGGATTGAGGGCGAATGGGAATATCTTCCGATAATTCGATTTCATCCTGCTTCTTAAGCCATTTCTGCATGAGCTTTTGGCAGCTTTCCAGAAAGGAGGCATCGGCTTTACCGAAAACGAGCGGAATCAGTTCCATCAGGGTAAGACGGGAATCGCCTACCAGGGGGGCGCTTACCGGATGTCGTTTTCCTATTTGCTGAGCATCGGCATCAATCTGTATGGTTGGAATATTGAGATCGGGGTAGAAGAGATGATAAGGAAAATCGGATCCGATGGAGATCAACAGATCGCAATTCTTTAAGGCATAATAAGCAGGCTCGGTGCCCAATAATCCGGTTCCTCCCAATACAAGCGGGTGAATGTCGGGTAAAATATCTTTTCCCCTCAGAGCTTTGATGATAGGAGCATTTAGTAAACGGGCAAATTCCAGCAGTTCAGGAATAGCTTCGCGGGATCCTATACCGGCCAGGATACAAGGCTTTGTTGATTTGTTCAGGAGTGTTGCGGCCAGTGCTAAGTCTTCGGGTTGAGGGACGTGTCTGGATTTATTTTTAATCACCTGCTTTTTGTTTTCAAAATCAATCACTTTTTGATTGGAAATATTGGAAGGTATGGAGAGATGAGAAACAGTTTTTTGAGCAAGGGCTGTCTGACACGCCAATATCGCCAATTCAGGCATCTGATCCGGATTCACAACCGTTTGATTAAACGCCGCCACATCCTGAAACAAAGCCTGAAGATTTACTTCCTGATGATAAGATGTTCCCATTAGCGCCGTATCAATCTGTCCTGTGATGGCTAAAACGGGAGCATGATCCATCTTCGCATCATATAATCCGTTTAACAGGTGAATGGCACCGGGACCTGATGTGCCTACACATACAGCCAGTTCACCGGTAAGCTTGGCCTGTGCGGAGGCGGCAAACGCGCCGGCTTCTTCATGCATGACATGGATAAATTTGATTTTATCCTGTTTACGTATAGCCTCAATGAGGTCGTTGATAGAATCACCGGGGATGCCGAATATATATTTTACTCCATAGTCCGAAAGGACATTCAGCAATGCTTCGCATACATTCATAAGCTCAGTGTTTTTTTTGTTTAAAATAATTAATCATCCCCCCGGCCAGTGCAATTTCAATTTGTCGCTCCGAAAGACGGTGGATGACGTTGATCTTTTTATTTTTTGTGAGATTTTCAATGCTGATTTTGTTGGCGGTTAAGGTCTCTTTGCTGATATTTTCAAGTTTTAAAATATCATTCACATCCATGTTCTGATAATCTGCCGCATCAGCAAATTCAAATGGCAATATCCCGAAGTTGATCAGGTTCTGCCAACCTATGCGTGCGTAACCGATGGCAATAACTGCTATCTGTCCCAGATACTTCGGAGCCAGAGCCGCATGTTCTCTGGATGATCCCTGGGCATAGTTTTTACCTGCAACAAGAATATGTCCTCCTGATTTCTCTTTTGCTTTTAAGGCTTTATCATAAAAATCCGGATCCAGCTGATGATAGGCCCATTTACTTATTTCGGGAATATTGCTGCGGAGAGGCAGTACTTTGGCTCCTCCGCTTAATATTTCGTCGGTAGATATATTGTCTCCCACCTTTAAAAGAACAGGAGCTTCAAACTTTTCTTTCAGCGACTCCAGCTCCGGGAGGGGTTTAATGTTAGATCCTTTTTCAAGTTCAATCGTTTCATTATGCTGGAGGGGAGCAAACAGGAGGGGAAGATTAATAATTTCTTTTGCCGGGTGTTCGTATTTGGGATAGGTGATTCCGAATAGTTTTTCAAGATCGCGCGGATTGGTGATCTTTCCGGTTAAGGCCGAAGCAGCAGCTGTTTCGGGACTGCACAGATAAACCTGGTCTTCCGGTGTGCCGGATCGTCCGGGAAAATTTCTTGGCATGGTACGCAGACTTATTTTCCCCTTTGCCGGAGCTTGTCCCATTCCGATACAACCCAGACAACCTGTTTGGTGGAAACGGGCACCGGATTTTATCAGTTCTGCCAGACGTCCGTCCACACATAGATTTTCGATCACCTGCCGCGTGGATGGATTTATATCCAGAGATAATCCAGCCGGCGTTGTTTTTCCTTTCACAATATCACTCACCACCACATAGTCTCTTAGTCCGGGATTGGCTGAAGAACCGATCACTACCTGATGCACCGGCAAGCCCTGTATTTCGCTTACCTTTTTAACATTGCCCGGACTGCTCGGACATGCAATCATGGATTCAAGGGTAGAGAGATCGATGGTTTTTGTTTTGTCGTATACAGCGCCTTTATCGGCTTTTAGTTCCACCCATACTTCGGGCCGTTCCTGAGCTGTCAGAAATCGTTTTGTTTCTTCATCAGAAGGAAATACGGTGCTGGTAGCACCCATCTCCGAACCCATATTGGCAATGACAAAGCGATCCATGATGCTCAGTCCCTTCACACCTTCACCGAAATATTCAAAAATGTATTTACGTCCCCCACCTACATCAAATATCCTCAGCATTTCAAGTACTATGTCTTTCGCGCTTACCCAGGGTTGCAATTGCCCTTTCAGTTCAATGCCATATACCATGGGCATGGCCACGTGGTAAGGCTCCCCCGCTATGGCCAGGGCTACATCCAATCCGCCTGTTCCGATGGCAAGCATACCTAAAGCGCCTCCAGAAGGAGTGTGACTGTCGGAACCCAATAATGTTTTACCAGGAATGCCGAAGTGATGAATATGCAACGGGTGACTTATTCCATTGCCTGCCCGGCTATACCAGATGCCGTATTTTTCTGCGGCGCTTAATAAAAAGGCATGATCTTCGGCATTCTTACTGTCTGTTTCAATGATATTGTGATCGACATATTGTACGGCGAGTTCTGTTTTAGCCTTTATAATATCCATGGCCTCCAGCTCCAGCATCACCAGGGTACCGGTGGCATCCTGTATGAGTGTCTGATCTATCTTAAGGCTTATTTCTTCTCCCGGAATCATGTTCCCGGAAATAAGATGTGCCCGAATTAATTTATTCGTAACATGTTGCGGAAGAGAGGGAGTAGCGGACATTTTTATCTGAATATGCAATTAATTGAAATTGAAAATGAGGCAGAGCAGGTCTCTTTGTTTATCATGAAGATCTATTGCGCCAAATAACCTCCGTCTATGACAATGGAAGAACCCGACATGAATGCCGTTTCATCGCAGGCAAGAAAGACGAAAGCATTCGCAATTTCCTGTGCTTTTCCAAGACGTTTCATGGGATGCAAATCAATGATGTGTTTTTTCACATCAGCATGGCTGTTGATATGGCCTTTGGTGAGCAAGGGAGTATCGATAAACCCCGGACAGATAGCATTCACACGGATGCCTTCCGTGGCATATTCCAGCGCTGCTGTTTCCGTAAGTCCGATAACACCGTGTTTGGCCGCTACATAATGTGCTGAAGTGGCAAATCCCACTTTCCCCAAAATAGAAGAGATATTAATGATGACCCCTTTTTTCTGTTTGGCCATCTGAGTCAGTTCATGCTTCATACAATTAAATACCCCGGTCAGGTTTATTCCGATTACATCGGTCCAGTCCTTTTCGGTCATATCACCTATTTTATTTGGTTTGCCTCCGATGCCTGCATCATTCAACGCCACATCCAGTGATCCGAAGGTGCCTATTGTCTTTTCTATCGCTGCTTGTGTTTGTGCAAATACGGATACATCACATTCAATAAAAATGGCTTTTGGATTTTCTTTTTTTATTTCGTCCATGGCCGCTGTTACATCATCTGATTTCAGATCGGCTATAGCCAGGTTGGCACCTTCTTTAGCAGCTGCAAGGGCACATGCTTTGCCTATGCCCGATAATCCTCCGGTGATGAATACGGTTCTGTTCTCTAGCTTTTTCATGGTGTAGTTATGGATACAGGTTAGTTTTTATTTCATGCCACATGAGCAGCAGGACGTGTTTAAATGACATGGCAAAGTTGCACCCTAGTTCAGGAAAAATTGTTGTATGGATCTGAAGAAATGTTACACAAATCCTGTTTTTGAGAAACGGAGTATTTCGTGTTACACAGGAAGTTGAATGGGTCCTTTTTTGTACTTCTTTACTTATGGTAAAGCCCGATGAGTTCACCCTGGGCCAGGATATGATTTTCCATGGCTTTCAGAAGTCCTTCCTTATCGGTGCTGGCAGGCAGATCCGGTTTCTTATCCAGGGCATAAACCTTGAAATGGTAGTGATGCGTTCCAGAAGGAGGGCAGGGCCCGGTGTATTTATTTTCCTTGCGTATGTTTACTCCCTGTGTACCCGGAGCCGTGTTTTCTTCCAGTTTCCCATTCGCCGGTATATTCCACATCACCCAATGAACTACTGTTCCGTTGGGAGCATCCGGGTCATCCACAATCAGAGCGAGGGATTGTGTGCCCCGGGGAATATCTCCGATTTCCAATGGAGGACTGATATTTGCATCCGTACAGGTATACTTTGCCGGGATCATTTCGTTGTTCTTGAATGCGGTGCTTTTTACGGTAAGGGTTTTACCGAATGTAAAAGTCATAATAAGCAGGATGATTGTTTTCATTTCTTTTAGGTTTGAGAGGGCAAGTTATATCAGTGATGGAATTTCCGAATTAAATTTCGGTGAAATGATGAGTATAATGGGTGAAAGGTACATTTTGCACGCAATATCCATTATTCTTCCACCCCTTCACTAGGCTTAAACACGTATTTCACTCTGTACTAAGGCGGTTCTTGCCGGTTCAGTAGCAATCAGGACATTTCCTTTAGCAATCAAGGAAGTTTCTTTAGTAATCAGGATGATTTCTTTAGCAATCAAGGAAGTTTCTTTAGTAATCAGAATGATTTCTTTAGCAATCAAGGAAGTTACTTTAGTAATCAGGTTGATTTCTTTAGTTATCAAGGAAACTACTTTAGTAATCGGGTTGATTTCTTTAGTTATCAAGGAAATTACTTTAGTAATCCGGTTGATTTCTTTAGTAATTGGATTGATTTCTTTAGCAATCAAGGAAGTTTCTTTAGTAATCGGGTTGATTTCTTTAGTAACCAGGGAAGTTTCTTTAGTAATCAGGTTGATTTCTTTAGCAATCAAGGCAATTCCTTTAGTAATCGGGTTGATTTCTTTAGCAATCAAGGAAATTCCTTTAGCAATCGGGATGATTACTTTAGTAATCAAGAAAACTACTTTAGTAGTTAAGGAACTTTCACCACTTCAGATATTAAAAACCAATACTGATATAATTCCCGCTCCTTTATCTCCTCCGTAACACATCGCACCATGCCCGATTTCAAAAATCCGGTCCTTGTATTAGAAGCTGTTTTGTTTGATGCAGTGTTTCTGTCCGAACCCAGCTATAAGATGCCTGCGGAAGAGGAGTATCCGATGCATCAGTAAGGGAAGATTATTTTGGCAGTGCTATTGCTTCAAAAACTCTACCACTCCCATAAGCTTCTTTTTCGCCATCTTTGGAAAATACCTGTCGGATCATTAACAGCGTATGGTTTGGGAGTGAAAATCACATGGTGCCACAGGATTAAATTTTCAAGCATCAGAGTTCCGGGAATGAAGACTCCGCCTGAGTGTACGGGACTATGACGTTTACATGTACAGCCTATTTTCTTGTTTTGAAACTGTATTGCAAACCGAAATTGATTCCAATCGGGCGGGAATTAAAAGGAGTAGGTTCAAAATAGGAATTTGTGCCCTCCGGATGTACAGGCAGAGCATTGATAAAAGGTAAATTGGCAGCCAGTTGTAATACAAGAGCTATCCGGTGTATCTGGCGTTTAAGGGTAAACGCCCCGTTGATGTCAAAAAAGGAATGATCACGGAAATCGGTTTGTGCCCCTGAATAATATCCGTTCTGCGCATAAATCAGTTTATAATTGAACGTATTGTAATAGAACCAGGCTCCTTGTAAGGTGAAAGATGCTATCCAGTTTTTGGTGCGGCGAAATACAGAAGCCTGAAGAAAGGTTTTTTCGTAATCGGAAAACAGACTCCATTCATCCGATTCTGCAAGTGTGAAAACCTGGGAAGTTCCGAGATATTTCCGTTGACCCCATCCCCCGCCGGTATATACATCATAATACCAGGCTCTGTTTTTTACAGTATCTTTTTTGATGCATTGAAATCTCCCGAAAGCGGCTTCTCCAAACATGGTGCCTCCGCTGTTGCTTTCATTTGTGTTTGTTGCCCAGGAGGAATAGGTATTGGCCATTATGGCATAATGTTTACAGAGTGCATAAGCTCCTTGTAATTCGGCATGATCAAGACCTGTATAGGCAGTTATTTTTCCTTCACCTTTTGCTCCCAAATCAGGACTTTGGACCGTGTTAAATACATGCAGTCCCGCGCATGCCTGAAAGAATAGTGTAAGTAAAAGAAGACCGGTAAATTTTAGGAGCTGTTTCATGAGTAGTCTTTGGTTGACAAAGGACACTGAATTTCTTGGTAATGAAAGAACTTAAACCAAGATAGTACATCTCAAGTTACTTTGTCATATCACTTAGTAAAAGCATTGAAATTCTGAGTGAAAGGCCTGTTTTTATGAGTAGAGAGTGATTCGGGGAATAAAACAGTTTCTCATCTCGTTTTATTCTGTTTTCTGCAAGCAGTACTATCTGCTTGCTTTTTTCTCCGATAGCTTTATAAAACCATTCCCTTTTAAACGGATAAGTTCAGATAAACTTTCAAAATAATTCAGTCCCGCAAGCCCCGTTCCGTGTGGTGCGGTATTTGTTTCGGTAATGAGGTAACCGTTCTCTAATAGCAAGTAACCCCGTTCGCCAAGTTCGTCATAGGAGATGAAATCAGTTATTTTGCGATCCTTGATATATTTCAATTTGTTTTCGCGGTAGTCTGTTTTATAGGGCTTATAGGCTTTTATGCCAGGATCGGTTCCGAACAGATAGTTACGAAGTCTGTTGAGAATACTACCTTTTTGTTTCTGATAATCGTTAGCGATCTCTCCGATGGTTTTGTGTTCCTTGTTTACATGATAAACCGGAATGTCAGACAAGTCCGAAAAAAGGCTGATGGCTTTGTTGTTGAGCTCTTTTACAAACACCTCTTGTTCGGTATCATAAGGGATATCAATGCATAACTTGTTGTCCAGCTCAATAAAACATTCGGCAGTGTCCAGGCCATCTACTTCCATATTAACAACGGAGTAGATGTTTGTAATGGTTTTGCCTGGGAGTTCTTCCGGTTGCATTGCTGCTATTTAAGACCATACTTTCCATGAGTATGTAATCAAACTTATGAAAAATAACGTCATTCAATTTCAGGGAATGGCAAAGATTTCTGTAATTTGATCTCATGGCTTCCTTCATGAAGCCATCGAATCATGAACAAAGCGCTTAAATCATTCTTTCTTAGTATCCTCATGCTCTTTGTGGCATTCATAAGTTCTGCTCAAAACCCCAACCCGGAATGCACCAAAATAGTAGCTTCTGATCGATCCCTTCATGATGAAGTGGGCTGGTCTTGCGCGATGGATGGAAATCGTGCCATGATGGGAAGCCGGAATTGCAAGCAAATATATAAGCGGAATATTCTGTGGGATATGGGGGCCGTATACTTCTATGAAAAAACGAGTTTAGGAAAATGGACAGAGGTTCAGAAGGTGCAAAGTGACGATACGGTATATGGTGTCATATTCGGCACTTCGGTAAGCATGTGTAAAGATTTTGCCATCATTGGTGCAAGAGGTGAACGGGAATTGAAGGATATGCCTTATTTGGGTAGCAGGGGCGCGGCCTATATATACCAATGTATGACAGATGGTAAATGGACCAAGGTGCAGAAGCTGATGCTGCCTGATGGTAAAAGGGCAGAAGGAGATTATTTGGGGGATAAAGTATGCATCACGGAAAAGTATGCTGTTGTATGTGCATGGCAGAAAAGTTTGGGAGCACCTTTTTTGAGTGGTCAGAATGGAGCCGTATATGTTTTTAAAAAAGGGGCAGACGGGAAATTCGGTGATATGAAGGACATTCTGCCGGAAGATAAGACGACCCGGGATTTCGGAGGGGCGATATCAGTTTGTGGGAACAGGATCGTTATTTCAGCTGCAGGTTATGCATGCATTTATGAATTAAATGAAACAGGAGAATGGAAGCTGGTGCAGAAATTGAATAACCCTTTTCCTACCATAGGTGGTTTTGGTAGTGCTGTAGCTTGCAGCAATGATTGCGTAATTGTTTGCGCGTATGGCGTTGTCGAAACGAGCCATATTCCCAATACGAAAATGGTAAGCACCTGGGATTCAACGCATAAATATGAGTCGGCAGGAGTGGCCTATGTATACAGAAAAACAAATGGATCGTGGCAAATCAAACAAAAGTTACAGGCCAAAGATAGGATGCATCATGCCTATTTTGGGATGGCAGCAAGCATGAATGACAGTATACTAGCCATAACTGCTTTTGGTGATCGCTTGACAGAGGATAATGATGAGAAGCTGCAGTATGTGGGAGCTGCCTATATTTTCAAATTAGATAACGGTGCTAGCTGGTATCAGTATAAAAAGATCATGCCCAATATCAGGAGGCCCTGGCTCAAATTCGGGTTTAGTGTTTGCGTTTCCGGATTATCTGCTATCATCGGCTGTCGTTTTGATGACCGGGATGCTCAGGGAGCCAATCCGATAGAAAGGGCGGGTTGTGCGTATATTTATGAGCCGAAAAGGCATTGATAAATATTCATTGTTATTTTCACCCGCCCTTAAAACCCATCCATTCCTTTCCCCTTTAACAACGGTCTTTTGATATTCTTTTTGGACCGGTAAAGACCATACTCCGTAAGCGGAAAGCCCAGTTTGAAATACCACCCCATTCCGGGCATGATGCCTGTTTCTACTGTGGCCTGGTATATGATGCGATCCATATCAAAGTAACCTCCCAACGCAAAACCCATATGATCGGATGGAGCGGAAAATCGTTCCTGTACATGTTGATCGGCATTGATATATTGATTGGTGAGCAATGGAGCATACAGAAAGCGCAGATAGAAACCGGAAAGCCAGAATATATGATCTTCTTCTGCAGCCCTTCCCTTTATTTGGTAACCAAAACAGGAGGAGTTGCGTTGTTCCAGGCCAAAAGACAAAACCACGCTTTCATACGGAAAGGAATAGGTGAGGGGAAGATCGCTGGTGAGCGTCGGTTTTACGTATGATCCAGTATTCCCATAAAACCCTTGTGCGCCCACAGCGAGTCCATATTGAATCAGATGTTTCACAAAACAGGAATTATTTATACGTTTATTGGGATTTCGTTTGGTATCTACCTGCTCCTGGATTTCATCATCCAGCTTCTTCCTGATGTGATGATAAAAGAACCAGCAGTAATGTAAATCGAGGGAGTACATGTAGTTATTATACGCGATGATGGTGGATTGTGAATTCCGGATCGTATCATTCAAATTTCCGAGTATGAAGATGGCTCCGATACGAAATTCATTGTCGCGGTTGGGACGGAAGAATTGATACAGCCCCAGATCACATGCCGTAAAACGGGAAAAATCAAATTGTGCTTTTAAATCCAACCCATAACGGGGCAGGGCATAGGGGTCGTTCCGGGTGATCCTATACGTATAATGTTGTCTGGTTGTGGTATTCTGAAAGATGCCTTCGTCCCCGGCTTCACAGGGAGGGTTTTGTTTCTGAGCAAAGAAACCGGTGTTCAGACCTAAGAGGAACAGGAGGGTAAGGATATACTTCATGAGACTGGGGTTGGTCCTGTTTCTTTACAACAACCAATCCAGATGATGGGGAGCGACATTAAATTGTAATTAAAAAGTCCAATCTCTTTGATTTTATAATCCATCTGCCTACCATGAATATATAACCCCACGCTTTAGCGTGGGGTGGATCAAACCCTTATCTACAGGGCTTTAGCCCTGATCCGGAACGAATGTCAGGGCTAAAGCCCTTGATTGCTTCGAGTCTCAAACCCCACGCTAAAGCGTGGGGTTAATTCCATATCTGAAACCCTTTTAAATGTCCCTTTTTTTTGTTAAATTTGAGTAGATGGAAAGAATTGATTTCTATAGGGAATTGTATTATAAAGAACTGGAGGAAAAGAGAAGCATTGATTCCGAACTCAATCTTTCCCTTACCATCCTGACCCTGATCGGGGGATGGCTCAATTATTCCCTCATTACCTTTGATTACAAAATTTCAGGGAATGCGAATGTTGTCTTTCTTGCACAGTGTTTACTAACCGGTGTATTTTTACTCATCTCTGTTGTTTTGTTCATCCATACCTTCAGCGGAATTTTTGAAAAAGCTGGTCTCTCGCCTCCCAGGACATACCTGGAGCTGCAACTGCCAAACCAGCTTGAAAATTATTACAACGAGTTGGTGGTTTATAATAACGGAGATAAGGGTACTGCCATGGAAGATTATAAAGCATACCTGATTGATATCCACAATTTATGTACAGCCAGAAACAAAGTGTCCAACCGTTCCAGACGCATGTCGATAGACCGGTGCAAAAACAACCTCGGTATGGGAATGGTGTTGGGCATATCCATTCTGTTTTCATTTGCCTATAACTATACGCATAAAGCAAAGCCTGAACCCCAGGAAATAAAAATAATGAACCCAAATAATTAAAGCCATGAATCATAAAGGCGAAAAACCAAAGGGCCCTGGTGTTATTATCACAAAGCTCCCTTTTCAAACAGGTATCACAGCCAGTCAGGCTGTCAATTTTCTGAAGAAGAATCTCTTTGACAAACAGAGTAACGGACATGCCGTTACCATTCTTTTAAAAGACGGTACCTTGATGAATGCCGGTATCATTGATGTGAATAAAGACACTGTGGAGTTTTACACCGGAAAGGGATTGAAAGAACTGTTTAAATCCGATCTGGATGATGAAAAGAGAGAACAGCTTTTGAAAGACAAAGAAACGCTTCTTTCAAAACAATATATTGCAGATATCAACCTCGGTGATATTGAAAACGTATTCTGACAAGTTGCTTTTACTTCTAAAGCTAACACATGCTTACCTTTAATTTATCAACCCGGGGAGAATATGGCTGGAAAGGTAATGTAGTCTTATTTTGTACAGCATCTGATAAAACCGTTACATAAAGATCCGTTCCAAAACCATGATCCGGAGCAACAAGTTCCATCTTCATAAAACCAGCCACCGTATCCGGATTGTAGTTAACCGGCTCTTTGATAAAAGAAGGGTCTATCGTCAATAATTCCTGCGATATCTGTAAACATAAGGTGGTAGACAGGAGCAGCGTTCCCTGCTCATCCGTTTCAAATAAATTCAATGGCTCCGGATTCAGTAAATACCAGGTGCCTTTGTTCAATACAGAGCAATTGACCCGAAAGGAATCATTACCATATACATTAGCTGGAGCATAAGATTTGTAATAATCGCCGAAGTTTTTAGGAAGTGTATTCACCAGCCAGGTTATTTCAAGGGTGATTTGGGTGACCGGTTTGTTTAACCATTCATTGCTGCCAACATAGAAGTTGCTGCCTTTCATTGCCAGGGGCCCGAATAGCTGATAGGGAAGTGCTGGACGCAGAACACCATTATCGTTGGCTATATAAAGTTTTGAAAGTTGCTGAACGGTTGTCTGATCTTGCATGAGGTTGGGTTATGCTTATTAAACGGGGTTAAAGTACACTTAATTAAAGGGAAGGAGACTTTTAAACATAACCCACCCAATATCAAGTCTTCCGGAAATTCCTTTCCTTTGTCTGGTCACAAATAAACATGCTATTATGTACGATCTCCCATATTACAAAGAACAAAATGAAGAGACGCTGAAAGAGTTTATTCAGCAATATCCCTTTGCTTTTCTCACGGGATGCGATTCGTCCAACAAGCCGGTGGCCACCCAGGTGCCCATATTTATGGAAGAACGCAACGGGGTGAAATTCCTGAGTGGTCATATCATGCGAAACACCGATCATCATAAGGGTTTTGTACACAATGAAAACGTATTGGCGGTTTTTACCGGTCACCATACCTATGTAAGCGGCACCTGGTACAGCAATCCTCATCAGGCATCAACCTGGAACTATATGAGTGTACACGCCCGGGGTGTTATCCGCTTTCTGGAAGAAGACGCACTGGAAGCCATACTTCGCAAGACCTCCTTACATTTTGAAAGCAACAATACTCAATCGCCCACCGTTTATGACAACCTGCCTAAAGATTATCTGCAAAAAATGATGAAGGCCATTGTAGCCTTTGAAATAGAAGTGAAAGAAATGGAGAATGTATTCAAATTGAGCCAGAACCGGGATGCCCAAAGCTATGACAACATTCAAAAACAGCTGCACAAGCAAGGTGAAGACGGAAAGGTGATTGCCGGAGAGATGAAGAAAAGAACTAAGGATGTATTTCCGGAGGAGGAGAAATAACCAGGAAAAGCAAGTATCCCCACCTCTTGCAACGCGCGCCTGATATTCCCCCTTCTTCCACCTCATTCCCTTATTTCACTAATATACAGTGCCTTATAGTCTTCCATTGGATAATTTTATCATCACTTATTAATATTAATTTTACCTGTCTGTAAACACACTACTTTTATAGGAATGAAAAGGCACTGGCATCTGTCCATATTTCTTCTTCTCTTTTGTGCCTTTATCCACAGCGCTTATTCACAGCAATACAATTTTAAATATTTCGGTACCAAGGAAGGACTGATAGGCTCCAATGTAAACAGCATCTTTCAGGATAGCCGGGGCTATGTATGGTTTGGCACACAAACAGGCATCAGCCGTTTTGACGGAAAAGCATTTAAGAATTTCAGTCTCAACGATGGTCTTATTGCCGATGATGTTACCTGTATCAATGAGGATAAGCAAGGAAACATCTGGATTGGTACCACCGACGGGGTATCGGAATACGATGGAGTCAAGTTCAGGAACTATTCCAAAAAGGAAGGCCTCGGCGATATGCATATCAATTCCATCTTTATTGATGATGCCAATACCATCTGGTTTGCTACCGACCGGGGCGGAGCCAGCAAATACAATGGAAAGGAATTTGAAAAGATCACCTCCCGCAATGGATTGCTGAGCAATACGGTGTTTGCCGTAGCCAAAGACACCAAAGGCAATTACTGGTTTGCCACCAACGACGGGATTTCGAAATACGACGGAAGCAAAATCACCAATTTTTCTCATACCAAAGAAGTAGGCACCAAATCGTTTTATTCCATCCTGGTTGATTCAAAAGGAAATCTCTGGTTTGCCGGTACGGCTGAACATGGCTTTCTGAAATACAATGGATCGGAATTCGAGAAGATCAATCTGCCTGAAAAGCTGGCCAAGACCGATAAGATCTTCGGATTGCTGGAAGATAAAAACCACAATATCTGGCTTACCACCGATCAGGAGGGGATACTGAAATACGATGGCAAGGATTTTACCCAGTTTGATGAAAGCAATGGATTATCGTCGAACCAGGTGTATAGCATCAGCTGTGATTACGAAGGCAATATCTGGATTGGTACCACCAACGGAGGAGCCGATTTGTTTAACAATGAATCGTTCAGCACCTATACCGGCAAACAGGGGTTATCGAGCAATAAGATTGGTGGCATACACATGGATAGGAACGGTGCCTTGCTTATCGGAACACAAGGTTTGGGACTGAATGTATTGAATGCCAACAAAACCATTGTTCCGGCCGATCAGCTGAAGAATGCGAATATCATTTCCATCAATCAGAATAAAGAAGGCGATATCTATGCCGGGGTGGTGAATGAAGGGGTATATGTACTGAAAAAAGAAGAAAATCATTTTACTGTTTCCTCCCATATTGCGAAAGCCGGTGTGGATAATATCGTGGAGCCGGTAAAAATTGTGTTTGACAAAAAAGGAAATACCTGGATCGGTGATTTTGGTTCGGGTTTGTTTTGTGTCAACAAAAATCAGGAGGTAAAAAATTACAGCATGGCAAACGGATTGCCATCAAACAATATCGTTACACTGTTCCTGGATTCAAAAGATAATTTGTGGATAGGCACTTCAGATATAGGAGTGCTTTTTTATGATGGTACAACATTTACTCCCTATTCGCGCAAAGTAGGGCTGGTAGATAAGTTTGTATGGTCCATCACCGAGAATGATAAAGGAGTCTTGTTTTTCGGAACACAGGAAAAAGGAATCTGTTGTTATGACGGAAAGAAGTTTACCACCATCTCCACCGCAGACGGATTGTGTTCGAACTTTATCGAAGCCATGGAATGGGATCCCATTGATAAATGTATTTGGGCCGGAACGGAAAAAGGAATTAACCGCATAAAACTGACTGATGATTTAGGTGTACAGTCCGTACGTTACTACGGAGAAAACGAAGGCTTTAAAGGCGGGGAAGTAAGCAGCATAGAGATATCCAAAGCAAATCCCGCCCTGGTCTGGTTCGGATCCAACAACGGCTTATGTGCCTACAACCGTAAGTTTGATGTGGAAAATACCACGGCTCCTAAACTCATCCTGACGGATATCCTGCTTGCTTACCGATCGGTGGACTGGAAAAAATATACCGACTCGGTAGATGTGAAAAACAATCTGCCCCAGCACCTCACTTTGCCGTATACCGAGAATCACCTGACATTCCATTTCAAAGCCCTTACTACCGACAAGATCATGTATTCGTTTATGATGGAAGGGCAGGATACAGGTTGGTCTCCGTTATCATCCAGCACCGAAGCTAACTTTTCGAATATCACTCCCGGAAGGAGTTATACTTTTAAGGTAAAGGCCATCAACAGCAATGGCATCAGCAATACCATTCCGGTTTCGTTTACCTTCAGCATCCGGGCGCCGTGGTGGCAAACATGGTGGTTTTATACCCTGGCGGTGGTAATAGCTGTGATTTCTATTTTCTCTTTTATCAATTACCGCACTTCAAAAATAGCCAAGGAAAAAGCGATTCTGGAACAGACGGTAAGCGAGCGAACGAGAGAGCTGTCTGAATCGAACAAAAATATCAAGGATAGTATCGTATATGCCAAACGGATACAGAATGCTATTTTGCCATCGGCCAGAACAGTAGCGAGTCACCTCCCGAAATCATTTATCCTGTATAAACCCAAGGACATTGTAGCCGGCGATTTTTACTGGATGGAAGCGGTAGATAATTTTGTGCTCTTTGCCGCCTGCGATTGTACCGGACATGGTGTGCCCGGAGCTATGGTGAGCGTTGTTTGTAATAATGCTTTATACCGTGCAGTACGCGAACTTGGATTACGTACTCCCGATGCCATCCTTACCAAGACCGCCGAGCTGGTGATAGACTATTTTGCTCAGAGCGAAGAAGAGATTAACGATGGTATGGATATTTCCTTTTGCTGTCTTGATCCGAAAACCAATGTGCTTACCTGGGCAGGTGCCAACAACCCGTTGTGGCTGATACGAAAAGGGGAGCTGACAGAAATAAAGGCCGATAAACATCCGATAGCACACAGTTATATAAGTCATACATTTAATGCACACCGGTTTGAACTGACACCGGGAGATAAGATTTATATATTCTCCGATGGTTTTGCCGATCAGTTTGGAGGAGAGAATAAAAAGAAACTGACTAAAAAGCGTTTCCGTGAACTTATTTTGTCCTTACAGGATATGCCCATGGTTGATCAGAAAGCCGCATTGGATAAGTTTATCGTTGATTTCAGAAAAAATACTGAGCAAACAGACGATATCCTGGTGATGGGTGTTGAGATCTAGCACTGATAGTGAGGGGTTTAGCGTCCTGGTTTCTTGTTTTGAATATTATCCACAAGCACCCGCTCCGGGTGCTTTTTTTTGTACATTTATTCGTTGAAATAGTCTTTCGACAGGAAAATCTGAAAAAAAACACACATGAAAGTAAGCTACAAGCTAGTACTCATCCTTTTGGTTCTCTTTGGACTGAATGCTCAGGCCCAATGGACACAAACAAATGGTCCATACACTACCGGCAAAGTGAATTGCTTTGCTACTGACGGAACCACGCTTTTTACGGGTACCCAAAACAGCGGTATCTTTTCATCCTCCAATTTCGGGGCTAACTGGAACCTCTCGGCTAATGGATATGGCATTTATGCCTTTCATACCTTGATGTTAAACGGTGCCAATATATTTGCGGCCGGAGATAATGGGCTGTATCTGTCTACTAATAACGGATCCAGCTGGTCGGTTATACTGGGCGGAGGTTTCTACTCCGGTTCATCGATTGTGGAACTTGGCACCACACTTATTGCCTCCAATAACGGAGGTATCTATCGGTCTACCAATAATGGTGCCAGCTGGAACCAGCAAAGCTCTACGCTCATCAATGCTACCCTGGTGGTAGTTGGAAGTGATTATCTGGCCGCTACAACAAGCGGCGTTTATATTTCTACCAACGATGGAGTAACCTGGACATTGGCCAACGGTACACAGACATCCGTGATAGCGATGAAGACAAGTGGGTCCAGCATTTATGCGGGAACCAATGGATCAGGAGTATACGTGTCTACCGATAACGGAACAACCTGGACGGCAAAAAATACAGGTCTTAGCGGATTAAGCCTGACGGTTAATTGTCTGGCCTTTGATGGTACCGATTTGTATGCAGGTACAGGAGGAGCAGGTGTATATAAGACAACAGATTTCGGAACTACCTGGAATGCCGTGAATACAGGCATCACCACAGCCTTTGTAAATGCTGTGCAGGTGATGGGAGCCAATATATTCATTGGTACCAATGCCACAGGTGTGGAAGTGACAGGCAACTTTGGTACGAGCTGGGCCACATCCAACAACGGACTTATTACATCTGATATACGTGCTATCATGCTGGATGGGTCGGGTAACTTATATGCGGGTGGCAATGGCAGCGGTGCTTTTTTAACCGGTAGTAACGGAGCTAATTGGAGCGGAGTGAATATCGGTCTTACCAATTCCACTGTACAGGCTTTTGCCATGATGGGTTCTACCACATTTGTCGGCACTGCCGCTGGTGTATTTTATACCACCAACAACGGAGCCAGCTGGACAGCTGTAAATACGGGCTTAAGCAATACCAACATACAACAGCTTGTCGTAATCGGAACCAATCTGTTTGCAGCTACATTTGGCGGTGGTGTATTTTTATCCACCAATAGCGGAGCCAGCTGGACCGCGGTTAATAGCGGTCTCACCAGCAGCAATATTAATTCATTGGCTGTAATCGGTACCAGTCTTTTTGCTGCTACCGATACAAAAGGTGTATTTGTATCCACCAATAACGGAACAAGCTGGACAACGGTTAATACCGGTCTGCCTGCCGCCTGGGTGTATTCAATCGCAGCCCGTGGTACTAATCTTTTTGCTATCGTGGGCAGCGGTAACACGGTATACTTATCTACCAACAGCGGAGCCAGCTGGACATTGTCCAATATCGGCATCGTAGGTAGTGTATATGAACTGATAACCAGCGGCGCCAATATTTTTGCTATCGGATATGGAGTAAACATATCCACCAATAATGGAGCTAGCTGGACGGATATCAGCACCGGATTGCCAAGTATCAACCACTATGGTTTTGCCGTTAACGGAAATAATGTTTTTGTTGGCAATACAGGTCTTGGTGTATGGACCCGACATTTGGATGAAATTCTTTGCAGCGTCAACCCTCCGGTGATGTCCAGCTCGTCAGCTGCTACCATCTGCAGCGGACAATCGCTCAATATCCCCCTCACCAATACCGGTGTGGCCGCCACGTATGGCTGGGTAGCAGCAAGTAATAGTCAGGTAACCGGAGCAAGTACCACTGCACAGTCAACAAGCACCATCAACAATACGCTGGTCAATACTTCCAGTCTTTCATCTACCAGTGTTGTGTATACCGTCACTCCAACCGGTGTTTCCGGTGGTTGTGCAGGAACACCACAAACGGTAACGATTACCTTAAACCCTACACCCTTGATGACGAGCAGTTCGGCATTGACCATCTGTAGCGGACAATCGGTAGGACTTGCACTTACCAGCAGCGTGGCTTCAAACTTTAGCTGGATGGCATCCAGCAATCCGAATACTTCCGGACAAAGTCTTACACCACAATCGGCCACCACACTGAACGATGCAATTACCAATAACTCCCTTACTCCACAAACAGTTACCTATACGGTTACACCTACCTCGGTAGGAGGAACCTGTGCAGGCACACCGCAAACGGTTACGATCACGGTTAACCCAAAACCGGTCATGACCAGCACATCGGCTGTTACCATCTGTAGCGGAGCAACGGTAAATATTCCGTTGACAAGCAATGTACAATCCAACTATACCTGGATAGCTGCTGCCAATGCAAACACGACCGGAGCAAGCACTACTATTCAATCGCCCAGCACATTGAGCAATACGATTGTAAATACTTCGGCTGTAGCGCAGAATGTGGTTTATACCGTTACTCCTACAGCGGTGGTAGGTGGTTGTGCCGGATCGCAAACCGTTACCGTTACGGTAAATCCTGCTCCGGTTATGACCAGCGGTACATCAGCTACCATTTGCAGCGGAGGTGCAGTAAGCATTCCGCTTACCACCAATATCGCTTCTAATTTTGTATGGAGCGCTACATTGGATAATCCGAATACAACAGGCGAAAGTCTCACTTCCCAAACAACAGCTACCTTAAACAATACCATTGTCAACAATTCGAACAGCTCACAGGTGGTGTATTACACCGTTACCCCTGCATCTGTATCGGGTGGTTGTGCAGGAGCATCGCAATCTGTTTCGGTAACGGTAAATCCGGTGCCTTCTATGATCAGCAACGCTACGGCTACCATCTGCAGCGGCGATCCTGTTAATCTGTCGCTCAGCGCTTCCATCTCTTCCTCGTTTTCCTGGATGGCAGCTACCAACTCCAATGTAAGCGGTGAAAGTACCACGGCACAAGCTACAGGTACTATCAGCGACCTGTTGACCAACAACAGCAACAGCACACAGAATGTAATGTATACCGTAACGCCTACAGCAACGATCCTGGGTGGTTGTGCCGGCACACCACAAACTGTTACTGTAACGGTGAATCCTGTTCCTTCCATGACCAGCGCTTCGTCGGCCACCATTTGCGGAGGTGGAACAGTAAATATCCCATTGACCAGCAACGTGGCTTCTTCTTATATATGGAGCGCAGCCAATAACGTAAACACGAGTGGTGAAGATGTTTCTTCCCAGTCGAGCAATACCCTGAGCAATACCATCACCAACAGTACCTCTGTTGCGCAAAATGTAGTTTATACCGTTACTCCTACATCAACAGCAGGAAGCTGTGCCGGTATGGCACAGACCGTAAACGTGACGGTGAATCCTTCACCGATTATGATTAGCAGCGCGAATGCTACGATCTGCAGCGGAGGAACGGTAAACATTCCATTGATCAGCACTACCCCTGCTACCTATAGCTGGATAGCTACCGACAACGTGAATACAACGGGTGAAAGCTTAACGGCTCAAGCCGGAAACAGCCTGATCAATACGATTGCCAATAACTCGGCTACGGTACAGGATGTTATTTACACGGTTACACCTACATCAGGAGCAGGTTGTGTAGGCGGTGGACAGATTGTTTCTGTGGTTGTGAATCCATTGGATAATGCAGGGTTTAGTTATGCTTCGGGTACCTATTGCCAGTCGGGTAACGACCCCAGTGCAGTGATCACCGGAGTATCAGGCGGTTCTTTTTCAGCCACTGCAGGTCTTGTATTTCTGAATACCAACAACGGATTGATTAATCTGGCAGCATCTGCACCGGGTACTTATACCGTAACGTATAATACCAACAGCACCTGCTCCAATTCATCCACCTTTAATATCACCATCACACCGGCACCGATGGCATCATTTACCTATCCATCGGCTGCGTATTGCAGCAGTGCTGCCAATCCTTCACCTGTTATGGGTAGCGGAGCCAGCACGGGTGTGTTCAGCGCCAATCCTACCGGCCTGGCATTTGTGAGTACTGCTACCGGTGAGGTTAATCTTTCGGGCAGCGTGCCGGGAACCTATACCGTAACCAATACCATTGCTGCCTCAGGCGGATGTGCCAGTGTCAACGCAACGGCTGTTATCACGGTAAATCCATTACCGGTGGTAAGCTTCAGCGGATTGAATGCCAGTTATTATTACAACGATGCTCCGGCCAGTCTGGTAGGTGTACCTACCGGCGGAACATTCTCCGGAACAGGTGTAAGCGGCAGTCTCTTCAGCCCTTCCGTAGCAGGTGGAGGTACCTTCCCGATTACGTATTCGTATACCGATGGTAATGGTTGTTCTAATACATCTGCTATCTTCTCTACTACCGTACTTGCTCAACCCGCTCCTCCAAGTATTTGTGAAGTAACGGTTGATGATTCATCCAAATTCAATATTATATATTGGGAAAAAACACGGTATACCAAAGTGGATTCCTTTATCGTATATCGTGAAACAGGAGCCGGATATCAACGGATAGGTGCTATAGGAGATACATCGTTCAGTGCATTTACCGATACGGTACGACATAAGTATTTCCCGAACACCGGCGATCCAAATGCAGGTACCTACCGGTATAAATTACAGATCAGAGACTCTCTGGGTAATTACAGCCCGATGAGTCCTTATCATAACACCATCTATATCAACCAGACTTTCGGAACATTTACCTGGAATGCCTACGAGATAGAAGGTCAGCCCGTGCCATTGCCTTCGGCTACCTTGATATCGTATGATTTATGGAGAAAGGATTCAACCAACGGGACCTGGAACATTGTAAACAGTGTGGCCGGATCTCAGCTTACCCAAACCGATGTGGGCTGGAATGCTACGCTGCAACATTTGGGTAGCTGGAGAGTTCAAACAAACTGGGATATACAGTGTAACCCAACCCGTACATTGATCAATACATCACACTCCAATATCCGTCACCCGGCCGGAACAGTGACTGCAGGTATTACCGAACTGGAACTGAATAACGCTATTTCCGTGTTTCCTAACCCTGCCATGGATCAGGTGACTGTACAGATAGGAACGGAGACAAAAGACCTCACCATCCGGATTTATAATATGGTAGGTCAGGTGGTGTATCAGTCTACTGTTACCAACCAGAAAACGGTGATTGATGTTTCTCCTTTTGCAAAAGGTGTTTACACGATAGAGGTGGCTAATACGAGTGCTAAAGGATTCAAGAAATTAATTGTGCAATAAGAATTATAACACAAAACAAAGCCTATGAAAATTGTTCAGCTGTTTGTACTTAGTCTGGTGTTTCTGGCATTCACCTCTTTTACTCCTTTGCATCATGAACCGGTAACCAGTTTCAAAGCCCAGCTTTGCAACGATTGCGGTTTTGGCAGTAAGAAAGACAATTGTGTGAAATGCGGAAAATGGGTAGCCAACAATGGTGTTCCTGCCCGTCTTTGCAATGATTGCGGTTTTGGCAACAAGAAAGACAACTGCGTGAAATGCGGAAAATGGGTGGCTAACAATGGTGTGCCAGCCCAGCTTTGCAACGACTGTGGTTTTGGCAATAAGAAAGAGAACTGCGCCAAATGTGGCAAATGGGCTCCTAATTAAAAGAACAGCGATATAGAATCAAGCGCTTTCATGAAAATGGAGGCGCTTCTTTTTTGCCCCGGTATAGGTTCACTATTGTTTCCTCCCTTTGTAGACCTATCAATAAATGTGTTGAATTTTCGTATCCCCTCAGGATAAGCTAATTAAGTTTCGGAATCAGAGATTTTAGATTAGATTTGTTGGTAAGAAATCCATCACATTCTATTTATCCAGCAAGCGGCCCTGTAAAGAAGCCCTGTTTTGGAACTTGCCTAAACCCGAAAAAATGAGGAAATCATTACTCTTTGTCATTATTATCCTGAGCTGTTGTGCAGAGATGCAAGCGCAAACCTGCAACCCTTCCGCAGGAGGATGTACTTCGTATACCAATCAATATCCTACGTCTACATTTTCAACCACCTCTTCTTCGTGGACCACGGTGAGCGCCTATATGAACGCCGGCAACTGGACCTTATTTAATGTGACCAACGGAGATGTATATGAATGGACATATTGCAGCGATTTTGGCGGAAGCCAGTCGTGGGATTCGGAACTGACCTTGTATGATAACAGCACGAGCACCAAACTCTGCTATGCCAATAATTGCGGACGGACAAACTGTTCCACGGCTCCTTATATCCAATGGACGGCCAATTTTACCGGTACGGTAAAACTGCTTACCACCGTATCGGGTTGTGCTACCAATACCGGTTCTCCTTATTCCACCTTGGTATGGAGAGATACCAGCGGCGCGCCGAATGTAACTTTGCTGGGTATTGATGTTTCCAGTTACCAGGGCACCATCAACTGGACACAGGTAAAAGGAGCGGGTTATACTTTTGCCTGGGCCAAGTCCAGCGAAGGCACCACGATTACCGATAGTCAGTATCTGAACAATGTAACCAACGGAGAAGCAGCCGGAATGAAAATGGGGGCGTATCATTTTTCTCATGCAGAATCGAATACCGCTACAGCTGAAGCCAATTACTTTTTGAGTGTAGCCGGATCTCATATCAAAGCGTGTGAAGTGCCACCGGTGCTGGATCTGGAAGATCCCCCAAGTGGTCCCGCCCTCACTTCTTATTTTACCAGCGCTCAGCTTACATCGTGGGTACAAACCTGGATGTCTACCGTACAGTCCGCTACCGGAGTAGCTCCTATCCTGTATACCGATGGATCCATTGCAGCTTATCTGAACAGTTCGCTCAATACCTATAAACTCTGGATGGCCGATCCTGATGGAAGCTCTACAGCGCCTCCTGCCAGCTTAGGATCATGGACCACCTGGGCATTTAAACAATATTCCTGGACAGGTGCCGTTCCCGGAATTTCAGGCGATGTGGATATGGATGTGTTTAACGGAAATACTACCGCGTTTAATAATCTTATGGGATGCCTGGCAACGAACATTGTAGAAAACAAACCGGATAATACCAGTATCAATGTATATCCCAACCCGGCAACCAATGCATTTACCATTGACTATTCCGGTTTGCAAGGACAGGCATTGGTGAATGTATATGACCTTACCGGCAGGATGGTGATGAGCAAGGTGATGGAAAATAAAATCACCATGGATGCCAGCAGCCTGAAGGCCGGTATTTATAATATAAATATTACGAATGCAGAAGGTGTGGTAAACAAACGATTGGTGATTGTTCGGTAGTTTGTTTAGTACCCAACAACCTGTTTTTTATGTCTGACAAATTTGCCAGAATTTTCATTCCTGTTTTTTTTGCCTTCATTCTGTTTGCCGGAATACTCCTCATTTACCGCGCTACGCTGAAGGTTCCCGACATGACCGTGATAAAAGCTAAAGTGACAGACAAAGGCATTGACCAATGGATGATGAAGGGAAGACGCTATTTCGAATTTGTTTTTACACTCGAAGGCCAGCAGGATAAAGTGGGTATTTCCCTTACCCGGGACGAATATGTGCAATACACACCGCTTTATAATACCATCACTCCCGGAAAGATCTATACTTTTTATATGGATCCCAGTTTTCCGGTCAATAAAGGGGTTAATGCCGGTATCACCAAGATAGATGAAGATGGTGCGGAGCTCTACCGAATGTCAAACGCCACCAACCTCTGGGTAGGTATTCTGTTTTGCGCCATTGGAGTTGGAGGAGCCTTGTATATTCTTAAAAATCGTAAAAAGGAAGAAGGAGCTGTTTCTTAAGCCGTTATCTTTCCTGTTAGTATACCCGCCCATTCCTTAAAAGTGCTTACCCCTTGTGCATGAATAGATGCACACACTCCAAGTATCGATGCATCCTGTCCGAGCATAGATGCACATACTCCAATTACATATAAGATAAGGATAAAGACATAGACACCAGAGCCGGGGATAAAGAAAGATGGCCCATTTAATATTACCGTATGTCAGTTCATGATTTTGAAGTGCCCGGTTAAATATTGAATACCTTCGGGTATGAAAGGAACAGGAATATTAACACATTAATAAGAACCCATTTCGATATGAACCAGGTCATTCTCTTAAATAAGCACCCCGTAGGTAAACCGACATTAGCCAATTTTAAATTTATAACGGAAGATATGCCGGTGGCAGGAGAAGGGGAGGTGCTTTTGAAAACAAAATATGTTTCCGTTGATCCCTATCTGAGAGGTAGGATGAGCGACACCAAGTCGTATGTGCCTTCGTTTGAACTGAACAAACCCATCCAGTCGGCACTTATTGCCGAGGTAATGGAATGCGGGAATAATGCATTGTTTAAGAAAGGAGATTTTCTTACCGGGCATCTGGATTGGAAGGAATATCAGGTTTCAAAAGGAAAAGGATTGACCCGGATTGATGCTCCGGAGGATCAGCTTACACCATATCTGGGTATATTGGGTATGACCGGGTTGACGGCTTATCTGGGCCTTACCGAGATTGGAGCGCCTAAGCCGGGTGAAACGCTTGTTGTTTCCGGAGCTGCAGGAGCGGTAGGAAGTGTGGTAGGACAAATAGGGAAGTTGTTGGGATGTACCGTAGTAGGAATAACAGGTTCGGATAAAAAGGCGGCCTTGCTGTTGTCCAAATTCGGTTTTGATCAGGTCGTTAATTATAAAACGGCCAATCTGCCGGAGGCTGTAAAAAAGGCATGTCCCAATGGTGTGGATATATACTTTGACAATGTAGGAGGAGAAATTTCGGATGCCGTTCTGGCCCATATTAACAAGTTTGCCCGTTTACCTGTATGCGGAACAATTGCACTTTATAATGAAACAAAGATGCCGATGGGTCCCCGTCTTCAAACCCTGTTGGTTATAAAAAGTGCTTTGATGAAAGGGTTTATTATCAGTGATTATTATGAAAAATTTCCAGTGGCACAGCGTCAGTTGGCTGTATGGCTCAAAGAGGGTAAGCTTAGCTTTCAGGAAACTGTGGTAGAAGGCTTTAACAATATCCCGGCTGCATTTATGGATTTGTTTGAGGGCAAAAACGAAGGAAAAATGATTGTAAAAATATAGACAGGAAAGCCAGCTACGGATCGGGGTAAAGGGAATCTAAATTTTTGTAGATTTGATTCATGAACTTTCTTCTCGATATAGGAAATACGCGTTGTAAAGCAGCTTTGTTTCAGCAAGATACCTTGCTTCACGAAGGGGTGCTGGAGCTTACCGACCCTTTGGCTATACTTCGTTTTCTGGACGGCCGCCAGCCCTCCGCCATGATGATTTCTTCTGTTATCAAGTCATTACCGGCATTTATTGAAGATTATGGAAAGGAGCATAACAGCCTTCCTTTTACCGAATCAACCTCCACCCCCCTTCAAAATAAGTATAAAAGCATGAGTACCCTGGGCAGTGACAGGCTGGCAGCGGGAGTAGGAGCCTGGAAAAGGTATCCGGGACAGGCGGTAGTGGTGATTGATGCAGGAACTTGTATTAAATATAATTATGTTTCCGAAAACGGAGAATACCTGGGAGGAGGCATTTCTCCCGGTATTGATATGCGTTTTAAGGCTTTGCATGCTTATACAGGCCGTCTTCCCGAAGAAAAGGCAGAAGAAGGATTTTATACCCTGGTTGGAACCACAACCCGCGACTCGCTCTTATCGGGTGTTATGAACGGTGTAGTGCAGGAAGTAGAGGGAATGATCAATCTTTATATGGCACAATATAAGAGCCCCGCAATCGTTCTTACCGGGGGCAGTGCGCATTTTTTTGAGAAACGGTTAAAAAACCGCATCTTTGCGCACCCCAATATAGTCCTGGAAGGCCTTAATGAAATTTTAGAGTATAATGTCAGAAAAAAATAAGATTAGGTTACCGTTGTCGTTGAAATGCCTGCTTGTTATTTTTCCGGCCTTGCTTTCTTCCTTCGCATACGCTCAGACACTGTCTAGCTCTCCTTATTCCCGATATGGTCTTGGTGAACTCCAGGGTACCGGACTGGCACAAAATTATGCCATGGGTGGTGCAGGCTATGCCTGGAGAAATGATACCATCAGTCCCAACTACATTAATATTACCAATCCTGCTTCCTATTCATCGTTGCGTGTAACCACCATCGAGCTGGGTATGCTTAGCAACTCCACCCAGTTTCAGACTACCGATACCAAGTTTCTGTTAAACAATACCTCGTTTGATTATATAGGCGTGGGTGTTCCGCTAAAACCCTGGTGGGGACTATCCTTTGGGGTAATGCCATACAGCACGGTGGGATATAATATCCATACCCAGCAAAACAGGGATACCGTAGGACTTGTTGATTATTATTACCAGGGTCAGGGAGGTCTTAACAAAGCCTATCTGGGTAGCGGAGCTAAACTGCTTGGAAAGACTTTCAGTGAACGTACAGGAATGGATCTGAGCGCCGGATTCAATGCTAATTTCGAATTCGGACAGATCAGCAATATACGCCATGTGGTGTATGACAGCCCCAACAACTACGATACACGTATTGATGAAAATACCCGCATACATGATGTAGCATGGGATTTCGGGATGCAGTTTAAATTCCAAATCGGTTCCCGTATGGGCAACAACCCCAAACTTAAAACAGGTTGTGCCTATATAGATCCCAAACGGTCGGATACCATTGTGGTATACAGCAATTGCCGCGTAGATTCGGTAGTGAAGAAAAAGTATTATGTACACCGTAAAGATGATGCCACGCATCTGGAACCGAAACAGATAAAAGTAGGATTATCAAAAAAGACAAATCCCAAGCTGCTTTGCGGATGTGCCTATTCCGATCCTAAACGTGCCGATACGATTGTGGTATACAATAATTGTGTGATCGACTCCATGGTACGGAATAAATATTTCAGCCACCGTAACGATGATACGATTCACTACGAGAAAAAACGCGTACGCAAACAGATTGACCCCATCAATTTTGGAATAGGGCTTACCTATTCACCCGGTATGGGACTTGCCGGAGGCTATGACTTACTGGCGCGTAACTACCTGGCCGATGGAACCACAGAAGTATACAAGGATACGATTGTGAATATTCTCAATCAGAAGGCTATTGCCCGTATCCCGTCTAAAATCGGTATTGGTATTTCTATAGGACAAAGCTATAAATGGAATGTGCTGGCTGATTTTACCTATCAGCAATGGTCGCAGTTTACCTTTGGAGGAACACCCGGAGGATTACAGAACAGCATGCAGGGATCGCTCGGCTTTCAGTTTCAGCCGGGTATGACAGGCGGGTATTTCCGTATCGTACGTTATCGCATGGGTCTCCGCTACAATCAAACGTATCTGGATTTGGAAGGCACACAGCTGGTAGAGATGGGAGTGAGTCTGGGAGCGGCATTACCCGTTTCCCTGCCTAAGATCAAACGGCATTATTATGATATTATGCAGCTGCGTGATCGTAAGTATACGGAGTATTCTATGGTTAATGTAAGCATGGAATTTGGACAGATGGGTACCACCACGAATGGCCTTATCAAGGAAACATACGGACGGGTAGTGCTTGGATTTACGATCAACGACCGCTGGTTCCAGCGTTTCAAATACAACGACTGATAACCCACGGTTTCATACATTACCGGATGATCCGTTTCCTGTACCTTCTTTTGTTTTTCCTGCCGGTACTGCTGTGCTCTTCCTGTCAGAATGATATTGCGGTGGTAAAAAGCCTCAATTTCAGAGCCGAGATGCCCTTGCGTACCGCCATCAATGCCGAAATGATATACAGCGACAGTGGTTTGGCCAAAGCCAAACTGAATGCTCCGGTAATGGATCAGTATTCAGGTGTTAATCCCCGCCTGGTGATGCCCAAAGGAATTGATCTGAGCTTTTTCAGCGATAGTATCATCCACACCAAACATCATTTCGATAGTCTGGTAGTTACCACCCACCTCACCGCCGATTCGGCCATACGTGAAGAAAAAGATAATGTGATGAAAGCATTCCGTCATGTGGTGGTAAAAAATAAAAAAGGAGAAACCCTGCATACCGAAAAGCTGATTTGGGACGAGAAAAAACGAATCATCTATACCGATGTGCATGTACTCATTACCACGGCCAATGATGAGATTCTGGAAGGTGAGGGCCTCGAATCGAACGAAGATTTCAGCCATTACAAAATTAAAAAGCCATCCGGAAATAAGAATGTGGATGACGGAAACAACTAAAAAAACAGTATTAATTCTATGAAGCCAAACAAACTTTTCAGGATCAGTGAAATTATGTGGCTGGTTATTGCCATTGCCTGTGTAATAACGGATATCATTATCTTTATTCAGGGTCAGACCAGCAAAGGATTGTTCTTTATCGGGATGACAGCCATGGCATCGATCATGTATTTTGTACGACGCAAGATGCGTATCCGCGCCGAAATTGTAATGGGCGTGAGGCCTCCTGAGGAGAAGCTAACGAAGGCTCAAAAGGGCAAATAATTTATGATTTAAGATTTATGAATTAAGATTTTAAAAAAAGGTCATTATAATCTGTAGAAAAAATTATAAATCATAAATCACAAATGCTGTTCCTGAGTCTCTTCTCTTTCGTGGCTTTCTTGCTTCATACAAGCATACGTGCTGTATTTGGCAATACGCTGCGTTTAAGACTGGAGCTGGAGAGTCATCATGCTACCTTGCATGGAAGGGCAGCCCGTCTTTTTCTGAAGCATACGGTACAGGTATCACTGGCATTAAAAACAGCACGAAGTTTTTTTGGTCTGCTATTCATCCTTTCCTTTTTTCTTGTTGCAAAAGATGCTGAGGTTCTTCCCGATAGTGCCCGTATTGCCATCCCCTTGTTTACCGGGGTGGTGGCTTTGCTTTTGTTTATCACGGCCGATTCTATTACTGCCAATGTGAGCCGGATACATCCTTATTCTTTGTTAAAGGTGCTGGCCCCTTTCTTTTTGGCAACCTATGTACTGTTCTGGCCGGTGAGTATGCTTCTTTTTAAGGTGCGAAGGCTTTTATTCAAAGACGGAGGGGCCGATTTGCAGGCCAATGAAACAACCGAAAGCCGGTCCGAAGATTTTGAAGAACTGGTAAGCAGTTTGGGAGAAAGGAGTACCCGGACGGAAACGGAACCGGAAGTAAAGATACTTCAGAATGCATTGGAATTCAGAGATGTGAAGGCTGGGGCCTGTATGATTCCCCGGTCGGAGGTAGTGGCTGTGGAAATAAATGCCCCCGTACAAAGCCTGATACAGAAATTTACCGAAACGCGTCTTACCCGTATCCTTATTTACCGGGAAAGTCGTGAAAACATAGTGGGTTATGTGCATTCTTTTGAGATGTTCCGTAAAGCGGTTTCCATCATATCGGTAATTCGGCCCGTTGTGGTGGTTCCGGAAACGATTCCGGTAAAGGATCTGCTTACTTTATTTATCCGTCAGCGGCGTAATATGGCCGTAGTGGTGGATGAATATGGAGGTACTTCGGGGGTATTGACTATTGAAGATGTAATAGAGGAGCTTTTTGGGGAAATAGATGATGAACATGATCAGGACCACCTGCTGGAAAAGAAACTAAATGAAAAAGAGTATCTTTTTTCGGCCCGGCTTGAAATATCGTATCTGAATGAGAAATATGGCTTTCATTTCCCTGAGTCTAAGGATTATACCACCTTGGGAGGCTTTATGTTTCACCTGGGCGAAGGGGTGCCCCGTCAGCGTCAGAAGCTGTTTCACAGCCACTTCCGTCTAGAAGCCTTTGAAGTGAGTAATAACAGGGTGGAAACGGTGAAACTTATTCTTAAATAGCGGCAGTAGGCAGCGGCAGGCGTAGTATAGCGCATCCTGATTGCCTCCTGCCCCTGCCTCCTGCGCCTGACAGGGGGCGGTTTTTTAGTTTCCCCGAAGATGTGTATATTCGTCCCCCAAATAAATATTTAGAATATGTCAGTATTAAGTAGAATCCGGAGTAGAGCAGGCTTGTTAGTCGCTGTTATCGGTATCGCGTTATTCGCCTTTATCCTGGGCGATATTTTCACATCCGGCCGTTCCATGTTTACCAGCAGGGAAACCAATGTAGGCGTAATAGCCGGGGAAGAAATTTCCATCGTTGATTTTCAGCGTAAAGTACAGGAACAGCTTAACCAGATGAAGGAAAGCAATCCCAACGCTCAGATAGATGAAGCCAGCACCGATCAGGTTGTTCAGCAGCTCTGGAACCAGACTGTGAGCGAAAAGATATTCTTCCGCGAATTTGACCGCGTAGGAATTTCTGTTTCTGCTGATGAATTGACCGATCGTATGGTAGGTAAAGATCCTGATCCTGTGATGAACCAATATTTCCAGGATCCTCAGACTCACCAGATCCGTCGTGATTTTGCAACACCTGATGGACGCCTGAATATGGCTCTGGTTCGTAAATATGTCTCCGGTCTCACCGATAAGGATGAAAAATACTGGGTACAGCTGGAGAAATATATCCGTGACAACCGTCGCCAGGTAAAATATATGAACCTGATCAAGAAAGGTCTTTATATTACTACTGCACAAGCCCGTCAGGACTCCGCCGATGCTGCTATTGTATACAACATTAAATATGTTTCCAAAAAATACAATACCGCATCCGACAGCGCTATACAGGTTACGGACGCCGAACTGCTTACCTGGTACAATGCTCACCAGTATAAATACAAAATTAAAGAGGCAACCCGTGGTATTGAATTCGTAACCTTTGATATTAAGCCATCGGCTAAGGATATTGATGATATGAAAACAGACCTGAAAGGACTTGTAGCCGAATTCAAAACAAAGACGGGCAAAGACGACAGCGCTTTTGTTCAGGCCGAATCAGACAGCCGTCGTTACAATATCGAATATCATAAGAAAGGCACCTTGCCTGCTTCTGTTGATTCCATGGTAAGCATCAGCAGCGGAGGAACTGTGTTAGGCCCGGTAGAAGACAATGGAAAACTAACCCTGTATAAAGTACTCGGTACCCAGCTTTCTTCCGATTCTGCCAAAGTGAGACATTTACTGGTGGCTTATAAAGGTCCTGCCAGCCGTGATAGTACTATTCACCGTACCAAGGAACAAGCCAAGCTGAGAGCCGACAGTCTCTTTAATCTGGTAAAAACCAAGAAGAAAAAACTGGAAGATCTGATCGATCAGTTTTCGGATGACGGTGGTAAAAAAGCACCGGAAGGAAAAGAAGGACATGGTGGTATATATGGATGGTTTACTCAGGAATCACAACTGGTGCCTGAATTCAAGAAGGCAGGACTCACCGGAAAGAAAGGGGAGATCACTGTTGTTGAAACCGCGTTTGGATATCATATCATCGAAGTACTGGACAAGACCAAGGAATCGGAAAAGAATATGGTTGTTACCATCGAACGTCAGGAGCAGGCTTCCAAAGCCACAATCGACTCGGTTTATCTGAAAGCCAATACGTTTGCAGGTAAGAATGTAACTACCGAACAGTTTGAAAAAGCTGTTGCCAAAGACGGCATGAACAAACGGGTAGCTGCAGAGATTCATGCTACAGACCGTACCATCAATGGACTGGATGCCCCTAAGGAACTGGTTCGTTGGGTATATGCCGATGACCGTAAGAAAAATGAAGTATCCCAACCTTTCCAGCTGGGCGAGCGTTTTGTAATTGCAACCCTCATTTCTATGAAAGAAAAAGGTATTGCTCCTCTGGAAGAGGTGAAAGACCGTGTAACTGCTGAGGTGAAGAAACAGAAGAAAGCAGAGAAGTTTATGGATGAGATGGCGAAGGCTTCTACAGGTGTTTCAAAAATCGATGACCTGGCTTCTAAAATGCGCGAACCAGCACAGACTGCCGACAATATCAATTTCTCCAACTCCTTTATCCCTGGCATAGGTCAGGAACAAGGACTGATTGGCGATGTTGTTTGTGCCAAATCCGATATGATCAGCAAACCTGTTCAGGGAAATAGCGCGGTGTATGTATTTACAGTAGTAAAATCTGCTCCTGTAGGAATGACACCCGATGTTAAGACCATGAAGAAATCCAAACTGCAGAATTTGCAGTCGACTGTTGACTCCGAAGTGTTTGATGTTCTGAAAGAGAATGCAGATATCAAGGATAACCGCGCGAAGTTCTTCTAAGCAAGGTTAACCTATTCATAATTTGTCCTGGTAATCCCGGTTTTTTCCGGCCCATTACCAGGACAAATCTTTTTAGGCCGATGCCTTTCTTTCCAAACCTGTCTTGGTGATAACAGATTCTTCCTGGTAATTGTCGTAGTCTGTATTAATGTCCCACAGATTGTGCCTGGCGTTTTTCAGGATATTCTCTGAAGCCAGCAGACCCATGAGGATAGAATGGTCCTGGTTGTTATACTTGAATGCTCCGTAACGTCCTATCACATGCAGGTTTTGAACGCTGCTCAGGAAATTTTCTACCGGTTTCAGATTGTCTTTATAACCATTGTCATACACCGGGTAGCAACGGGGAATGAGGTATACATGTCCGGCTGTGATCTTATTCTTAGGCACCAGACCTGTTGATTCCAGTTCTTTCTTGGCCAGCTCAATAAGCTGTTCATGGGGCCGTGTCCATATCTCATCCTCATCATAACACCAGTACTCCAGTGCAATGATGGTACTTTCTTCCTTTCCATAGAGTTCGGGAACCCAGTTGCGGAAGTTGGTGATACGTCCGGAGAGCATATCGGTACTGTGTACATAAATCCAGTTATCGGGGAAAAGGTTCTTGGCTTCCACTTTCAGGTATACCAGGATTGTATTTCTGAATTTCAGTTTCTTATTGCGTTCCAGAATATCGGTAGGCACATCAGGCAAGCGGCTAACGAGCAATGTCATGGGCATGGAGGAAACAATATGATCATATTCCCTTATTTCACCTGTTGTGGTCTGTATCGCTTTTACTTTTCCGTTTTCGGTAATGACACGTTCTACAGGGGTATTCAGAAAAACATTTCCTCCTTGTTTGGTTACAAAGGCGGCCATACGTTCATATACCATGCCTGTTCCACCGTGCGGGTAGGCAAACTGATCAACCAGGGTTTTGTGTTTGTTGCCTTTGCCTCCCATAACACCATTTTTTACGGCTTCCCACAGGGATAGCTTCTTGATACGCTGTGCTGCAAAATCGGCATCCAGTTCGGAGCATTTGATACCCCAGAGTTTTTCGGTATAAGCTTTAAAAAATATTTCATACAGCCTTTTTCCAAACCGGCTTTTAACCCAGGTTTCGAAGGTGTTGGTTTGTTTGGTAGGAACAATTTTTTCGGCAAAGAAGCTGGTCATGCAACGCGTAGCTTCCCAGAGCCCCAGATTTTTAAGCGCATCAAACGGTTTAAGCGGATAATGAAAAAAGGTTTTTTTATAATAAATACGGGTGAGCCGATCCACCATTTCATAGTCCTTACCAACCACTTCCAGCCAGGCTTCATTCACACGCCGATCGCTGCTGAAAAAGCGGTGAGGGCCTATATCCACAGTCTGATTCCAGAGCTGGATAGATTTTGCCAATCCTCCTACGCTGCTTCCAGCTTCATATACATCAACCCCCGGAATTTGTTTGGCCAATTCATAAGCTGCCGTCATTCCTGCCGGTCCTGCGCCAATCACTGCTACTTTCATGCTGAATTAAGATTTATGAATTAAGATTTAAGATTTATGAATTACGATTGACGATTTGGACTGAATGAGGACTTTATTTATCCGGATTGTTTCAAATCATCAATCGTAACTCTTAAATCATAAATTCATTCCTTTATTAATTTGATCGTCCATAGTAAAGAGGGTCTAAAGTACAAAAAAAGGGCAAAACCGCTTAGCGGAGGATAAGCAGACGTTGAGAATCAAGCTTGATAAATATAAAGAGCAGGATGGTAAAAGCCCAGAGCGAAGATCCTCCATAGCTGAAGAAGGGAAGGGGGATGCCGATAACAGGTACAAGACGTACAGTCATACCTATATTGACCAGCACATGGAAAAAGAGGATGGAAGCCACTCCATAACCATAAATCCTGCTGAAGGCAGATCGCTGTCGTTCGGCAAGCAGGATAATACGGACAATGAGAAAGGCAAAGAGAAAGACGATGAAGGTGCTGCCTAAAAAGCCCCACTCTTCTCCTACCGTACAAAAGATAAAGTCGGTTTCCTGAGCGGGAACAAATTCGTACTTGGTTTGGGTGCCTTGCAGATAACCTTTCCCTGCAAAGCCTCCTGATCCGATAGCTATAATACTTTCATTCTCATTCCAGGCTTTGTCTTTTTTATCGGTCTCTATCCCCAGAAATACATTGATCCGTTTTTTCTGGTGATTGGGGAAATGTTCAAAGGCCGATTTGGCGCTTACGATGATACCGGCAGATACCAGGAATGCAGCACAGATAAAAATGATGGTACGGAGTTTTTTGCGGGTGAATATAAACACCAGCACAGCCAGGATACCACATACAAGAATAAGGGTGCCGGGCTTGTATATAAGAGAGCTGAAAAACAGGATGGCCATACCCAGACATAACAAGAGCAGATAGCCGGGCAATCCTTCGCGAAACAATACCAGGATCAGCACCAGCAAGACAATGGCACAACCTGTTTCTTTTTCCAGAATGATAAGCAAGGTGGGAAGAAGGACAATGCCGAAAGCGATGAGCCGTGTTTTCATATCCGACATTCGGATATTGATATCACTTAAGTACTTGGCGAGTGCGAGACAGGTGGCAAATTTTGCAAATTCAGCCGGCTGAATTCCGAAATCGCCAAAACGAAACCAGGATTTGGAACCGGCTACTTCGCGACCCAGAAACATAACCAGCACCAGGGTAAACATACTGAAACCGTAAATGACCCAGGCAAAGGTGGGATGGAATTCGGCATCAATGATAAGCAGCAGAAATGCCAGCACAATAGATCCAGATATCCAGAGGAGCTGTTTGCCGTATTTCTGACTCAGGTCTAGAATAACAGGATGATCTTCGTCGTATACTGCCGAATATACATTGCCCCAACCCAATACAAGCATCGCCAGCCAGATCAATACGGTGACCCAGTCTATATTGCTGAAAATGCTTGTGCTTTCTGACCTTCTCACAGCTATTCTTTTTTGGGATGATAAACCTTGTGAATCAGGTCGGCTTCAATCATCTTCTTTTCCAGTGCAGGACGGGTAACTTTGCGGGTCAGGTATTTTTCAATCAGCAAGCTCGCAATAGGGCAGGCCCATTCGGCTCCATACCCTGCATTCTCTACTAATACAGCAATGGCTATCTTGGGATTATCCTTGGGAGCAAAAGCAACAAATACCGAGTGGTTGTCACCATGAGGATTCTGTGCCGTTCCGGTTTTGCCACAGATATGCGTGGTATCGTCATATTTGGCAATACGTCCCGTTCCGGCCGCCACCACTTGTTCCATCCCATCTACCATAATATCGAAATAACGTTTCTCCACCTTGGTGTAATTCTTCTCGGTAAATGTTTTCGGTACCATTTTCTTTTCGCCTACCGACTTAATAATGTGCGGTACATAATAGTAACCCCTGTTGGCCATGATACACATGATATTGGCCATCTGTAAAGGCGTAATCCCTAACTCACCCTGCCCTATGGCCAGGGAAACGATGGTAGACGATTTCCAGGATCCTTTGCCGAAATATTTGTCGTAGAACTCAGGTGTAGGCACCATGCCGCGAAGCTCATGAGGCAGATCGGTATTGATTTTACGACCCACACCGAAAGAAAGAACATAATCTCTCCATACCCGGTAACCTTCTTCCGTGGTCTTGAACCTTTTCTGGTCAATGATACTTCGGAAGGTATAGGAGAAATAGGAGTTACAGGATTGTGCCACGGCCTGTTGCAGATCAAGTGGAGATGCATGAGCATGACATCCCGGTTTGCCACCCATAACCGGATAACCCCGTGCACAGGGATACCGTGTTTCGGGAAAAAGCACTTTCTCCTGCTGAGCCACCAATCCATTGATCAGTTTGAAGGTAGATCCCGGAGGATAATAAGACATCAGGGCTCTGTTAAACAAAGGATCGCCGGCGGTATCACGCAGCAACATGGCAAAGTTGGAAGAGCGTTCCCGTCCAACGAGGAGGTTAGGATCATATCCAGGACTGGAGATAGCGCAAAGGATTTCGCCCGTAGAAGGATCAATGGCTACGATGCCTCCTTTTTTCATCGTCATCAGTTTTTCTCCGTACAGTTGTATTTCGGCGTCCAGCGAGGTAGTCAGAAACTGACCGGGAATGGCAGCGGTATCATACTTGCCGTTTTGAAAACTACCCTTGGTTACATTGTGTACATCCACCATGGTTATACGGGTACCTTTTTTTCCGCGGAGGTATTCTTCATAGGTCTTCTCTACACCACTGATACCGATATAATCACCTTCGTGGTAATACGGATTTTTCTCCGTCACCTCTTTGTCTACCTCACCGATATACCCCAGCAGGTGAGCAGCTATTCCATCCGGATATTTGCGTATGGTACGTGTTTGAACAAAAAAGCCCTTGAACTTGTATATCTTTTCCTGAAGAGCGGCATAGGTTTCTGCCGTCATCTGCTTTTCGAAAATAGAAGGTTTGATAGGCGAATTGGGAGCATTCTTGGCAACCTTCATTTTACGGATATAGGAATCCTTGGTGATGCCCAGCAGTTTGCAGAAAAGGGCCGTATCAATGTTTTTGGCCTGTTTGGGAATAACCATGAGGTCATAGGCAATCTGATTAATCACCAGCAGCTTTCCGTTCCGGTCGTAAATAAACCCACGGGGAGGATAATCTGTCACATAACGAAGGGCCTGATTTCGGGCATCCAGCTTATACCGGTCGTCGAGCACCTGTACATAAAACAAGCGGAACGTATATACGATAGCTACCAGGAGTACGAGTCCGATGAATATAAATTTACGTTCGTTGAATGGATTCATGTACGCTGTTCTTTGGGCCGGTTAAAAAGAAACTGGCTGATGAAGATAAGCGCCATAGAAGCAATAGTGCTGAGGATGACGGTAAGCAAGGTGTGGAAGAACTCGCTGATGCGTGCAGCTTCCATATAAAACAAAAAGATATGATGCATCAGACAGAGGATACCGGCATAGGAAACAAACCAGGGCCAGCCCATAGAATAAACACCCGGCTGAATGGTGGATTCATAACCCTCACGAGGCGAAAGCAAACGGAGTATATAATGGCGGCTGAAAGCCATCAACGTACAGGCGCCGGCATTGATGCCGCCGGTATTATAAAACATATCTACAAAAAGACCGGTAAGAAAACCCAGAATAAGCACCAGCCAGGGTGGAGTATCAAACGGAAGCAGCAGGATAAAAAGGATGTATGGAAACGGATTGATATAAGTACCCAGATCAATATTCTTGAGGATCAGTCCTTGTAACAGGATGAGCAGAAAAAAACGGAACACATGCTTAATGATGTTATTTATCATTTTTGTTCTTTTCCTCTAGTTGTTTCTGTTCATCCGCAAAAAAATTCTTCACGATATAAACGTATTCCAGTTTTTTGAATTCAGTGCTTAGTTTCACTTTTACGGTATACGATGTTTCGCCCGATTTGATGCCGTAGGTTTCCACAATACCTACCAGGATATTTTCCGGATAGGAACGGGAAAGCGATCCTACTACAACGGTATCTCCTTTTGTCATGCGCGTATGGGTAGGAAGGCCGGTGATGGTTGCATACGTATAATCTGTTCCATCCCAGGAAAGAGAACCGAAGTTTCCATCTTTTTTGATTTTCACATTTACATGAGTGTCTTTGTGAAGAATGGACATGACGGTACAGAAATTATCGGACACCTGATCCACCACGCCAACAATGCCACTGGTAGAAATTACGGCCATATCGGGTTCTATACCTTGTTTACGGCCTCTGTTGAGGGTAAGATAATTATTCCGCCGGTTGGTGGAGTTGTTTACGACTTTTGCATCTACATATTCATATTTCTGTTTCAGAGCGGTATCGCTTACCGGGTTCCAGCGAGTGGTGAAATCGACAAATGATTCGGACAACCGGGAACGTAACAGGGCATTCTCCTTGGCCAGGGTGCGGTTGGTTTCTTTCAGATTGAAGTAGTAGATGGCTTCGTCGTATGTGCTATATAGCTTGCTGGCTAGAGCATTGGAAGAGTTTACAAAGCTGGCGCGATGATAATAATTATTCTTTACAATAAGGTATACGGCAAGCGACTCCAAAAGAAGGAAGAGGAAGAAAAAATAATTTTTATAAATGAATGTAAGGAGATTCCGCATTCTTCCAGGGATCGTGAGTAAACAATCAGGAAATCACCTTTCCTCCGTTCAGGTGTTTTTTATTTGATCAGGAAAGGGAATTTATTGATATTCTTAAGAGCAATACCGGTTCCTCTGGCTACAGCCCTCAATGGATCTTCTGCCACATGCACAGGGAGTTTGGTCTTAAGAGAAATGCGCTTGTCAATACCGCGAAGCAGGGATCCGCCTCCTGCAAGATAAATGCCGGTACGGTAGATATCGGCAGAAAGCTCCGGAGGTGTCATCTCCAGTGCGTTCAGAATAGCTTCTTCCACCTTGGAGATTGATTTGTCAAGGGCATGAGCTATCTCCACATACGAAACATAAATCTCTTTCGGAATACCGGTCATCAAATCCCGTCCATGAACTGCAAAATCTGGTGGAGGGTTTTCTATCTCCGTCATAGCAGCACCTACTTCTATCTTGATCCGTTCGGCAGTACGTTCACCGATCAGGATATTGTGCTGACGGCGCATATATTCTTCAATACTGGCTGTAAATTCATCACCCGCAATACGAATGGATTTATCACATACGATACCGCCAAGAGCGATAACTGCAATTTCACTTGTACCACCTCCGATATCGATGATCATATTACCCATGGGTTCTTCCACATCAATTCCGATACCGATAGCAGCAGCCATCGGTTCGTGGATCAGATATACTTCCTTGGCTCCTGCATGTTCGGCAGAATCGCGTACAGCTCTTTTTTCAACCTCTGTGATACCGGAAGGAATACAGATTACCATTCTCAGAGAAGGGGAGAAAAGTCGTTTGCCCGGGTTGATCATTTTGATCATCCCTCTGATCATATGTTCTGCCGCATGGAAGTCGGCAATTACCCCATCTTTCAACGGACGTATGGTCTTGATGTTTTCATGGGTTTTACCATGCATCTGCTGGGCCTGTTTGCCAACGGCAATCACCCTTCCGGTAATCCGGTCTACAGCCACAATGGATGGTTCATCCACCACCACTTTGTCATTATGAATAATCAGTGTATTGGCCGTTCCAAGGTCAATAGCAATTTCTTGAGTGAAGATGTCTAATAATCTCAACGCTGGGTTGTATTTAATGTTTAAAATGTCGTGTACCTGTCAATACCATAGCCATCCCGTTTTTCTCACAATAGGCAATGGATTCCTTGTCTTTAATAGATCCTCCGGGCTGAATAACCGCATGGATACCTGCTTCATGGGCAATCTGAACACAATCGGGAAAAGGAAAAAATGCATCCGAAGCCATAACGGCGCCTTTCAGATCAAAACCAAAATGTTGTGCTTTGGTAATGGCCTGACGCAGGGCATCCACCCGTGATGTCTGTCCCGTGCCGCTGGCAAGCAGCTGTTTGTTTTTTGCCAGCACAATAGTGTTTGATTTGGTATGCTTTACCAGGATATTGGCAAACTCCAGATCGCTGTATTCTTTATCGGTAGGAACTACAGATGTTACCGGCTTCATGTCGGCACGGGTTTCTGTCTTGGTGTCTTTGTCCTGCTCAATCACCCCGTTTAGCAAAGAGCGGAATGAATGTGCCGGTAGCTTTACCTGTTTCTGAACAAGGATGATGCGGTTGGGTTTTTGCAAAAGGATATCCAGTGCAGCCTGTTCATAGGCCGGAGCAATGATTACTTCAAAAAAGAGTTTGTGTATTTCTGCTGCGGTGGCTGCATCCAATGGTTTATTGGTTACCAGGATACCTCCGAAAGCCGAAAGCGGATCGGCAGCGAGTGCATCTTTCCATGCATCAACCAGCTGGGGACGGCATGCGAGACCACAAGCGTTATTGTGTTTCAGGATGGCAAACGTAGGCTCCCTGAAATCGGCTATGAGGTGTACGGCAGCATCTACATCCAGCAGGTTGTTGTAAGAAAGTTCCTTTCCGGCCAGCTTGTCGAATAATTCATCCAGCTTTCCGTAAAATACCCCTTTCTGATGAGGGTTTTCGCCGTAGCGCAAAGACTGAGCCTCGCGCATACTGTGTTTAAACACCTTTTCTTCTCCGTTGCGGAACCAGTTAAAGATTGCTGTATCGTAGTGGGAAGTGATATCGAAAGCCTGGGTAGCCAGGTATAAACGGTCGTTGAGTTCGGTATTGCCCGCTTTGGATCTAAGCAGATCGAGCAGGTGAGGGTATTGTTCTCTGGAAGAAACAATAACCACATCGTGATAGTTCTTGGCTGCTGCACGGATCAGGGAAATGCCTCCGATATCTATTTTTTCAATGATATCGGCCTGTGGAGCCCCGGAGCTTACAGTGGCTTCAAAAGGATAGAGATCTACAATCACCAGGTCTATTTCAGGAATCTCGTACTGTTCCAGCTGAGCCAGATCACTATCCAACCCTCTGCGGCTCAGAATACCTCCGAATACCTTGGGGTGAAGTGTTTTTACCCGGCCTCCGAGAATAGAAGGGTAGGAGGTAAGGTCTTCAACAGGGGTTACTTTTACTCCCAGTTTTTGAATAAAATCCTGCGTGCCTCCGGTACTGTAAATATGAACATTTAATTTTTCGAGTTCCCGGATGATCGGTTCCAGGTTATCCTTAAAATAAACGGAAATAAGGGCGTTTTTAATGCTTTTTAAACCACTCATATTCATTATGGAATCAGCTCCAAAACTAAAGATTTTATAGATGCCTTTGCACCCGGAATACCTGCTTTTTCGCTTTGTTGATAAATGCCGCAAAATTGTTCATAACCCCTGAAACAAAGGAAGCAGGAACCAGGAAGCTGGTGGCAAATCTTGGGTGTTCCGTCTGCCTCCTGCCCCTGCCTCCTGCCGACTTATGAATATTAATTGCTTAATTTTACGACAAACCAGATGCATGCTCTTCATCAGCTTATTTAAGGAAAGTATCTACTTCGCATTGACGGCTCTGAGGGTGAACCGCCTGCGTACAGTACTTTCCCTGCTGGGTGTCACCATCGGAATCTTTGCCATCATATTTGTGTTTACAGCACTCGACTCGCTGGAGAAGAAACTCCGGGATAGCGTGGCATCTTTGGGCGATAATGTTGTATTTGTCCAGAAATGGCCCTGGACCTTCGGTTCGGAGTATCCCTGGTGGAAATATATCAACCGGCCACAGGCTTCGGAAGAGGAGCTGGAATTTGTCAAGCACCGGTTAAAGAGTGCCGAAGCGGCTGCTTTTGAGGTGAGTGCCAAACATACGGTTCAATATGAAAACACATCGGTTGAGAATGTGAATCTGATCGGCGTTACCCAGGAATATGAGAAAGTATCGAGTTTTGAGCTGGAGGAAGGACGGTATTTTGCGGAAAGTGAATCGGTGGGAGGGCGTAATGTAGCCATTATCGGAAGTCAGGTGGCGGAAGCCTTGTTTCCAAATGGAGTAGCACTGGGGCAGCAAATAAAAGTATTCGGACAGAAGGTGAATGTGATCGGTATTTTCAAGAAACAAGGAGAAAGTATTATCGGAAACAGTACCGATACGGAAGTGTTGCTTCCGGTAAATTTTATGCGGGATTATGTGGATGTGAAAAAAGAAAATGCCAATCCCCTGATACTTGTCAAAGCTGCGGCAGGCATATCTAATGCTCAGCTGAAAGATGAACTCACCGGTATTATGCGTAGCGCACGTAAGCTGAAGCCAACGGTAGAGGATAATTTTGCATTGAATGAAACCAGTCTTATTTCCAAAGGGTTTGACGGGATATTTGATGTGGTAGGCATCGCCGGATGGTTTATAGGAGGGCTATCCATCCTGGTAGGAGGCTTCGGTATTGCCAATATCATGTTTGTTTCCGTAAGAGAGCGCACCAATCAGATCGGGATACAGAAATCACTGGGTGCCAAAAACTATTTTATACTCATGCAATTTCTGGCCGAATCGGTGCTGCTTTGTCTGTTAGGCGGATTAATAGGCTTGTTGCTGGTCTTTATTGGTATCCAGGTAGCGGCAGGGATATGGGATATACAGCTTACCCTCACATCAGCCAATGTCATTCTGAGTGTTACGATTTCGATTCTCATCGGTATCATTTCAGGTTTTATACCGGCTTTTTCTGCCGCCCAGCTCGATCCGGTAGAAGCCATCCGGATGAACTGAGTCTTAGCAAATGTGAGTATGATAAACACTTATTTGAACCGGTCCGTTTTAAATTTATAAATATCTTCATAGCCTAAATGAGCAGAGCTTTTCACCGGCCGCGTTATGTTTCTATACTGAGTGTGATTGGTATTATCTGGTCGCTGCTTAGCTTTTTGTATGTGTTTGCGCCGGCGGTAAAAAAGGTGGGAATCTGGTTTCCAGCCGTGCTGGGACTAATTGTAGCTGCCCGTTTTATTTCCATGATCGGTATCTGGCACATGAAAAAATGGGGAATTATCCTGTTCCTCCTGGCCGTACTTTCCAAGGTAGCTTCTGCCATCCTGCTGAATCAGCTTTCCGTAGTTGAAGTTTTCCTGAGTGTTCTGCTCCTCATCTCTTTCCTGTTTTACTTCAACAGGATGGATAACAATCTCTGAGAAATTATTTCTGAATAAGAAAGCGTTTGCTGGAAGAGGTTGTGGAGGTGGAAAGGCGGAGAAAGTAAATCCCGTCCGGAAAGGCATTGATATGTATATCCTTCGCAAGCAACGTGCCGTTTTGCATTATTTTTTCGGAATACAGCAATTGCCCCTGCCCATTGATGATCTGCAACTGATAGTTTCCTTCCTCCAGACCGGCCCGCAGAGAAAGAATATCCCGTGCCGGATTAGGGAAACATTCGAAGTAAGAAATACTTTTTAGCTCGACAATGCCAAGGGGGGTGCAGAGATCGGCGGGCGATCCACCACTGCCTATTGCGGGATGAGTGATTGTAATTTGCGTGGCACATACTCTTTGTGCAGGTGATACAGTGGTTACAGCTCCGGTAAGTCTTCGGTTGAGAATGGGAAATGTACCGGTAGCACACGCGTTTTTTCCCAAACTGTCGGTCCTTACAGCAAACAGGTTGGAGTTACCTGTTGTGCTGGTGCCGGAACTAAACCCGGTCATGATAAATCCTTTGTCGGGACAGATGCGGATGGCATTGAGTTCGTCATCCAGTTTGCTACCATACAATCGGGTAAAGAGTGTGTCACCCGCTGCATTGAGCCGCATCAGGAAACCGTCGGCGGCACCCAAACCGAAACTGGATTCATAACCGGTCATCACATATCCTCCGTCAGAGGTGGGTTGTATATCCTGATTATAATCAAACTTATGTCCTCCATAGCTTCTTGTGGAGAGCGTATCTCCGTTCAGGTTGGTCCAGATGAGCCAGGGATCTGTATCGCTGGTTGTATCGGTGCTGATATTTGCGGAGAGCAAATAGCCGGTAGAGATAGGAAATACACGGGTGCCCCAGTCAACACTTGTTCCTCCGTATGTTTTGGTGAAAAGAATGTGTCCGGTTGAATCTGTTTTTGTGAGAAACACGTCTCCGTTTATTTCGCCAAAAGCATTGGTATAGCCGGTTACTACAAACCCCTTGTCGGGAGTCTGTCTAACGGAATAGGCATCGGTAATATTTGAAGGCCCTCCAAAAGCAGTGCTCCAGATGAGGTTGCCGCCGGCATCGGTACGGATCAGATAAGCGCTGGAGGAGTCGGAAGCTGATGGATAACTAAGGGTATAACCGGCTATGATATAGCCACCGTCACTGGTTTGTTGTACACTATTTCCGAAATCATTCAGCGCGCCTCCATAGGTTTTTGTCCAGAGTGTATCTCCGGATGCATCTGTCTTTATCAGCAAGACATCATATCCTCCAGCCCCCCAGCTATCGGTATAGCCGGTGAGAATATATCCGCTGTCATTGGTAGGTTGTATATCGAAGGCAAAATCCTCGAGATGCCCACCTATCGTTTTGGCCCAGGAAACGGTTCCGGCTGAATCCATCTTAACAAGATAAACATCATCACGCCCTGCTCCGAAGCTACTGGTATAACCTGCAATTAATACGCCTTTGTCAGATGTTGCCAGTGTGCCGAAAGAGGCATCGGTATTATTGCCTCCGAATGTTTTTTGAAAACCATGCTGAGCTTGTAAAGAGGTGCTGAAAAAAAGAAGGATGGAAATGGCAACTAATACGAAATAGCCGACAGGAAAATATGCGCGCCGATACATGGTGTTAAATTTATGCTAAAGGTAGGGATTTAAGATAAGATCTATGACTTGCTCACAGGCTCCAGAGCAAGCATAGCTTCTTTTACAGAGCGGATATTGCCGAAGGTAAGGGTGAGTTTGTTGTTTCCTTCTTTCATGGTGGCAATTCGCTGATTTTTCTGAACAAAACGAAGAACAGCAGAAAACGCTTCACTTTGATAATAAGGTGAGCTTTGACCGGCAATAAAGAATCCGGTCATTTTCTGGTTTTTAAGAATCAGTTTTTCAAAACCTATGGACATGGCCATTCTTCTTAACCTTACGGTATCAATCAGTTCAAGGGCAGGTTCCGGTACAGGCCCAAACCGGTCGCGCAGCTGATTTTCAAATACCAGCAGTTCTTCTTCACTTTGCATCTCATCCAGCTCACGGTAAAGACTAAGACGTTCCGTTATATTGGTCACATAGGATTCCGGCAAAAGAATTTCCAGATCGGTATCGATCTGTGTGTCTTTTACAAAAGACCCAACCGAAGATTTCTTGCGTTTATGTGTAAAAGAATCTTCATTGCCATCAAATAAACCTTTGAAGGTTGTTTCTTTAAGCTCTTCTACCGCCTCATCCAGTATTTTCTGATAAGCATCAAAACCGATGTCATTGATAAAACCACTTTGCTCTCCGCCCAGCAGATTGCCGGCACCACGTATGTCCAGATCGCGCATGGCTATGTGGAAGCCGCTGCCCAACTCGGCAAACTCTTCAATGGCCTTAAGCCTTTTGCGTGCCTCATCGGTAAGTACACTTACCGGAGGGGTGATGAGATAACAGAATGCTTTTTTGTTTGATCGTCCTACCCGGCCCCTCATCTGGTGCAGATCGCTGAGACCGAATAGATGGGCATCATTGATAAAAATGGTATTGGCATTTGAAATGTCCAGCCCCGATTCAATGATGGTGGTTGAAACCAGTACGTCATAATGACCGTCAACAAAGCCAAGCATAATCTCTTCCAGCTTATGTCCTTCCATCTGACCATGTCCTACGGCTACTTTTACGCCCGGACAAAGTTTCTGAATAAGGTTCGCAATTTCCGGAAGAGAGGAAATGCGGTTGTGAACAAAGAATACCTGGCCTCCGCGTGTCACTTCATTTTGTATTCCATCGCGGATTATTTCCTCATTAAAGATGTGAAGCTCCGTAAACACCGGATAGCGATTGGGTGGGGGAGTAGTAATGATGGACAAATCACGGGCTCCCATCATGGAAAACTGCAACGTGCGGGGAATAGGGGTAGCGGTGAGGGTGAGTGTATCCACATTCACCTTCATCGTTTTCAGTTTGTCTTTTACACTGACCCCGAATTTTTGTTCTTCATCAATAATAAGCAAACCGAGATCTTTGAATTTCACTTCCTTTCCTACCAGCTTATGGGTTCCGATGAGGATATCGATCTTTCCTTTCTCCAACCTTTCCAGAATATCTTTCTGCTCTTTGGCCGAACGAAAACGGTTTATGTAATCCACGGTACAGGGCAATTCTTTCATCCGTTCCCGGAATGTTTTATAATGCTGCAAGGCCAGGATGGTGGTAGGTACAAGCACGGCAACTTGCTTGCTGTCGCATACGGCTTTAAAGGCCGCACGAATGGCAACTTCCGTTTTTCCGAACCCCACATCACCGCAAACAAGACGATCCATGGGATATTCTTTTTGCATATCCTTCTTTACATCGGCAGTAGCTTTTACCTGATCGGGGGTGTCTTCATAAATAAAGGAAGCTTCCAGCTCGTTCTGCAGATAATTGTCGGGTGAAAACTGAAAGCCTTTTTGTGCCCTGCGTTTAGCATACAGTTGTATCAGATCGTAGGCAATCTCTATTACTTTCTTTTTTGTCTTCTGCTTCAGATTGCTCCAGGCATTGGATCCCAGTTTATCAATACGGGGTATGCTGCCTTCTTTGCCCGAATATTTGGCAATGCGGTGAAGGGAGTGTATGCTGATATGAAGGATATCGTTATCCCGGTATACAATGCGGATGGTTTCCTGCATTTTGCCGTTGACATCAATCTTTTCAAGTCCTCCGAAACGCCCAATGCCATGGTCTATATGCGTTACAAAATCGCCGGGACTCAGATCCTGAAGCTCTTTAAGTGTTAGCGCCTCTTTCTTTTTGTAAGAAGCATTTTTGAGCTGATATTTATGATACCGTTCAAAAATCTGGTGATCGGTAAAGCAGGTAATCTTCAGATCGTGATCGCTGAATCCTTCATGCATGGAAGTGTGTACGGCATGAAAGTCGATACTCTTGCCTATATCTTCAAAAATGGAATGAAGCCGTTCCAGCTGTTTGGCGGCATCGGAACAGATTATATTTTTATACCCTTTGTCGGTGGCAGCCTGCAGGTGATCGATGAGCAGTTCGAAATTTTTATGAAAGGCAGGTTGAGGGCTGCAATGATACGTAAAGACCGTATCGGTTTTATATTCAAAATAATTGCCGCACTCAATAACAGGGAACCTGTTAAGACGATCCATAAAACTTTCGGGCGATACGAAAAGCTCTTCCGGAGGCAGATGCACCAGGAGTGATTGTATTTGTTCAAACGCAGTGCCGGCCTGATCGAATTGTTTGGCTATAATTTCCTTGCAGAAACTGATATTGTTGAACCAAAGTGTAGTATTTGCCGGAATATATTCCAGAAAATGCTGTCTGTTTTCCGTTAGGGTTCTTTCCCGGATATTGGGTATGATGCTGACTTTATTGTATGAGGCAATACTAAGCTGTGAAACAGGATCGAAACTACGGATGGATTCTGTCTCATCGCCCATGAACTCAACACGATAAGGAAAATCAAAGCTGTAAGACCAGACATCTACGATTCCACCGCGAATAGAAAACTGCCCGGGCTCCAGCACATAATCACAACGCTGAAATCCGTATTCATTTAGTACATCACAGATAAAATCGATGCTCAGTTTTTCTTTGAGCCTCAGCTCGAGTGTGTTTTCGGTTAACTGGGAACGGGTGAGTACTTTTTCGGAAAGTGCTTCCGGATAGGTTACCAGTAAAAGAGGCTGATGATCGCCGGATTGCAGAAGCCTGTTCAGCACCTCGGTCCGGAGCAGAATATTGGAGTTGTCAGTTTCCTCTACCTGATAAGGTGCTTTGGCAGGAGAAGGGTAGAAGAGTACTTTTTCCTTGCCACAGAGGTTTTCCAGATCGTTCAGAAAATAGGCAGCCTCCTCTTTATCGTTGAGGATAAAAAGTTGAGTTTGCTGGCTTACCTGATAAACAGCATTTGCTACCAGGCTTAACGCCGAACCGGCAAGTCCTTTCAAGTGAACCTTGGAGGGACTCTTCAGTGCTTTCGCGATTTCAGCGGTACGTTGCTCAGCAATATAAAGCCGGACCAAATCTTCTAAATTCAAAACTTCTCGCTGAAATATCGTGTGTATAAAGATAGGTATTCCCCATCATCTGTGATGAGTAAAACGCTGAAAATGGTGTTTGTAGCCAATATGTTCCGTATGGCTATCTGGAACGATAACCATACAGAAACAATAAGAAAGAAATAGTAGAGAAAGCGAAGCGCTTTAGGTGCTAGTTTTTTACTTCGATGGTAGAATATTTACGCATAAAATCTTCTGCCATTTCTACCATTTCGGCCGAGCCGATGAAGATAGGGGTGCGCTGATGCAGGGATTTAACATCTATTTCCATCACTCTTCTGGAGCCATCACTGGCCTTTCCTCCAGCCTGTTCAAGAATAAAAGCCAGGGGGTTGCATTCATAAAGCAAACGCAGTTTTCCTTTCGGTGCCTGAGCAGTGGTAGGATATATAAATATGCCTCCATATAACAGGTTGCGGTGAATATCGGCTACCGCGGAACCTATATAACGGGAAGAGTAAGGACGATTGCTAGGCTTGTCTTCTTCCTGACACCATTTGATGAATTTCTTAACTCCATCTGGAAAATGAACATAATATCCTTCATTTATAGAATAGATCTTTCCTGTAGCAGCTATTTTCATATTGGGATGGGAAAGACAAAACTCGCCGATGGAAGGATCGAGTGTGAAACCATTCACCCCTTTGCCTGTGGTATACACCAGCATAGTGGAAGATCCATAGATAATATAACCTGCTGCAACCTGATCGGTGCCCCGCTGCAAAAAGTCTTCCAGCTTGCCAGGTCCGCTCAGCGAAGTACGGCGGTAAATGGAGAAAATTGATCCTACCGATACATTCGCATCAATATTGGAAGATCCATCCAAAGGATCAATGGCTACTACGTACTTGGCATTTTTGCTTTGTGCGTTATCAACGATAATCATGTCTTCGTTTTCTTCCGACACAATGGCACAAACTTCGCCCCCCACAGTGAGGGCGGCAATAAACTGTTCATTGGCAAATACATCGAGCTTTTTTACCGTCTCGCCCTGTATATTGGTTTCTCCTGCTTCACCCAAAATATCGGCCAGCCCTGCCTTGTTCACCTCGCGGTTTACAATTTTTGCAGCAATACCGATATCACGTAACAGGCGTGAAAACTCACCCTTTGCGTATGGAAAGTCGATTTGTTTTTCAATTATAAATTGTCCAAGTGTCTTTACTTTGCTCATGGTAAGATAAATCGTTGATTGACCCCCCAAATATCGGAATTATTCGCACAAGGAGCGCTTTTTTTTGTGAACAGCAACCTCCCTTGGCTCAACGATTTATGAGCAGCCGGGCAGGTGCAGGGAGGCTCTGCCGTCTCTGCCGGTTTTTTTTACCTTTGCTGCCATGGAAATAAAAATCAGGAAAGGATACAAAGAAGACCTGCCAGCGGTATTGGGACTTATTCAGGAACTTGCTGCATACGAAAAAGCCCCTCAGGATGTAGAAATAACCCTGGAAGATCTGGAAGAAGACGGATTTGGGGAACGTCCCATTTTCCGTTTTTTTGTTGCCGAAGCAGATCATCGTATAGTGGGTATGGCACTCTATTATATCAAGTACAGCACCTGGAAAGGTAAATGTGTGTTTCTGGAAGATATTATCGTGACCGAATCATTCCGTCGCTTTCAGATTGGGCGAAAACTGTTTAATGAAGTGGTAAAAGCAGCAAAACAACTAAGAGTAAGAAGAGTTGAATGGCAGGTGCTCGACTGGAACGAGCCTGCTATCAAGTTCTATGAAAAATACGATTCTCAATTCATGAAAGAGTGGATCAGCTGCCGTTTGACGGAAGAACAGATCAATGCTTTTTGAAAGAACAGGTAATGAAGATATTTAAGTTTGGCGGAGCTTCGGTAAAAGATGCGGCAGGTGTAAAAAATGTGGGTGCCATAGTAAGGCTCTTTCCATTGGATAACCTTGTGGTTGTAGTATCAGCCATGGGAAAAACGACCAATGCGCTGGAAAAACTCTGCGACGCATTTTTTTATGACAAGGAAGCCGTAGCTCCTATTCTGGATGAAATAAAAGATTTTCATCAGCAGATAGCCCGTGAGTTGTTTCCGCTTCCTTCCCATCCGGTTCATGATGAGTTGCATAATGTTTTTGTTGAATTGGAATGGGCTGTTGAAGGAGTGCCGGAATACGGATATGACCAGGAATATGATCAGATTGTTTCTGTAGGGGAGATGCTGGCTACCAAGATGGTTGCTGCTTATCTTCATGAACAACAATTGAAGACAAAATGGTTTGATGCCCGTGATCTGATACGAACAGATGCCTCGTGGAGAGAAGGGAAAGTGGACTGGATGCAAACCGAGCAAAATATACGGACGCTGTTGCTTCCCGTTTTTGATAAAACAGAAACAAAGGTGTTACTCGTACAGGGTTTTCTGGGTGCAACACTCGATAATTTTACAACTACACTGGGCAGAGAAGGTTCCGATTATACAGCTGCTATTCTTGCCTATTGCACGGATGCAGAAAGCGTCACCATCTGGAAAGATGTTCCGGGTGTGCTTAATGCAGATCCCAAATGGTTTGATGAGACGAAGCTGATTGAGCAGTTGTCTTATCAGGATGCTATTGAGCTGGCTTATTATGGGGCCACTGTAATACATCCCAAGACGATTAAGCCTCTGCAGAATAAAGATATTCCCCTTTATGTGCGTTCATTTATTTTTCCACAGGAAAAAGGAACGCTCATTAATAATGCACAGGCCCCATTGCCTGTTCCGTGTTTCATTTTTAAAGTAAACCAGATGCTGGTTTCTCTTTCTCCAAAAGATTTTTCATTTATCGTGGAGGAAAACATGAGCAGCATTTTTCGTCTCTTTTCCGATCACAAAGTGAAGATTAATACCATGCAGAATTCGGCCATCAGCTTTTCCCTATGTGCCGATAATGAGCCCAGGAAATTACCCGGGTTGATTAAGGCATTGCAGGATGATTACCGGGTGTTGTATAATGACGATGTGGAACTTATCACGATACGGTATTACGATCAGGCTACAATAGACCGGGTAAGTATTGGAAAGAAAGTATTATTGGAAGTGAAAAGCCGGTATACGGTACAACTTGTGGTACGGCAGGCTTAAGGTTTGTTGATTTGCCCGATTATTTTTTCAGCCAGTACACGTGCTATCTTTTCATTGCTTTCCTTGCTCCATCCCGCTATATGAGGAGAAAGCAACACCTTGTCTGATTCGATAAGGTTTCGGAATCCGGGGGGCATTTTTTCGGATTCTATCCGTTCGAATGAAACAGATTCGTATTCCAATACATCCAGACACGCACCAAGCACTTTCCCTCCTGCAATATTCTTAATAAGGTCGTCAGTCTTCAGTACCTTCCCGCGTGCTGTATTGATCACATAAATATTTTTAGCGAAGTGTTGAAAAAACAGATCATTCGCAAAAAACAAGGTTTCTTCTGTCAGGGGAATATGCAGACTTACAATGTCCGCTTCTTCCTGTAGTTTTTCGAGTGATACTTCCTGTACATATGCATCCGAAAAGCCTTTCTTGTATTTATCATAGGCCAGGACAGTTACTCCAAAGCCTTTAAGCCGTTGGGCAAAAGCCATGCCCATATTACCATATCCAATAATACCCATTGTTTTGCCCATCAGCTCTAAGCCCCGGTTAGGTTCCCGCTTCCATTCGCCGTTTCTCACCTCGCGATTGGCTCTGCATAAATGATTGAAAAGAGAAAGAAGCATTCCGATGGCATGTTCTGCTACGGCATCTTTATTACCTTCCGGAGAGTTAAGGCAAAGGATTCCTTTGCTTTCGGCATAGGCCACATCAATATTTTCCATACCGGCCCCAGCTCTGGCAATGAAGCGTAATTTGCTTCCCCGGTCTATCAATTCTTTACCAAGAAGGATACGGCTGCGAATCACCAGGCCGTCATATAAATGCAGGTTTTTAGAAATCTCTTCTTCTGTCCAGTGGTAATGCAGGTCGCATTGGATACCAGCTTCCTGAAGGAGGGTATGAAGGATGGGGTGATTGGAATCAATAAAAAGAACCGATGGCATTACTCGTTTTTATAAAAGTATACCTCTTAACATAAGTGTGGCAACAGAGAAATAAATAACAAGTCCTGTTACATCTACCAGTGTGGCGACAAATGGTGCGGAAGAAACAGCAGGGTCGCGTCCGAATTTTTTAAGAACAATAGGAAGTACCGAACCACTGAGGTTGCCCCATAGTACGACACCAATGAGCGATACGCTTACGGTACTGGCTACCATCAGCCAGTGATCGCCGTAGACATTTTTGAATATGGCCGACCATAAAGCAATACGAATAAAACCTATGGCACCAAGTATCAATCCGAGGCTGAAACCAACCACAATTTCTTTCTTGACAATTCTCCACCACTCGGAGATAGTTACCTCACCCAATGCAAGAGCACGGATAATGAGTGTAGATGCCTGAGAACCGGTATTACCACCGCTGGAAATGATAAGAGGTACAAATAAAGCGAGAACAACGGCTTTTTCAATCTGACCTTCAAAAAAACTCATGGCTGTAGCAGTAAAGCTTTCACCGACAAAAAGAATAACCAGCCAGCCGACCCTCTTTTTAATAAGAGGCCATAACGGGATGGTCATGTATGGTTCATCCAACACCTCCACCGCGGCCATCTTTTGTACATCTTCCGTTTCTTCCTGACGAATTACATCTACTACATCGTCTATGGTAATACGACCGGCAAGTCGACCGATCAGATCGGTAACAGGTAATACAACCAGGTCATATTTTTCCATGATCCGGGCTGCTTCAGCAGCATCGGTATTGACATTTACGGAAATAATCTCCGTACTGAATACATCCCGGATAGGAGTGCGGAGCGGAGTGGTAAGTACTTTTTTAAGCGAAATAAGACCAACAAGCTTTTCGGCATCGTCTACAACATAAATGGCATAAATATGTTTGATGTCATCGGCATGTTCACGAAGCGCTCGTACGCAATCCAGCATCGTGCCTTTCACGTTCACTTCGACAAGCTCCTTCGCCATCAATCCTCCGGCGGTATTCTTATCATAATTGAGCAGATCGACAATATCGCTGGCCTGTTCCGAATCTTCAATATGCGAGAGTACTTCGCCTTGTACCTTTTGAGGCAGTTCAGCAATAACATCGGCGGCATCATCCGACTCCATGTTATCGATAAACTGTTCTGCAATTTCTTTGGAAGTGAGGGAAGCGAGGAAGCGTTCACGGATATCTTCGTCCATCTCTACCAGTACCTTGCCCGCTTCTTCGTCGGTCAGATGCTTGTAAACAAATTTGGCTTCCTCAAGGGATAATTCATTGAAAACTTCAGCAATGTCAGAAGCATGGAGCTCCTCGAGAAATGCATTTATATAGGCATCATTACCGGCATCAATAGCCTCTTTGAGCTTGTTGAAATGCTCTTTGGTGAGTTGAATTGGCATACGATTCCCCGGATTTAATTAATATCAGCCAAATTTAACCTTTATCCCAATAGGCAGGTTAATTCAACAAAATCTTTAACACTGAGTCTTTCTGCCCGGAGGGCAAAAAAAGGATGTTTTGCCGTTTCTTCGTTCTGTATCATGCTTCGGAGCGCATTTCTTAAGGTTTTACGCCGTTGGTTAAAGGCCATCTTAACCACCCGTATAAACAAGGCTTCATCACATCCCAGCAACATGCTGTTGTTGCGTTTCAGCCTGATAACGGCCGATTTCACTTTTGGAGGAGGCTGAAAAACATGTTCATGTACTGTAAACAAGTATTCAATGTCATACCAGGCCTGGATGAGAACACTGGTAATGCCGTATGTCTTGCTTCCCGGAGGGGCGGCAAGACGTTCTGCCACTTCTTTCTGAAACATACCTACCACTTCAGGGATATTATTCCGGTGCTCCAGCACTTTAAAAAGAATTTCTGTAGATATATTATAAGGGAAATTGCCTATGATGGCAAAGGGAGCATTAAATAAGCTCTCCAGCGGATATTGCAGAAAATCGCCGGAAAGAATCCTGTTTTGCAGACCCGGGAAATGAGCCTGTAACCAGGCAATGGATTCCCTGTCAATGTCGATAACATGGGTTTCAAGCTTAGGATCCTCGAGCAGATATTTTGTCAGTACACCCATACCCGGACCTATTTCCAATACATGCGAATAGCCTTCATGTGTTAAACTGGAGACTATCTGCTGTGCTATATTCTCATCTTTGAGAAAATGCTGACCGAGGTGTTTCTTGGCTCTGACACTCATTTCAGAACTTCAAGAAGGGTGCGGAATGCAACGAATTTGTCTTTGTACCGGTCGCTGTGGTCCTTCTGCAAACGGGGAGCCTCATTTTTCTGGTATGCTTCCAGATCTTCCATAGTACTTGCTGTATATTGAATGGAGTAGGTGATGCCTGAGTCATCATCAACCAGGACTTTGCAGATTTTATGTTCCAGAAAATGACCAGTAGCCATAACATCCGGTATATGGACAGATCTCATCCAGTGGATCCAATCGTCATGTACGCTATGATCAATACTTATGGTAACGTTATAGATAATCATTTTTTTTAATTTACCGTATCTCCTCTCAATGCCCTGAAGCGTTTACGTGCATCCACACCAAATGTGCTACCCTGGTATTTGGTTATCAGCTCCTGATAAAGCTCCATAGCCTTATCTTTTTTCTTTAACTGTTCTTCGTATATAACAGCCATGTGATAAAGAGCATCATCAGCAAGGACACTGGATCCATATGTATTCACCAGCTTGTCATAATAGGATATGGCATCTTCAAAGTGCCCTTCTTTAATTTTTATTTTGGCCCTTTTGTAAAGGATATCATCGTTTAGTGCATGATTAGGAAAGAGTTTATTGATTGAGTCTAGGGTTGTCATGGCTTCCTCATCCTTATTCTGGAAGGATAGCAATTCAGCCCTGGAATACATCATCATCGGTACGGTATTGGAATCTTCAGCCATATTTTCACTGATAAAGAGAGAAAGTTCCATAGCGTCATTGGCTATGAGTTTGGAAGTGGCACCTTTTAGTACATCCAGCTGGGCCTGCGCCCATTTAAAATCGCCTGTAAAATAACCTACTTTAGCGTTTCGGAATTTAGCTTCCTGTCCAATCGGGTCGTGTTTATAAGCTTTCTCTACCTGGGAGTATTTAAGAGAAGCTTCCCATACTTCTCCTGTAAGCAGGAGGATATCGCCCAGCTCCAGTTTGCATTCTGCTTGTGTAATAGGATTTACCTGCGGCATATCAATCACTTCATTCAGGAGGTCGGTTGCAGATTTGGTATCATACAGATAAAAGGCTTCCAGATGAGCCAGCTCCTGCATGCTTTTGGCAGTAGCGGTGTTCTTACCCAGGTCATGCAATGTCTGCTGATATTGTTTTTCAAGATCCTGAAGATCTGCTTTTGTCCAGCTGCCTTTACTGATAACCTTTCGGTTCATTGCGGTAAGCAAATCCATCTGGGCCGTTTGAAGAAAGAATCCATCGGGCCCGAGGCTTATCACATACTTATAACACTTTATGGCTGTTTCGTAATCATCATTCGATACACAGGTGGAAGCAAGGGCCATTACACGGGTACCTTCTTCTTTTTTTCGTTTATCCAATGCTTTAGCCTGTACAAATGCAGCATCAAAATCCTTTTGCTGCATCAGCATCCAAAGAAGTAATTCGGAATAGATGGTTTTGTCTCCGTCTTTTTGTATTCGTCTGAGCAATTCCGTTTTTAACAATGCATTTTTTTTCGGATCTGCTGTATTATCAAATTTTTCCTGGAGCATATTCTGTACACTCTGGATTGTTCGTTCGTCATAGCCGATAGCGTCCAGGTATTCATTGATCATGGAAACATAATCTTTCTTTATTTCATAAATCTCTGCCAGTTCAAAATAAAAAGGGTAGAAACTGATCAGTTTACGCCCCCTCAGATACGTTTCGATGGCATAATCGTATTCCTTCAGGTTGAGAAAAGATTTGGCGAGATCGAATACCTGATTCTGATTTGGGGAGATATCATGTATGGCCTGCTCGTATTCTTTTTTTGCTTTTTCTTCATGGCCTTCCGCTTTATACAAAGAGCCAAGATCTACTTCATATTTCAGATCGTAAGGAAAATTTTTGATCTGCTTGCGAATTACTTTTTCTCCTTTTTTAAAATCCTGTGTATGGATAAGGCAATCCAGGTAATAGGAGTAATAGAGTTCGGATTGTTTTTTATTAAAGAGTTTTTCATAATAAAGTAGTGCCTTGTCAAACTCTCCTGTTTGATAATACTGTACAGCAAGTTGTTCATCCTCGCTTGGCTTGTCGGCAGGTGTTTGAGAAAAAACGGTAAAACACGGAATGAGGCTGAAAAATAAAAGCAATGCACATAAAGGGGAGAATAGGGCAGATTGCTTAATCATTATCCGGCATGGATTGAGATAATTTATCAATATCAGCAGGTTCTTTGCCACCTTTGGCTTTAAGCATATCTACTTCTTTCACGATAACGGAATCAAAAGAGGCTGTTTGAAGCAGTGTTCGTTTAAGTGTTGGATAAATAGAGCCAACAGTATTACTCAAACTGGCTACCCTTCTCATTTCAGTCATCAGGCAACTACTAGCACTCAGTTTTGAATCGAGCGTATTGTGTTTAAGATCATGTGCCAGATTCTCACATTGTTTTTTCTCCTTGTCTATATTTTCGGCAACCAGTCTGTTTGTTTGGAGATAAATCCGAAGAGGTCTTTTAAGACTGTTGTAGCGCATCAGACGTAATCCTTCTTCTTTGCTCAGGGTATCTTTCCCGTTAAGCTGAATGTAAGCCAGGTTGTATGTTATGGAGCGTAGTGTTTTACGCAAGAGCAGGGTGTCAGTATGTTTATACGTAGAGTCCATTGTCTTCAAAACACGGCAGAGACTGTCGGCAGAGGCTAGCTCGGCCGGATGCTTCGGACTTCCGTTGCAAGAGGCGAGTAGGTCCATAATGATAACCAACGCCAGAAGTGAAGTTACAATGGAACGAGCGATCATATACTATCAGGAAATAAGATTAAAGCCGGTGTATGAGGTTAGCACTTCCGGGATTCGTATGCCATCCGGAGTTTGGTTATTTTCAAGTAAAGCAGCAACTATCCTTGGCAAAGCCAGGGCACTGCCATTGAGCGTGTGTGCCAACTGCGGTTTTCCGTCACCTTCTTTATACCTTAATTTAAGACGATTGCTTTGGAACGATTCGAAATTAGAAACAGAACTTACTTCCAGCCAGCGTTTCTGTGCAGCGCTATACACTTCCATATCATAGGTAAGGGCAGAAGCAAAGCTCATATCTCCTCCGCAAAGCCGTAAGGTACGGAATGGAAGCCCCAACTCTTTTAGTAGTCCTGCCACATATTCGCGCATCTCTTCAAGGATTTCGTAAGATTTTGAAGGATGAGCAATCTGAACAATTTCCACTTTGTCAAACTGATGCAAACGGTTCAAGCCTCTTACATGAGCTCCCCAGGCGCCTGCTTCTCTGCGAAAACAAGGTGTATAACCGCAGTTCTTAATAGGCAGCTGAGCTGTTTTTACAATCACATCGCGATACATATTAGTGATTGGCACTTCCGCAGTGGGAATGAGGTAAAGATTATCCACACCTACGTGGTACATCTGCCCTTCCTTGTCAGGAAGCTGTCCTGTTCCGAAACCGGAAGCTTCGTTAACCAGGATAGGAGGCTGAACTTCTATGTATCCTGCCGCAGTAGCTCTGTCGAGAAAGAAATTGATAAGCGCTCTTTGTAACCGGGCTCCTTTATTGGTATATACCGGAAAGCCGGCACCGGTAAGTTTAACCCCCAGTTCGAAATCTATTAAGTTGTATTTAGTGATCAACTCCCAATGAGGCAATGCATTGTCGGGTAGTATAGGAATTTCTCCGAAGGTAAAAACAGTTTCGTTTTCTTCCGGCGTTTTGCCTTTTGGAACTTGTTGATTTGGAATATTCGGAAGCAGTACCAGTGTTTTATTCAGTTCGTCTTCACTGTTACGTAATGTCTCTTCCAGCTTTTTCGCTTGTTCTTTGAGGGTGGTGCTTTGATTTTTCAGCCCTTCTGCTTCGGTCTTCTTGCCGGTTTTCATCAGCTCACCTATCTGACGGGCTAGGACATTGGCCTCATTCAGGTGATTATCCAGCTCATTCTGAAGTTTGCGGCGGTGAGCATCCATATCCAGAATCTTTTCGATAGATCCACGGGCGTTCAGGTTTTTTACCGCCAAACGGGTAATCACTTCTTCTTTATTGTCTCGTATGTATTGAAGTTGTAGCATAAATCGGATATACAGTGTTCCTACAAATTTACTAAAAAGGTTTAAGGCTTATCGAAATATTACGGGTGGAGACAGAAGGGTATAAAATAAAAATCTCTCCTGGGTAACCAGAAGAGATTTTAAGGACATGAACAGGTGTTTGTTTATTCTGCAGTAGCAGGAATAACAGACACATATGATCTGTTGTTTCTTTTTTTCTTGTAAGCAACTTTCCCGTCAATAAGGGCAAAAAGAGTGTGGTCTTTGCCAATACCTACGTTTTCACCAGGATGATGAACCGTTCCGCGCTGGCGGACGATGATATTCCCGGCAATGGTCAGCTGGCCACCGTATACTTTGATGCCGAGGCGTTTAGCGTGCGATTCGCGGCCGTTTTTTACCTTGCCTTCGCCTTTTTTATGTGCCATTGTATCTTGTTTTTAAAATTATTGTTGATATCAGGAGCGTACTATGTACTTATTCCGCTTTCTTTTTCCGCGCCTTTTTAACAGGAGCTTTGGTTTCTACTTCAGCAACTTCTACTTCAGCTGCCACTTTGGTAGCTTTTTTAGCAACAGGCTGGGAAACTTTTTTCCGTTTTGATGCTACTGTAGCACTATCAGCCGCTTTAAGTTTCTCCCCTTTGGCCAGGATATCCTGAACCAGGATTTCCGAAAGGAGTTGACGATGGCCGTTCTTCTTGGCATAGCCTTTACGGCGTTTCTTTTTGAAGATGATAACCTTGTCGCCCTGCAGATGCGAAAGCACCTGAGCCGCTACGCGGTAACCATCCACAGTAGGTGTTCCAACCACGATCTTACCGTCGTTGTCGATCAACAAAACCTTGTCGAACTCCAGATTGGAACCCTCGCTAGCCTCCAGGCGGTGTACATACACTCTTTGGTTCTTTTGAACCTTGAACTGATGCCCGGCTATTTCTACAATTGCGTACATTAATAAGGGTTTTTTGTGAATGTGTTAATCCCCAATTATGATTTGGGGAGGGCGAAATTAAGAAATTATTTCAAGCTGGCAAAAATATCATGGCAAAATGAAGCGTTTTCCCAGTTTCTAATGAATATCCTTAATTATTTAGATTAATTTTACGCCCTCATAGTATTTAAATTAAGAAGGGAAATAATGAAGAGATTACTCGCAATACTTTCAATTACAGGCCTTTTAGGTGTTTTAAGCCCTTCCTCCTCTGCCCAGTGTGCCGGTGCCCGTTACCGGGACTTCCTGTTTCAGGACTCGGTTCAGTCCAACATCATCTATGGACATAATTTTGATTATAATACAGTTTCCGATACGCTTAAGCTGGATATTCACTTCCCTCAAAGCGATCCTAACCCACATAACCGCCCTCTGATAATCTTTGCCCATTCCGGATACTTTGTTCAGGGCGATAAGACTGATCAGGATGTGGTGCAGTTATGTCAGGCCTTTTCCAGGATGGGATACGTAACCGCCTCGATCAATTACCGCGTTGGAATGGATAACTATCCTTACCCATCACCTGATACCCTCACTTCAACCAGGGCTTTAATAAGAGGCGTACAGGATGGCAGGGCTGCTGTACGATTTTTCAGAAACAGTTATGCAAACGGAAATCCTTATGGAATTGATACCAGCAATATATTCTTTGGAGGGACATCAGTAGGGGCAATGGTGGCATTACATCTGGCCTATCTCGACCGGATGAGCGATTTCCCTTTGTGGTGTGATACCACCAAGTCAGGTATGGGCGGTGGTCTTCAGGGACTTAGCGGAAGTGCTTTCTACAGTGCCACTACCACTCCGATTCCTTCTACGGTTAAGGCTGTAATCAATATTTGTGGGGCCATTTTAGATACCAGCTGGATTCATCCGGGTGGTATTCCCTTGATTTCGTTCCATGGTGATAGCGACAAAACAATCCCATACGATCAGGGAGCTATGTTATTTCAGACGGCATATAAATTACAGGTGGTACAAGGGGGACATGCTATTATGAGAAGGGCTAATAACATAGGCCTGGTCAATTGTTTTGATGAGTATATCGGTCAGGATCATTTACCCGAAGTAAATCCTTTAGATCCCGGTCCGGCCTACCTGGATACAACCCTCAATATGACTCGTAATTTTCTGGTGCATTTTACCTGCGGCGACCCCCTCGTGTGTACCTATACAAACCCCTTTGTACTTGGTATAAAAGAGCAGGCTCAAAAGACCACGTTGCATTGTTACCCTAACCCGGCAACTTCAACCATTACAGTTGACATGGGGGAGGCTAACGAGCCTTCAGAACTGACTTTGTACAACAGTATGGGTCAGGAGTTGCGCCATTATTCGGGCGTTCGCGATTCGCAGTTCACCCTCGAAAGAGGAAATCTTGCTTCCGGATTATATCTGCTGGTTGTGGATCGGAACGGGAAACGGATACAGGTAAGAATTGTATTTAACTGATTTGCTCAGACCTTAAAATATCCTTCATCATAAGCTTTGCAGTAATTCTCATAATCCTGCTGCACCTTGTCCTTATAAGTACTTGCAAAATCAAGCAATTGTTTTTTCCAAAGCGGTTGTTTGCTAAAATCAATAAATTCATCGGCAATGCTTGATCCCTGTCTGCCGCCCGAACGGATATGACCCCAGGCTGCAATCCGAGCCATCGTACAGATTACCTCATTCAGTTTTTTCCATTTGCCATCGTATACTGCAAGGCGCATTTTATCTTGAGTTGGTTGCAGCTCTTTAAGAATAAATGAATGTCCGTTGAATTTCACATCGGACAGCAAAGCAGGAGGCATTGCTTCTACACGCTTTTGGACTTCTGTTATCCGTTCTGCTTCACTGTGCCATTTAGGCTGTTTTATTTTTATGTAAGGGGTAAGACAGGAGGGGCTTGCCGTTTTAAGATCGAGAAGATAATGTTGTCCGGGACCGTTACCCCATACAAGAATCACATATCGTTCTACTCCCAGGCTACCGGTGCCGGCAATACGTACTGCTACATCAAGTACTTTGAAAAATTTACGGTCCGGGCGGGTGCTTCTCCAGTTGTCAATAAAATTGGTCAGCTTTATCCGCATGGCAGGGCTTATAGGAAGGGCATGCCGGTGATCAATATTTAATCTTATTTTCCCTTTTTTTACAACCGTTCTGCTCTGAATAAACACTTCCCTCTTTCTTTTTTGAAGAGCAAGTAAAAACTTTTTGATGATACCTCTAACTGTTGCTTTTTCAACAGATCCGGCTTTGCCGGATGCCAGTGTTTTGGAATAAGTTTCGATGAAAGAATCGCAAAGCAACGCTGCTTTTTTTGCACTGAATCCCGATGTGCTCGCGGCAAGATAAATGCTGGTAAGGGTTCTTGCTATTTCCCAGGTACAAGGAGCAAGAATAGCCTCGTCGAAATCATTCATGTCGAAATAAACAGCGCGGTTATCGCCTTTGAAAGTGCCGAAATTTTCCAGATGTAAATCACCGCAAATCCAGGCCCGTGTGGGATCGATGATCTTTTGGGAGGCTGCATAATCGGCATAAAATAAATGACAACTGCCTCTGAAAAAACCAAAGGAGTTGGCACGCATAGCCTTATACTTGAGCCTTAACAGCTCAGGAATACGGCCTTCATTAAAGTTCTTGATTTGTTTGCAAACGTCGTTTGCGTTAGCAGTCGAATTCTTTGATTTGTTCGTCAAGGGTCAGATTATGAGTTAAAAGATCATGATTTTTGCGGGAGCCTTTCAGCTCCCAGGTTCCGATGATCAGTTCATCCCTCTTGGTCAGTTTTCCTCCTCTTGATCTGAGATTAAAGTCTTTGAAACGCTGTTCATATAAATCATACATGTCGAGATGATAGCGGCACACAATTTTATAAATACGAATGGTATTCGCATCATCAATAAGTTTTTCCAGTTTGGTGAATAAAAGGAGAACAATCAGAACTATCGGGGTGGCGACACAACAGAGATAATATTCTCCTGAACCTACCCCCATACCCAATGCGGCAGCCATCCAGATAGTAGTGGCGGTAGTAAGTCCACTTACACCATTATCGCTTCTGAAAATAGCACCAGCACCTAAGAAACCTATACCGGTAATAATATTTGCTGCAAGACGATCCGGGTTGTTTACCCCTATACGAATTGAAAAGATGGTGAAAAGTGTGGAACCTACACTTACCATGATAAGCGTACGGAATCCTGCTGATTTGGATCGATATTCTCTTTCGGCTCCAATAATGCTTCCCAACAGAAGGGAAAGAAGGAGTTTGATAATGTCTTCGTGAAGATTATCCATATATAAATTTAACGGAAAAAGTGTTGTGAAATGGAATATGAAATAATATTACCACGTGCATCACGCACTTTATTTTATCTGTTTGTTGAGAAGGGTTTATATTAAGATAGCTTATCGCAATGCCTCATGATAAAATGCCAGAGTCGGGAAGAGGTTGGAGATTTACAGCTTCCACTGCTGTGATTTCGGGCACCGAACGTCTTACTGTCTCTTCTATTCCGGCACGAAGAGTCATCAAACTCATAGAGCAGGATTTACAGGCGCCTAACAATTCCAGCCTGACCACTTTCTCTTCTGTTATTTCGAGTAGATTCACATTTCCTCCGTCTTTTTCAAGATAAGGACGTATTTGTTGTAATGCTTCTTCTACCCGGAAAATAAGATCTTTATTCATGCTGAAAAAATCATTAATCAAAAGTACTAAAAAAATCGGGTATCAGACTACCGGTTGAGGTGCCAATGCCGCATTCGTAATAGCAATCTGCTGTGCTACAGCTTTAGCCATATCCATAAATGCTTTGGCTTGTGGTGTATTATCCTGTAATGCTGCGGGCCGCCCGGCATCACCGGCTTCACAGATACTTTGTACCAGAGGAATCTCGGCCAGTAAAGGCACTTTATAGGATTCGGCAAGACGTTTTGCTCCGTCTTTACCAAAGATAAAATATTTGTGATCGGGCAATTCTGCCGGAGTGAAATAAGCCATATTTTCCACTACACCCAATACGGGTACATTGATAGCCGGCATCCGGAACATACTGATACCCTTACCGGCATCCGACAGAGCTACTTGCTGAGGTGTGCTTACAATAATGGCCCCCGTTAGCTTTACAGCGCCTACCAATGAAAGATGAATATCGCCTGTGCCCGGAGGAAGATCAATGATAAGATAATCAAGTTCGCCCCAATCCGCATCAGTTAGCATTTGTGTCAACGCCCGAGATGCCATAGGACCTCTCCATACAATGGCCTGACTTGTATCGGCAAAAAAACCAATCGATAATATTTTTACTCCGTGATTTTCAACCGGAACGATGAGGTTACGCCCATTTACTGAAACCATTTGCGGCCTTGATTTTTCCACATCAAACATAATGGGAATGGAAGGCCCGTAAATATCGGCATCAATAAGACCAACTTTAGCTCCCTGTCTGCTCAGGGCCACTGCCAGGTTAGCTGCTACCGTCGATTTTCCAACACCACCTTTGCCGGAGGCTACAGCAACAATGTTTTTTACTTGCGCCAATGTACTGGTATCCGGGTTTCTGTGACTGGTCACATTCGCCGTCATATTCACTTTTACCTGAGCCTCCTTATCCACATAATATAAAATGGCATTCAGACAGGCTTTTTGAATCATCTCCTTCATCGGACAGGCAGGAGTGGTCAGAACTACCGTGAAAGAAACATTTTTGCCGGAAATTTCTACATCCTTAACCATTCCAAGGGTTACGATATCCTTATGTAGGTCAGGATCATCTACATTTCTTAATGCGTCCAGCACTTGTTCTTTCGTAATACTCATGGTTGAAGGTATGAAACTTGTTAATTGTACAAATTTAACACAAGTAAGGGTAGGATGAAGAAGATAACGTGTTTTTTGAAGGGATCAGAGCTTTAGCTCCTGAACAGGATCCCAGAAATATTTGTTAAAGTCAATAATTTTATCATTTTTTATCTTGATACCCTCTTTTTCAAGTAGTTGCTGCATTTTAGAAGGAGGGCTGAAATGCATTTTTCCGGTCAGTAATCCATCCCGGTTAACTACTCTATGCGCAGGTACCGGTTTTTTGTACGAATGAGAAGCATTCATAGCCCAACCAACCATTCGGGAAGAACGTCCTGTTCCTAAATAACGCGCAATGGCGCCATAAGAAGTTACCCGTCCTTTAGGTATAAGTCGTACTACTTCAAACACATCGTTAAAAAAATCTTTGTGCTTTTCCATGGAAAGCTTGGTTATTTAAATGCTGAAGTAAAGTTAAATAATGTGGTTTAACGAAAGATGATAATTGGATTTATTGCTGGTACTAAAACCGGAATTGTATATAACAAATCTTAAAGCCTTTGGCCGAGAAAATTCCTTCGTAATAGGTTTTTATTTCAGTCAGCTCTTTTGCGAATTGGGATGAATTGGAATACAGATCGTCGGTATGGTGGAGCAATGTAAATTTGTTTTCACGGATAACATCGAGTGTGTATTCGTAAAGCAGACTGGAATCTGTTTTCAAGTGAATAAGCCCGCCAGGCTTCAGAAATTTCCTATACCGTTCCAGAAAACGGAGACTGGTAAGCCTTTTTCTTTCTCTTGTTTTTTGTGGTTGCGGGTCTGGAAAAGTGACCCAGATTTCGGAAACTTCTTCCGGGCCGAAACAATAATCAATAAAATCGATACGGCTTCGCAGAAAAGCCACATTGTTCATCTTATTATCAAGCGACTGTTTGGCACCTACCCATATACGATTCCCTTTCAAATCTACTCCGATGAAATTGGTTTGAGGCCATCGGTTACCAAGCCCTACCGTGTATTCACCTTTGCCACAACCCAGCTCAAGAGTTATAGGATTCGCATTATGGAAAAACTGCTCATTCCAGTGCCCGGCCATTGGAAAACCGCAGACGATTTCATGGTGATTAAATTCAAAAACATGAGGAAAGGTTTTTATCTCTCTGAATCGTTCCAGTTTTTTCTTAGCCATGAAGCGTTTTTCTCGGCGGCAAATTTACATAATTGAAAATAAAGAATATTATTATTATTGGAACGTATGTCAGATTGGTTAAACTGCTCGTTCCCGATCTTTCGGCTAACTTTACTACCTATAGTTAATGGTAAGATTCCTTTGAAACGTATCCTGATAGCACCTTTGGACTGGGGACTGGGTCATGCAACCCGCTGTATTCCTATTGTCCGGATGTTAATTGAAATGGGTGCCGAACCGTTGATAGCAGGAGGAGGCCGCTCAGCTTTGCTGCTAAAACAAGAGTTTCCCGACCTGGAATTCGTTTCATTTCCTGGTTATGAAGTCCATTATCCGGAATCAGGGTCTCTCGCTCTTCATCTTTTGCTTTCCATTCCATCTATTTTAAAAAGTATCCGGCACGAGCAGTCGTTGCTGAAAAAAATAATAAGGGATCACAGGATTGATGCGGTTATTTCAGACAACCGCTATGGACTATACTCTGATAAGGTTCCGACGGTATTTATAACACATCAGATCAATATTCAAACTCCTCTGGGAAAAGGCTTGCTTCACAAGATTAATGAGCAGTATATTAACCGGTTCAGTGAATGCTGGATTCCTGATTGGGAAGGTACTGATAATCTGTCTGGCAAGCTTGCACACCACGGAGCATCACCAGCCCGAAGCTATTTTATAGGGCCTCTGTCTCGCTTTCGGAAACCTGAACCGGGAACAGACCCGCTGTACGATTTCGTGATTGCACTTTCAGGGCCCGAGCCTCAACGTTCTGTTTTTGAGAAGCTGGTAAGCGATCAACTGAAGGGTATAAAAGGACGTATTTTGCTCTTACAGGGAAAGACAGAACAAAATGAGAAACAGACGATAGGACATTTGCAAATCTGTTCTCATCTGTCGTCTTCGGAAATGCAGCTTATTTTGCCAGGTGCGCTATTGCTGTGTCGTTCTGGATATTCCAGCATTATGGATGCAGCGGTATTGGGGAGTAAGTGCATATTTGTTCCCACACCCGGACAAACGGAACAAGAATATCTGGCTGCTTATCATGCATCCAGAAACAATGCCTTTGCAATGCAGCAGGGTAAGTTTAATCTAGTAGAGGCAATGAAAGAGGCAGAAAAGATAACTGGTTTTAAAAATAACCAAGCCAACCCAGAAGTATTAAGAGAAAGATTATTAAAGCTTTCAGGCCTTTTTAAGTGAAAAGGAAAATACGGAACCGACGCCTTCCGTACTTATTACATCAATATTCTGTTTGTGAGCTTCAATGATGTGTTTAACAATGGCCAGACCGAGACCGGTTCCTCCCTGGGCCCTGGAGCGGCTTTTATCAACCCTGTAAAAACGTTCAAAGATACGAGGAAGGTGATTTTTAGAGATGCCAATACCGTTGTCTGCCACTTCTACAATAATCTTGTCTCCAGCGTCATGAATTTTCAATTTAGTTTCTCCGTTTTCTCTTCCATAACGGATGGAATTAATAACCAGATTAACCAGTACCTGGCGAATTCGGAAACGATCACCCATGACATAAACCGATGAATTGGAATCAGTGATTAGCTCGATATGGATCTGGCTGGTTTTAGCCCTCATCTCTTCTGCTTCCAGTACATCTTTGGCAAGGGCAACAAGCTCAAAGCGATCTATGTCAAGTTCAAGCTCACCTGTTTCTAACTGTGTAATGGCCTGTAAATCTTCTACAATGGCAATCATCCTGTCTACACTTCGCTCTGCCCGTTGTAGATAGTCTTTATTGATGGCGGGATCATCAACACCACCTTCCAGAAGGGTGAGGATGTATCCTTGAATACTAAAAATGGGAGTTTTTAGCTCATGTGATACATTACCGAGATATTCTTTGCGGTACATTTCAAGGCGATTTAAACGATCAATTTCCTCTTTGCGTTCAACAGCCCATTCCTGTACCTCTGTATTGAGTATTTCGAGAATATCGGAAGAATTGTCGCGCTGACGTTTTTCTGGGGGAGGTCCTTTAAGCTTGCGAAGCTCACCGAGGACTGTGCGTATTCTGCGAAAAATAATCCATTCAATGACGATGGAGGAAAAGAAGAATACAAGAAGGAATACAAGTGAATAATACAGCCAGAGCCGATGGGGAACAACAGCAATTGAGTCGTTAACTGTCAGAGACGTCAATGCCAGTATCGCAAAAACAAATAGCGCGATAAGGAAGGCAATGATGCGGGCTTTCGTCATGAATTAAAATTCGAATTTGTACCCTACGCCTTTGACTGTACGGATAAAATCATCTCCGATTTTTTCACGAAGTTTACGGATATGTACATCAATGGTACGATCGCCTACTACCACATCGCCACCCCATACTTTATCAAGAATTTCATCTCTTCCAAAAACTTTTCCGGGACGGGAAGCGAGTAGGGAAAGAAGTTCAAATTCCTTGCGAGGTAAACTAAGCTCGGTGCCATTATGTATTACAAGATAGCTTTCCCTGTCAATACGAAGTCCGCCAAGTTCCATTTTATCATCCTGTATCACTCCTGCAGGGGTTCTGCGAAGCAGGGCTTTGATCCGGCTGATAAGTACACGGGGTTTGATTGGTTTATTGATATAGTCGTCGGCTCCGGCTTCAAATCCTGCAATATGTGAATAATCTTCACTTCTGGCAGTAAGAAATGCGATAACGGTGTTTTCCATGCCTTTAGCAGAACGTAGTTCTCGGCATACTTCAATACCATCCAACTCTGGCATCATAACATCCAGCAGGATCAGCTGAGGGAGTTCTTTTTTCGCCAAAGTGATGGCATCTTTGCCATTTAGCGCGGTAAAAACCTGATAACCTTCTTTTTTGAGGTTATAACTAAGAAATTCAATAATATCTGGCTCGTCATCAACGAGTAAGATTTTGAGTTCGGAATTCTCCATAGCTAACCTTATTTTTTACAAATGTACCCGCTTGGCGAAGGGGGCGGATTAAAAGCAAGTTAAGTTAATATTAATGATTTCACATTTAATTTACACGATGATAATAAACGCACGTTGTTAAAAAAGGCCTAAAAACCTATTTGAATGATTAGCATCTCCGGATCTAAGTTAAGGAATATACCAGCCTGAAAACATCTTGTTTTAAACAAGTACTAGTTTTCAAAGCGGTACCCTATTCCTTTAACGGTTTTAATATGGTCATCCCCGATTTTTTCCCTTAATTTACGAATATGTACATCAATAGTTCTGTTAGATAAATCCATTTCCCCACCCCATATTTCCATATAAATTTCTTTCCGGGTAAAGACCTTGCGTGGAGAAGAGATAAGTAATGACATCAGTTCGAACTCTTTTCTGGGAAGCAGGATTTCCGTACTTCCTTTTCTTACGATATACCGTTCCCTGTCTATAGCAATACCATGGAATGTGGACGAAGAATCACTCCGTAGCTTGAATCTCCTGAGTAAGGCCCTCATTCTGGAAAGAAACAAATGAGGGCGGCAAGGTTTCAGAATATAATCATCAGCTCCTGCATTGAAGCCGGCTATCTGAGAATAGTCTTCATTTCTGCTGGTAAAGAAGGCAATCAACGTATCTTTCAGCCTGTTTGAATTTCTGAATTCCGCGCACACTTCTATCCCATCCATTTCCGGATTAAGGATATCCATAATAACCAGGTTCGGTGAGATACTTTTAGCTTCTTCCAAGCCATCTTTAGGAGAGGTATAGAAATGAAGTTCTGCATTTAGCATGCGTAAACTTTGACGGATAAAATCATGAATATGTATATCGTTGTCAATGACCAGAATCTTTATTTTGTCTCGTGACATTTTTGTCGTTTAATTTTCATGTAAATTAACGTATACAATATTGTGGACGTGTTAAGAGGTATTTAACAATGAATTAATAAAATGGTTTGTCAGACCGAAAATCCGTTGGAAATGGAATAAAATAAGTGATTTGAGGCAAAAAGACTAAAACTAGGGAAGGAGTCAGATTGTTGCAGGGGCTGTAAGCCTACATCCAAATTTTATTGGTTGGATCCGGTATGAAAGGTGAAAAAGGCCCGGACAGCCAGGCCTGGAAAATTATTACGAAAAAATATGGTGGCTATGTACAAGATAAATGGCCATAACACCCAAAAAAAGAGTCAACAAGGCAATTGTTACGAATAAACGTTTTCTGGATTGGAGAAATAATTTTCCTGAACTATTCTTATATCCCCCTTTTTGAATGAAAGCAGATCCTTTTTGAGTCAAGGATAAAAGAAGCGACCGTTTGTCAAGATAAAATGCATGCTTGTCTCTCACCAATTTGCGTGAGTGTTTTTTAAATTCTGTTCTCGAAATTTTGTTTGCCACCATTTCAGGTGTCATTACCCGATAGCCTTCCTGCTCTTGCATAATGGAAAGCAGGGTGTCTAATTTTTCTACTTCTATCATATTATCTTCAATATTCGAACTGTTAATAGTGGGGATGTGCCTGTAAATATCAGGTTCGGAATAGCCAGTTTCGGAAATACAGCCTGGGTTGGCGGTTTGGTTAAAACAGGAGAAACAAGCTATACAATAGAAGGAGGGGCACGGGTGCCCAAGTGGCAGGACGCCGAATCTGGTAAGAAGAAGGAGTGCAGCCATTCATAGGAATTGAAATGGTTGCGGTATATCAATACATAGTCTGGTACAGAAAGACAAGGACAAAAACTTTGAATGCTTTTAAACCGGAATTTCCGAAATTTACCCGTAATCTTTTGGTGATTGGAAACGGATGCATCTGCCACTATATTGGAGTCACTAGCTTTTGCAAATAGTAAAGAAGAGAAAGCCACCTCACCCTTCTTTGCCATTCCCGATTCTGTAATAGAACGGGAAGACGTGGTGCAGAATATTGAGTAACAGAAGACAAGAATGAAAACAAAAGATCTCATCTGAGTAGGAAACTTATTAAATACAAAGATCGAAAAAGTTGGGCTTATTAGAAGATTATTAGAAAAAAATTATCAACAACCCGGAATGAGCTAAAATACAGGACAATCTATACTGCCGTAATACATTTACCGATATTTATTCGTAATCTGGGCTTTTGCTTTGCTTAATTGTATCGTAATATGAGCAGATTAAGTTTGTAGAATGAATTTTAAACTCGTTGATTGTAAAAGAGTGTTGATTGTTGATGATGAAGAAGACATCCTGGAAATACTCGCCTATAATTTTAAAAAATCTGGTTTTGAAGTATTGGTTGCTAAAAACGGCCTGGAAGGATACCGTCTTGCAACGGAACACATTCCCGATATTATCGTAACCGATCTATGGATGCCGGACATGGATGGTCTTCTTATGTGTAAACATATTCGTGATATGAGGGAGCTGGATAGTTCTGTAATAATTGTTCTTACTGCCGATACGGATGAATATAAAGCCATTGCTGCATTAAATGCCGGCGCAGACGAATACATGAACAAACCTGTAAGCCCTTCGTTGATTGTGAACATGGCATGGACCCTTACTCAGAAAGGACGCGTTGTATAAAAGAAAATGGTCGTATTTTTTGTTTTTTCAGAATTGTAGCAAATCCCCATCTTTAATATCGTCGGTTCCTTTTTTAACTACGTTATCGCCCTCCTTAATCGGTCCGTAAATTTCTGTTTTGTCATTCGATTTATTCCCCTTTTGAACGCTTACCCAATGTGCTTTTTTGTTCTCATCAACCAAAATCACAAAACATTTTTCCATATTGGTAACCACGGCTGATGACGGAACATAAAGGCTTTTCACACTCCTTTCTGAAGGTAGTAGCACGGTTGCGTACATGCCGGGCATTAATTTGCCATCCTGATTATCAATGAGGATTTCAATTATTTCAGAGCGTGTTTTTGTATCAATGCTTTTTGATAGTCGGGTTATTTTGCCCGAGAACGTATTGCTTGGAAAACTTTTTACGGTAAAATGGATTTCCTTCCCTTCCTGCACCTCATCTACATACATTTCTGGGATGGCGATATGCAGACGTAACCATCGTTCGTTTTTTATTTTTAAAATAGGAACAACAGATCGTTCGCCTGGTCCAACAAATCCTCCTGGAGCAAGTTGGCGGTCAGTAATGATACCATCAAAGGGGGCCGTTATTTTTAAGTAAGAAGCTGTTTGTTGTGCAGCATTATAATGGACAGTGGCTGCAACAAGTTGCAAACTGTCAGAAATGGTATTGGCCTTTGCATATTCCATATCGTTCAATGAAATAGCTCCCGGAGTTTTATTCGTTTCCTTTAACCTTTTGTAATTGGCCCGGGTTGCATCAAACGTGGCTTCCACCGATTTCATTTTGGAAAATGATTCGGATAACTGACTCTCAATTTCAGGTGCTTCGAGATCTACGAGCAGTTGTCCGGCTTTTACCCGGTCCCCGATATCTACATAAATAGTTTTTATATAACTGTTTATTTTCGGAAATACATCCGTGGCATAAAAGCTTTCCAACTCACCCGGAAAACTCAGCGTGTTTTCGGGTTGTAAGAGCTCTACTTTAGCAATTTCTACCGTTTGCCTGTCTGAAGATTCCTTTTTGTCCTCATTTTTCTTTGAGGAAGAACATGAATAAATTAGAGCACCTGTTATACAAAACAAAACGACTGATTTAAGAACGTTTTTCATATTAATTATTTTAAAGATTGATTAAAAATAACGGTATGATCTCCTGTGTCATAAAATTTACTGTCTTTGTCTTCAGGATTAAGCGAAACAGACTCGAAGGTTGTTTTCTTTTGCACTGAAGCAAATACCACTGGTAATATTAAAAGAGCTGCGAATGTAGAAGCAAGAAGCCCTCCTATTACCGCAATTCCCAACGGAGCTGTTTGCTCTCCGGACTCACTCATTCCACTAGCCATTGGAAGCATACCAACAACCATTGCAATTGATGTCATCAGAATCGGACGTAATCTGACTGCACCGGACACTCTGGCTGCAGTGGTTGCATTCTTATATTCAAGGCGTAAGTTTTCTGCATTGGTTATCATTAGCACAGCATTCGCAACCGATACGCCGACAGACATAATTATTCCCATATAAGATTGAAGATTAAGAGTAGCCCCAGTTAACAATAACAACACAATGGAGCCGGCTAATACAGCCGGTATGGTAACCAAAATAATAAATGCAACTTTAAACGATTGATAATTCGCAGCCAGTAATAGAAAAATAACAACAATTGCTAACAGCAATCCGCTTTGTAGACTCGATAATGTTTCTTGAAGCAATTTGGCCAGCCCTTTTATTTCAACAACTGAACCTTTCGGGGGCTTACCAGCATTTTTTAATGCTATTGAAGCATCTGCAGTTGCCTTGCCCAGATCTTTTTTGTAAATATTCGCAGATACAGTAATAATTCTGCGTGGCCCTACGCGATCATATTCGGCAGGAACAGTGTCAGGCGTTATTTCAGCAATATCACCTAATGTAGGTCTCATTTGTCCCTGAACTAACGGTACATTTTTCAGATCGGCAATTGATTGCATCTGATATTCTGGTATTTGAACCTGTACCTGATATGCAAACCCTTTTTTAGAATCCAGCCATAAATTTTTTGCAGTAAAGCGACTGGAAGAGGTAGCGGCAACAAGCGATTTAGCTACTTCATCTGGACTTAGTCCCATCTGAGCCACCAGTTCACGATCCATTTTGATATTAATAATTGGATAATTGAGAGGTTGATTGATGCGAATATCCCGTAGGTAGTCAATCTTTTTTAGCTCTGTAATTACTTTCTTCGCATAAGCTTGGCCGTCGTCCAGATCTTTTCCGCCAATCATTATTTCAATCGGTGTAAGAGCGCCCTGACTCATTATTTTATCTGTCAGCTCTATGGGTTCAAATGAAATGTGTACATCACTCAGTTCTTCTCTTACTTTTTTACGAATACTCTCTTTTAAATCATCCAGATTAGCGACGTGATATTCATGATTTAAATCAACCTGAAGAACGGCTTCATGAGGCCCTGAATTAAAAATGTATAATGCGTTTGTCCCATAACTGGATGGAGTATTGCCGACAAAAGCGGATGAAATAGCTACATTGTTTTTGCCGACCAGGTTTTCTATCAGATGAATAATTTTTATAACCCTATCCTCAGTACGCTCTATTCTCATTCCCTGGGGACAGATAACACGCAATTGAAATTGCCCGGAGTGATTTAGTTTTGGAAGCATATCTTTTCCAATCACGGCAGCTCCAATTATTACTAAAGAGAAACTTGCTACTAAATAGATAATAATCACTTTCCTGCTATTGAGGAGCCATCTGTCAAGAAGTTTCAGGTAGCGTATTTTAAATTTTTCAAACCCGCTTATTTTTTCAACATGTTTACGCTCAAATTTTTCCAGCTCTTTTTCTTGTTTTTTAGTAAGATCATTTAAAATCTCAAGTTCATGCGGAGCATTTTTTTCATGACCTTTTAACCACCAATTGCAAATGACAGGTACCAGCGTTTGGGAAAGCAGATATGAAACAATCATTGAAAACCCTACTGCAAGTGATAAAGGAAGAAACATACCTCTTGGCACACCATTCATTAAAAAAGCAGGAGCAAATACGGCCAGAATACATAAGGTGATTAGCAGGTTGGGAAAGGACACCTCTTTACACCCGTCATAAATTGCCCTTGCTTTGGCCTTACCCATTTCGAGATGCTGGTGTATATTCTCAATCGTCACGGTTGCCTGGTCCACAAGAATTCCAATAGCCAGTGCTAATCCTGATAAGGTCATAATATTAATTGTTTGACCGGAAAGATTTAACAACATCACGGAACCCATAATGGAGATTGGAATTGTGATAACAACAATTAAAGAACTTCGAAGATCTCGCAGAAAAAGAAAGACCATTAATCCCGTTAATAAAGCCCCGATAATACCTTCTGTAGCTAGACTATTAACCGAATTTTTCACATATACCGATTGGTCAAATTCATAACTAAGGGTGACATAGTCAGGTAACAGGGATTTCATTTCAGGTAACTTTGCCTTTAATGCATTTACTACATTCATGGTACTGGCGTCGGCTGTCTTTGTTACAGGTATATAAACGGATCGTTTCCCGTTTACAAGCGCATAACCAACTGTTACGTCAGCGGCATCTTCAACAGTAGCTACATCTCTCAAGAATACCGTTGGCCCAGCTCCTCTTTTTAATGGTATTCCTAAAAATTCCTCTACTTTATCAATCGTGGTATTGGAAGGGGTCATGAGTGTATAATCTCCTACGCGTAAGTTCCCTGCCGGAGATATCTGATTGTTTTTTGTTACCGCCAGTACTATTTCGTCAGGAGTTAATTCATAACTCTTCATTAATTCAGGATCCACTTTAACGACAATAGTTCTTTCATTCCCTCCAAATGGGGGTGGGGCAGAGGCCCCCGGTATTTGAGAAAACAGGGGTCTTATTCTGGTGGATGCCAGATCCTGCATTTCGTTGAGTGATGCTTTTTGACTGCTGAAAACCAGCTGACCAATTGGTAGACTTGAAGCATCAAACCGTACAACGGTGGGTGGAACAGTGCCGGGAGGCATATAACTCATTACCCTGCTTACCTGGTTTGCAACCTCGCCGGCTGCTTGTGCCATATTTACATTTTCGTAGAAAGTACATTTTACAAGACAAAGTCCCTGAATGTTTTTTACTTCAATATCCTTAATTCCTGAAACATAAAGCATCTGGTTTTGGTATCGTGTAGCAATAAAACCTTCCATTTGCTGAGGAGTCATGCCTCCATAAGGTTGTGCAATGTAAATTGTAGGCAAATTTAGTTTTGGGAAGATATCAATAGGAATATTGAACAAAGCTAGCAGCGAGAAAATTAATAAACCAATAATTACAACAACTATTGCAATAGGTCTCGATAAGGCTGTAGAAAGAAGGTTCTTCATTGAGTGGTTATTTCATTATTTCCAAGATCGTAAAAATCACTTTCCCTATCATTAGGGTTAAGTGACACCGAACCAAATGTTGTTTTCTTTTGTACAGTAGCAAAAACAACTGGTAGTACAAGGAGAGCGGCAAATGTGGAAGAGATAAGTCCCCCGATAACGGCTAAACCCAATGGTGCTGTTTGCTCACCGGACTCACTCATACCACTTGCCATTGGGAGCATACCAACCACCATTGCAATAGATGTCATTAAAATGGGCCGTAATCTAAGAGAACCCGACACTCTTGCTGCAGACATTGGATCTTTGCATTCTTTCCTTAAATGTTCCGCATTGGTAACAATCAGCACAGCATTTGCTACTGACACACCCACTGACATAATAATGCCCATATAAGATTGCAGGTTAAGTGTACATCCGGTTATTATAAGTAAAGAGATCGACCCCGCTAATACGGCCGGAACGGTAACTAATACAATAAAGGCCACTTTAAAAGACTGGTAGTTTGCAGCAAGCAACAAAAAGATGACTATGATTGCCAGCAACAGCCCTGACTGAAGACTTGATAATGTTTCCTGCAATAGCTTGGCAAGTCCTTTTAACTCAACCACAGATCCTTTCGGGGGGGCACCAATTTTATGTAAAGCAGAGGAAACATCCTTTGTAGACGTACCGAGGTCTTTTTTAAAGACATTGGCAGATACCGTGATAATTCTACGAGGACCTACCCGGTCATATTCAGCTGGTACAGTATCCGCTTTTATTTCTGCCACATCACTCAGGGTAGGATGTAACTGCCCTTGTATTAATGGTGTATTTTCAAGGTCAAGAACTGATTGCATTTTGTATTCTGGAATCTGCACTTGTACCTGGTAAGCAAAACCTATTTTTTGATCAAGCCATAAATTTTTAGCGGTAAAACGGCTGGAAGAAGTGGCAGCTACCAATGATTTGGCTACATCATCGGGACTAAGTCCCATTTGTGCGATGCGCTCCCTGTCCATTTTAATATTTATAACAGGATAATTGATCGGTTGATTAATCCGGATATCACGGAGGTAATCTATTTTTTTAAGTTCTTCAATTAATTTGCTAGCATAGACTTTCCCGTCTTCTAAGTCTTTTCCTCCTATCATTACCTCAATGGGAGTCAAAGCACCCTGGCTCATTATTTTGTCTGTGAGTTCAATGGGTTCGAAGGATATATTTACACCGCTAAGCTCTTTTTTTACGGCTTTCCGAATTGCCTCTTTTAACTCATCCAGATTATTTACTTTGTAATCCTCTTTAAGCGCCACCTGTAATACTGCTTCCTGAGGCCCTGAATTGAAAATGTATAAGGCATTAGTACCATAACTGGATGGTGTGTTTCCAACAAAGGCAGATGAAATTTCGATATTGTCTTTTCCTACAATCTTTTCAATAAGGTGAATGATGTGCTGAACATTTTCCTCGGTCCGCTCAATCCGCATTCCCTGGGGACAGATTACCCTTAGCTGAAATTGTCCTGAGTGATTTATTTTTGGCATCATGTCTTTTCCTATATAGGCAGCGCCAACTATAACAATTGAGAAACTGATTATCAGGTAAAGAGCAATGACTTTTTTCCTGTTGGTGAGAAACACGTCCAGTACAACAAGATATTTATTTTTAAATTTGTCAAAACCACTGATTTTTTTCTTCAGGCTATGGTGTTGATCCATAGCGGGTGCTGCAGGGTCATGAACAGGATGACCTTTTAGCCACCAGTTAGATAATACAGGTACCAGAGTTTGAGATAATAGGAAGGAGGCTAACATGGAAAAGCCAACAGCTAACGATAAAGGAAGAAACATTCCCCTCGGTACTCCATTCATCAGGAAGGCAGGAGCAAAGACAGCCAAAATACAGAGTAGAATAAGCAATTTTGGAAAAGAAAGTTCTACACAGGCATCAAAAATGGCCTTTGCCTTTGATTTGCCCATATCAAAATGCTGGTGTATGTTTTCAATGGTGACAGTTGATTCATCTACCAGAATCCCTATTGCAAGTGCAAGACCAGATAAGGTCATGATGTTAATCGTCTGTCCGGTCAGATTTAACAACAAAACAGCAATAGAAATAGATACAGGAATTGTTACTATTACGATCAATGAGCTACGGAAGTCCCCAAGAAATAAAAACACCATCAACCCGGTAAGCATTGCGCCAATGATACCTTCAGTTGCAAGACTGTTTACGGAATTTTTTACATAAACAGACTGATCAAATTCATATGAAAGATTTACATAATCAGGCAATAATGCTTTCATTTCGGTAAGCTTCCCTTTCAGGGCATTGACGACGTCCATCGTGCTGGCATCTGCTGTTTTTGTAACAGGTATATAGACAGATCGTTTTCCGTTTACTAGTGCATATCCGACAGTGACATCAGCTGCATCTTCTACAGAGGCAACATCTCTCAGAAACACAGTTGTTCCAGAGCCTTTGCGAAGAGGGATGCCTAAAAACTCCTGTACCTTATCGATTGTAGTGTTGGTTGGTGTCATGAGTGTATAGTCTCCAACCCGTAAATTTCCTGCCGGTGATATCTGGTTGTTTGTAGAGACAGATATCACAATCTCATCGGGAGTGAGCTTGTAGCTTTTCATTCGTTCCGGATCTACCCTTACTACAACAGTTCTTTCATTTCCCCCAAACGGAGGAGGAGAAGAGGCTCCAGGAATCTGAGAAAAAAGAGGACGTATTTTGGTTGATGCCAGATCCTGCATCTCGTTTAAGGTAGCTTTTTCACTGCTGAAAACCAGCTCACCTACCGGTAGACTGGATGCATCAAAGCGTACAACGGTTGGTGGAACCGTCCCTGGAGGCATATAGCTCATCACCCTGCTTACCTGGTTGGCGACTTCACCTGCGGCTTGTGCCATGTTAACATTTTCGTAAAAAGTACATTTGACCAGACATAAGCCCTGTATGTTTTTTACTTCTATATCTTTTATACCTGATACATACAATAATTGATTCTGATAACGTGTGGCTATAAATCCTTCCATTTGTTGGGGCGTCATTCCACCGTAAGGTTGGGCAATGTAAATAGTTGGCAGATTAAGTGCCGGAAATATGTCGATGGGAATTTTGAACAAGGCAAGGACGGAAAATATCAACAACCCCATAATTATTACCAGAATAGAGATAGGTCTTGATAAAGCGCCGGCAATTAATTTTTTCATTCGGGCAACAGCTAATATTGATTATTTCTGAGGAACGTTTTTTAAGAATACACTGAAATCACCTGTTACAGACACCTTGTACAGCAATGCCTTCCAGACAGCATCTCTTGCGATTGCATTGTCGGCTTCAGCACGACTCAGGTCGTAAAGAGCCTGGCTCAGGTCTATAATTGTTGTCAGCCCGTTTTGATACATGGACATTTTTTGGTTGTAGAAATCAGTAGCGCTTTGATACTGGATAGGAACCTGTTTCATTTGTTCAAGCGATATACGAAGTTTTTCATTTGCGAGACTTAGATCATTTCCAAGATCTAAGGTTTTTTCCTCCAACTCCGTTTTAGCTGCTGCGGTGCGATATCGTTCTGCTTGAAGTGAAGCTCTCATACTAGGATAATCAAGGATGTTGAATGTACAAGCTAATCCAGCTCCGT